>Ga0307320_10000701_pt1 | contig 12123 bp, 8 predicted proteins | sample ER_DNA_369_FD_194495 | JGI IMG/M metagenome (GOLD analysis project Ga0307320, IMG submission 194495) | Bulk soil microbial communities from the East River watershed near Crested Butte, Colorado, United States - ER_DNA_369 | ecosystem: Environmental > Terrestrial > Soil > Floodplain | place: USA...
GCGCCTGGATCATCTTGGCCACGTCGGTGGCGTAGGTGGAGGAGCGGCCGTAGTCGGGGCTGGTGGTGAACCCGACCTGGTTGTTGACCACGATGTGGACGGTGCCGCCGGTGCGGTAGCCGCGCAGCTGGGACAGGTTGAGGGTCTCGGCGACCACCCCCTGGCCGGCGAAGGCGGCGTCGCCGTGGATCAGGATGGGCAGGACCGGCGCCTCCTCGCCCCGGTCGAGCAGGTCCTGGCGGGCCCGGGCGATGCCCTCGACCACCGGGTTGACCGCCTCCAGGTGGCTGGGGTTGGAGGCGACCTCGACCCGCACCTCCTTGCCCGAGCGGGCCACGTGCTTGCCGACGGCCCCCAAGTGGTACTTCACGTCGCCCGAGCCCTGGGTCAGGGTGGGGTCGAGGTTGCCCTCGAACTCGCCGAAGATCTCCCCGTAGCTCTTGCCCACGGTGTTGGCCAGCACGTTGAGGCGGCCGCGGTGGCTCATGCCGATGACCGTGCCCTCCATGTCGTCGTCGGCCGCCTTGTCGAGGACCGCGTCAAGCATCGGGATGAGGCTCTCGCCGCCCTCGAGGCTGAAGCGCTTGTGGCCGGTGTACTTGTTGTGCAGGAAGCGCTCGAAGGCCTCGGCCTCGTTGAGCTTGTGTAGGATCTGGAGCTGGTCCTCTTTGGGCAGCTCCTGGGGGACGCCCTCGACGTGCTCCTGGATCCAGTGCTTCTCGTCGGTGTGGGCGTTGTGCATGTACTCGACGGTGCCGGTGCGGCAGTAGGCGTCGCGCAGGATGTGGAGGATCTCGCCAAGGGGCAGCTCGCGCTGGCCGGCCAGCCCGCCGGTGACGAAGCGCCGCTCCAGGTCCCAGATGGTGAAGCCGTAGCTGGCCGGGTCGAGCTCCTGGTGTATCTGGGGCGGCTTGGCCTTGAGCGGGTCCAGGTTGGCGATCAGGTGGCCCCTGACCCGGTACATGTTGATGAGCTGGAGGACCCGGGCCTGCTTCTCGGTGCTCTCCAGCGAGTCCTCGCCGGGCTTCTCGTCCTTGTGCCACTGGACGGGCACGTAGGGGACGGTCATGGAGCGGAACAGCTCGGCGTAGAAGTCGTCGGAGCCCAGCAGGAGCCGGTGCATGCGGGCCAGGAACTCGCCGCTCTCGGCGCCCTGGATGACGCGGTGGTCGTAGGTCGAGGTGAGGGTGACGACCTTGCCGATGCCCATGTCGGCCAGGGTGTCGGGGTCGGCGCCCTGGTACTCGGCCGGGTAGTCGATGGCGCCGACGCCGATGATGGCCGACTGGCCGGCCATCAGCCGGGGGACCGACAGGACGGTGCCGATGGTGCCCGGATTGGTGAGGGTCAGGGTGGTGTCGGCGAAGTCCGCCACGGTCAGCTTGTTCGCCTTGACCTTGGCGATGATCTCCTCGTAGGCGCGGACGAAGTCGGCGAAGTCGAGGGTGTCGGCCTGCTTGATGTTGGGCACCAGCAGGGTCCGTGAGCCGTCGGGCCGGCGGGTGTCGACGGCCAGGCCGAGGTTGACGTGGGCGGGCCGGGCGGCGTTGGGCTTGCCGTCCACCTCCCGGTACATGGTGGTCATGACCGGGACGGCCTCCAGGGCCTTGACCACGGCGTAGGCGATCATGTGGGTGAAGCTGACCTTGCCGCCCTGGCGCCGGCGCAGGTGCCCGTTGAGCACGCTGCGGTTGACCTCCAGCAGCCGCGCCGGCACGGTCCGCACCGAGGTCGCGGTCGGTACCGCCCGGCTGGCCTCCATCGCCTCCACGATCCGGGCCGCCGCCCCGCGCAGCGGCACCAGTTCGGGCGCCGCCTTGCCGTCGTCCTGCGGGGCGGGCTGGGGCTTGGGCTTGTCCTCGGCCTTGGTCGCGGGCCGGGCCTCGGGCTTGTCGTCGGTCCTGGCGGCGGGCTGGGCCTTGGGCTTGGGCTCCTCCGGCTCGGCCTCGGCCGCCGGGGCAGCCCGCACCGACCCGGAAGGGGCGTGCTCACGGTTGTCTACGGCCTGGGCGGGCTCCGCGGCCGGCGGTGCCTCCCGGCCCTCGGCGCCGTCGTCCCCGGGCTCGTTCTCGGCGAAGAAGTCGCGCCAGGCGGGGCTCACCGACTCGGGGTTGTCCAGGTACTGGCGGTAGATCTCGTCGATCAGCCCGACGTTGGCGCCGAACTCCGGTCGTTCGAACCAGCCCACTACCCACCACCCTCGGCCCGAGATCCTGGTCGGGTCCAGTTTGCCACCGATGGACCCCCGCCCAGCCCGGTCGAAAGCCGCGCGGCGACGGCGCGACGGGCGTGGTCGATGGCGGCGTCGTCGTCGTGCAGGACGGTCACGATGTTGGTCCCGGCCAGCAGCGTCGTCAGCTCGAAGGCCAGCTGGGCGGGGTCGCTGGCGGCGTCGAGCTCGCCGGCCTGGAAGGCCTCCCGGGCGGTCTGCTCCAGCAGGTCGCGCCACTCCCGCTGGTAGGTGGCGACGAGGTCGTGGACGCGGCCGGGCCGGGCCCCGAGCTCGGCCGCGGTGGCCACGAAGAAGCACCCGCCGGGGAACACCCGCCGCTGCACATAGCCGAGGTACCCCTCGCAGAGCGCACCCAGCCGCTCACGCCCTGGCCGCCCGACCCCCACGACGGGCGTGACGACCTCCTCCACGAAGCTGGCCCGGGCCGCCTCGATGGTCGCCAGCTGGAGCTCCTCCTTCGACCCGAAGAGCACGTACACGCTGCTCTTGGGCATCCCGGTGGCCTCGGCCAGCCGCCCGATGGACAGCCCCTCCAGCCCCTCGACCGTGGCCAGCCGGGCCGCCTGCTCCAGGATCCGCCGCCGCGACCGCTCACCCGGCGCCCGCGGCTGCCGTGCCGGCCGCCGTCCGTCGCGCGCCCGTCCGTCCCGCGCCGGCTGCCGTCGCCCCCGTGCCGGCTGTCGTCTCTGCTCCATGGTGGCCGCCTGCTCCTCGCCGCCGTCCCGATGCCCCTTGACAGTTTAGACGAACGATCGTATAACGCCAACACTCTGCACGATCGTTCGTACAGGAACCGGCACGGAGGCGTCATGGTGACCCAGACCGACTCGCTGGTCCGCCGGCGGCAGGCACCGCGGCGGGCGCGCTACGCGCGGGCTCCCGAGGAGGCCACGATCGTCAAGCGGGCCCGCACCCTGCTCGACCTCGGGGTCGAGGTGACCGCGACCCTGGACGTGCGCGGCACCCTCGGCCTCGACTGCGGCGTCCCGGTCACGGCCCGGACCCACCTCGACGCCGCCGGATGACCCGCACCCGACCCGACAGGGAGGAGGCCACCGTGCGCCCGCCAAGGTGACGCCCGTGGAGCAAGCCACAGCCACATCTCGCGAAGGGAGCGGAGCAGTGCCGCTGGTCAACGTCAAGCTCGTCGAGGGCGTGTTCTCGAGCGAGCAGAAGCAGCAGATCGTCAGGGGCCTCACCGAGGCCATGGTGGCGATCGAGGGCGAGAACATGCGCCCGGTCACCTGGGTCATCGTCGAGGAGGTCAAGAGCGGCGACTGGGGGATGGCCGGCAACCCCGTGACCACCGCCGACGTCAAGGCCCTGGCCGCCGGCAGCCCGGTCGGCTGAGCGGGGCACGCATGCGTCCCGGCATCGCGCGGCGGCTCGCCATCGCCGCCGCCGTCATCGCCCTGGCCGTGCCCGTGGGGGCGGCCGTGGCCACCCCCAGCCAGGGCCTGACGGTGACCCCGCTCGGCCAGGCCAGCTTCAGCCAACGCCTCAAGGTCAAGGCGCCCACGTCAAGGCCACCTTCAAGCGGCCGTCCGACTTCGTCGTGGTCGACCTGCGGGTGGACCCCGGCGGCACCACCGGCTGGCACAGCCATCCCGGCCCGGCCCTGGTGGTCGTCAAGGACGGCACCCTGACCCTGTACGACGGTGACGACCGGCGCTGCCGGCCCCACCGCTACGGGCCCGGGCAGGCGTTCGTCGACGAGGGCGGCGGTCACGTCCACATCGCCCGCAACGAGACCAGCCACTCGGTACAGGTCCTGGTGACCTTCATCGTCCCCAAGGGCGCCGACACCTTCATCGACGTCCCCGACCCCGGCAACTGCCGCAACGGCCGCCGGCGCACGCCCCTGCTCGACTGGCTCAACCTCACCGGCTTGCGTTCGCCGCCCGCAGCAGCGCATGCCAAGGGCAGATGAAGACCTTCGACCGGCTGTTGCTGCTGGGCGCGCTGTCGGGCCTGGGGCCTAGCATGGGTTCGATGGCCACGGCAGCTTCGCCCGGCGGGCTCGGGCGGTTCTCGGCCCTCACCCGAGGCTGGTTCGAGGGCGCCTTTGCCGCGCCCACCCAGGCCCAGGTCGGCGCCTGGGACGCCCTCGCCTCCGAGCAGGACGTGCTGGTGGTCGCCCCCACCGGGTCGGGCAAGACCCTGGCCGCGTTCCTGTCGGCCATCGACCGCCTGGCCGCCGCCCCGCCGGTGCCGGAGCGCCAGCGCCTCCGGGTCCTCTATGTCTCCCCGCTCAAGGCGCTGGCCGCCGACATCGAACGCAACCTCCGGGCCCCGCTGGCCGGGCTGCGGGCGGCCGCGGCCCGCCTGGACCTGCCCCTGCCCGACATCACCACCGGGATGCGCACCGGCGACACCCCGGCCGAGGTCCGCCGCCGCTTCCCGGCCCACCCGCCCGACATCCTCATCACCACCCCCGAGTCGCTGTTCCTGCTGCTCACCTCCGGGGCCCGCGAGGCCCTGGCCCACGTCGACACGGTGATCGTCGACGAGGTCCACTCGGTGGTCGCGACCAAGCGCGGGGCGCATCTGGCCCTCAGCCTGGAGCGTCTGGACGAGCTGCTGGAGCGTCCGGCCCGCCGCATCGGCCTGTCGGCCACCGTCCGGCCCCTGGACGAGGTGGCCCGCTTCCTCGGCGGCCCCCGCCCGGTCTCGGTGGTGGCCCCCCCGAGCGAGAAGGCCTTCGACCTGTCGGTGGTCGTCCCCGTCGAGGACATGACAACGATTGGAACTCCTGATCAGAGTTTCGACGCGTCGGCGGCGCAGCCGCCGAGCGCGTCGATCTGGCCCCACATCGACGAGCGCCTGGTCGAGCTGATCCGGGCCCATCGCTCCACGATCGTGTTCGCCAACTCCCGCCGCCTGGCCGAGCGGCTCTGCGCCAACCTCAACGAGCTGGCCGGGACCGAGCTGGCCCGGGCCCACCACGGCTCGGTCAGCCGCGAGCAGCGCACGGAGATCGAGGAGGACCTCAAGGCCGGCCGCCTGCCCGCCGTGGTCGCGACCAGCTCGCTGGAGCTGGGCATCGACATGGGCGCCGTCGACCTGGTCGTCCAGGTGGAGGCGCCCAGCTCGGTCGCGTCCGGCCTCCAGCGCATCGGCCGTGCCGGCCACCAGGTAGGTGCGGTCAGCCGGGGCATCGTCTTCCCCAAGTTCCGCGGTGACCTGGTCGAGAGCGCGGTCGTGGTCGAGCGCATGCGGGCCGGGGCCATCGAGGCCATGCGCTACCCCCGCAACCCCCTGGACGTGCTCGCCCAGCAGGTCGTGGCCATGGTGGCCATGGACGACTGGACGGTCGAGGACCTGGAGGCGCTGGTCCGGCGGGCCGCGCCCTTCGCCGAGCTGCCCCGCAGCGCCCTCGACAGCGTCCTGGACATGCTGTCGGGCCGCTACCCCTCTGACGAGTTCGCCGAGCTGCGGCCCCGCCTCAACTGGGACCGGGTCGAGGGGCGGCTGGTCGGCCGGCCGGGGGCCCAGCGGCTGGCCGTCACCTCCGGCGGCACCATCCCCGACCGGGGCCTGTTCGGCGTGTTCCTGGTGGGCGAGCGCGCCACCCGGGTCGGCGAGCTGGACGAGGAGATGGTCTACGAGTCGCGGGTCGGCGAGGTGTTCACCCTGGGCGCGTCGGCCTGGCGGATCGAGGACATCACCCACGACCGGGTGCTGGTCTCGCCGGCCCCCGGCCAGCCGGGCAAGCTGCCATTCTGGCACGGCGACATGCTGGGCCGCCCGGTCGAGCTGGGCCGGGCCCTGGGCGGGTTCCTGCGCGAGCTGTCGGACCTGGGGACCGAGGCCCGCGCCGAGCGGCTGCGGGCGGCCGGGCTGGACGACTTCGCCGCCCAGAACCTGGCCGCCTACCTGGACGAGCAGCGGGAGGCCACCGGGGTCCTGCCCGACGACCGCACCATCGTGGTCGAGCGCTTCCGCGACGAGCTGGGCGACTGGCGGGTCTGCGTCCACTCGCCGTTCGGCGCCCAGGTCCACGCCCCCTGGTCCCAGGCCATCGAGGCCAGGGTCCGGGAGCGTCTCGGCCTCGAGGTCCAGACCATGTACACCGACGACGGGGTGGTGGTGCGGCTCCCCGAGGTCGACGAGGCCCCGGCCGCCGAGTCGATCCTGTTCGACCCCGACGAGATCGAGGACCTGGTGGTGGGCGAGGTCGGCGGCTCGGCCCTGTTCGCCAGCCGCTTCCGCGAGTGCGCCGCCCGGGCCCTGCTGCTGCCCCGGCGCCGCCCCGACCGGCGCACGCCCCTGTGGCAGCAGCGCCAGCGCAGCGCCGGGCTGCTCCAGGTCGCGGCCAGGTACGGGTCGTTCCCGGTGGTGCTGGAGACCATGCGCGAGTGCCTCCAGGACGTGTTCGACCTGCCCGGCCTCAAGGAGCTGATGGCCCAGGTGGCCAGCCGCGAGGTGCGGGTGGTCGAGGTCGACACCCCGTTCCCGTCGCCGTTCGCCAGCTCGCTCCAGTTCGGCTACGTGGCCGCCTTCATGTACGAGGGCGACGCCCCCCTGGCCGAGCGGCGGGCCCAGGCGCTGTCGCTGGACCGGTCGGTGCTGGCCGAGCTGCTGGGCCGTGAGGAGCTGCGCGACCTGATCGACCAGGCCGCCCTGGCCGACCTGGAGCTGGAGCTGCAGCTGCTCACCCCCGAGCGCAAGGTCCGCGACCCCGACGGCCTGCACGACGCCCTGCGGCTGCTCGGCGACCTGACGGTGCAGGAGGCGGCCGCCCGCGCCGCCGACCCGGCCGCCGCCCCCGGGTGGCTGGCCGAGCTGGAGGGGTCGCGGCGGGCGGTGCGGCTGCGGGTCGGCGGCCAGGAGCGCTGGGTCGCCATCGAGGACATGGCCCGGCTGCGCGACGGGCTCGGGGCGGCCCCGCCGGTCGGGGTCCCGCAGGCGTTCCTGGAGCCGGTGGCCGACCCGGTCGGCGACCTGGTGGCCCGCTACGCCCGCACCCACGGGCCGTTCTCGGCCGGCGACCCGGCCCGCCGGCTCGGGCTCGGCGTGGCCGTGGTCTCCCAGACCCTGGCCCGGCTGGAGGCGGCCGGCCGGGTCGTGGAGGGCGAGTTCCGCCCGGGCGGGTCGGGCCGCGAGTGGCTGGACGCCGAGGTGCTGCGCCGGCTGCGCCGCCGTTCCCTGGCCGCGCTGCGCCGCGAGGTCGAGCCCGTCCCCCAGGAGGCCATGGCCCGGTTCCTCGGCGCCTGGCAGGGGGTCGGCCCGGCCGGGCCGCGCTCGGCCGACCTGGACGCCCTGTTCCGGGTGGTCGAGCAGCTCCAGGGGGCGGCCGTGCCTGCCTCGGCCCTGGAGCGCCAGGTGCTGGCCGCCCGCCTGCCCGGCTACCACCCGGGCCTGCTCGACCAGCTCTGCGCCTCCGGCGAGGTCGTCTGGGCGGGGGCCGGAGCGCTCGGCTCCGACGACGGCTGGGTCGGCCTCTACCTGGCCGAGGGTGCCCCGCTGCTGCTGCCCGAGCCGCTCCCGGTCGAGCTGTCGCCCCTGGCCGTCCAGGTCCGCGACGCCCTGGCCGGCCAGGGGGCGATGTTCTTCCGCCAGCTCTCGGACGCCGTCGGGGCGGGCAACGACAGCGAGCTGCTCCTGGCCGTGTGGGAGCTGGTCTGGGCCGGCCAGGTCACCAACGACACCCTGGCCCCCCTCCGCGCCCTGGTCACCGGCGGGTCCCGCCCCGCCACCCGCCGCCGCACCCCCAGCCGCCGCTACGGCCGCCGCGGCGTCCCGACCTCCGCCCGTTCCGGCCCTCCCGCGGCGGCGGGTCGTTGGAGCCTCACCCCGGCCGCGCCGGAGCCTCACCCGCCGGTGCCGGGGCCCCCGATTCGGGAGGGTAGCCCGACGGGGCGGGAGGGGAGCGGGACTGTCCACAGCCCCGCCGGGGCCGACCCGACCCGGCGGCTGCACGCCGTGGCCGAGCAGCTCCTGGACCGGCATGGGGTGCTGACCAGGGGGGCGGTGGTGGCCGAGCGCATCCCGGGCGGGTTCGCCGGGGTCTATCCGGTGCTGAAGGCGATGGAGGACGCGGGCCGCTGCCGGCGCGGGTACTTCGTCGACGGGCTGGGCGGGGCCCAGTTCGCGGTCCCCGGCGCCGTCGACCGGCTCCGGGCCCTGACCGACCCGCCGTCATCGCCCCAGACCCAGGTGCTGGCCGCGGCCGACCCGGCCAACCCCTATGGGGCCGCCCTGGCCTGGCCGGAGCGGACCGCGCCCGGCAGGAATTCACCGGGGCACCCCTCCGGGGTTCCCCGGACCCCTCTGGGCGGCGAGCGCCCCGGGCACCGGCCGGGCCGCAAGACCGGGGCGGTGGTGATCCTGGTCGACGGCGACCTGGTCCTGTACGTGGAGCGCGGCGGCCGGACCCTGCTGACCTTCACCGACCACCCCGACCCGCTGGCCAGGGCGGCCGACGCCCTCGCCCTGGCCGTGCGCGACGGCGCCCTCGGCCGGCTGGCGGTCGAGAAGGCCGATGGCGGGACCGTGTTCGACAGCCCCCTGGCCCGGGCGCTCACCGAGGCCGGGTTCCGCCCCACCGCCCGCGGCCTCCGTCTCCGGGGCTAGGGTCCGATGCCCGAGGGGGACACGGTCTTCCTGGCCGCCAGCCGCATGCACGCCGCCCTGGCCGGCCAGCGGCTGGCCGCCACCGACTTCCGCGTCCCCCGGTTCGCCACCGCCGACCTCAGCGGCCAGGTCGTCCGCGAGGTGGCCGCCCGCGGCAAGCACCTGCTGCTGCGCACCGACGCCGGCACGACCCTGCATACCCACTTCAAGATGGAGGGTGCCTGGCACCTGTACCGGCCCGGGGAACGCTGGCGCGGCCCCGACTTCCAGGTCCGGGCCGTGCTCCGGACCGAGCCGTGGGTCGCGGTCGGGTTCCGGCTGGCCATCTGCGAGCTGCTGCCCACCGCGAGCGAGCACGAGGTGGTCGGCCACCTCGGCCCGGACGTCCTCGGCCCCGACTGGGATCCGGCCGAGGCCGTCCGGCGCCTGCGGGCCGACCCGGACCGGGCCATCGGGACCGCCCTGCTCGACCAGCGCGCCGTCGCCGGCCCCGGCAACATCTACAAGTCCGAGGTCTGCTTCCTGCGCGGCGTCGACCCCTGGACCCCGGTGGGCAAGGTCGAGGACCTGGAGGGCATGGTCGACCTCCTGAAGCGTCTGATGGAGGCCAACCGCACCACCGGCAACCAGGTCACCACCGGCGACACCCGCCCCGGCCGCACCCACTGGGTGGCCGGCCGCGCCGGCAAGCCCTGCCGCCGCTGCGGCACCCCCGTCCGCAAGGCCGACCAGCCCAGCTACGACGGCGAACGGGTCACCTACTGGTGCCCAACCTGCCAGCCGGGCCCGGGTCCCGCCCGACGGCGGTAGGCGGCCGCCCGAGGAGGACCATGGTTCCGCGGCGGCCGTGGCCCCAAGGCGGCCCCAACCGCCTCCACCTCGACCTGCGCGCCCGCCTGCGCGCCCGCACCACCATCTGAGCTGTCGTCCCGTCAGATGCGGGTGAACGCGCGGACGGCCATGCGGGGGCCGCGGCGGGCGGGGTAGCGGCCGGAGCGGGTGAGGAGGCGCAGGACCCGGCCGCGGTGGCCTGGCCAGGGGGCGAGGAGCTCGAGCATGCGCTCGTCGGTGCCGCGGGGCTCGCCGGTGAGGGCGTAGCTGACCAGGTGGGGGAGGTGGAAGTCGCCCACCGAGACGGCGTCGGCGTCGCCCAGGGCCACGATCGCGACCTCGGCCGAGGTCCAGGGCCCGACCCCGGGCAGGGCCTGGAGGCGGCGGTGGGCGTCGGGGGCCGCCATGGTCTGGGTCTCCTCGACCCGGCGGGCCCGGCTGGCCGCCATCTGGATGGTGGCGGTGCGCTTGCGCTCCACCCCGAGCGGATGGAAGGCCCAGTAGGGGGTGACGGCCAGCGCCTCCGGGACGGGCTGCAGCCGCAGCGGGACCGGGCCGGGGGCCGGTTCGCCCCAGGCGCGCACGATCGCCGCGAAGCCACGGTGGGCCTCGCGGCCGGTGACCTTCTGCTCCAGGATCGAAGGCAGCAGCGCCTCGAACACCGCCTGGGAGCGGGGGATGCGCAGGCCCGGGAACTGATGGTGCAGCTCGCCGACCAGGCCGGTGGGGGAGAACCCCTCAAGGGAGTCGCGCGCCCCCAGCAGCTCGGGCGCCCCCTCCAGGCACCACTCGGCCCCCTCGCCCCAGGCCGCGACCCGGATCCCGTCGCCTTCGGCGCTGTAGCGGACCGTCGCCGGCCCCTGCGGCGTCCTGGTCGCCCGCCACCAGGCGCCGGTCCGGTCGACCAGGCTCGTCGGGTCGCCCCGCCCACGCCGCAACGGCCCGAGGGTCAGCCGAAGGTCCACCGGCAGACGCGGCCGGACCACGGTCTCGATCGGAGGATGCGCGGCGCTCATCGCCGGATCTTGGCACGCCCAACCGACAGGCACGAGGGACGCGCCCGGGGCCAGGACGCGAGGGACCCGGCCGGGCAGGGGGGACCCGGGCCCGGTCGGGGGTCCGGGCCCGGGTCGTGGGGGGCCGATGCGCCACCTGCCGGCGTGCAGGCGCCCTACCTCGGGTGCACCCCGGTCGGGGGAACGACGGAGCGGTCGGTGGTGCGGTATTCGGCGGCGGCGGCCTGGAGGCGGCCGGCGGCGCCGGTGAGGTCGTCGGCGAGGACGCCGAGCTCGCTGGCCCAGCGGCTCCACAGGGCCTGGAACCGGTCGGCGAGGGCGGCGTCGCCGACCGCGGCCCCGACCCCGCCGACGGTCGGGAGCAGGGTCCCGACCACCGAGCGGACCTGGTCGGCGCTGGCCTGGAGCCGGCCGGCGGCTCGTTCCAGCTCGCTCGGGATCACCAACAGCTCGGTCATCCGCCTCACCCCTCTGCCAGCTCGCGTAAGCTGGCGTAGACGATAACTTACAGAGGCAAACGAAAGCAAATGGAAGGTAACGAGCCGCTAACGACCCCGTGCCCGATGTCCGGACGGCGGGAAGATCCCCGGTCCGGGGGGGATGCCCGAGTAGAATCCGTGGTGGCTGCCGGCGGGGTGGGGCTGCCGGCCGTCATGCCGCGTACCCGTCGCTCGGAGGACCCGCCATGCCAGGTCGCTTCGGCCGTGTGCTCACCGCCATGGCCACCCCCTTCAGCCCCGACGGCAACCTGGACGTCCCCGGCGCCCAGCGCCTGGCCCGCCACCTGCTCGACTCCGGCACCGACACCCTGGTCGTGGCCGGCACCACCGGCGAGTCGCCGACGCTGACCGCCGACGAGAAGCTCCGCCTGTGGGTCGCGGTCGTCGAGGTCGCCGGCGGCGACCGGGTCATGGCCGGCACCTCGACCTACTCCACCGCCGAGTCGGTCGAGCTCACCGGGCTGGCCGAGAAGGCCGGGGCCGGGTCGCTGCTGCTGGTCACGCCCTACTACAACAAGCCGCCCCAGTCGGGCCTGGTCGCCCACTTCTCGGCCATCGCCGCCTCCACCGGCCTGCCGTGCATGCTCTACAACATCCCCGGCCGCACCGCCTGCACCATCGAGGTGCCGACGATGGTCCGGCTGTTCGAGCGGCTCGACAACGTGGTCGCGGTCAAGGACGCGGTCGGCGACATGGCCGCGGCCAGCCGCCTCCACCGCGAGACCGGCGGCCAGATGGAGCAGTACTCGGGCGACGACAAGAACCTCCTGCCGCTGCTCGCCGTCGGCGGGGTCGGCGTGGTCAGCGTGGCCGCCCACCTGGTCGGGCCGGCGCTCCAGGAGCTCATCGGGGCCTTCGAGGGCGGCGACACCGCCGCCGCCCTCGAGCTGCACCTACGCCACCTGGGCCTGTTCGAGGGCCTGTTCGCCACCGCCAGCCCGATCCTGCTCAAGGCGTGCTTGAACCT
>Ga0307320_10000706_pt1 | contig 12093 bp, 12 predicted proteins | sample ER_DNA_369_FD_194495 | JGI IMG/M metagenome (GOLD analysis project Ga0307320, IMG submission 194495) | Bulk soil microbial communities from the East River watershed near Crested Butte, Colorado, United States - ER_DNA_369 | ecosystem: Environmental > Terrestrial > Soil > Floodplain | place...
CCGTGCGCGAAAACCGGATCAGCCGTAACGCCGGCTACTGCGCAGCGAAAGCGATGTGAGTTCACCCTAATCGGATGAGGCCCCCTACGGGCGCTCCATCTACCTTCGCGGGCTTGGACGCGGCACGAGCCGACGCCTACAAGGAGGCATCGATGGACGCGAGACACGAGGGACTCGTCCCGTTGGACAGGCTTGGCGGGATCTTGTCATGACAAGCGATCGCCGCGTTTCGCGCGATGTCCTGCCGACCCCGGATATTCCACCAGCGGGGCTGACCACCTACGACGCGAAGGACCCCGACACCTCGTTTCCGCCGATCGAGGCGTTGAGGCCGCCCGATGGGGCACCCAACGTCCTGATCGTGTTGCTCGACGATGTCGGCTTCGGCGCGTCGAGCGTGTTCGGCGGCCCATGCCATACCCCCACATTCGAGCGGCTCGCGTCAGACGGTCTTCGCTACAACCGATTTCACACAACCGCCCTTTGCGCGCCTACCCGAGCTGCGCTCCTAACCGGGCGCAATCACCATTCGGTCGGCATGGGCGGTATCACCGAGGTGGCCACCTCGGCGCCGGGCAACAACTCGCTGCGACCGAACACGAAGGCGCCCATGGCGGAGACCCTGAGGCTGAACGGCTACTCCACGGCTCAGCTCGGGAAATGCCACGAGGTGCCCGTCTGGCAGACGAGCCCGATGGGGCCCTTCGACATGTGGCCCACGGGGTCCGGGTTCGAGTACTTCTACGGCTTCATCGGCGGTGAGGACAACCAGTGGAATCCCGCCATCTACGAGGGCACGACCCCGGTCGAGCCGGCCACGACCCCAGAGGAGGGCTACCACCTGACCGAGGATCTCGCCGACAAGGCGATCGCCTGGGTGGGTCAGCAGAAGGCGCTGATGCCGGACAAGCCGTTCCTCATGTACTTCGCCCCCGGCGCGACCCACGCGCCACACCACGTGCCGAAGGAGTGGATCGAGAAGTACAAGGGGAAGTTCGACTACGGGTGGGATCGCCAGCGCGAGCTCACCTTCGCGCGCCAGAAGGAGCTGGGTGTGATCCCGCAGGACTGCGAGCTCACGCCGCGGCACGAGGAGATCCCTTCGTGGGATGAGATGCCGGATGACCTCAAGCCGGTGCTCGCCCGCCAGATGGAGGTGTACGCGGCGTTCCTCGACCACACCGACCACCAAGTCGGGCGGCTCATCGATGCCATCGAGGCGCTCGGAGCCCTCGACAACACGCTCGTCTACGTGATGATCGGCGACAACGGGGCCTCGGCGGAGGGAACCCCGAACGGCGCCTTCAACGAGATGGCCAATTTCAACGGCATGGCGGCACTCGAGACGACCGAGTTCCTGGTCTCGACCATGGACAAGCTCGGTTCGCCGGAGGCCTACAACCACTATTCAGTGGGCTGGGCGCACGCCATGGACACCCCGTACCAGTGGACCAAGCAGGTGGCCTCCCACTGGGGCGGGACGCGCAACGGCACGATCGTCCGCTGGCCGGAGGGCATCGAGGCCCGGGGCGAGGTTCGCAACCAGTTCTGCCACGTGATCGACGTGTGCCCGACCGTGCTCGAGGTGGCCGGGTTACCCCACCCCGTGATGGTCAACGGCGTGCAGCAGGCTCCGATCGAGGGCACCTCAATGGTCTACAGCTTCGACGACCCCGAGGCTCCCGAGCGCCACGACCTCCAGTACTTCGAGATGTTCGCCAACCGGGGGATCTACCACAAGGGATGGAGCGCGGTGACCAAGCACCGCACCCCGTGGGTGATGGGTGCCACCAAGCTCCCGGCCTTCGACGACGACGTCTGGGAGCTCTACGACGGCTCGAAGGATTGGGCCCAAGCGCATGACCTCTCGAAGGAGATGCCCGAGAAGCTCCACGACCTGCAGCGCCTCTGGCTGATCGAGGCGACGAAGTACAACGTCCTTCCCCTCGACGATCGCGGCGCCGAGCGCTTCGATGCCGACGCCGCCGGCCGGCCCCAGCTGGTCCGGGGGACTGCGCAGATGCTGTTCGGCGGCATGGGCCGCCTCTCGGAGAGCAGCGTCCTGAACATCAAGAACAAGTCGTTCTCGATCACGGCCGAGGTCGAGGTGCCTGGTGGCGGCGCCGAGGGCCCGATCGTCGCCCAGGGCGGGCGCTTCGGCGGCTGGGGCCTGTACCTGAAGGACGGCAGAGCGGCATTCGTCTACAACGTGCTCGGCCTGCAGCTGTTCGTGACGGAGGCCGAAAAGCCAATCCCGGCCGGCACACACCAGGTCCGCATGGAGTTCGACTACGACGGCGGCGGGCTTGCGAAAGGCGGCGACGTGACTCTCTACTACGACGGTGAGAAGGCCGGCGAGGGCCGAGTGGAAGCGACCCATCCGTTGATCTTCTCAGCGGACGAGACCACCGATGTCGGCTACGAGGCGGGAACGCCCGTCTCGGTCGAGCACACCCGCCACCGCTTCACCGGCAAGATTTACTGGGTCAAGCTCGACCTGGGCGAGGACAGCCACGATCACCTGGTCGACCCCGAGCACGCCCTGGGCGTCGCGATGTCGCTTCAATAGCGCCCCATGCCGCACGCTTGCTGCGCCCCGTCTGCGCCGCCGCGGGAGTCGACCCTCGTCGCCGCGGTCACCACAACGCGCCCTGGCTCGACTGACGGCATGGTGCAGCTCGCCGGCGGCGAGTTCCTGATGGGAAACGTCGGCGCCCACTCCTACCCCGCGGACGGTGAGGGACCGGTGCGGCGCGTGCGGGTCGACCCGTTCTGGATCGATGCTCGCGCCGTGTCGAATGCCGACTTCTCGGAGTTCGTCAAGCAGACTGGACACGAGACGGAGGCGGAGCGTTTCGGCTGGTCATTCGTGTTCGCCGGGCTCCTGCCCGACAACTTCCCGCCGACTCGCGCGGTGGCGCATGCCCCCTGGTGGCGTCAGGTCGGGGGCGCCGACTGGCGCAGGCCCGAGGGTCCACACTCCGATCTCGACGGGAGGTTCGACCACCCGGTGCTTCACGTGAGCTGGAACGACGCACAGGCCTATTGCGCCTGGACCGGGACGCGCCTGCCCACCGAAGCCGAGTGGGAGTACGCGGCGCGAGGTGGGCTCGAAGGGAAGCTGTTCCCGTGGGGCGACGAGCTCGAGCCGGGTGGCGAGCATCGCATGAACGTCTGGCAGGGGACCTTTCCGACCGAGAACACGGCGGCCGACGACTTCCACGGCACCTGCCCCGTGGATACCTTCCCACCGAACGGCTTCGGGCTCCACAACATGACCGGGAACGTCTGGGAGTGGTGCGCGGACTGGTTCCACCCCGATTTCCACACGCGCGACACACGAACCAACCCGCGGGGGCCGCGCCGTGGCGCGAACCGCGCGACACGCGGGGGCTCCTACCTCTGCCACCACTCGTACTGCGAGCGCTACCGGGTGGCTGCGCGCAACTCGCTGACGCCCGACTCGACAACCGGCAACACCGGATTTCGATGTGTCAGAGAGCAGGCAACGCTCAGTATCCGACCCCGGTCTTGACCCGCTTGCGGTCGAGCGGGTGCAGGCCGCCCTTCTTTCTGAGTGTTGCGCAAGCCTCGGCGATGTCGTTACCGAGGGTGGTGGCCAGCGTGTGGCCCAGCGTGAGCTTCACCAGAGCGCGCATCATCTTCACGTGGTCTGCGTTGGGCGGCAGCGTGTACGCCGGAACCATCCACCCGCGTTCCGCCGCCAGCTGCGACGCGATATCGAACTCGTCGAAGGGGCGTTCCTCGGCGAGCTGGAAGGCCACGAGAGGCAGCTGTTCGCCCTCACCCATCAGCCGAAACTCCCCGATGTCCGCGATCTGGTCCGCCAGCGCGCGGGTGTTGGCCATCATCGTCTCCATGATGTAGCGGTAGCCGTCGTGGCCGAAACGGACGAAGTTGTAGTACTGGGCCAGCACCATCGCCGAGCCCGTCGAGAAGTTGAGGGTGAACGTCGCGTCGGTCTTGCCGAGATAGTTCTCGTAGAAGACGAGGTCTTCCGGCAGGTCGCTCTTCTCCCTGAACACGAGCCAGCCGATCCCGGGGTAGACGAGCCCGAACTTGTGACCCGACACGTTGATCGAGCGCACCTGCTCGAGCCGGAAGTCCCACTCGGATTCCGGGTATAGGAACGGCCATACGAACCCGCCGCTCGCCGCGTCCACGTGCAGCGGAACGTCGACGCCTCGCTCGTTCTTCAGGCGAACCAGCAGATCATTGATTCCAACGATGTCGTCGGCGTGCCCGGTGAACGTCGTGCCGAGGACAGCGGCCACGCCGATCGTGTTCTCGTCGACGTGAGGCTCGACGTCCTCGGGGCCGATCGTGTACTTGTCCCTCTGCAGCGGGATGATCCGCGGCTCGACGTCGAAGTAGCGGCAGAACTTCTCCCACACCACGTGTACGTCGCCGCCGAACACGAGGTTCGGGCGCGTGGAGTCCTCCTTGGCCTTCTCGCGCCTTCCCCGCCACTTCCACTTGAGCGACAGGGCACCGAGCATGATCGCCTCGGAGGACCCTTGCGTGCGCGCCCCCGTCGTCTCTCCCGGTGCATGGAACAGCGAGGCGAGCATGCGAATGCAGCGCTGCTCGATCTCGGCCGTCTGGGGATATTCGGCGTGATCGATGAAGTTTCGGTGCAGGTTCTCGGCGATGACCCGGTTGGCCTCTGGCTCCATCCACGTCGTCACGAAGGTGGCGAGATTGCGCATCGGTAGGCCGTCGAGCATGAGCTCTTCGCCGATCAGACGCATCGCGTCGACGGCGCGCATCCCGTGTTCCGGCAGGCGCTGATCGGGCGCCGGCTCGAGCAGGAAGCGATTGCCGTACTGCTCGGCAAGCTTCTCCAGCTGCTCGCTGAGCAACGGCTGGGCGCCTCCGTCGGAAGCGGTGGCGGTGGCGGGATGGCTATCGGACGGCATGGTCGTACCTCCTTGAGGACGTGTTGAGCAGGAGCAGAAGGGCGCCGGCCAGGAAGCACAAGGCACCCAACGCGGTCGTCCAGTTGGCGGCCGCGAGGTCGAGAATCGATCCGCTCGACGGCACGATGTAGGACGCGACGGCGGAAAGGCCGAAAAGAACGCAGCCGGCGAGGTTGACCATCGCCATCTTCCATTCGCGGTCTCGGCGCCCGGACCGCCGGCGCGCCCGGTCGGCCACGCGGTAGGCGAGCAGGCCCGAGACGAGAAAAGCCGCCGAGCCGAGGAAGTTCGGCGCCCACACCAGCCGTCTCTCCTGGTGGGTCGACAGGCCCTCCTGCATGGCCTCGAAGGTCGTGAGGTTGAACAACAGGGTGCCCACGAACTGGACGGCCGCGCTCCACCAGGAGGGGTCGGCGGCCCATCGCCCCAGCCTCAGCGTGGACTCGCGCAGCTCGAGAAGGGCCGCGAGCGTGAAGAAGATCGAGCCCGCGAAGAACACGGCGCCATCGGCGCCGGCGCCCACGAGTTGGACGAACCCGGGAAAGGGACCGATGAAAAAGCACGCCGACCCCACGGCGAACCCGACCGCGATCCAGCGATCCCATGCCGTCGGAGCGGCCGGCCGGGGCGCGAAGGACAGAGGGTGGCCGATCATGGTGAGCTCGCGGCGATGTCCTCGAGCAGATCAGCCCCGACCGGCTTCGGCATCACCCCGATTGGATGAAAGCGTCGCAACGGTCACGCCGACCACGACGGTGCCCGCGATCATGTCGTGCAGGCCACGGCGTCGCTCGTCCACGAGGATCGGCAGGAACCCGGCGAACAGGGGTATAGCCGCGAGCACCAGGGCTCCGAGCCGCACGAGCGCCCGCAACGGGGTTGGGGGCTGCTGAGCATCAGCCGTACAGACGCGGATGTGCATCAGCCGGTCGCCCGGCGTCTCCCCGGTGGAGGACCAGAAGACAACGAAGTAGCCGGTTGACCACAGCAGGTACGCCAGCCCTCCCAGTGAGACCAGCACGGGGTCGAGCGAGTTCGGCAGAGGGAGCACCGAGACCGCAAGCCCAACCGCTATAGCCACCACCATCGCCACGAGGTTGATGATCGCCGCATCGACCGCGAAGGCGATCGACCGGGTCACGAGTCCCTGGTAGGCGGGCTCCGCGGGTTGGGCCTGGGCGGCAGGCGTGGTGTGCTCGGGACGGGCAGCCTGCACCGCGCGGCGGACGGCGTGGCTCACCGGGGCTCCGGGGGGTGCACGCCGGATGCGGGGCGCCGCCGGAGCGCCCGTCGCACCCTCGTCTCGATCCACGTGTCGGCGTTCTGCGAACGTGCCCGTACTCCGCCGGCTACCTGGTCGGCGAACCCGACGCTCTGCTGAGCTATGGCGTCCATAACGGCCGGGCTCTGGGCGATCTCGTCCACGAGCACCCACAGCTCGTCGCTCTCGAGCAGACGCTCCACCGCTTGGTCGAGCAGCTGGCTCTCGATCACGCGCGTCACGAGGCGCTCCATCACCGGACTGTCGAGAGCGGAAGTCACCACTCTCTCCAGCTCGGGTCCCTCGAGGACTCGCGCCACGGCCTGTTCGACCACGCCGCTCGCGAGGATCGCGTCGGTGAGGTCCGCCACCGCTTCGCTCGCCATCACCGTCCGCGGCGCCTCCTCCAGTGCATCGCCGGCCACGAGCTCGGCGGTGACGCGGTCGAAAACCGCGTAACGAACCACGTCCCGGGCGACCGCTTCCACGATCGGCCCCTCGAGTGCGTTGCTCACCGCGCTCCTGGCGAGCGCGCTGGCCACTACGCGGTCGACTGCCTCTGCGGCCAGCCGGGAGACGAGGAGCGCATCGAGCCCCGCGAGTGCGGCCTCGGTGGCGCCGGCCGCAGCGGCCTTGCGTGCGTGGCGCTCGAGCCGCCGGCCAAGCGAGGCGGCGCCCACGACAGGGCGCAGCGCCATGCCGGACACACGAGCAGCACTGGCGAGTAGCGAGTCCGCCATCCTTAAAGACGGTCCCATCTCGGAGCCCCGAGCGCAAGGCCGCGCTGCAAAGGCCCGTGCATAGGCAAGTTCGCCCCCGGTCGCTCGGCGGCAAACTTTCGCGCTGCCGGGGTGCCCGCCACCTTGCCAACCGTCCCGCCCTTCAAAACACTAGCCTCCCGACCCGAAACCAAGGAGATCACGTGTCCAAGGCCGGCGCGGCCGAAGAGCGAAAGGGGCCTGTCAACGTGAAGCGAACGCGCTCTCTGCTGGTCCTCGGCTTGGTAGCCGTCCTGGCGCTGTCCGCGGGTGCATGCGGCGGTGACGACGACGACGGATCGTCGGGCTCTGGGTCGGGAGGCGGGGCGGCCGCCCCGCCTCCCTCGACGGCCTTCAACGACCTGACCACCGCGCTCGAGGGCCAAGGGCTCGTTGTCGCACCGCTCCCCAAGGGGTCGCTTGAGGGCGCGGAGGCCGGGGTCAAGATCAGCGGCGAGAAGGACGGGACCGGGCGGTCCTTTGCCTCCGCGACGAAGGCGCGTGAATACGCGGACGGGGTCGAGGCGGGTGGCAAGAAGACCACGATCGTCGGAACTGTCGTCTTTGCCGCCCCGACTCAAAAGGATGCCGACTTCTTCGCAGATGCCTACGAGGGTTGACACACGTAGCTTCCCTAATCATTAGCTATGCTACGGGTCTGTGGAGGCCCTGGAAGCACCAGCGACCGACCTCGAGCGCTTCACCGCCGCCTGGGAGCAGTTCACGGGCGCGCTGCTCCGTGCCCGCTCGCGAGCCTCCCAGCAAGGGGCGCCGCTCACCCATTCGCAGTATCACCTTCTCCTGGCTCTGAGCCACGAGCCCGGCATGGGGGTGGGCGAGATGGCGGCGGCCGCCGGATGCACGTCGCCCACCGCCACGCGCATCCTGGACGGGCTCGAGCGCGACGGCGTCGTCGTGCGCGACGCCTCGACAGAGGATCGCCGGCGGACGATCGTTTCGCTCACGGCAAAGGGGAAGCGTCTTCTCAGCCGGCAGCGCCGCAGGCACCAGCTCAAGAAACAGCGCCTCTACGAGCAGCTGTCGCCGTCGGAACGCCGCCAGACCGAGGTCCTGCTGCGCCGGCTCGCCGAGGTGATCGGCGACCTGTGAACCCGGCCACCGACACCGCTCGCCAGCACTACGGCATCACGCTGATGGTTCTCGCCGTCAGCGCGCTCGCGTATGCCGTGTCGCAGACGATGGTCGCGCCGGCTCTGCCCGAGATCCAGCACGCCATCGGCGTGTCGCAGAACTCGGTCACCTGGGTGCTCACCGTCTATCTGCTGACGGCGTCGATCGCCACGCCGGTGTTCGGCCGGCTCGGCGACATGTTCGGGAAGGAGAAGGTGCTGCTGGGCGTGCTGATCGGCTTCGGCCTCGGCTCTGTGGTCGCCGCGCTGTCGCACTCACTGCCTCTGCTCATCGCGGGTCGTGCCATCCAGGGCGCCGGCGGGGCGATCTTCCCGCTGGCCTTCGGGATCATTCGCGACGAGTTCCCGAGGGAGAAGGTCGCCCAGGCGATCGGCCTGATCAGCGCCACCTTCGGCATCGGTGGCGGAGCGGGCCTTGTGCTCGCCGGCGTGATCACCGATGCGCTCAACTACGAGTGGATCTTCTGGGTCGCGGCGATCGTCATCGCCTTCGCCGCGGTGATGACCCACTTCTTCGTGCCGGAGTCGCCCGTGCGCAGCGAGAGCACGAAGATCGACTGGACGGGGGCCGGGCTGCTCTCGGTAGGACTGGCCTCGCTGCTGCTGGGCGTGAGCGAGGGCAACTCCTGGGGCTGGGGCTCGACACGGGTGCTCGCGTTGTTCGCGCTGGCTGCGGTGACGCTGGCGGTCTGGGTGCGGTTCGAGATGCGCCATCCCGAGCCGCTCGTCGACATGCGCATGATGGCCCGCCGCGGCGTGTGGACCACGAACCTCGTCGGCCTGCTCGTGGGCTACGGCATGTTCTCGAGCTTCATCATGATCCCGCAGTTCGTGCAGACGCCGATGGTCGCGGGCTACGGGTTCGGCGCCTCGGTGATCGAGGCCGGCCTGTTCATGGTGCCCTCCACGATCGTCATGCTCTTCGCCGGGCCGCTGAGCGGCTGGATGGGCGCGCGCTACGGATCGCGGGTCCCGTTGCTCCTGGGCACGCTCATCTCGGCGGCCGCCTTCGGCTGGCTGGCCCTGGAGCACGCGCACCCGTGGCAGTTCATCGTCGGAACCGCGGTCATGGGCCTCGGCATCGGATTCGCCTTCGCGGCGATGGCCAACTGCGTGGTGGAGGCCGTCCTGCCCACAGAGACGGGCGTGGCCACGGGCATGAACACGATCATGCGCACGATCGGCGGCTCCATCGGCGCCCAGCTGGCGGCCGCGATCGTCACCGGCTCGGTGATCGCGGGCACCACCTTCCCCAAGGAGGCGGGCTACCAGGAGGCGTTTGCCATCTCCGCAGTTGCCCTGGTGATCGCGGCGATAGTCGCTTCGGGCATACCTCGCTCGGGCCGCGCCGTGCGGGCCAGGGAAAACGTGCGCTCCGAAGCCGTGCCCGTGCGGGCCTAGCTCATCTGGGCGCCAAAGGGGCCGCCGGCCCGCCCGTGGGCTTTCTCGCTAACGCATATGGAGAACCGGACGGCCCACGGGTCAAGGCACCGCCGGCGCGGCCGATTAGGAGGCCATGATCCGCTCCGCACAGCACCTCCTCCTGACCCTCGCCGTCGTGTTGGTTCTCCCGCTGAGCGCCTGCGGCGGTTCCGACGAGGACGACGTCCGCTCGGCCTCAGAGGATTTCGTGGCGGCCTTCAAGGACGAGAACTGGGAGGAGGTCTGCTCGCTGATGACCGAGAAGTCGAGGGCGCAGCTCGAGCGCGCCGGACAGGTGCTCGATGCGAACGGCGGCTGCGAGGGCGTCTGGGAGAAGGCGTCCAAGTTCATCGGCGACAAGGCCAAGCGGCAACTCGACGATTTCGAGATCGAGAGCGTGAAGGTCGACGGCGACACCGCCACCGTGACCACCGCCGAAGCGCAGGGTCAGCCGACCCAGCTGCGCAAGGAGGATGGGGAGTGGCGCGTGGACTTCGAGAGCTGACGCCGATTTCGAACCGCTGAGCCTCCGCGGGCGTATGCCTCCCGGCATGCATGCACCCCATCAGGAGGTGAAGGGATGAAGGGACGGCTCAGGCTGGCGGTCGGCGTCGCGGTGGTGGCCGCTTTGGCGGTGGTAGTGACCACGGCGATCGCCGGGGGCGGGAAGGACATCCGCGAGCACCTGACGGGCTACCAGGAGGATCCTATGGCGCTGTCGACCACGGGCCAGGGCACCTTCCACGCCCGGATCGACGAGGCCGGGCAGCACATCTTCTACCGGCTCAGCTACGAGGGCCTCGAGGGTTCGCCGACCCAGGCTCACATCCATTTCGGCGGGCGCGCGCAGAGCGGCGGGATCAGCGTCTGGCTCTGCTCCAACCTGCCGAGCCCGCCCACCCCGGCGGGCACGCAGGCCTGCCCGATGCCCTCGGGAACCGTCACGGGCGTGATCGACGCGTCCGATGTGGTCGGTCCCTCGGCGCAGGGGATCGATCCCGGCGAGTTCGATGAGCTCGTGGCGGCGGTGCGGGCCGGCACAACCTACGCGAACGTGCACAGCACGAAGTACCCCGCGGGCGAGATCAGGGCCCAGCTCGACCGCGGCCACAAGCACCGACACGGTCACCACGGAAAGCGCTGAACCGGGCGCGGCGTCGGCGGGGCGGGCTGCGGCTCCGCCCCGCCGGACTCCGCTTCCCTCCGAGCTGGATGCGAACATGCGTTCGTGTCACGTCAGGCCACCATCCTCCACGCCGATCTCGACGCGTTCTACGCCTCGGTCGAGCAACGCGATGACCCGCGCCTGCGAGGCCGCCCCGTCATCGTCGGCCCCGGCGTCGTCCTGGCCGCCAGCTACGAGGCCCGCGCCTACGGCGTTCGCTCGGCGATGGGCGCCTCGCGGGCGCGCCGGCTGTGTCCTCAGGCCATCGTGGTGCGGGCGCGGTGGGAGGCCTACGTCAATGCCAGCAAGGCCGTCTTCGAGGTCTTCGAGCACACTTCTCCGGTGGTCGAGAAGCTGTCCATCGACGAGGCGTTCCTCGACGTCGCCGGCCTCGAGCGGATCTCGGGCCGGCCCGTCGAGATAGCCGCTCGCCTGCGGCGAGAGGTACGCGAGCGGGTGGGCCTGCCCATCACGGTCGGGGTGGCGCGGACCAAGTTCCTCGCGAAGGTTGCGAGCGGAGTGGCCAAGCCCGACGGGTTGCTCGAGGTCCCGCCCGACGGCGAGCTGGCCTTCCTCCATCCGCTCGAAGTCGAGCGGCTGTGGGGCGTCGGCCCGGCCACGGCCAGGAAGCTGCACGACCAAGGCATCAGGAGCGTGGGCCAGGTGGCCGAGCTCGCCGAGGCGGCGCTGGTCCTGATGCTCGGGCGGGCCACCGGCCGTCGCCTTCACGCGCTCGCCCACAACCGCGACTTCCGGCCCGTTCGCACGCGCCGGCGTCGGCGATCGTTCGGGGCGCAGTCCGCGCTGGGCCGCTCGCGCCGCTCGCCGGACGCGCTCGACGCCGTGCTCGTGGGTCTGGTCGACCGCGTGACCCGGCGCATGCGTGCCGCGGGCCGGGTAGGGCGTACGGTCGTGCTGCGCCTGCGCTTCGCCGACTTCTCTCGCGCGAGCCGGTCTCACACTCTGGCCCGGGCGACCGCTGCCAGCCACACCATCCTCACGACGCTGCGCGGGCTCCTGAGGGTCGCCATGCCGATCGTCGAGCGTCAGGGACTCACGCTCGTGGGCGTGACCATCACAAACCTCGATGGGGACGGCGGCGTCCAGCTCGTCCTGCCCTTCGAGTGCCCGGGCGCCCCTGTCATCGACGCCGTCCTCGATGAGGCGCGCGAGCGCTTCGGCCCCACTGCCCTGACCCGCGCGGCGCTTCTCGGGCGGGGGATCGAGTGAGCTCAGGAGCAGGGCACGAGCGAACGCCTGCGGTGGCGCCAAGCGAACGCTCCCGCCGCGAGCAGCGCGACGCCGAGCGCGCCGTAGCTGAGCCCCTTGGTGGCCGAGGCGAACGACTCGTGGAAGGCATAGCCGATCAGCGTGAACGTCGTGGCCCAGACGGCGG
>Ga0307320_10000709_pt1 | contig 12080 bp, 11 predicted proteins | sample ER_DNA_369_FD_194495 | JGI IMG/M metagenome (GOLD analysis project Ga0307320, IMG submission 194495) | Bulk soil microbial communities from the East River watershed near Crested Butte, Colorado, United States - ER_DNA_369 | ecosystem: Environmental > Terrestrial > Soil > Floodplain | place...
TCGGCTTCTCCGACTGGACGCATGCGCCGGGGGGTGCCGAGCTTCGGCGCACTGCGCGCAAGCAGGGCAGCGCCGAGTCCTAGGGTGCGATTGCGCGCGGGCTAGCCGGTGACACCTGGGTATCGAGTTGCCAGGATCCGTCTACTTCGTCCCGGCGAAGCACCCAGATAGCTGCGCTCGCGAGTCCCAGGACAGCCCAGAAATAGCGCTGGTAGGAGAGGTGCAGGAACATCGCGCTCGCGAGGTAGGCGATGAGTGCGAACAGGAGTGAGCTCGCGATGAGCGCCCGCTCGGCGTCCCGCTCGCGCCAATAGCGTGAGCTGCGAAACAGAAGCACGAGCGCGACTCCCACCATCGAGAGGAACGCTGTCAGCCCAATGATGCCGGTGTCTGCCATCAGCTCGAGGTAGAGGCTGTGCCCGCGCCGCTCGCTGCCCAGATAGCGGAGACCGAGGCGGTTCGCATAGTCCCGTGAGTACTCGCGGAAGTACACGCCCGGCCCGACCCCCGTTACGGGATGATCTATGAAGACGTTCAGGGCGGCGAGGTTTTCCGTCTGGCGGCCCTCGATGGATGAATCAACACGGTTGGTGGAACTCGTCGAGGCAGATGAGAGAGTTGTCACGCCTTCGAGCGAGCGGAGGCGGGTGATGTAGTCGGGGACGACGAGGAGTACGATCGCGGTCAATACAGCAAGTGCGGGCAAGACCTGACGAATCTTGAGCTCGCGCAAGAGCAACGTCATGAGGATGGTCACCGCCACCGCGACCGCGGCGCCGCGCGAGAACGTTAGGAAGATGCCGCCTGCGATCAAGATTGAGGCGGTGGCCGCCATAAGGCGGCGAAAGCGCCGTGGGTCTCGGAACGCCCGCAAGAGCGCGAGCGGAAGGACGACTGCGAGAATCTGCGCGTAGCGGTTCTCGCTCCCGATGGGCCCGCCGAGTCTGGGTCTCAACTCTTTTGGACCGGCGCTGTCAGTCGCGATGTTGAAGCCGCCCCCGCTGTCGAGCCGATCGATCTGTGCGAATCCTCCGTAGTCGTTCGCGTAGCTGTGCGTCACCTCTTGAAAGATGGACAGCCCCCCCAACAGCGCCCCGGCCAGGATCAAAGTCCAGATGACGTGGGTTAGTGCGCGTTTCGACCTGACCGCGTTCGAGACGAGTAGGTAGAGGAGGAGCCCTTCGGTCAGGTAAAGGACAATGTTGTGCTGGGCGATTGTCGGCTCAGGCGAGCGGATTCCAGCCAGGAAGAGCGTGCCTAGGAAGACGAAGACGAGTGGGAGAACGGGCGTGACCACGATGGGCTGCCGCTCGACGATGAGCGCCCGGGTGATCGGGATGAGGAGCAGGACCACGATCGACGAGCCGATGATCTGAGGAACGCCGTGGAACCGCGTCAGGACGACCGCGAGATTCGTGTAGAAGACGAAGAAGAAAACAACGACGGCGACGGTTCCGGCCTGGCTCGTTCGGAGCGAGATCGCCGGCCGGCCGAGAGCCGGTGTAGCGGCTGACACGCTCGTCATGGCGAAGGGGTTCGGTCGTAAGTGGCGCTCGGCTTCTGCGCGCCTCTCTTGGAGCTCGTGATCATCCGCAGGTTGTACCTCATCCTGTAGAGCAGATAGCGCGCGAGCTTCAGCCAACCACCTTTGAACCGCCGCCCGGAGGTGAGCACTCTGAGCTCTCGGTCTCCGGAGTAGGCGAGTGAACTGCCGCTCGCCTTTACAGCGAGGCCGACGTTGAGGTCGTCAAGTAGTTTCCCCTCGTCGTAGAGGCGAAGGAAGAGCGCTTGACCGATGGCGTAGTTGCTGCCGCGAACCGTCGGGATGCGAAGCGCCACTCTCTTCGTCCAACGAGCCGCGTGATGGAGCGCGATTCGGGCGCGCACCGACCAGAGGGGACGGAGGTCGTAGTACTCGACCGCTGTGTACGCGGCCTGGGCGCCGCCTCGGAGCCGCTCGATGTACCAGGCCAGGAGGGCCGAGGAGTTCGGTACTCGACAGTCGGCATCGAAATGGATGGTGATTTCCGAGCTCGCTTCTCGTACACCGGGGACGCGTGCGGTGAAGCTCACGACTTCCCCGGGGCGGCGAACGTCGGGAACACCGACGGTGCGAATACCAGCCCCGGCGTAGGCCCCGAGCTCGGGTGGGGGCTCGTCGACGGGATAGTTGTTGATGACCAGGACGACTTCGAATGTCGCGTCGCCTTCGTAGCGGGTCATGTCTTCGACGATGCGAAGCACGTTTCGGAGGTCTTCCTGGGCGTTGACCGGCACGATGACGCTGGCGTCCGGGAGTGCGGCAGGATCGCCCCGGAGGCGCTTGAGCTCGACTTCGAGCCGATCGAGGCCTGGCGCGATGTTGGCAGACATCAGTCCGCCCCTTCCCGGGGCGCGGGAGTCTCGGCCCGGCTGCCTTCTGGCTCGGTCGGCCGGATGTCGTCTCGCTGGGGCTCCCAGCGGTCGATTCGTCGGCCCCGGACGACGTTCCACGTGGCGCGGAGCGCGGCGATGTTCACGAAGCAGAAGAAGGCCGGGAGCATGAAGGCCTTGCGGCGCCCCAGCGGCTTGTCTGCCATCAGGATGCCTGCTCCGCCGAGTCCATAGAGGGCCGCTTGGGCGAGCGTCGCCGCTCGATAGAGACGCCCACGGCGCCAAAGAAGTGGGCTCGTGACCGCGAGGACCCCCAAGGGGAGGGTCATTGTACGCCGCAGAACCTTGTGCGTGAGCAGCTGGATCGCATAGAAGCCGTGGCGCCGCGGGTGGAGGAGCTCGCGCCTGAGGATGACGCCCCGGAGCCCGCGGCTGATGATTCGTACCTTGCGGCCGAACTCGAGCTCGGCGCTCCTGGCCACCGGCTCGAATGCTACGGCATCGGGTGCGAAGACCAGCCGGTAGCCCTGGGCAATCACCCCGGTGGAGGTGTAGAAGTCGTCGGTCACCCCCGGCGGAATCTCATGGAAGAGCGAGCGGCGCACGGCGTAAATCGCGCCGGTCGCGGAGATGACGTCACCCGCCCGGCTTTCCGCATCCTTGAGCATCCGATCCAGATTCCAGTAGCGCTGCTCGCCTGCCGAGATGGCGTCGTCAGCCACGTCGGCGACATACCGCTGATCGCCGGCCACGCCGCCGACGGTGGGATCTGCAAATGGACGCATGAGAGCCCGCAGCGCGTCCGGCGCGTAGATCGAGTTCGCATCGGAGAAGACGAGGATCTCCCCGCCCGCCGCATCGACGGCTGCATTGAGCGCGGCAGCCTTACCGCACCGGGGTAACGAGAGAAGCCGCACACGAGGGTCCTCAAACCGCTCGACGATCTCGTCGGTCCCGTCGTCGCAGCCGTCGGACGCGACGATCACCTCGAGCTGCTCCGTCGGGTAATCAAGCGAGAGGACGTTTTCGAGCTTCGCGCCGATGTTCGTCGCCTCGTTGTGCGCTGCGAGGACGATCGTCAGGGATGGTGTGATGTCACCCGACTGATGGGGGCGGGCCCGCAGGAAGCCGCGCAGAACGACGACTGCCGGGAAAACGGCATACGTGTAGGCGAGCGTGGCGCCTGCCGTCCAGAAGAGGAGCCGTCCTTTCAGCGCCTGGCCCTTCGCGTTGCGATTTCGGAGGCCAGGCGAGCCGCGTTCTCGTACGCGTCGAACTCCCGCTCGACCTTCTCTCGTCCGGCACTCCCGAGCCGGCGTCCGAGATCCTCGTCGTCGTGAAGTCGGAGAAGGGCGCGTGCGATCGCTTCGCTGTCGCGCGGGGGGACGAGCAGGCCCGTGCCATCGTCCTCGACGAGCTCGGGGATTCCCGAGATGTCACTCGCGACGACTGGAACGCCAGTCGCGAGCGCCTCCATCAGCACGATTGGGATTCCCTCTCGCTTCCCCTGCTTCGTCGGCACGCTGGGTGCCACGAGCACGTCCGCGGTGCGCAACAGTTCCAGCACTTCCGCGCGCGTACGCTGGCCCAGCAGCTGAACGCGACCTTCCAGCCCTGCGGCGGCTATCCGACGTTCGAGGGCCGGCCGGTCCTTGCCGTCTCCCACGAACTGGCACGCGAAATCGACCCCCGACTCGGCGAGCACTCTGCAGGCATCGATGAGGTACGCCTGGCCCTTGACCTCGTGCAGGGTCCCGACGCAGAGGACGTTGAATCGCCCCCGAGTGCGATCCGAGTCGGTGGGCTCGAAGAAACCCGTCTCGATGCCCGAGTGGATGAGGACGATCTTGTCGCGCCAGCGCTCGCCGCACTCGCGCAGGATCAAGTCCCTGTTGTAGGCCGAAATCGTGACGACAAAGTCCGCCTCGGCGACCTTCTCGCGGAGCATGTGCCGATCGACATGGAGATCGGATCCTTGCGCGGTGAAGCTGTACGGAATGCCGGTGAGTCGATGGATGAAGAACCCCGCGGCGGCCGGGTGGTTGGAGAAATGGCAATGGACGTGCTCGACCCCCTCTTCCTCCATCGCGCGAGCCGCGTGAGCGACCTTGGGGAAGACCCCGATTCCCCCGACGAAGAAGTTAAGGCTCCCCCAGGTGCCCTTCATGAGGGCTGCCAGAGCGCCGACATAGGCGCGAGGCCGGCGGCGTAGAAAGTGCAGCTGGCTGAGGAGGATCGGCCAGGAGAGAAAGGGGAGAAAATGGGCCCGGTCGACCACCGTTCGGGCTTCCGGGTGCACAACGGCAGCTCGCTCCCGCAAGAGCGGGTAGAACTCGACCTCGGCGCCGGACCGCTCGAGACCGAGAATCTCGAACAGGACGAATGTCTCGGTCAGCTTCGGGAACCGCGAAGTCACGTACCCGAGCTTGAGGCCGTTCGAGAACGACCCGACTTCGGGGCTCTGCCCCTCCGTTTCACGGCCCGCCAGGCGTACCTGGTCCTGCCGCTTGCTCAGCGTCGGATGGCCCCTCCCACCCACCGTAACGAGCGATTATAGTCGCGACGAGCTGCGACGGGCGGCGTACTGGAAGGCGTCGTGGCCCGTCGGCCGTGACCGTTGCACGGGCCCTAGCAGAGGCGGCGCCTTCGCGGCACCGAAGAGAGCTAGTCGCGCTCCAGGCGCGAGCGCTGAGCGGCTTCCCAGACCTTCACGTAGCTGCGCGCGACTGCGCTCCAGTCGTGCTCCGAGCAAACGTACTCCCGGCTTTTCGAGCCGAGCCTCGCGGCGAGGTCGTCGTCGCGGAGCACGCGATCGATCTCCCGCGCGATCTCCTCGGCGTTCCTGCCCACGAGCACCTGCTTGCCGGCGGCAACGTCGAGACCCTGGAGGGCGAGTGGCGTGACCACACACGGAAGGCCACACGCCATTGCCTCGAGCAGTTTGTTCTTGATCCCGGTTCCGCTCGTCATCGGGCAGGCATAGACCCGACTCTCCCTGAGCCATGGCCGGATATCTGGTACCTCGCCGGTCACTTCGACGCCGGGGAGATCGGCCAACGCTCGCACGCGGGGGGTCGGCGAACGTCCGACGATCGCAAGGCGCGCCTCCGGCCAGGCGGTACATACCCGCGGAAAGATCTCTCGGGCCAGGAACTCGGCGGCGAGGACATTGGGGGCATAGCTCATCACTCCGGTGAAGACGATGCGCTGCGGATCGACCCTCGCTTCTGCGTCAGGCGCGAAGAACTCGACATCGACCCCGTTTGGGATGACGGTGACGTTGAGCGAGGAGTCGACCTCGAGCAGCGCCGAGCGGTCGGCCTCCGTAACCACGACGAGGTGGGAAAAGCGCCTGTACTCGGACGCCTCGAATTTGCGCACGCGGCGGACCTCGGTCCGCAGAAGGCGCTTACGAAGCCCTGTTGCGACAAGCGCTCGGGCCTCGACATTGAGGTGCATGGCGTCCAGAGCGCCGAGGACTGCGGGGCGACCGGCAAGCACTCGGCCAAGGCCCGCGAGCCTGCCGGACGTCACGTGGACGACCTCGGGCTTGAACGCGCTCAGCTGCGACAGAAATGGCTCCACCATTGGCGCGCCGAGCCGGTCTGCTCTGAGCGGTCGTCCGTGCGCTGCTGCGCGCGCCATCTGGAGTATGGCTGTCGGATCGAGACCCTTGGGCCTGGGGAGGAGTTGCATGTCGTCTTCTCCCGTGGCCGGCGCTTCCTGGCCGGGCGACCGGAAGGCGAGCATCCGCACCTCGTGCTCGCGCCGGACCTCCCGCACGAGCGCTTTCAGCATGACCCTGAACCCGTTCACGGGAGGGAGCGGTGCCTCGGAAGCACAAATGAGGATCCGCATCGCTGCCTACGCGGATGCCGACAGTGAAAAGAGCCGTCGCAGCCCGGGGGCATCGCACTGTTCGACAGCGAGCCGCAGGAGGTTGAAGTAGCGGCCCGACTGAAGCTTGTCGGGCGGCAGCCGAGATGCCTCCTTGACGGCGCGATGCATCCAGCAGAGGTAGAAGAGTGGCTCCACGAGCCGAGGGTCGAGTGACGTCTCGCTGCAATAGCGCGCCGCGGTGTTCACAAGGTGACGATTGAGCTCGGACGCGGCGAGGACTTGGTCAGCGAAGCTTCTGATGTAGTCGTGTCTGCCCGCCTTCTTCGAGATCGAGAAACCGAAGCTCCTCAGAAAGTGAAAAAGGTCCCAGAGCGGCATGCCCTCCGGGTCTGCCGCCTCCCAGTAGAGGAAAGCGGGCTGGCCCTCCGGCGTGAGGAGCAGATTCCACGGGCCCGGATCTCCGTGCTGGAAGACGAGCCGCATGCCGCCTCCTCCAGCCGCGATTGCCGCCACCTGGTCTGCGAGAAACCGGTCGGTCTCTCGAGGTGGTCGATACAAATCGTCGAAACGGTCGAGGATTTCCTCCAGGCGGCCGGCAACGGTCGCCCCATTCTCGGGGCGGTGAGCAGTGGCAACTCCGAGCATCAGGAGCCACTCGAGGACCTTCCGCCCCTGCTCCCATGGACCGCTGGTCTTCATCTGACGGACAAACGGGACGCCCGTTAAGGCCGTTTCGCCGAGTACTGCCAACCCCCCATGCTGACCCAGGAAAAGCGGTAAGGGACACGACCCATCGCGACTGATTCCCCGTTCTTGGAGAGACGTCAGCGCCCTCCACTCGTTCTCAAGCCGCGAGTTGTATCGTGCGTCACGGGTGATCTTGACGACGGATCGAAGCTGCTCGCCTTCGTTCTCAAAGAGGAACAGAAGCACCTTCTGCGAGCCGTAGTCGCCGGGCGCCGCGAACGCCCAGCCGAGACCATCGACGGCTGCCCCTGCGCTTGCGGCAATTGCTCGTACGTAGGCCGGCGGACCCTCTAGAGATTCGTCGCCTACTCTGCTCACAAGCACGCCCCGACGGCGCAAAACCCGGCTGATAGCAGGGGAACGGGAGAGGACGCGCCGCGGGTGCTTCACGAGCTCCCGGCGGAAGATGGGCCTAAGGAAGCGCCGCTCGACGTAGTCAATCGCTCGGTTGTCGGACAAGGGTGCAGCCATGCGCATCTCGTCGAAGGCGGGCGCGATCCAAAGCGGCGTTTGGCCGCCGAATCGATCGAATGACGACTCCGGTCTTGCACGTCGCAACCACCGCTCAACCGAGGAGAAAGACTCGGCGTAGAGAACGCCGTCTGGCTTCAGCACGCGTTCGATCTCAGCCTGCGCCTTGGCGGCGCCGAGTTGCGAGCGCACGAGCCCCGGCTTTGCGACGAGCACGATGTCAATGCCGCTATCAGCTACGGGAAGCGAGCTCCGATGCTCGGCTGTTAGAAGAGTGACGTTCCGAAGATCCTGCTTCGCGACGAGGCTGCGGAGTCGATCGTGCTCCTCTACCTTCGCCCAGACTGCGACGTTATCGGCCAGCTTTGAGAGCGTGGCGATCGACGACGACGATGGGCAGCCGAGGGAGAGAACCTGGCCCAACTCCAGGCGTGGGAGCAAGAAGCACCAGTTGGCTGCTGCGACCGCGCCCTTGAGATTCGTTCCGGGACGGGATTGACCCTCGAGCGCGCTCTTGAGTGCCGTCATGGCCTGGCAGGGCCGGTGGGACTCAAGACAGCACGGCGCCGATGACGTTCGCATGGGCGACGCGAAGACTCTCGACCGCTGGACTCATCCGCTCACGCTTCGTGTGGTCCCGTTCGGCGACGAGTATCGTGCTCTGTGCCGCGCGCGCCCAGATCAGGGTCTCGGGGGAAAGATCAACCGGCGCAGCGGCGATGAGCACGAGATCGGCGCCCGCGAGGAGGTGCTCGATCGTTTCGCTTGCCTGTCCGAAGTCGAGGGGCTCCGAGGTCCTCCGTGGCCGCACGACGATAAGCTGCGGACGCTTAATCCGAAAGCGGTCGAACGTGAGCCGCCCGATGCGGAGCGGCCTCGCGCGTTGCACGGCCGCCTTTTCAACCCGTCCAGTGAAGAGCTTCATCACTCCCCCTCCTTCGTCGCCATCGACGAGGACGACCCGGGTTCCGTCTTCGGCGAACCCGGCGGCGAGGTTGGCCGCGACCCTCGCGCTCGACTTGCCCTCGTGGGCGTCGACCAGGAGGAGGCTTCGCAGCCGCGTCCCGCCGTTCGAGAGCTCGACCTTCGTCGCCAGCAGGCGGTAAGAAGCTGCGGCGACCGAGTGGGGATCCGCCTCGACGACGATCGGCCTGTCGCGCCTCCACGGTCGCGAGCCGTTCACGGAGCCCAGCACGGGCGCATACGCACTCACGTCCTCCTCTGACCGCACGACAGTGGAGAGCGCGTCGACCAACGCGGCAATGCCGAAGGCGCCGAGTAGCCCGACGACCGCGGTCAGCGAAACGATCAGACCCGTCGAAGGCCCGATGGGGTCTTGCGGCGGCGTCGCTCGATCGACGATCGCGAGCCTTCCCTCGGGCGGCCCCGGAGCGGCCCGGTCGACGAGGACCGCCGCGAGCGCATTTGCGATTGCGGCCGCCCGGACAGGATCTCCGTCGCGAGCGGTGATCGAGATCAGCCGCGTGATGTCGCTCGCGGTAACGCCGTGGATCTTGCTGCGGATGCTCTCTAAGCCCACGCGCCGAGCAGCGGCATCGAGAACGGGAGCCGTCGTCGCGATAGCCGCGTACGTCCGCGTCTGCGCTCCGGCCGCGGCGATCGTGTCCTTATCGGAGCTCAACGGCCCGACGAGGACTTTGGCCTCGGCCTCGTAGGTCTCCGGTATCCGATTCGAAACAAGAAAGCCCATCAGGGCCGCGACTGCAGCTCCGATGAGGAGAAGCCACCACCAACGTTTGACGATTGCGAGAACGCTGCTCAAAACACCTCGATGCCGTCGACGCTTGTCCCGGTCCCTTGTAGCTTAGGTGGCTCTGGCGGCTTTTTGTTGTGGGTACCGCGGGCCCAAAAGGGTAGGGAAAAACCCACGCTAGACTTCGAGCCGGGCGAGAGGATGACGCGGCTCTTCACGGACTGAATGCTCCTCCTTGAAAGCGGCCATACGAGTGAGTTGAAGGAAGCCCTGAGCGCCGGGCTTCCCGTCTACTTTGCAGCGATCGCAATTTCGCTGGCGCTCGTGCTTCTTGCGGCGATTCCTCCGTCGGCGCTCCCCACATCGTTTCTCGGCGAGTTCGTGGCCACTCGGCGTCGTGAGCTCGCGCTCGTCGGCGGAGCCATCTGCCTCGCCGCTGGCCTGGTACTCGCGATCGTCTTCTGGACGCTCTAGGCGGCCGTCCCGCTCGCAGCGCGAGCAGCTGCGAGTTGCGCAGCGAGGCCTTCGGCCAGCGAGGTTTTCGGTCGCCAGCCGAGCTGCGAGCGAATAAGGGTGGTGTCGGCGCCCGTTCGTCGAACGTCGCCCCGCGCAACCGGCTCGTTGACGACATCGAGCCGCGTTCCCGCAAACGTTTCGCAGAGAGCGATCGCACCGTTCAGGGTCGTCTCGCTGCCTCCGCCGACGTTGTAGACGAGCGCGTCCGGACCCCTTTCCATCGCCGCAATGGTGGCTTCGACGGCGTCGTCCACAAACGTGAAGTCACGGGACTGCTCGCCGGAGCCGTAGACGGAGAAGGGATGCCCGCTGAGCAAAGCCGAGATGATCCGGGCGAAGGCCATGTCGGGGCGTTGCCTCGGGCCGTAGACAGTGAAATAGCGTAGGAGGACGACCTCGAGGGCGAAGGACTCCGTGTACGCGCGGGCGAGGGATTCGCATGCGAGCTTCGTGACGCCGTAGGGAGAAACAGGACGCGGGATCGCCTCCTCTCGCGTCGGGTACGTTTCCGCATTCCCGTAAACCGATGAGGTCGACGACATGACGATGCGAACGCCTCTCGACGCTGCTGCCTCGAAAAGTCGTTGGGTCGCGAGGATGTTGTCCCGGACGTAGTGCGCAAAAGTGGCTCCCCAGCTCCCACGAACGCCCGGTTGAGCCGCGAGGTGGAAAATCCCATCGACGTTCTCGAGAAGCGGCTCGAGCGCTCCCTCGGAGAGATCGACCTCCACGAGGGAGAGACCGGCGGCTCCTCGTGCCTTCTCGAGGTTGGCCTCCTTCTGCGGCCGCGGGTAGTAGTCCGTGAAGGCGTCGACTCCGATCACTTCGTGCCCACGCTGAACCAGCGCGTCCGTGAGGTGTGAGCCGATGAAACCCGCGCAGCCGGTGACGAGATAGCGGGTCACGCTAGTGGCACGATCCGGTGCCCGAGTCGGAAAAGCTCGAGCCTGCAACCGGTAGGAATTCCCAGTCGTAGCCCGAGGGCTTGAGGTCGAGCTTCAAGACTCCCCAGGTGTCGTCCTGACGCGCCTCCGTCGTCGGAAGCGGATCATTGGCGAACAAACGCAGATTGCCGCCGCCCGTGCCGACGACGAACAACCGCACACCCTGGGCGTCATCGCGCTTCCCGCCCGCGTCCATTGGCGCGAAGCGCTCGTAGCTGTGTTCGTGGCCGGTGAGCAGCACATCGACCCCCTCCTCGTTGACCACACTCCAAAGCGGCCGCACCCTTGCCGTGTCTCCGGGGTCCCCATAGCGGCCTGAGCTGAACGGCGGGCGGTGCCAGACGGCGAGGGTGCAGAGCGCTCTGTGGCGCTCGAGGTCGTCGCGGAGCCACTCCGCCTGGGGGTCGTCGGTTTCGCACCCACCGACGCGCCAGCAATCGGAGTTGAGAACGACGATGTGCCAGCTGCCGAGGTCGTAGCTGTAGTAGTACTTGTCATAGGGCCCGCCTTGCGGACCGAAGTAATCCCAGTACCCTTGCGCGTTCTTCGTCGCCTCGTCGTGGTTTCCGGTCGCGGGCTTTGTTCGATCCTTGAACTGTCCCCACGTCGAGTCGTAGCACTGCTCGAACTCCTCCGCGGTTCCATGCTGGTAGGCGTTGTCTCCGAGCGTCTGGATGGTCGCCTGCGGGTAGTCGGCCAAGATCTTGGCGGTTGCCTCGTCCCCTTCGTGGTCGCACTCGGCGATGTCGCCGGCGGCGAGCAAGACGCGGCTTCCGCCTTCGGCCTGCGGGTCACCGCCGCCGTTCAGCGCCGCGCCGACGGCGATGCCAACGGCGACGATCATGAAAGCCACCGTCAGTCCGATGACGACTTTAGGACGCATCCGGAAACCCCTTGATGTTAGTCGGCCGAAGTGCCCAGGATGCCGCTACCCGGCGTCCCGACTGGTGCTCAGGCCCTCCTCCGCCGGTGGAAGCTCGAGCGGACTGCGAACCGCCCAAGCTCCCGTTGAGCCGCCTCTTTGTACTCCTCGAAGGCGAACCCCCACTCGGGCGAGTGATCCTTGTACTTTCCGGCCGTGACGTCGTCGTCCACCATGATCTCGGCGATTGTTCGGGGCTCCGGGTCGATGCCGAGGGCGCGGCACTCGCGGATCATTCTCTTCGCGCGCTGCTGCGTCCTCGAACCTTCCATCGGGTTCCTCCTTGATCTTTGCGAGACCTATCCTCGTCGTTCGCAGCTGCATTCACAAGGCAGATGCCCGCGAACGCCAATTCATGGCACACGCAGTTCCGTCGCTGCCCAATGAACGGCGCTCCGATACACCACCGGATACCTCACGGCTCCCGCAACCCGAAGAGCGGGAGAGGAGTCGCAGGTGCTTTCATCGGCGGCTTCATCGCCAAGGCGCTCGGCCTGGTGACCCGATCGATGGGTTCTTCGACTTCAGCACGTGGCTCGGCGCGAGCATCGGG
>Ga0307320_10000710_pt1 | contig 12068 bp, 15 predicted proteins | sample ER_DNA_369_FD_194495 | JGI IMG/M metagenome (GOLD analysis project Ga0307320, IMG submission 194495) | Bulk soil microbial communities from the East River watershed near Crested Butte, Colorado, United States - ER_DNA_369 | ecosystem: Environmental > Terrestrial > Soil > Floodplain | place...
ACGTCCTCGACGAGGTCGAGGCCGCCCTCGACGACGTCAACCTGCACCGCTTCCTCGACCTGCTCGACGACGCCCGCGAGCACGCCCAGCTCCTGGTCGTCAGCCACCAGCGCCGCACCATGGAGGCCGCCGACGCCCTCTACGGGGTCTCGATGCAGGCCGAAGGCGTCAGCAAGGTGGTGAGCCGGCGGCTACGCTCTGGCACCCTCGACGGGAACGCCGTCGCCGCCGCAACGAGGTGAGCAAGTAGTGGAGGGGCTCCAGATCTTCCTCGTGGTCGCCGCCACCCTGGTGATCGTGAGCCTGCTGGCCGTGGTGCCGCTGGTCGCGGGGCGCCGCCGGCGCCGGGACGCCGGCACGGCCCGTCAGGTCGACCTGGACCGGGAGCCGGGGGTCGGCGACGATGCCGGCCAGCCGCCGCCGCCCGGCCGCGAGGTCGCCGACGTCGACCTGCCGCCCGACGACGCCGGGGTGGCCACGGTCACCGAGGAGGTCATCGCCCCGCGGCGCCGCTTCCGGGAGCGGCTCGGCCGCTCCCGGGCCGCCCTGTCCCGCGGCCTGTCCGGGCTGCTGGCCCGGGGGGCCGACGACGACGAGGCCTGGGACGAGCTGGAGGAGGCGCTGCTGTCGGCCGACGTCGGCGTGGCCACCGCCACCGAGCTGGTCGAGCGCCTGCGGACCCGGGCCAGGGCCGAGCGGGCCAGCGGCCCGGAGCTGCGCGAGCTGCTCCGCGCCGAGCTGCTGGAGGCGGTCGGCAGCTCGGACCGGTCGCTCGCCCTCGACCTGCTCGAGGAGCACCAGCGGCCCGGGATCGTGCTGGTCGTCGGCGTCAACGGCACCGGCAAGACGACCACCGTGGGCAAGCTGGCCCTGGCCCTGGCCGAGGAGGGCAAGCAGCCGGTGCTGGCCGCCGCCGACACCTTCCGGGCCGCCGCCACCGAGCAGCTGGTCATCTGGGGCGACCGGGTGGGCGCCCCGGTCGTCCGCCACCAGCAGGGCGCCGACCCGGCCGCGGTCGCCTTCGACGGCCTGGCCTCGGCCAGGGCCAGGGGCGCCGACGTGCTCCTGGTCGACACCGCCGGCCGCCTCCACACCAAGACCAACCTGATGGAGGAGCTGCGCAAGCTCCGCCGGGTCCTGGAGCGCGAGGGCGGCCAGGTCCGCGAGGTCCTGCTGGTCCTGGACGCCACCACCGGCCAGAACGGCCTCGCCCAGGCCCGCCAGTTCACCGACGCCGTCGGCGTCACCGGCGTCGTCCTGACCAAGCTCGACGGCACCGCCAAGGGCGGCATCGTCATCGCCGTCCAGCGCGACCTCGGCATCCCGGTCAAGCTCGTCGGCCTCGGCGAGGGCCCCCACGACCTGGCCCCCTTCGACCCCGACGCCTTCGTCGACGCCCTGCTGTCCGAGGACGGGACCTGAGCCTCGGCCGGCGGCTCGGGCTCCGAGGCCGGCACGTCGAACTGCAGGCCTTCCGGGGCTACGGCACCCCGACCCGGCTGCGGCTGCGCGGGCGGGTGCTGCGCTCGACCGGGCTGGTCCGCTCGCGCCTCGGCGACTCGGTGGTGGACAACGTGCGCAACATGCTCCGCCGCTTCGAGAGCGACGAGGTCCCCGGGGCGCTGGTGGCCGCCCGGGCCGCCCTCGGCGGCGAGGTGCGGGCCCGGGCCGACCAGGAGGGCTACTTCGAGGTCGTCCTCGACCTGCCCCGGCCGCTGGCCGAGCCGCGGGTCTGGGAGCCGGTCGAGCTGGAGCTGCTGGAGCCGGCCGCGCCGGCCGGACCGGCCCGCGCCACCGGCCAGGTCCTGGTCCCCCGGGACCCCCAGTACGCGGTGATCAGCGACCTGGACGACACGGTGCTGCACTCCAACGCCACCAGCCTGTGGCAGATGGCCCGGCTGACCCTGCTCCACAACGCCCACACCCGGCTGCCGTACGAGGGCGTGGCCGGGTTCTACCAGGCGCTGCAGCGGGGCCGCGACGGCGAGGCCTACAACCCGGTGTTCTACGTCTCCAACAGCCCCTGGAACCTGTACGACCTGCTGGAGGACTTCCTGGACGTGCACGGCATCCCCCGCGGGCCGCTGCTGCTGCGCGACTGGAGCCTGCGCAGGCTCCGGGCCGGCGAGACCCACAAGCTGGCCGCGATCAAGGCGCTGCTGGACGCCTACCCGGGCCTCCAGGTGGTGCTGGTCGGCGACTGCGGCGAGCGCGACCCGGAGATCTACCGCCAGGTGGTGCTGCGCCACCCGGGCCGGGTCCTGGCCGTGTACGTCCGCGACGTCGCCCCCGCGCGCCGCGCCGCCGTGCGCGCCATCGCCGCCGAGCTGGCCGGCCACGGGGTCGAGCTGGTCCTCTCGCCCGACACCGAGGCGGCCCGCCGCCACGCCCTGGACCGCGGCCTGATCGTGGCCGCCGCCCTCCCGGGCGACCACTGACCGCCGCGGCCGGGTCAGGATGCCAGCTCGGCCACGGCCTCCAGCAGCCGGTCGACCTCGTCGCGGTCGTTGTAATGGACAAGGCCGGCGCGGACGGCGCTGCCGGCGTCGCGGATGGCCAGCGCCCCGGTCAGCTCCCAGGCGTAGTTGTGGCCGTTCCAGACGTTGACCCGGCGGGCGGCCAGGTGCCCGGCGACCTGGCGGGGCGTGCGCCCGGCGACGGTGAAGTAGGCGGTGGCCGTCCGCCGGGCCGCCTTGCCGTAGGTGGTGACGTGGCCCATGGCCTCCAGGCCGCCCAGCAGCACCCCGAACAGCTCCAGCTCGTAGGCCTCGGCGGCGGCCATCGAGGCCAGCACCCGCTGGCGGCGGGTGCCGGCGGCGGCCGGGTCGAGGGAGGCCAGGTGATCGACGGCCGCGGCCACCCCGGCGAAGTCGGCGAACGGCGAGGTGCCCTGCTCGAACCGCTCCGGCACCAGGTCGGAGGAGGAGGCCAGCTTGTCCGGGCGCAGCGTCTCCAGCAGGGCCGGGTCGGCGACCACGGCCCCGACGTGCGGGCCCGACCACTTGTAGGCGCTGGTGGCGTAGAGGTCGGCCCCCAGGGCGGCCACGTCCACCGGGCCGTGGGCGGTCGCGTGCACCCCGTCGACGTAGGTCAGGGCGCCGGCGGCGTGGGCGGTGGCGGCGATCGCGGCCACGTGGGGCCGGGTGCCGAGCACGTTGCTGGCCGCGCTGACCGCGACCAGCCGGGTCCGCTCGCCGATCAGCCCCTCGTACTGGCCGGCCGGCAGCTCGCCGGTGGCCAGGTCGACCTCGGCCCAGCGGACCGTTGCGCCAGCCCTGGCAGCCACCTGAATCCAGGGCCGGACGTTGGCGTCGTGGTCCAGCCGGGACACCACCACCTCGTCGCCCGGGCCCCAGCCGGCCGCCAGCGCCGCCGCCAGCCGGTAGGTGAGGGTGGTCATGTTGGGCCCGAGGACGACCCCCGCCGGCTCCCCGCCGACCAGGTCGGCCACGGCCCGCCGGCACTCGGCGACGAGCCGGTCCGAGCGCCCGCTGGCCGGGAAGGCCCCGCCCACGTTCCCGATCCCGGCCCGGTAGGCGCCGCCGATCGCCTCGATGACGCTCTGCGGCGTCTGGGTGCCGGCGGCCCCGTCCAGGTAGGCGTAGCCGTCGGCCAGGGCCGGGTACAGTGCCCGCACCCGGCCCACGTCAAAGCCCATGGCTCACCAGGCGTAGGCCTCGGGGGCGGGGCCGCCCGGGCCCGGCCAGATCTGGTCGAGGCGGGCCAGCGCCTTGTCGTCCAGCTCGACCTCGAGGGCGCGCAGCGACTGCTCGAGCTGCTCCAGGGTCCGGGGGCCGGTGATCGGCGCGGTCACGCCCGGCTGGTGCAGCAGCCAGGCCAGGGCCACGTCCGAGGGCCGCTCGCCCAGCTCGTCGCAGAACGCCTCGTACTCCTCGACCTGCGGGCGGTGCTCCTCCAGCCGCTTGCGCTGCTGCTCGCCGACGCTGCGGCCCTCCTGGGCCTTGCGCAGCGCCCCGCCGAGCAGCCCGCCGAGGAGCGGGCTCCAGGGGATCACCCCGACCCCGTAGTCCCGGCAGGCCGGCAGCACCTCCAGCTCGATGGAGCGCTCGGCCAGGTTGTAGAGCGACTGCTCGCTGACCAGGCCGAGCGAGTTCCGCCGCCTGGCCGCCTCGTTGGCCTTGACGATGTGCCAGCCGGCGAAGTTGGAGGAGCCGACGTACAGCACCTTGCCCTGCTGGACGAGCAGGTCCATGGCCTGCCAGATCTCGTCCCAGGGCGTGTCCCGGTCGACGTGGTGCATCTGGTACAGGTCGATGTGGTCGGTCTGCATCCGGCGCAGCGAGCCCTCGCAGGCCCGGCGGATGTTCAGCGCCGACAGCCGGTTCTCGTTGGGCCAGTCGCCCATGTGCCCGTACACCTTGGTCGCCAGCACCACCTTGTCGCGGCGCCCGCCGCCCTGGGCGAACCAGTTGCCGAGGATGCTCTCGGTGACGCCCTCGCCCTGCTTCCAGCCGTAGACGTTGGCCGTGTCGAAGAAGTTGACGTCCTCGTCGAGGGCGCGGTCCATGATCGTGAAGGAGTCCTCCTCGGAGGTCTCCGGCCCGAAGTTCATCGTCCCCAGGCACAGCCGGCTGACCAGCAGCCCCGTCCGGCCGAGATGGGTGTGCTCCACTGCCTGGCTCCCGTGTGCGGCGTCCTTCCCGGGAGCCAGCATATGCTTGCTGTATGTTCGACACCCTCTCCGACCGGCTGCAGGACACCTTCGCCCGCCTGCGCGGCCACGGACGGCTCTCCGAGGCGCAGGTCGACGCCGCCCTGCGCGAGGTCCGCCTGGCCCTGCTGGAGGCCGACGTCAACTTCAAGGTGGTGAAGGACTTCATCGCCCGGGTGCGCGAGCGGGCGGTGGGGGAGGAGGTCACCCGCAGCCTCACCCCGGCCCAGCAGGTCGTGAAGATCGTCCACGAGGAGCTGGTCGTCACCCTGGGCGAGCGCAACGTGCCCCTCCAGTGGTCGCCGCGGCCGCCCACGGTGCTGCTGATGGCCGGCCTCCAGGGCTCGGGCAAGACCACCACCGCGGCCAAGCTGGCCCGCTGGCTCACGGGCAAGGGCCGCAAGCCCCTGCTGGTCGCCTGCGACCTCCAGCGCCCGGCGGCGGTCAAGCAGCTCCAGGTGCTGGGCGAGCAGGCCAAGGTGCCGGTGTTCGCCCCCCACCCGGGCGGGCCCGACGCCGACCCGGTGCCGGTCGCCCTGGGCGCCCGCGACGAGGCCGAGCGGACCGGCCGCGACGTGGTCATCGTCGACACCGCCGGCCGGCTGGCCATCGACACCGAGATGATGGCCCAGGCGGCCGCCATCCGCGAGGCCGTCCAGCCCACCGAGGTCCTGCTGGTGGTCGACGCCATGACCGGCCAGGACGCGGTGGCCACGGCCCAGGCGTTCCAGGAGGGCGTGGACGTCACCGGGTTCGTCCTGACCAAGCTGGACGGCGACGCCCGCGGCGGCGCCGCCCTGTCGATCCGGTCGGTCACCGGGCGGCCGATCAAGTTCGCCGCCACCGGCGAGAAGCTGGCCGACTTCGACGCCTTCCACCCCGACCGGCTGGCCGGCCGGATCCTCGGCATGGGCGACGTCCTCACCCTGATCGAGCGGGCCGAGGAGCAGATCGACCGCGAGCAGGCCGAGAAGATGGAGCGCAAGCTCCGCGAGGCCTCCTTCACCCTGGAGGACTTCCTCGACCAGCTCCAGCAGGTCAAGAAGATGGGCCCGCTCAACCAGGTCCTCGGCATGCTTCCCGGCATGAGCCAGCAGCTCAAGGGGGTGGAGGTCGACGACCGCGACGTGTCCAGGGTGGAGGCGATCATCCGCTCCATGACCCCGGGCGAGCGCAACAACCCCAAGATCCTCAACGGCTCGCGCCGGGCCCGCATCGCCCGCGGCTCGGGCACCACCACCCAGCAGGTCAACGCCCTGCTCAAGCAGTTCGAGGAGGCCCGCCGGATGATGAAGCAGCTGTCCGGCATGACCCCCAAGAAGCTGCGCCGGATGGGCCTGCGCTAGACTGCCTCGGTCCCGGACGCCACAGCAGGCACACGACGGGGAACGGCAGACCTTCCCGGGACGGGCGGGCCACCCCGAGATCGGAGCACTCCCCCACCATGGCCGTGAAGATCCGCCTGATGCGCATGGGCGCCAAGAAGGCCCCCTTCTACCGGGTCGTCGTCGCCGACTCGCGCAGCCCGCGCGACGGGCGCTTCCTCGAGAACCTCGGCATCTACCACCCCAACAACGAGCCGTCCCGGGTCGAGATCGACACCGACAAGGCGGCCGCCTGGCTGGCCAAGGGCGCCCAGCCGACCGAGGCGGTGGCCAAGCTGCTGGCCATCGCCGGGGTCGAGGGCATGGCCGAGCGCAAGCAGGCCGCCAAGGCGCTGCGGGCCACCGTGGCCAAGGCCAAGGCCGAGCCGGCCAAGGCCAAGGCCAAGCCCAAGGCCAAGAAGTAGCGCCCCATGCGTGACGTCGTCGTCTACCTGGCCAGGGCGCTCGTCGACGACCCCGACCGGGTCACCGTCGAGGAGCTGCCGACCGGGCGCGGCGTCACCTACGAGGTCCGGACCGCCCCCGACGACGTCGGCAAGCTGATCGGCCGGGGCGGCCGCACCGTCAAGGCCCTGCGCCGGGTCGTCAAGGCCGCCGCCCCCCGCGGGCAGCGGGTCGAGGTCGAGGTCCTCGCCGAGGGCGAGTGACCGTGCCCGTGTCCCCGCCGGATCGGCTGGTCGTCGGCCGGGTGCTGCGGCCCCACGGGGTCCGGGGCGAGCTGTCGGTCCAGGTGCTGTCGGACGCCCCCGAACGGTTCGTGCCCGGGGCCGAGCTGGGGGTCGGCGACCCCGACGGCCCCAGGCCGCCGACGCCGGCGACGGTCCGGGCGGCCCGGCTCCACCAGGGCCGGCTGCTGCTCAGCCTCGAGGGGGTGGAGGACCGCGCCGCCGCCGACCGGTTCCGGGGCGCCTGGCTGTCGATCCCGGTGGCCGCGGCCCGGCCGCTCGACCCGGGCGAGTTCTGGCCGCATCAGCTGGTCGGCCTGGCCGTGGTCGACCGCCAGGGCCGCGAGCGGGGCCGGGTCGCCGACGTGGTCCCCGGCGCCGCCCACGACCTGCTGGCGGTCGAGCTCCCAGGCGGCGCGAGCGCGCTCGTCCCGGCGGTGGCCGCCCTGGTCACGGTCGAGCTGGAGGCGGGCCGGGTCCTGGTCGACGCCGTCCCCGGGCTGCTCGAGGACAACCCGGAGGGGTCCGGGGAACCCCAGGGGGTGCCCCGGTGAATCGGGAGGAGTAGGCGGCCGTGCTGGTCGACATCGTCACCATCTTCCCCGGGTTCTTCGCCTCGCCCCTGGCCACCGGCCTGCTCGGCAAGGCGGGGGAGCGGAGCCTTGTCGAAGTCCGCCTGCACGACCTGCGCGACTGGGCCACCGACAGGCACCGCAGCGTCGACGACGCCCCCTTCGGCGGCGGCGCCGGCATGGTCATGCGTCCCGGCCCCTGGTTCGACGTCCTCGACGACCTGGAGGCCGAGGGCCCGGCCCGGATCGTGCTGCTCGCCCCCGACGGCCGCCGCCTCGACCACCAGGTCGCCCAGCGGCTGGCCGCCGAGCCGCGCCTGGTCCTGTGCTGCGGCCGCTACGAGGGCGTCGACGAGCGCGTCCGCACCCGCGTCCACGAGATCCTCTCCATCGGCGACTTCGTGCTGGCCGGTGGGGAGACGGCCGCCCTGGTGGTCCTGGACGCCGTGGCCCGGCTCGTCCCCGGGGTGATGGGCAACGCCGCCTCGGCCGCCGACGAGTCGTTCGCCGCCGGCCTGCTCGAGTACCCGCAGTACACCCGCCCGGCGGTCTACCGGGGCCTGGAGGTCCCGGCCGTGCTCCGCTCCGGCGACCACGGCGCCGTGGAGCGCTGGCGCCGCGAACAGGCGCTGGAGCGCACCCGCCGGCTGCGCCCCGACCTGCTGGAGGGGACCGGGGACGCCGCCGAGGAGCAACAGGGGTAGGCTGGGTCTGTTACCCTCGCGGTGGGCGCGGGTCGCGCCATGCTGACCGTTCGCGTTTCTCAGCGTTTCCAAGGAGTCTCATCCATCATGCAGATCACCGACGTGGTCGAACGCGCGCAGCTGCGCGACGATCTGCCCGACTTCCGCCCCGGCGACACCGTCAAGGTGCACGTCCGCGTGGTCGAGGGGAGCCGGGAGCGGATCCAGGTCTTCCAGGGCTTCGTCCTGCGCCGCCAGGGCGGGGGCCTGCGGGAGACGTTCACCGTCCGCAAGGTCTCCTTCGGCGTCGGCGTCGAGCGGACCTTCCCGGTGCACTCGCCCAGCATCGCCAAGGTCGAGCTGGTCACCCGGGGCGACGTCCGCCGGGCCAAGCTCTACTACCTGCGCGATCGGACCGGCCGAGCCGCGAAGATCAAGGAGAAGCGCAGCCCCGCCCGGACCTGAGGCGGAGGGGCCAGCCCTCTTGAGCAAGACCAGCGACGAGCGCGGGCAGCTCGGTGACCAGGCCGACCCGCCACCGGCCGAGATCGAGTCGCCCCCGTACCACAAGGAGGACGAGCGGCAGCCCGGGCTGCTGGCCGTCCTCCGCGAGACGGTGGTGCTGGTCGCCCTGGCCGTGCTGCTGGCCGTGGTCTTCAAGACCTTCCTGGTCGCGGCCTTCTACATCCCCTCGGGGTCGATGGAGTCGACCCTCAACATCTCGGACCGGGTGCTGGTCGAGAAGGTGTCCTACCGCTTCGGCGACGTCCAGCGCGGCGACGTGATCGTGTTCGTCCACGACGAGCCGGGCTTCGAGCCGGCCAGTCCCAGCAACCCGGTGACCGGCTTCCTCTCCGGCCTCGGCCAGGCCATCGGCGTGGTCCCGCCCTCGGACCGCGACTTCATCAAGCGGGTCGTCGGCATCCCCGGCGACACCATCACCTGCCGGGGCGGCGCCCTGTACCGCAACAACCAGAAGGTCGTCGAGGACTACCTGGACCCGGGCATGACCACCGACGGCTGCCGGCGGACCACCGTCAAACCAGGGGAGCTGTTCGTGATGGGCGACAACCGCACCAACTCCCAGGACTCCCGCGTCTTCGGCCCGATCAAGCGCTCCGACGTGGTCGGGCGGGCGTTCGTGCGCATCTGGCCGCTGAACCACACCGGCTGGCTTCGGCGCGACCGCTGACACCGCCCACCGTTAGACTCCTTCCGATGTTCGCCACCGCCACCGCCCTGTTCGAGGACCGACTGCGCGACGTCGGCTTCGGCCGGGTCGCCGGGGTCGACGAGGCGGGCCGCGGCGCCCTCGCCGGGCCGCTGGTCGCCGCCGCCGTGATCCTGCCGAGGGACTGCCCCATCCAGGGGCTGGCCGACTCCAAGCTGCTCACCCCCCAGCGCCGGCGCAGCCTGGCCGCCCAGATCCACACCCACGCCCTGGCCGTCGCCGTGGTCCGCATCGGGCCCGACACCATCGACCGGGTCGGGCTCCAGCGGGCCAACATCGCCCTGCTGGCCAGGGCGCTGCGCGAGCTGGAGGGCGGCTACGACTACGCCCTGGCCGACGGCTTCCCCCTGCCCCGCATGCCCGCCCCCGTCCTCGGGGTCAAAAAGGGCGACCAGGTGGCCGCCTGCGTCGCCGCGGCCTCCATCATGGCCAAGGTGACCAGGGACAAGATCATGACCGGCGCGGCCCGCCGCTACCGCGGCTACGGCTTCCAGCGGCACAAGGGCTACGGCACCGACGAGCACTGGGCGGCCCTGCGCCGACTCGGGCCATCGGCCTACCATCGCCACTCCTTCACGGGCGTGGCCACACCGTGGGCAACCGGTCATCCAGCGGTGACGTACGACCAGGAAGAAGAGGGGGATTGCCAGTGAGCGCCGAGGACCTCGAGCGCTACGAGGCCGACATGGAGCTGCAACTCTACCAGGAGTACCGGGACGTCCTGGGGATGTTCCACTATGTCATCGAGACCGAGCGCCGCTTCTACCTGGCCAACAAGTTCGATCTGCAGATGCGCAACCAGGACGGCGACACCTACTTCGACATCACCCTGCACGACGCCTGGGTGTGGGACATGTACCGGCCGGCCCGCTTCGTCAACAGGGTCCGGGTGGTCACCTTCAAGGACGTGAACATCGAGGAGCTCATCCGCAAGGAAGAGATCTAGCGGAACGAGCCGGCGCAACGGGGCATCCATGGGGTTCAACGCGACCCGGCGCTACCGGGACAAGAAGACGGTCGACATCGCCCTGCTGGTCGCGGCCATCGTGATCGTCATTGCCCTGCTGGCCTGGGTGTTCGCCGCCGGCGGTAGCTGACCGGCGGCACGTGGTAGCGTGCCCGCCTATGGTACGGACCTCTCGGGCCGAGCGGACCCGGGCACGGCGGATCCGCAGGCGGTTCCTTGTAGGGTGCAGCCTGCTCCTGGCGTTCCTGGTCGTGGCCAGCACGGCCGGGTACGGCTATGTGCACTACCGCTTCGGCCAGATCCGCTCGGTCGACGTCCCGGGGCTGCACGAGGCCGGTGGCGGCGCCCCGTTCAACCTGCTGGTCGTCGGCTCGGACTCGCGCGAGAGCCTTGACGCCAAGGACGGCAACCGCTATGGCGACGTCGGCGGCCAGCGCAACGACACCACCCTGGTGGTCCGGGTCGAACCGGACCGCAGGCGCGTCTCGATGCTGTCCATCCCCCGCGACCTGGTCGTCCCGATCGCCGGCACCGGCACCGAGAACCGCATCAACGCCGCCCTCACCGGCGGCCCCGGGCAGCTGGTCACGACCATCGAGCAGAGCTTCGGCATCCCGATCCACCACTACGTGCTGATCGACTTCGACGGCTTCCGGGCCATCGTCGACGCCCTCGGCGGCATCGACGTCCGCTTCCCCTATCCGTCCCGGGACGTCAAGTCGGGCCTGGACGTCAGCGAGGCCGGCTGCCGCCACCTCAGCGGTGGCCGGGCCCTCGCCCTCGCCCGCAGCCGCTACTTCTCCTACCAGCTGGACGGCGTGTGGCACAGCGACCCCTGGGCCGACCTGGGCCGTATCCGCCGCCAGCAGGCGTTCCTCCAGGCACTGGTCAAGGCCGCCCTCGACAAGGGCCTGACCAACCCGGTCCGGGCCAACGCCTTCGTCGGCTCCCTGGTCCACGAGGTCACCAAGGACAGCGCCCTGCGGGTCGGTGACGTGATCCGCACCGGCGCCGCCTTCCGCTCCTTCCGCCCCTCCCAGCTGGCCACCTACACCCTCCCGGTCACCGTCGCCACCGACCATCCCCTGGGCGACGTCCTGCTGCTCAAGCAACCCGACGCCGTGGGCGTGGTCGACCGGTTCCTCGGCCGCACCCCTCCCGCCGGACCTGCCCCGTCGGCCACCACCCAGGTCAGCGTCCTCAACGCCCTCGGCACCAGCGGGCTGGCCGCCTCCACCGCCACCGAGCTGCGCCGTTCCGGCTACCGCATCGCCACCGTCGGCAACGCCCCCTCCGCCGACCTCCCCAGGTCCCAGATCGCCTACGCCCCCGGCGGCCTCGCCGCCGCCAGGACCCTCGCCGGCACCCTCCTCGGCGGCGCCAACCTCGTCGAAGACCCCACCCTCGCCACCTCCCACCTCACCCTCGTCCTCGGCCCCGGCTTCACCGGCATCCGCCCAACCAGCGGGGCCCCCCCGACGTCAGGCTCCCCGGGCGGGTCGGACACCAGAAGTGACGGGTACACCAAGCGTGGTTCGGCGGCCAACGGTGGCTCGGCCTCCGCCCCCGCCAAGCCCAAGCCGACCAAGGCCGTTCCCGACCTGCGCCCCTACGACCCCCGGCCCTGCTGACCCCGGCGAGCACCGGGTCCGGGCACGATGAAGCGGCGGGTCGGAGCCAACGGTGGGCCGGGCGCCCCGCCAGGCGATGCTCAGGAGGACCGTGGCGGCGGCTGCCGACGCCGCCGGTGCTGAAGCCCCGCAACCTTGAGCACCGGCCGGCTGAGCCGCAGCCGCTGCTGCACCGAGAGGTCGCCCCCGCCCCCGGGCACCCGCCAACCACCGCCAGACGCTCAGCACGACCAGGTCCCGCTCCGGGTGCCAGGTGACGCGC
>Ga0307320_10000725_pt1 | contig 11936 bp, 13 predicted proteins | sample ER_DNA_369_FD_194495 | JGI IMG/M metagenome (GOLD analysis project Ga0307320, IMG submission 194495) | Bulk soil microbial communities from the East River watershed near Crested Butte, Colorado, United States - ER_DNA_369 | ecosystem: Environmental > Terrestrial > Soil > Floodplain | place...
CGTGCGGGTTCCAGACGAAGTAGCCGCCGACGGGACCGCGCAGCTCGATCACGTCCCCGGGGCGGAGCTCATCCGTGAGGTACGGCGAGACCTCACCGTCGTCGAGGCGCTCGACGGTCAGATCGATCCGCGGACCGTCCCCGGCCGATGCGACCGAGTAGCTGCGTTCTGCCTGATAGCCGTCAGCCGCGGTCAACCGGACGTCGACGTGCTGACCCGCACGGTGGCCGCGCCAACCCGGCACGTCGAACGTAATCGTCTTGGTCTGACTCGTCTCCGGTCTGAGCTCGACGACCTCGGCGGCGAGCCAGGTCAGTCGCCCCAGTACCGCTGTTCCTTCCACGGGTCGCCGTAGTTGTGGTAGCCGTTCTGTTCCCAGAAGCCGGGCTCGTCCGTCGCTCCCAGTCGCAGCCCACGCACCCATTTGGCGCTCTTCCAGAAGTACAGGTGCGGTACGAGCAGGCGCGCCGGACCACCGTGCTCGGGATCGAGCGGCTCTCCGTCATACGCGAAGGCGATCCACGCCTTGCCCTCGGTCAGGTCGTCGAGCGGCAGATTCGTCGTGTAGCCGCCGTCGCAGAACGCGACCACGTACTCGGCGGAGGTGTCGACTCCCTCGAGGAGCGTGTCGAGCGAGACGCCCTCCCACTCCGAATCGAGCTTCGACCACTTCGTCACGCAGTGGATGTCGACGGTCACCGGCTCGCTCGGAAGTGCGCGAAACTCGTCCCAGGTCCAGCGCCTGAGCCCGTCCACCTCGCCCGTGATCGTGAGATCCCATTCGTCGAGCGGGGTGTGTGGTGTCGGCCCGGCCGACAGCACCGGGAAGTCGTCCGTGACGTACTGGCCGGGCGGCACGCGGTCGCTTGGAGCGTCTTCGCGGCGTCGGCCCCTGAAACCACGCGAGATCGGCGGCATCTCGTCCTCCTTCCTTCTCTGGTCCAGTTCAGACTTGCGGACCATGGCCTGCGTTACAAGCCGAAAGGAGAGCATGATGAGCGATCACGAGCTCGTGAGTCGTGAGGAGTGGGCAGCTGCCCGCGAGGAGCTGCTCAAGCACGAGAAAGAGCACACCCGCCTGGGTGACGAGCTGGCCCGGCGGCGGCGCGAGCTGCCCTGGGTTCGCGTCGAGAAGGAGTACCGCTTCGAGACCGACGAAGGCACGCGCACGCTGGCGGAGCTCTTCGACGGCCGCAGCCAGCTGCTCGTCTATCACTTCATGTTCGGCCCCAGCTACAAGGCCGGCTGCCCGACCTGCTCGTCGATGGCCGACACGGTCGACGGCGGGCTCCCGCATCTGCACGCGCGCGACGTGACGATGCTCTACGTCTCACAGGCGCCCCTCGAGAAGCTGCAGGCGTACAAGCGGCGAATGGGCTGGAACATGCCGTGGGTCTCGTCAGCAGTCAGCGACTTCAACTTCGACCAAGGCTACTCACGCACCGAGGAGCAGACGCGCGAGGCGATCGCGCCGATGCTCGAGGCGGGACCGCCGCCGATCGTCGACCACAACGCAAACTCGAGCGGCACCGATGTCACGGGCTACCTCACCGAAGGCCCGGGCTTCAGCGCATTCGTCCTCGACGACCGCACCGTGTACCAGACCTACGCCACCACAGCGCGCGGTCTCGAGTTTCTGATGGGTTACTACCCGATCCTCGACCGGGCGCCGAAGGGACGCGACGAAGGCGACGCCTTCCAGGTGTGGCTCCGCCGGCACGACGAGTACTAGGGGTGGCGCACTAAAGGCGGCATACGAACCCGGGAGCTTTGGCGAGATGTGGATTAGGCGAAGTCAGTCGAGCGCATGGATCGTGAACGCGACCGCGAATCCGAGCGTCGTCACGACTCCGACCAGCTTGCCTCCATGCTCGAACGCCTCGGGCATCATCGTGTCCGCGAGCATGGTCAGGATCGCACCGGCCGCGAAGGAGAGAACGAAGGCGACGGTGTCCGGTGAGGAGTTCTGGAAGAGGCCGTAGCCGGCGAGCGAGGCGAGTCCGGAGATCAGCGCGATCGCGATCCACATCCACAGGATCCGCGACTTCTTCCAGCCGCTAGAGACGAGTCCCGCGGTCGAGGAGATCGATTCGGGCAAGTTGGAGATGAAGACCGCGGCCAAGTAGGCGGCGCCAACCGCTCCGCCTTCGAAGATCGTCAGGCCGATCACCATCGACTCGGGGATCCCGTCGAGCACGGTTCCGAGGACGATGGCCAGCGCCGAGCCGCTCTCCTGCGCGCCGTTTGGGTCCTTACGGTCGTCGCCGCCGAGGCGGTCGATGAGCCAGTCGCCGCCGAAGAAGACTGCGCAGCCCGCGAAGAGACCGGCAATGGTCCAGCCGTCACCGTTCGACTTCGCCGCGGCCTTCTCGACGAGGTCGAATGCGACCGCGCTGATCAGCACGCCTGCGCCGAAGCCCATGATCAGTCCGATCGTCGGCAGCTTGATGCGGAACAGGAGCGCGACGATGGAGCCGATCACGAGCGAGGACGCCGCCAAGGCTCCCCAACCGAAGGACGCTCCCATCTAGCGCGGTCCCTTGGTTGTTAGTTCACCACCTCGACTTCCACGCTCCGACCCCTCGTTACAGTCAAGAGGTGTCTCAACGCTGAGGACCTGGGTGAGTCGTGCCTGAACCGGAGGATGGCGAACGTCCGGGGCGATCGAGAGCAGGTCGCGAAGCAGTTCGGCCACACGCCCGCGAACGTTGGGCGATTGACGGCTCGCTCCGATGATCTCGTCCAGACCGACGGCGAGACAGTCGTCCCATGTCGGCAACACGAGCAGCACACGCACGTTTCCGTCCGAGTCCGTGATCTTGCCTAGGTCAAGCTTCCGCGTGGCCAGCCGTCTGAGCAACGCATCGATTCCGTCGAGCGCCTGAACCGCCGAAGTTGGATCGTTCAGCGCCGGCGAGAGCGCGCGGAGAGCAATGTCGGCAAGGATCCGGAGCGCCCACAGGGGATCTTGCTCAAACGTCCGTTCACGGCCGACGTCGAGCGCGCGGAGGATCTCATCATCGAGGGTGTCGTCGATGGGGCCGTGAAGCAGAGCGACGACTCCGTCTTGCCTGATCGTGTCGCCCGTTCCGACCTGGAAATCGACGACCGCGTCGGACTGTGCCGCAACGTCGAGCACGCGTGGGACGTCGATCACCTGAAGTACCGCATCCTGGTTCGGCCACCTAAGCTCGTGCGCCCCGGTGACTTCGTCCCGGGCCTGCCGCGCCCCGAACTCCTCCAAGTAGAGCTCGTCCAGCGTTTCCCGGCCTCGCGAGGTCACCTGCTCGAGAGCAGTTGCGAGCTGGATCGACGCGAACGCTTCCCCCTGCAGAACGCGGAACAGAGCGATGCCCGCGAGCAGTCCGACGATCGCGACGATCGGTACCAGGCCGGAGGTGTTCCCGTCTTGGCCGATGGTGAACAAGCAGGTGAGCGAGAAGGTCGCGATCGCCGTGAAGAAGCCGAAGGAGTGCGGGATGATCGGCGCGTCGCGAAAGAGGTTGAGCCGCGGCGTGAACGTCGTCGAGCCGAACTGCACGACGAGAAACAGCAACGAGTACACGACCGCAATGAGGGTGATCGTCCCGGCCCCGATCGCCACGAGCAACTCTGCTGCCCGAGAGCTGGGCACGGTGAAGCCGATGGGAATGCTAGGCACGACCAACGCGAGCACGACAGCGGATATGACGTAGAAGAGCTGGATGATCCCGGCCCGCCGACGACGATTGCGCCCGAGTGCACGGCCGAGCCGTGCTCGCTCCGGCCGCGTCGTCAATGTCTCGCGAAGTCTTCGGCTCGAACCCTCTACATGTTCTGAAGGATCTTCTGCTTCTGCGCGTCGAATTCGTCCTGCGTGAGCACGCCGCTGTCGAGCAACCCTTTCAGCTTGGTCAGCTCCTCCATGCTCGCGTCTGCGGAAGGCGCGGCAGGAGCCGGATCACCAGCCACCGCTTGCTGCTCCGCCTCCTGCTGCTCCGCGGGTGCGTTCGGATCAGCCTCTCCTTCCGCTGATTTGGCGCCTGCCTTCCCTGCGACATACGCAACCCCGCCTACGGCTGCTGCACGCATCAATGGGCGTCGTCGTCTGAAGGGCATCTCGTGCCTCCCTGGTTCGATCCCGGATCGGTTTCCGGATCTTGCAAAGTCTGGCGCCGAAAGGACAGTCGGGCTTCATCCATTACGGGTGAATGCGAACCAACCCCGCGGGCGAGCTCTAGGCCGGTGCCGCCCGCTCGGGCGGCGACATGAATGCGCCGAAAATCCAGAGGATCGGGAAGAAGATCCCGAAGAAGAACATCCAGCCGTGCCCGTTCCTGAGCGTCATCAGCCCGAGCGTGAAAGCCACGATCAAGTACAGAATGGCGCCCCCGATACCAATCCCCCACCACATGATTCCTCCCTAGCGAGAAGCGGCGGTTATCCGTCGCTTCTAGAGGGTGGCGTCATGTACGACGTAATGCCTCATCCCGTTGAGATGATTCCCCTCGACCCCGCCGCGCGGCCGGAGAGCTCGCTGGCGACAAGCCATATCTGCTGCCGCGCTAATCAGCTCGACCGGGAGCTTGAAGGAGACGCCTTCGCTGCGCACAGCGAGCGGCGCACGTCGACGCAGAAGAAATCAATGCACCTGAGACACAGCATCGTCCGGTTGGGATGACGCAGCGGCCAGAGGTTGTTGGTTTTCTGGAGTGGTGGCGCGATCATCGGCCTCCTCGCGCCGAGCCGCGGTTCCTGAGCCGCGAGCGGCTGCTGGCCGGCCGCTGACGAGCCGGTGGCTCGACGTGCTTGGCCTCAAAATCCACGCACGCACGGGTGGAGAAGGAATGCCCGTTGTGCTTCTCCACGGATACGGGGTTTCGGGCACCTACATGCTCCCGCTCGCCCGGTCGCTCGCTTCCTCCTTCTCGGTTTTCGTGCCGGACTTGCCGGGGTTCGGCCGTAGTGAGCAGCCAACCACCCCGCTCGGTATCGCCGACCTTGCCTCAGCGCTCGCCGACTTGCTGGACGCGGCCGAGCTCCAGTGTCCCGCGTTCGTTGCGAACTCGATGGGCTGCCAGGTCGTTACGGAGCTCGCCGTCCGTCGGCCAGGGCGCGTCGGGCCGATCGTCCTCATCGGTCCTACTGTCGATCCGCAGCGACGCACCGCGCGCCGCCAGCTCCTCGACGGGCTGCGTGATGCAGCGCGGGAACCGGGGTCGCTGCTCGCGCGCACGGCCTGCGACGACGTTCGCTTCGGTGTCGCAGCGCTCTTGGCGACCGCACGGTCGGCGCTCGCCGACCGGATCGAGGAGCGCCTGCCGCTGATCACGCAGCCGGCGCTGGTCGTACGCGGCGAGAAAGACGGGTTCGTCGGCCAGACGTGGGCGAAGACGGCCGCGGCCCTACTGCCCCGCGGTCAGCTCGTCGTCGTTCCGCGCCAACCGCACGCCGTGCACTACTCCCAGCCCGACCTCGTCGCCGGGATGGTCAAAGCGCTCCTCGCCGAAGAAGTCGAGCAAGTGGGAAGCAAGCTCCCGTGGCGCTTCCCACATCGGTACGTGGCCGCAGCGGAGGCGGACGAGCCGGGAACCAGGCAAGACGTTCTGCCATTCGGCCGCGATCCGCGCGGGAAGCAACCGGTCGTCCTCGCCCCAAATGAGTAGCGTCCGGGCCTGGATCGACGCGAGCTCCACGCTCAGGTCCCGGTGGGATGCGAACAGCGCCCCGCGAATGAGGCTGAACGGTCCGGCCCGCATCGCATCGTGCGCGATCGTCGGCAACCGGCCACGGACGTCGTACAGCGTGCCGAGCAACCGCGCGCTGCGACTGAGCACGGTATTTCCGCAGGGGATCCCAGCCGGAGCGACAAGCGCAAGCCGGTGCACACGCTGCGGCTGCTCCGCAGCCAACTCGGCCGCAATCAACCCGCCGAGCGAGTGGCCGATGAGATCCACGCTCTCGAGCTTGGCCGCGTCGAGCCAACGGCCGAGCCAACCTGTCAGCTCGGCGGCGGGAAGTCGCCGTCCCAGCCGGGGCAGGTCGAGCAAGTGAACACGGCGCTGCTGGGCCAGAGGTTCGAGTACCGGCTCCCACCAGCGCCAGGAGCCTGAGAGCCCGTGGACAAGAACGACCGCCTTGCCGGCACCGACGACCCGATACGCGGTCCGCGACCCGTCGACCAGGAGCTCCCGAGTCTCCACGACGACCAGTCTGGCACCCGTAGGAACGGCGGTCGAAACGTCTTCATGGGCCTGGTGGTGACAACCGGCCGGATCGGTGCGACGACAGGCCGGTTGGCTCTCTTGCCGGCACGGGTGTTGGCGCGCTCGCCGCTCGTCGGGCCGCTTCGAGGCCGAGCCGAAAGTCTCGCCGCGACGGGGCGAAACGCCGAGGTCGACGCGCGGCGCCGGCTCGAGTCAGCGGCCGAGGGTGTGCTCTCCGCGCCCGAGGCCGAGCACGTGGTCGATGGTGTCCTCGCAGGTGCACTGCCGGAGGCGGTCGCACGCTCGCTGATCGAGCATCGGGTTGTCGAACGCCTTGTGGCCGAAGTGCTTGCCAGTGCGGAGTTCGAGGGCGAGATGGTGTCGGCGCGCGAGGTCGAGCGGACCGAGCGACTCGTCGCCCAGGTTCTCGCCAGCCCGGCTCTCGAGCGGGTTCTTGCCGATGCGCTGGAGAGCCGTCTCACACTCGACCTCACCGACCGGGTGGTGCGCAGCCCCGCGTTCAAGCGCGCGCTGACGCAGGTTCTGGGGAGCGCTGAGCTACGCGCGGCACTCAAAGGACAGTCGATGTCCTTTGCCGGGGAGCTGGTGGCCGGGCTCAGCCAACGCCTGCGCAAACTCGACGACGCGATCGAACGCGGACCGCGACGCTGGTTCCACCGAACGCCGCGCACTCAAGTCGCGGCGGGAGGTTCGGTGCACGCTCCCTATGCCGGGATCGCGACCCGGGGCGTTGCGCTGGCTGTCGACGCGGCACTCGTGGCCATGATCTTTCTGACCGGCACCGCCATCATCGGCCTCGTCGTCTCGCTCGTCTGGGATCCCCGCCCGGCCTCGGTCGTGGGGACGGTGATCGCCGTCGCCGGGTTCCTCGTAGAAGTCGCCTACTTCACCGGATTCTGGTCGACTGCCGGCCAGACGCCGGGGATGCGGCTACTGCACCTGCGCGTCGTCGATGGTGACGGTTCCGCACTAGGCTTGGGACGTTCGCTCGTGCGCCTACTCGGACTCATCGTGGCGATTCTTCTCCTCTTCACCGGCTTCCTGCCCGTACTGGTCGATGATCGGCGGCGGGCACTGCAGGACTTCCTCGCAGACACCGTGGTCATCTACGACGACGAGTCTTGAGAAGGAAGCCCCGGCCGCGATTGCGGCCGGGGCACGTGAGCTCGGGGCTAGCCCGGGTCGATCGAGCCGAAGAGCCCGTCCATCTCGTCGTTCGGGCCTGCGGTGAAGAAGAGCGTCTTGCTCGGGCCGGCGCTGCCGCCGTTCCCGAACTCGAGCGCCCAGAGGCCGTCGATTGCGATTGGCTTGCCGTCGGTTCCGCGCAACTCGCCACGGTGCTCGAACTTGCCGTTCGGCTGCAGCGCGTAGGCGTTGATCTCGCCGTCACCAAAGTTGCCGACAAGCAGGTCGTTCGCGAACCGACCGAAGCTCGCGGGAGCCATTGCGAGCCCCCACGGCGCGTTCAGCTGGCCGTGCTGCGCGACTCGGCCCTGCAGGTTGCCGGCCGTGTCGTACGCGTCGACGAAGCCGAGCCCTTGGCCGTGCACGTCGTCTTCTGCATCGGCGTCCTGCTTCGCGTAGGTGACGAAGATCGAGTCGCCGATCCGCTGGATGCCGAACGGCGCATAGCCCGCGGGAATCGATGGATCGACGAAGCTCGACGTCGGGTTGACGAGATTCCAGGAGCCGTCCCACACGTCCACCCGGCCGTTATGGAAGTCGGTCGCGTAGAGGCGTGGCCCTGCGGACGTGGTCGCAATCGCGAGGCCCTTGTAGATCGCTCCGGAGGCAAAGCTCTGCGCAGCACTCACCTGTGCATCTCCAGACCCTGGCCAACCGAGGATCTGCCCATGCTCGGTCGCGAACAAGAACCGCGACGTGCCGCCAGTCACGGGGAATGCCCCGCTCGTATTGGCGATGTTGAACACGGTCCCGGTCGGCGCGGTCGGAACCGAGACCGTCAACGGGACCTTTGTCGGCGGAGGATTGCCGTTGTACAACGTTGACACGTCGGCCGCGTTGTCGGCCACCCACCAGGGCGAGCTCGAACTGGCGGTCAGACCCCAAGCGTTGCGGAGGCTCCCGTCGTGGATCACCGCCGGTATCGCAGCGGTGTTCGAGACGAGATTCGTGACCTTGTAAGCATTCTGCTCGGCAGCGCCCAAAGGCGCGGCCGCTGTCAGCACGCTCGCTGCGACGATCGCAGCGAGCACGAGAACCTTCAGAGACCTGAGCTTCATATGCCCTCCCCTTTCCCACGTATCAGGTCGTTCCCAGTACCTACTGGGCAAGGACAAAAGCGGTTTTGGGAAGTGGAGGGGCTTGGAAGTGCGAGGTTAGGCCGACGCCGCTCGCGTCCTCGTACCACGAATAGGCGTATCTGTCGGCGTCAAGGTCCTTCGCGAACTTCGTCAGCTTTAGCGGATGGAACGTGTCGCACATGACGTGGCGGCGGGGCGAGTCTGGCTGAGGTGACGTAGGCCACGACGACAGAGACGATCACGAGCGGCATCAGGGTGAGAGCGTCGGCTTGGAGGAACAAACTCGGAAGCAGGACGGACGTCAGAGGCAAACCAAGCATCGTCGCTGACATTGCCCCGATGCCCATACCGACACCGGCGATCATCGGGAGGCCGGGAGCGTGCGATAGGGCTATCCCGCCTGCGGCACCGATGAACATCGCAGGGAAGACAGGGCCGCCTCGGAAGCTGCTCAGCGAAACCCCGTAGGCGAGGGCCTTACACACAATGAGAATCGTCAGTGCACCAACCGACCAACTGGCGGCGTTGTGGATCAGGGGAGCAAGGTCGTTCTGGCCCGAGAAGAGCACCTGCGACGAGCTCCTCCCCGTGGCTTTGGCGAACGCGATCGCGAGACCGCCGACGGTCAGCCCTACCAGAGGGGTCAGCACGAGGATGCGGCGCTCAACGATCGGTTGCAGGGCCAGCCCGACTCGTTTGATGGCGGTACCGAGGATCGCTGCGGCAACGCCGATCCCAATCGCCCAGAGGAACTCGGCGCCGCGAGGGCTGCCGGCGTGCGGGATCTGCGGGACGGCCAGCGACAGCGTTCCAAATCCGGTCCAGTTGTCGAGCCCGACGAAGATCAGGGACCCGATTCCGGCAGCGAGCAACCCGGGGACCAACACGACTCCGAGGATCGCGCCGCCGATGCCCGCGGCCTCCATCAGCAAGAACGCGCCGACGATGGGGGAACCGAGGAGGGTGCTGATCGCAGCAAAGCTGCCGGCCGCGCCGATCACGGCGATCGCCGTCGCGGGCGCGTCGCGCCTGACGAGGCGCAGAATCAAGACACCGAGGCCGCTGCCGATCGCGATCAGCGGCGCCTCCGGCCCGAGCACGACGCCCAGGGAGAGTGTCGCGAAGGAAGCGAGCACGATCCCCGGCAGCTCGATCGGCAGAACCGGGCTGCCGGTCTTGAATCCCTCGGCGGGTTTGTGTCCTGCGGTACCGGGGAGGTTGCGGATCGTCAGTGCGACCAGCAGGCCGGCCAACGCGAGGCACGGCAGCGGCCACCAGAGCGGCTCGTGGCTGAACCCAATCTCACCAGGCAGGCTCGTGAAGACGAAGTGCTGGACCTCTTGGACGGCCTTCAAGAAGAAGTAGGCGACGGCTGCGGCGACCACACCGACGAGGGCGCCGAAGACGAGCAGGACCAGATAGCTTCGGCTCCGCAGCAGCTCGACGGGGTCGGGAGTCGGCGCTCGCTGGGCGTTGGGCGTCGTCACTGCACGGTGGAATGCCAGACGATCGTCAGCGGCGCAACGTGTCGGCGCCTGGTTCGTCGTGCAGTTGCACCGCCGGCGTCGACGTCTCCCGGACGAGGTTGCGTTGAACGAGCGTGAACAGCAGCCCGAGCGATGGCAGGACGACGAGGACGGCAACGACGAAAACGACGAGCAGACTCGTCAGGGTCGCGCTCGGAGCTGCTGCAGCGGCGATGGTGAGCTTCTGCGGCAGCAGGTACGGATGCTGCGCGACACCCCACGCCCAGATCACGCATGCCACCGCGCCCGCGGCGAGCACTCGGGCTCCGCGTCGGGCGTTGCGGCGCAGGAGGACGAGGACGGCGCTTCCGCAGACGATCGAGAGGATCACGAGCGGCAATGCGTCGCCCTTGAGGCCGTCGAAGACGAATCGTGCGTCGCTCCGCAGCACGACGAGGCCGGCCGCGGCGAGCGCCCCGGTCACGATCGCGGAGACAAGAGCGCGAGTGCCGAAGTACCGCTCGAGGTCGGGAGCGCGGGCCCGTCGGGCGTCGCTGACGAGGAACACCGCCGAGAGATAGGCACAGGTGGCAACGAAGAGCGCGCCGATCACGAGCGAGAGCGGGTTGAGCCAGCTCGTCACCGGGTCGCCCGCGGCGTTGCCAACGGGCACGCGGCCGCCTGCGATCGCGCCGACGACGGTACCCATGAAGAAGGGCGTGAGCACCGAGGCCAGCCCGAAGATCGTCGCCGCCAGCGCTCGCCCGCTCGCGCGACGCGCGCTGTGCTGGAACGCGAAGCCGGAGCCCCGCAGCACAATCCCGAGCGCAGCGAGGCACAGCGGGATGAACAGGGTCGAGAAGATCGACTCGAATGCGGACGAGAAGCCGGTCCAGAGCACGACGAGCACGAAGATCAACCAGACGTGGTTCGCCTCCCAGACCGGCCCGATCGCCCAGTCGATCAACGCGCGCGGCCGACGGCCCCGCTCCCCCCCGCCGGCGAGCAGGCTCCAAAGGCCGGCCCCGAAGTCCGCGCCGCCGAAGATGGCGTACAGGGTCGCCCCGATCCAGAGGACGACCGCGACGGCATCGGCGCGACTCACTGTGAACCCTCTGCCAGAGCACCGGGCGGCGCCTGAGAGTCGGGGTCGTACGGCCCCTCGACGGCGTCCTCGTCGGCATCGCGCCAACGTCGCGACATCGCGCGCAGCGTAATGATGAGCGCCGCCGCGAGCGCAACGTAAAGCACAACGACCGCGGCGAACGTGACGCCGATGCCGCTCGCGTGCGTGACCGCATCAGACGTACGCATGACGTTGTAGACGATCCACGGCTGGCGCCCGACCTCGGTCACGATCCAGCCACACTCGAGCGCAACCACTGCGAGCACGCCGGACGCGGCCGTCGCACGAAGGAACCAGCGGGACTGCGGGACGTCCTTCTTGCGCAGCCAGCCGATCCCGAACCACAGGCCGAGCCCGATCAGCAGCGTGCAGATTCCGACCATCGCATCGAACGCCCAGTGCAGCATGGTGTTCGCCGGCGGCCGGTCGTCGGGCGGGACCGAATCGAGCCCAACCACTTGCGTGCTGGTGCTCCAACCGACGAGGAACGAGTCGAGGCCCGGGATCCCGATCCCGCCTTTCACACCGCTCGAGGTGCATCTGCCGCCGAGGTACTCCGTCACGTGCGTGGAGGTCGTCTGGACGCACTCCATCGCTGCGAACTTGATCGGCTGGTCCTTCGCGATCGCCCGCGCAGCGGTGTCGCCGACGGCGAACTGGACCGGCGTTGCGATGCACGCGACCGTCAGCGGGATCAGCAGTCCGAGGCGATGGATGCGGTCCCGGCGGCCGCGGAGCATCCCGACCGCATAAATCGATGCCACGAGGAACCCGGTGACCAGATACGCCGCAAGGATCATGTGGTGGACCTCGTAGGGGACCGCGGGGTTGAAGATGACCTTCAGCGGCTCGACCGACGTCACCTTGCCCGTCG
>Ga0307320_10000726_pt1 | contig 11936 bp, 10 predicted proteins | sample ER_DNA_369_FD_194495 | JGI IMG/M metagenome (GOLD analysis project Ga0307320, IMG submission 194495) | Bulk soil microbial communities from the East River watershed near Crested Butte, Colorado, United States - ER_DNA_369 | ecosystem: Environmental > Terrestrial > Soil > Floodplain | place...
CGCCCAAAGGGCTACATAAAGTCCGTTAATCCCATCTCCGCCCAGTAGTAGCTCGAGCGAGGAACTAACCGGATGAGCAAGTCTCTGCTCGAACAGCTCCCCAATATCGTCGCCGCTAACAAGCGCCAGGCTGCCCAGATCCTTGAGCAGCTCGAGGGACACCATCGACAGTGACCAAGAGCATGCTCCTGAGCTTCGCCATTGTGTACGCACAATCGCCTAATAGCTTCAACGCTTCGGATTGCCACGCCGACGCGGGTGGCGGTGCTCCTGCGCCGTCGTGAATGAGCGCCGGCACGCCGCTAGATGTGTACGGCTCGCCGTCAAGGGTGTAGCGAAGTTGTTCAACGAGCGCAGCGACCCAGAGGGCGCGCAAGAAGTCGGGACCCAGCTCGCCGCTTGAGTGAGCCTTCCAGCGGTCGTTGACGTCTTAACCCAAGACTCCTCTGGTGCCGGGAGAAGGAGGGCCTTGCCATGATGTGTCTGCCCGCTTCAGGCAAGCCGGCACAGCCAGCCGTCGGATCGGTGTAGCCGACGATCTGGCACCCCGACAGGAAGGCAGATGCGGCAGTGAGACCTGATCGTCGAGTCTTGGATCAAGCCGGCAACGACGACATCACCTCAACGCATCCTTTCGCGGCAAACCTGGTTAGCGCGCTGGCCTGCTTGCTCGTCTTTTTCGAGCTGCTTGCTCCGAACGAATTCAGCCGCCTTACTCCGGGCGCATTTGTCAGCGTCCCGCTGGAAGCACTGCTTGGCGTCGCCTTCCTGCTCGTCCTGCCGGCGAAGGCGAGGCCGGTCGTCGCGACGCTTCTTGGACTAGCCCTGGGCTTGCTGGCCCTTATGAAGATCCTCGATATCGGCTTTTTCGCAATCCTTGCTCGGCCGTTCGATCCGGTAATGGACTGGACGCTGTTCGAAGACGGCATGAGGTTCCTGGCGGGCGCCATCGGCCCATTCGCGGCGATCGGCTGCCTTGCGGCAGCCGTGGTTTTCAGCACGGCCCTGCTCATATTGACAGCCCGGGTCGTTCGACGCTTGACGCGCCTCTTCGTCCGGCGCAACGCAGCTGCCAGCCGTGCAGTCGTTGTGATCGCTGTTCCCTGGCTCGCCTGCGCCATTCTCGGCACCCAGGTCGTTCCTGGCGTACGCGTCGCGGCCGCGAGCACAGCGGTCTACCTCCAGCATCGTCCAGCGGCCGCACGTCCGCAGGATCGCGAGTCGTTCGCCGCCAACGCAGCAGCCGATTCCTTCGCGAACACGCCAGGCAAGGAACTGTTGACGGGATTGCGCGGCAAGGACGTCATCGTTGTTTTCGTTGAAAGCTATGGGCGTAGCGCTATCGAGGATCCTGGGCTCGCGCCGCCTGTCACCGCGGTGCTCGACGCAGGGAATCGTCAGCTGCGTGCCGCCGGATTCGGGTCCCGAAGCGCGTTCCTTACCTCACCGACGGCAGGCGGTGGCAGCTGGCTAGCGCACGGCACGTTGCTTTCGGGTTTGTGGATCGATAATCAGCAGCGCTACGACGACTTCGCTGCCAGCCAGCGCCTGACCCTCACCAGTGCCTTCCGACGCGCGAACTGGCGCACCGTCGGCGTCATGCCCGGCAACGACGGCCCCTGGCCACAGAGCGAGTCCCTGGGCTATGACCGGATTTACGACGCCAAGGACATGGGATATCACGGCCCCCGGTTTAGCTGGGCAACCATGCCTGACCAGTACACCTTGCTGCGGTTCGAGCACACCGAGTACGCCCGACGGGACCGCGCGCCGGTCATGGCAGAGATCACCCTGGTCTCAAGCCACGCGCCGTGGGAGCCGGTGCCGCGACTCATCAAGTGGGGCGACGTGGGTGATGGCTCCGTCTTCGACGGGATGGCGACGGCAGATGACAAGCCAGAAGCCATCCTGACCAGAAATCCCGAGCGAGTGCGCACCGATTACCGAACCTCCATTGCATATTCGCTGAGCAGCCTGATCTCATACGTGGAGAACTATGGCGACGACAAACTGGTGCTCATCTTCCTTGGCGATCATCAGCCCTCTCCGATCGTCACCGGCCCGGGCGCCAGCCGCGACGTACCGATCACGATCGTCACGCGCGACCGTGCCGTCTTGAATCGCATCTCGCAGTGGGGTTGGCAGGAAGGCCTCAAGCCCCGTCCGCAAGCCCCAGTCTGGCCAATGGACGCATTCCGGGACCGATTCCTCACCGCGTTCGGGTCTCAGAACGCGCCAATCAGTCACCGCCACTAGGGCGGTCAAAAGGCAGGACTCAGAACGGCAGCCGGGCCTATGTTGCGGGGCCGGCATGCGGCGGAGGTGGGGCGGTTTCAGTCAGGCTGCGCGTTTCGCCCGGGCCGTCCGGATCAGCCGGAGTGCCTCGGGGACACCGCCGGTCCACGCATCGCCGTGGCCGGGGAGGACCCATCCCGCGGACAGGCCGTTGAGGGCATCGAGTGATACCAAGGCCTTCGCCGGGTCGATGGTGAAGGGTGCGAGCGCCGGCCCGACGATCCCCGTCGTGACGGAGCGGGTCGTCATCGCGTCACCCATGAAGATCGCATCCAGCGATGGCACCTGGTAAGCGACCGAGCCCGGGGTGTGGCCGGGCAGCGGAATAACCTGCGGTGCGCCCGGCACGTCGAGCGTCATCGCCCCGGCGATCGGGGTGACCTCCTTGATCGGAATGCTCCGCAGGCCACCGTGGGTAAGTCCGTAGACGAGGAACTTGGTCATCGGCACGAGGCGCATCCGATCCCGCACGGCCGCCGGCTTGGGTACTTCGCCGCGTGCCTCGGCGGCATCAACCGCCCCGACGAAGACCGGCATACCGTGCTCCTGGCGGAGCCGCTCCGCGAAGCCGATATGGTCCACGTCGCCGTGCGTCAGCAGCAGCGCTCGGATGTTGTCGACGGATCGTCCCATCGCCTCGAGCTCGCGAAGCAGGTCTTTCCAATGGCCGCGCAGCCCGGCATCAATGACCGTGATCGCGCCAGCGTCCTCGATGAGATAGCTGTTGACCAGGCTCGATGAGCCCAGCCGATGGAGCGAGGGAGCCAGTTGCATCCGATGCCTTCCTTCGTGCTGCGATCCTCAGACGGCCCTTCCTGGAATGGCACATGCGGTCCACGCGTCCGCATTTGGTGCATCCACGAGCCTACGGCGTATTCGCGCCACTCCCCGAGGCGTGGCGCGCGGATCCCGTCATCAACGCCAACCTTGATCCCGGGCGGCTAGATTCCCATCTAGCTTTTGACATTCATTTTCGTTAGGCATACTGTCTGTTTGGCGCCTGCTGCGCCGTACGTCGGCCGGATCTGTTGAGAAGGACACTCATGAAACGCCTCGTCGCGCTGGCTGCGGTGGTCCTGCTCGGTGTCGCCGGCTGCTCCACGAGCTCCGCCGGCAGCCCATCAGGCTCCGCGACGTCGGCTTCGGCGGCCAGCGGCGCCGGTCTGGTCAACGTGGTCGCCTCCACCAATGTCTACGGCGACATCGTCAAGACGATCGGTGGGCCGGTGGTCGCGGTGACCTCGATCATCGACAGCCCCGACAAGGATCCGCACGAGTATGAGGCCGATGCGCGGACCCAGCTTGCCTTGTCGAAGGCGCAGCTGGTGATTGAGAACGGCGGCGGCTACGACGACTTCGTGGACACCATGCTCAAGTCCGCTCGAACCAGGCCGACTGTGATCAACGTGGCCGACGTCTCCGGGCGGAACCAGCATTCTGCCGACGGAGAGTTCAACGAGCACCTCTGGTATGACTTCCCCACCGTGGAGAAGCTGGCGGCCCAGTTGGTCACTGACCTTTCCGCGGCCGCACCGGGCCAGGCCGCCACCTTCAAGAGCAACGCCAAGGAGTTCACCGCCAAGCTCGGCCAGCTGCAGCGAGACGAGGCTGCCATCAAGGCGAAGCATGCCGGCGAGGGTGTGGCGATCACAGAGCCGGTGCCGCTGTACCTGCTTGAGGCGGCCGGGCTGGTCAACAAGACCCCGGAGGCGTTCAGCGAGGCCATCGAGGAAGACACCGATGTACCCCCCGCCGTGCTGAAGGAGACCGAGAACCTGTTCGACACCAATCAGGTCAAGCTGCTCGCCTACAACCAGCAGACCACCGGCCCCCAGACCGAGGCCGTGCTCGCCGCCGCGGAACGCAACAACATCCCCGTCGTCCCGGTCACCGAGACGCTGCCGACCGACCAGACTTACCTCTCGTGGATGCAGGCCAACCTTCGGGCCATCTCCACCGCGTTGACCAATGACCGCGGCCACGTCTGACCGGCCGCAAACTCGCGGCACCGCACCAGCGCCGCCGATTCTGTCGGTCCGCGACGCCAGCCTGAGGTTTGGCTCACGCACCCTCTGGTCGCACCTCAACCTCAAGGTCCGTCCTGGCGAATTCGTCGCCGTGCTCGGACCCAACGGGGCCGGCAAGACCAGCCTGCTCCGCGCTATCCTCGGCGCTCAACCGCTCACCGGCGGCTCGATCGAGCTGCTCGGCGGTCCGGTGCGCCGCGGCCACCGGCTTGTCGGCTACGTCCCACAGCAGCGGCTGGCGGACCGCGGCACTCCGTTGCGGGCGCGTGATTTCGTCGGCCTTGGCCTCGACGGGCACCGGTTCGGGCTGCCGCTGCCCAGCCGAACGCGACGGCAGGCGATCGATCAGATGCTGGCTACGATCAACGCCACCAGCTTCGCCACCCGCCGGATCGGGGATCTGTCCGGCGGGGAACAGCAGCGGCTCCGGGTCGGGCAGGCGTTGATCGGAAACCCGAGGCTGCTGTTATGCGATGAGCCGTTGATCTCCCTCGACCTGCACCAACAACGGGCCGTCAGTACCCTCATCGACGCCAGCCGGCGGACCGGCGACCGCGCCGTCATCATGATCACCCACGACATCAATCCCGTCCTGGACATGGTCGATACCGTCCTCTACTTGGCCGCCGGCCAGGCCCTCACAGGCACCGTCGACCAGGTGCTCACCAGTGCTGCCCTGTCGGAGCTCTACCAGACCCCGGTCGATGTGATCCGGGCCCGCGGCCGGATCCTGGTCGTCGGCCTGCCCGACACCGCCCTCGAGGGCCATGAGGCTGCCCCCGAAAATCCGCCTGAGGGGCTGCGATGAGCGACCTGTGGTCGGAGTTGTTCTCCTTCGCCAACTACGGCGAACTGCTCATGCTTGTGCGCAACTCGATCATCGCCGGTGCAGTCCTCGGGCTTGCCGGCGGCCTGGTCGGCGTGTTCGTGATGGCCCGTGACCTGCCGTTTGCGGTGCACGCCATCAGCGAACTCTCCTTTGCCGGCGCAGCCGCCGGCCTGCTGTTTGGGATCGGGGTGGTGGAAGGATCGTTGGTCGGATCTTTGACGGCAGCGTTGCTGATCGGCCTCCTCGGATCCCGGGCCCGGGAGCGTAACTCAATCATCGCGGTGTTGATGCCGTTCGGCCTGGGACTGGGCATCCTGTGCCTCAGCTTGTACTCGGGCCGGGTCGCGAACAAGTTCGGGCTGCTCACCGGACAGATCGTCGCCGTCGACAACCCCCGGCTGCTGTCGCTGCTGATCATCTGCGGCATCGTCATCGCCGGTCTGCTCGTGGTGTGGCGGCCGCTGATGTTCGTCAGCATCGACGCCCAAGTCGCCGAGGCGCGCGGCGTCCGGAGTGTCGCGTTGTCGATGGTCTTCATGATCCTGCTCGGGCTGGTGACGGCCGTGTCGGTCCAGATTGTCGGCGCCCTGCTGGTGCTTTCGATACTCGTCACCCCGGCCGCCGCGGCACTAAGGGTGTCCGCCTCCCCGTTGCTGGTTCCGGTGTTGTCCACTCTGTTCGCTGTTGTCGCCATGGTCGGCGGCATCATGTTGGCTCTGGGTGGGTCGGTGCCGATCAGCCCCTACGTCACCACCATCTCGTTCCTGATTTACCTGGCCTGCCGGGCGTGGGGCGCCCTCCAGAATCGGCCGCCGAAGTCCGCTCGGGTCGCGGCAACCGCCTAGTGTCGATACCGCTCATCCGTTGTTATTGAAAATCTTTGTCGTATTGTTGTGCGGTGAGTTCCCGGCGGCACAGGAGGGCGGCGTGGTAGCCGCCCCGCTACGGCAGACGCGGCAGCGCGCCGCCATCGCCGACCTACTCTCCCGCACCGACCACTTCCGCACCGCCAGCCAGATCCACGACGACCTCCGCCACCAGGGTGAGCACATTGGGCTGACAACGGTCTACCGCACCTTGCTGATGATGGCCAACGCCGGCCAGCTCGACCTGATCCGCACCGGCGACGGCGAAACTGCCTACCGACGCTGTTCGATGGGGCACCACCACCATCTCGTCTGCCGCGACTGCGGACGCACCGTCGAGGTCGAAGGCCCCGCCATCGAGCGGTGGACCAACCATGTCGCCAACCAACATGGGTTTAGCGACGTCCAGCACCATGTTGAGATCTTTGGCCGGTGCAGCAGCTGCGCCGACCGTTGACCACCGCCATCGGCGTCGCCATCACCCACGCGACCGGTATTCCGCGGCAACCAGCCAACCTGGGCGAGACTCTGAGGAAGCTGCAGCTACCCTCTTAGGCGCATGGACAAGGGCGTGGTTCCCGCCGAGGCTCAGTAGAGGCGGCGGACTACGGCGTCAAGAGGTCTGGCGTTTCAGTTGCACCAGTTGACCTCAGATCCAGCCACGTCGTGGTCAGTCCGTCCGGTTACGGTATCGACGAACTCGGTCTTGTTCGCGAATCCGGAGCCGTCGGGGTTGGTGGCGGCATCGCGGGGAAGCTTCGCGACCGCGAGGTATTGGCCGTTTGGGGAAAGGCAGATGTTCTGGATCCCGCCCGTTGCATCCGGTTCTTCCGCGTAGATCTGACGCGCGTTGCCGTCGTTGATCACCACGACGGAAGCCGCACCGGCCTCCGTTGCCACCCAGCCGATGTATCCTCTGTCGCCGCCGAGTGGCAATAGCTGCTGGAGATCTACGGCCTCGGGTAGGTCGAGGGCAGGTATCGGGGAGGTGTTACCTGTTGCCAGGTCGATTGCCTTGTAGCCGCCGTTATCGTCAACTATCAGCGTCGTCGAACCCGGAACAAACCCATACATCCTTGAGTGACCGCCAAGAGGTTGAGTTGGTCTGCCATTGAGCGGGTCAATGAGGTAGAACGCGTTGTCGGCGGTCTGCGCGACGATTGAGGTCGTGCCGGGAACAAATGCCCAGTCCAGCGACTCCAAGGGCTTACCGTCGAATCCGGACACCTTGATCAACTTGCCCGTCACTGGATCGTAGAGGTGAAGCTGACCACCGGGAGCTAGGTCCGGGTCACTCAAGGGGGTCAAGACAAATCCGAGGAGGCCGCTCGGCCCCGACGATTTCAATTGGCTGATGTCTGAATTGTCGACGAGCGTTTGGTTTGGCTCCGACCCGTCGAGTGGGCCAACGGTGAGCGTAGCGGCGCCGGCGGCATCTGATGTCACCACCGCGATCGCAGGATCGGCGACGGCGTACTGCTCGATGCGCGGCTGGCTGCGCACAACCCGCTGCTCGGGCGACCCGATAAGATGGTGGACGATTTGGTCGGGAGCATCTGTGTCGGCGTTCGATGCGGCGCGCTGCAAGATGTAGAAAGTACCGTCCGGTGTTCGGAACGAATACCTCAGGGTGGAGGACGCGCCGGTCGTCGCGCTTTGTACTTTGGCGACGATCTCGTAGGTAGTCGCATAGCTCAGGCTGTCGGCAAAACGCAGGATCAGAGCGGCCCCGTCCGAAGTCGGCTCAACCGGCACTTTTGGTGTCACGGTCACCTGATCGGTGGTCGGCTCAGCGACGGTCTGGTCAGCTCGCATGATCAACCGCTGCCCGGCGCCCTCGACCGCCGCCCCCGGGTTGATCTGCGCATCCAGCAGCCGTGGACCCTGAAGAGTGTTCGCCACCGTGAGGCCGACCGCGGCAAACACTAGGGCGCCGATCGTCACAGCGGCAGTGAGCCGAAAGTGATCCTGCCGTTTCGACGGCTCAGAAGACATAGGGCTGGTCGGGCTCCTCGATGTTGGCGAGGGAACCGACCCCGATCGCCACGCCTTCTTGGCTGTCACGGCTCGGGTTCTTGACGAAGGCTCCTTCAATCTTGATCCAGGCGCCCGGTTCGATCTCCTCTCGCCAGCCCGGTCGGTAAACAGGAACCCCGATCGGTTGGGCGTCTACAGCACAGCAGCTGACCGCCAGCCGTGCAATGAAGAAGACGTCCTCTTCATCTTGGTCCAGCACGTAGCCGGAGAGATCGACCTGCTTGCCCAGCACCGCTTCCGGACCGCCTTGACTCAGCAGCGCGGCCCAGTCCGTGACCGAGAACGTTGCCGGATCGGCACCGACGAGGGCCGCCACCTTGGTGGAGTCAAGCGCCTGCCCCGAGGTGACCAGCTCCCGGTTCTGCCGTGCAGTCGAACTCAACGTGGCGGGCGGGATGACCAGCAACGCCAGCGCTGCGCAGACGAGCACAGCGCCATTGGACCAGATGAGTAACCGGCCGAAAGCTGACATCCGAGTGACATGATCGTGGTCACTGTCTTCGTCTGCGGCCGACGGGACGCCTACTGCTGCCATCCCAACCAGCACCAGGAGCGTAAGCACGGCCATTATGACCGTAAGGAGGGTATAGCGCGGGTGCACGTAGAGGGTGAGCCTCCCGGTCGCGGCGAGCCAGATTGTGGCTATGACGCCCACCAGAGTGAGGGCAGCCCCGGTCCAGTTACGGAGAACATCTTCAAAGCGCAACGTTGACCGCCAACCCCAGTACTGCCGTCAGCGAAGCCACCACCGTCGTCAGAAGAACGAGTGTCGATGCGGTGAACGTGGTACGCAGCAACGCCAGCATCTTGATGTCGATCATCGGACCGAACACTAGGAAGGCGACCACCGCGCCCGGTGTGAACATTGATCCGAGTGAGAGCACGAAGAAGGCGTCGACCGTTGAGCAGATGGCGATGACGAACGCTAAACCCATCAGGGCGAGCACAGACCAGACCGGATTCTGCCCGAGAGTGAGCAGCAGGTCGCGCGAGACGGCGACCTGGATGAAGCCGGCCACGGCGCATCCGACCACTAAAGCGGGCAGCATCGCGTTCATTTCGGCACCGAACATTCGTAGCGCTTGGACACCCCGGTCCTGCTCGTGCGCATGGCTGTTCACGTTGCAGGAATCCTGAAACCGTGGAGTCAGCAGATCCTCCGGTCGGTTGTGCCGACTAAACAGCCATCCGACGAGATTGGCGATCAAGAAACCGCCGAGCACCCGCCAGAACAAGATTCCATCTGAAAAACCGAACGCCTGATACGTCACCACAATGGTGATCGGATTTAAGGATTGGTGCCGCCAGCAAGAAGGTGATGGCATCCGGAACAGCGATCCCCCGAACAACCAGCCCGCGGGCTAACGGCACGTTCCCGCACTCGCAGACAGGCAGCATCACCCCAAGCAGAGACAGGGCCGCGCGCCGAAGAATCGGCGTTCTTGGAAGCATGCCGAAAAGCACCCGTTGCGGCACCCAGAGCTGCACCACCACCGAGAGCCCAATACCAAGCATCACAAACGGCAGCGACTCGACCAGCACACTAATCGAAAGAGTGATGAAATCCTGCACAGCGTCGCCGAGCGCAATTTCCCTCGGTGCAGTGACTCGGATCGCGAACAGAGAGGCGACTACAAGCAGGCCGCCAAGCGCTCGGCGCACATTGAGAACCGAAGCGGCCCCCGGCTCCGGCCGATGCGAAGTCGGCTGCGCGTCGACCAGACGCTCAGTCACGAATGGCAGCCTAAAGCTCGTCCGCCGCTAGCCCGAACCATCTCAGGCTTCGCCTGCAGCGTGTCTCAGCGATTCCCGGCGGCCGTCAGCCGCGGGGGCTACCTCCAGCAGGGCACGGCGGAGTTGATCTGGTCGTTATGCGAGTAGTGGCAGGACCCGGTTGGGGTCGGACGACGTGGTGCCTGGCGACGGCGATGTTGGTGCGCCGGCATCGTCCCCGATCCCGTTAGGTGGTTAGGCATGCAACGCTGAGGAGCTGGTCGTGTTGATTTCGACCTTCGGCCTGACCGGTTTGTGTATCAGAGTCGTGTTCGTGGGGATCTCGGTCACTCTCGCCGCCACGGCCTGCAGTCCTGTAGCAGCGGCGCCTCCGCCCACCGCGCCCCAGTCTTACGGGCCATTAGTGCAGCAACTGGCCGGTCAGGTGAGCGATGCCAGGGCACTGAAGCACCTTCAGGCATTGCAGAAGATCGCCGACGAACACGGCGGCAACCGGGCCGGCGGGAGCCCCGGCTACGACGCGAGCGTCGAGTACGTGGTCGACGTGCTGGCCGACGCCGGGTTCAAGGCCAGCACTCCGACCTTTGATGCGTCCGAAGGCACCGGCGGGCGCCAGCGCAACGTCATCGCGCAGACCCGCACCGGAGACCCCGGCCACGTCGTGATGATCGGCGCTCACCTTGACTCGGTCGAGGACGGCCCGGGCATTGTCGACAACGGCTCCGGCGTGGCGAGCCTGCTGGAGATCGCCACCCGGCTCGGCGCCACCCCGTCGGTGCAGAGCATGGTGCGGTTCGCGTTCTTCGGCGACGAGGAGAGCGGCGCCGTGGGCTCGACCGGCTACGTGGAGGGCCTGTCCGCCGACGACCGCAAGAAGATCAAGCTGTATCTGAATGTGGACATGGTGGCCTCCCCGAACGGCGGCTACTTCGTCCAGGGTGGCAAAGGCAATGACCCGGAGGAAGCAGGACCCCCGGGTTCGGCCACGATCGCGTCGGTGCTCGCCGACCAGCTGGCCAAGACTGGCGTGACCAGCCCGGAGTTCATCGAGTTCGTCGGGGACGACGAATCGCCGTTCATCGAGGCGGGCATCCCGGTCGGCGGCGCGGAGAACGGCGACGAGGAGAAGAAGACGGCCAAGCAGGCCGAGGCCTGGGGCGGACAGGCCGGCCAAGTCTATGACCGCTGCTACGACGTGGCTTGTGACACCATCGACAACGTCAACCGGACCGTGCTCAACCACTACCTGCGGGCGCTTGGCGGCACGCTGGCCCACTTCGCGACATCCACAGACGAACTGCGCTGACTCGATGAAGCGGTGCTCGCTCGGTGGGTGAACACCGCCCATCGACTTGCGGGGAAGTGTGCGGACCGGACCACTGTCGGTTGTGGCGAGGGCTGCCGAAAGCGACTTGGCCCTCGCCGGCCCGGCCACGGCACCGGTGGACGGACCCATCACAGCGACACGCTAGTCGGCGGTGAGCCCGGCTCTCCACGATGTCCCGTTGAGCGTTCCCAACTGACGCAGCCAGGCGGGTCGCCCACTCCCTGCCGTACGTCCGTGTCCGCAGGAGGGTCGGCTTGCAGTCACTCCAGTGTGTGAATCGGTCTTTGTTGTTTGCTGGTGGAGAGGGAGATGGCGCTGGATCGGGCTGCTGGCGAGTTGGGTTGACAGATCGCGGGCGTGTGGGATCGTTACCGTCAACGGTGTCGCGGAAGATTGCTCGGAATTTGATTCGTGACCGTCATGCGGTCGGCTTTGGTGCGTGTAGTAGGTGCCGGATCTCGTCGGCAAGGGCTGCCACGTCGACCGTAGTGCGTGCGCGTGGTGGTGTTCGGGCGCTTGAGCGCGGGCTACGAATCGCTGATATGCGACGCTTGGTGGGCAGGTGAGCCTCCTACAACACACCTACCTCGAGCTAGGCGGTCCGTGTATTCCTGAGCTGCAGAGCCCGCTCAATGGCACTGGCCGTTCCCGCTGTCGAGGACCTCACCTCTCGGAGCCGCCGTGAACTTCCACGCGTACGCCTGCTCGGTCAGCTGCAGGCGCAGCACACCGTGGCGCCCGGTAATCCTGACTTTGCTCGTCGCCTTGGGGTTGCGGAATTTGTAATGGCTCGCGCCACCTGTTCCTGCGACGAACTGCAT
>Ga0307320_10000727_pt1 | contig 11935 bp, 10 predicted proteins | sample ER_DNA_369_FD_194495 | JGI IMG/M metagenome (GOLD analysis project Ga0307320, IMG submission 194495) | Bulk soil microbial communities from the East River watershed near Crested Butte, Colorado, United States - ER_DNA_369 | ecosystem: Environmental > Terrestrial > Soil > Floodplain | place...
CGCCAGCGACTGTTGATCCAGCGATCCTTCGCCGGTCACCACAAGATCGGCGCCAACGACCCTGCGGTCGAAGTCGATCAGATCCAAGATCAACTCGATACCGGGCCTGATCTCCGCGTTGAGCAGAGCCAACGCCGCGAAACCGGCGCCGCCTGCGGCACCGGCCCCTGCGCGTTCAGCGTCATTGCGCCCCGTCGCTTCTGAAACCAGCTGGGACCACTGCCGCAAGCTCTGCTCGAGTCTCTGCACCTCATCCGGATCGGCACCCTTCTGTGGCCCGAACACCGCAGCTGCGCCGTTGGGCCCGAGCAATGGATTGTCCACATCGCTGGCGACAATGACGGTGGTATCGCCGAGCGTGTCGCGAAGCGGCGACAGATCGAGGCGTGCGAGGCGGCTGAGATTTCCGCCTCCAGGCGGCAGGTCGTTGCCGTCGGCGTCGAGAAGGCGCGCGCCGAGGGCCTGAACCATCCCCGACCCGCCGTCGGTTGACGCACTGCCGCCGAGGCCGAGCACGATTGTGGTTGCGCCGTGCCGGATGGCGTCGGCGAGCACGACGCCCAGCCCATAGGTGGAGGATCCGAGCGGGTCGAACCGCCCCTCCGGCAACATGGTCAATCCCACGATCGCCGCCAGCTCAACCACAGCTCGATCGCCGTCCAGCGCGTACGGCGCTCGCACCGGCTCACCCGTGGGGCCGACAGCATCCACGATGATCTCGTCGAAGCCGGCCGACAGGGCAGCCGCCACGGTGCCATCGCCACCATCCGCCACGGGAAGCAGGATCGTCTCTAGCTGGGGCAGGACGTCCACCAGCCCGGCCGCGACCGCCGCGGCGACCTCTGCAGCCGTCAGGGAGCCCTTGAACTTGTCGGGGGCGAGTACGACGCGCGTAGCGTGTTCACTCTCAGCCATCAAATTTCCGACCGGTGGCGGGTTCTCGATCGGATTTCGGGAATCGCGACGCGAATTGTCCGCATTGGTCGGAAGTTTGACTCCGAAGTGAGTGAGTGCGGCGGCGGACCAAGAAGCATTAGGGCGTACCTCCCGAGAGGCGCTCGACGCCGCGAAGCAGTGCGGAGTGGTCGAGATTGCCGTCACCTTGCGCCCGTACCGCACCCACCAGCTGAGCCGTCAGTGCGCCGAGCGGGATGGCGACGTCACGCTCGCGGGCCGCGGCGGTCACTATGCCCATGTCCTTGTGGTGCAGGTCGATCCGGAACCCGGGCTCGAAGTTGCCTGCGAGCATGCTGGGGGCCTTACGCTCAAGGATTCGGCTCCCCGCCAACCCCCCGGCCAAGACGGCGACGGCAGCCTCGGTATCAACGCCGTAGGCCCGCAGGAACACGATGGCCTCGGCCACCAGCTCGATGGTGCCCGCCACAATCAGCTGGTTGGCCGCCTTGACCGTCTGCCCTGAGCCAGGTGGCCCGACTAAGACCACCGTTGTGCCCATCGTGTCCAAGATGGGCTTCACCTCGTCGAAGTCAGCGCGGTCCGCACCAACCATGATCGACAGCGTGCCCTCGATGGCCCCGGCCTCACCGCCGCTCACCGGCGCGTCCATCACCCGAACACCTGCTGTCTTGCCCGCTTCAGTCAGCCGGGCGGACACGTCAGGCCTGATCGAGGACATGTCGATGTGGATCGAGCCTTGCCGAGCGTTGGCGTAAATGCCGGCCTCGCCCAGCGCCAGGCCTTCCACATCGGGTGAGTCCGGAACCATGGTGATGATCACGTCGGCTTCTCCGACGGCTTCGGCAACGCTCGTGGCACCCGTGCCGCCGGCCGCCACCAGGCGCTCCACCGGGTCAGGGGAGCGATTGAAGCCGATCACCGTGTGGCCAGCCTTTACCAGGTGCGCCGACATCGGCCCACCCATGATGCCCAGGCCAAGGAACGCGATCGTGCTCATAATTGGATGACTTTCTCCTGGCGCAGCCAACGGAGGCTGTCGATCGTGGTCGTGGTGGGAATGTACTCCAGTCCGACGTGCCCGGAGTAGCCGCTGGCCTCGATTGTGCTGAGGTAGCGGCTGAGATCAAGGGTGCCGGTGCCGGGTTCGCCACGTCCGGGATGGTCAGCGATTTGCACGTGGGCGATCCGATAGGCGTATGCGGCCAACGCCGCATCAATGTTGTCGCCATTGTTGGCGAGGTGGAACAGGTCGCAAAGGAAGCCGATGTTCGGCGCATGCACCCGGTCGAGGGCCGCGATCACGTCGCCAGACGTCCGCAGCGGATACGGCTTTGGGCCACTGCCAGGTTCGACCAAGACCGTGGCCCCAATTGCTGCCGCGGCCTTGGCCGCCACTGTCAGGTTCTCGGTCGCGAGATCGTCCTGCTGCTCTGGCCTCACATCGTTGACCCGATTGCCATAGAGAGCGTTGAAGGCGCGTACGCCGAGGGCATCACCGATGCCCATCGTGACGGCAATGTTGTCGCGGAACTCGGCTGACCGTGCCGGGATCGATAGCACCCCGCAGTCAGGGCCCGCAAGATCTCCGGCAAAGAAGTTCAGCCCGATCAGCTGCACCCCAGCATCGCGTATGGCGGCGATGAACGCGTCAATCTCGGCGTCGGGTGGTACCGGCTGATGTGGCCAGGGCCACCAGAACTCAATCGCCTCGAATCCCGCGGCCCGAGCCGCAGTCGGCCGTTGCAGCAATTCGACTTCGGTGAAGAGCAGCGAGCAGTTGGCGGCGTACGGCAAGAGGTGACCCATGTAGTCATTAAATCCAGGTGTCATCTTGTTGATGCTGCGCGCCAGGTGGGAGCATCGAGGCGTGGTAGTCCAACACGAAGCTCAGACAATCGCCTATCCATCGCCCGGCGCCCGGACACGCAGAGGGATGGACGTCATCCCGCCTCACGTCATCGTGCTGTTCGGGGCCACGGGCGACCTTTCCCGCCGCAAGCTGCTTCCCGGCCTTGCGCATCTCGCCCTGTCGGCACTCGCGCCCGACATCCAAGTGATTGGGACTTCGCTGGAGGACCTGACCGAGGCCGAGTTCCGCAACTTCGCCAAAGAGTCCATAACGGAGTTCAGCCACCACCCGCTAACGGAGGAGCACTGGAGCTCATTCTCCGAGCGACTCACCTATATACCGCAATCTGCCGGGCCCAAGGGTCTGGGCAAGCTGGTCCGGGTAGCGGAGGAGAAGCTCGGCGGCCCAGTCGGCAGGCTGCACTACCTCAGCGTGCCGCCGGTCGCTGCGCCGATGGTCATCAACACATTGCGCGAGGCGGACCTGGTGGAACGCTCCCGCGTGGTGATGGAGAAACCGTTCGGCACCGATCTGAAGAGTGCGATCACGCTCAACGATCAGGTGCACGAGACCTTCAAGGAGAGGCAGATCTTCCGGATCGACCACTTCCTGGGCAAGGAAGCTGCGCTGAACATCCTGGCGTTCCGCTTCGCCAACGGACTGTTCGAGCCGATCTGGAACCGGAACTTCATCGACCACGTCCAGATCGACATCCCGGAGACCTTGGGCCTGGATAAGCGGGCTAACTTCTACGAGGTGACCGGCGCCTACAAGGACATGGTGGTGACGCACCTCTTCCAGGTGCTCGCATTTGTGGCGATGGAACCGCCAACCGCGCTAGAACCGCGGGCAATTAGTGAGGAAAAGAACAAAGTTTTTCGCTCAATGTTGCCACTCGATCCGCGCGAAGTTGTCCGTGGTCAGTACATGGGCTATCGCGAAGAAGAAGGTGTCGCCAAAGATTCCGATACTGAAACTTTCATTGCTTTGAAATGCGGTATCGACAACTGGCGTTGGGCCGGGGTACCTTTCTATTGCCGGACCGGCAAGCGGATGGCCGAGGGCCTGCGGATCATCTCGATTGCCTTCAAAGAGGCACCGAAGAGCATGTTTCCCGCGGGATCGGGGGTCGGCTCGTCCGGTCCGGACCATCTTACTTTTGACCTTGCCGACGAGGCCAAAGTCTCGCTCTCGTTCTACGGCAAGCGCCCCGGACCAGGCATGAAGCTCGACAAGCTGAGCATGCAGTTCTCAACGCATGAGACCGATCGGGTCGGCGAGATCCTCGAGGCGTACGAGCGATTGATCTTGGATGCCATGCGTGACGATCACACGCTCTTCACGACAGCTGAAGGCATTGAAAGTCTGTGGGAACGCTCCGAGCCGTTGCTGAAGGACCCACAACCTGTCCGGCCGTACCCCCCCGGCTCGTGGGGGCCGAACTCCATCCATCAGCTCGTTGCACCACACGCGTGGCGGCTGCCGTTCGAGCGTGCCTGGAGGGGCAAGAAGTAAGCCTGGGATCTGCTCAAACGCTATCGCCGCCTCGGGATCATGCGTCATAGCACGTTTCCGATGTTCGACAGACTTTGGGAGTTGCGGCACAACCTGAGCACCTATGACGCGGCGTACGTGGTTCTGGCGGAGACTCTCGACTGCGGGTTCCTCACTGCTGATGCGCGGATCAGTCAAGCCCCGGGCCTGTACTGCCCGGTGACCGTGATACCCGGCTAACAGAGGTCTTGCCTCAGATGCTCACGCAACAGAGGCTGTCGAAGCGAATTTCTCCGCATCGCGCGAAATCCTTTCTAAATCATGCTGACCGCGGTTGCGATGACAAACGGTTGCGCAATTTTCGGTGTGGCGCCAGCGGATTTCAGCTTTATGAACAGCGCAACTGTGTTGCGGCCCATTGCTTAGCAAAATGTCGGCTAGGACGAAATTGCTTCGCGCGCCCGCACCGCTCGAACGAAGCTGGGCGCCGGCCGGCTCACGACCCTGACCCAAGGCACGTATTTAACAAATCAGATAATGAGTGATCGTCCAACTGCGGAGGCAATCGTGACTAGTTCCTCGGAGTATCTGGCCCGTACCGCGGCCACTGAATCCAGCATCACTACTGAGCGCCACTTCACCGCCCTGCAGGCTGGCGAGGCCAGTCGGGACAAGATCACCTCGCTCACCCTGGCGCTGGCATTCCTTCCGCTCGACCGCCCGATCAGCGATGCCAAGGTGCTCACCGGCCGGCAGCGGCCGATGACCCAAATTGCCTTCCTGTTCGCTGAGATCACCACCCTCGAAGGACACCAGGGCGTCGGATACAGCTATTCCAAGCGCGCCGGTGGCCGCGGTCAATACGCCCACGCCAAGGAGATAGCCGAAGAGGTGATCGGCGAAGACCCCAACGACATCCAGCGGATCTGGACCAAGCTGGTCTGGGCAGGCGCTTCTGTCGGCCGAAGCGGCATCGCGACCCAGGCCATCGCCGCCATCGATATTGCGCTCTGGGACCTCAAGTCCAAGCGGGCAGGACTTCCGTTGGCGAAGCTGCTCGGTGCCCATCGGGATTCGGTGGCCTGCTACAACACCTCCGGCGGCTTCTTGTCCTCTTCGATCGAAGAGATCATCGACAACGCGCAGGCTGCAATCGAGAGGGGGATCGGAGGAGTCAAGATCAAGGTCGGACAGCCCGACTCGCGGATCGACCTGAATCGGGTGGAGACGGTGCGCGCCGCGCTGAGCGACGACGTGGATTTGATGGTCGACGCTAACCAGCAATGGGATCGGGTTTCCGCGCTCCGAATCGGACGACAGCTCGAAAGCTTCCAGTTGACCTGGATCGAGGAACCCCTCGACTGCTACGACGCCGAGGGGCACGCAATGCTCGCCGACAAGCTTGACACCCCGATCGCAACCGGGGAGATGCTCACCAGCACCGCCGAGCATCGAACGCTCATCGAGCGCCGGTCGGTGGACTTCATCCAGCCCGACGCTGCCCGGGTCGGCGGCATCACCCAGTTCGTACGGATTATGGCGCTGGGCGAAGAGGCCGGGCTCAAGCTCGCGCCGCACTTCGCGATGGAAATCCATCTGCATCTGTCCGCGGCGTACGCGCTAGAGGCCTGGGTCGAGCACTTCGATTGGCTGGAGCCGCTGTTCAACGAGCGGCTGCGGATCGCTGGCGGCCGGATGCACGTGCCGGCCCGGCCTGGCCTGGGGTTCTCGCTCAGTGACCAGGCTCGGGCGCTGACCGCCGAGACAATCACCGTGGGACTCCGCTAGCTGTGGCTTACGATCGCGAGACCGTCACCTCGGCAACTAGTTCCCTTGTCTCGGCTTCGCTCAGTCGACCGTCGGCAATAGCCACACCGAAACTCCGGCGGAGCACCGCGCCGGGAGCAAGGCTGGCTGGACGGTCCCAGGCAAGCGCCGAACCGAGCCCTGGATAGCCGCGCACCCGCACGAACCAAGGCTCTGCGGCTGCGGCCGCGTCTGGCGCTGCAATCACGATCGTGGCTGGGCCGCTGATCCCCGGCCCTGCGGCGAAGTCTGCCGACCACGCCACCCACGGCGCCAGACTGCCGTGGACCCCGTCCTCTCCGCGCGCCTCCGCGGTGAATACCTCCACGTTGTCACAAGCGGGAAACCGCCAGAAGAAGCCGCCGTAGCCACCTCCGGTGCGGCCTTTGCTGCCCGGAGAATTGAGCTGGGCGCCGGCGTCAGCGCGCAGCCGGGACTCGAAGATCAATCTCCAACTCTGCTCGTCGATGGCACTCCAGCCGATCGACCGTTGTTCGTGCAGCGCAACCGATCCGTCGCGGGCAATCCACGCCAGCTCTTGGGTGAACGCGTCGTCGTCCAGCTCCGGCGGCTGGCCGACGATCACGCCATGATTGTCGAGCAGCACATATCCCCGTCCGGGTACGTACGTGCCACCACCCCAGAAGCTGGTGCGATTGACATCGGGTATGGCCATGCCGACACCGTTGTGCCAGTCGTGGTCGGCCGGATGGTGGGCAGACACGACTACGCCAGCCCGCGTGCGTACCGGGTGCAGGTACGGCCGAGGACTCGAAGTCGGTAGGGTGCCGAGCCCGTCGCGGTAGATCGCGACCTCGGCATCGGAAAGGCGAGCCCGGACAAGCAGGTTGTCCCGTTTCCGGTGAGCCCAGGGCACCTTGAGTTCGGCGAACGTCTGCCCAGTCGCTGCGGCCTGCTCCACCCAGTGGTCGACGTGTGTGACCACGGCGCGCCTGTCCTGATCTTCGCCTTGCCATTCGATGGCGCGGGGGTCGATCCGTACTGGCTCGTCGGCCGCCGCGACTGCGGCCAGCACCCGCATGAAGGCTCCAGTACTGACAAGGGGCGCCAAGAGCGGTGCTCCGTCGCGGCGGTGCGCCAGAAGATTCTCGAGGAGGTCCACGCGGGGCGTGACCTCCGTCCGACCCTGAGCGGCTGCGTCGACCTCCACTCGGTCGACGGTGTAGGCGAAGGTGCCGCGGCCGCGTTCTCCTTCGAGATACAGGAGCGGCTCACGTTGGACCGGCGCGCACAGAGTCAGGGCGCAGATCACCTGCGAGCCGTGAGCAGTTTGGATCCGGACGACCGAGGTGTCATCGCTGTCGATGGCATTAGCCCGGTAGAGATCGGTCTCCACCGCCTCGATGTCGTCCAGCTGCCGGCAGCCCCCGACGGCAAGCGCGGTCACCACCGCATGCGCCAGCGCATTCGTGACGACGCCGTCGACGACGGCCCGGCCACCCAGGCTGCGGCGGCCGGCCCATGGTGAACGGGTCCAGTACCCAACCGTGCGCGACCATGCCCCCACAGCGCTGACCCTGACCAGGGGCCCGATGCCAAAGGCGTCGTCGGTGAGCATCCGGATTGCTTTCGACCCGAAGCTCTGGAAGCCGACCTGGACCACCCGCCCGGTCTCCTGCTCGGCCTGAAGAAGCGACGTGAAGTCGTCCAAGGAAGCCACCGGGGGCTTCTCGAGATAAACGTCCGCGTCAGCCGAAAGGGCGATATTGGCCAGCCGGAAGTGCTCAGCGAGCGGCGCAGCGATCACCACAACGTCCACCGGCCCGACTTCAGATAGTGCCTCGCTCAGATCGGGGTACAAGTCCACGCCGTAGATGATCGGCGGGTCCAAGACGACTCCAGGGTCGACGGCGGCGATCAGTTCTACCAAGCCCTGATCGGAGAGCCGAGCGATCCGCTCGGCGTGTATCTGTCCAAACCCCCGAACGCCGACCAGGATGAGGCGCGCTGGAGAGGTTGAGCCGCCCGGCGCTGCAGCGGAAAGCTTCATCCCTGTCCCCGGCCCTTCACGCAATCACGTGCAAACCAATGGTAGAAAACGCTTTCACAAACGCTACACGATGTGTATAACAGATGACGAGGGCCAACAACCGCCTGGCGCACCATGGGGGAACCGCCGGAACAGCTGAACAGAACGGACCCGACGTGGCAAGCTCATCTCACACTCGACCGCAGACCATCGCCGACGTTGCCGCCCGAGCGGGTGTCTCGCTGGCCACGGTCTCGCGGGTAATGAACGGTAACCCGTCGGTCGATGAGGTGCTGGCGGAGAAGGTCCGCGCGGCGGCCGAGGAACTCAACTACTCAGCCAGCCCGCTCGCCCGCAGCCTGGTCCTCGGCAAGACGAACACCATCGCGGTGGTTGTGCCCGACCTCTCGAACCCGACCTTCCACGGTGTGTTGCGGGGTCTGAGCCGCGCTGCTGCACGCGACGGCTATCACATTTTGATCGCCGACTCGGCGGAGTCGGTCGCCGAGGAGCAGATCCTCGCCCTCGAAACCCGAAGGCGCTGCGACGGCATCGTGTTGTGCGCGCCGCGCATGGCCGAGGCGGATCTCGCCCGCCTGCTCACAGGATTGAAGCCGGTTGTACTGGTGAACCGTGAGGCTGGATCGGCCAGCGCGCCAGTGGTCGCCGCCGACTACCGGACAGCGCTGAGCGAGTTGCTCGATCTGCTGTACGGCTACGGTCACCGGTCGTTGGTCTACCTCGCTGGCGCGCCGCAGAGCGCATCGAACGCCCGCCGCCTCGCGGCGGTCCGCGACTTTCTCGACGACCATCCGGACACAGCAATCCAGGTTCTACCGTGCGGGGTCAACTTCGCCGACGGCTATGAGGCCGCGGAGCGCGTCCTCGCCTCGTCGGCAACCGGTGTGCTTGCCTTCAACGATCTGGTCGCCATGGGTTTGATGAGTGCCCTGAGCGAACGAGGTGTCAGTGTGCCGGGGTATATCTCCGTGGTCGGGTTCGACGATATCCCGTTTGCTCGCTATATGACTCCGGCCCTGACCACTGCGTCCGTTCCCGTCACGGAACTCGGTGAGCAAGCCTGGCATCGGATGCGGGACCTGCTGAACGGGCGCTCACCCGGTCACGCGATCTTTTTCCGCCCCCGGATCGAGAGTCGGGGCAGCACTGGGCCGGCCCGGGCAGCCGAGGCTGTCCGCTGACCGCAGGATCCCCGCAGCGGTCCGTGCCGCGTCCCAACCCGATCGCCGGCTATGAAGACTGGCCGGCGGCCGTGCGGTCGGCCGAGCCGTTTATTGGAGCGGACTCGGCCGCCGCAGTGTTAGGCCGAGTGCTCGGTCTGCGACGGCTCGGGGACCGCCCGACAGTGTTTGATGACGGCAGTCGGCGCCTGGACGGAATCTTGATCCGTCGGCTCCGTTGGTCGGTGGGCTATGGTCCCGAGACCACGGCATGGCTGTTGCGCCCAGCAGGCGTACGTCGCAGACTGCCCGGCGTACTTGGTTTGCACTGTCATGGCGGTGTACGGTCCGTTGGCGCTGAGCAGTTGGTCGACCTCGGTTTCGACTCTCACCCGCGGGCCGTCTGGCTTCGTGATCAGTATTACTCGGGTCGGGCTCCCGCTAATGAACTGGCTCGTCAGGGCTATGGGGTGCTGGTCCACGACACCTTCTCCTGGGGCAGCCGGCGGTTCGACCTATCTCGGCCCACACCTCGGCTCGCCGCCCTCATGGAGGCCCAGGATGCTTTGTGGCGGCAGCAGGGATTGAGTCCAACTGAGGAGGAACGGTTTGATCTAGCGTCGGGGCTGCACGAGGACACGTTGGCCAAGGCTGCCGGTGCGTTGGGCCAGACATTCGCCGGGGCGGTCCTGACCGACGATCTGGTGGCGTTCGAGGTGCTCTGTGCTACGGATGGAATCGATCGTGAGCGTCTCGGGACGTTCGGTTTCTCCGGCGGGGGCGGCCGCAGTCTGCTGCTCGCGGCGTTGGACCACCGGGTTGCGGCGTGCGTGGTGAGCTGCATGATGGCCACGTTCGCCTCGCTGGTGCCGGCCGAGCTGGACACGCACTCGTGGCTGCTCCACATACCCGGTCTCTGGTCACTGATGGACTGGCCTGACTTGACGGCGATGGCGCGGGCTCGCTTCTTAGTCCAGTATCGGACCGATGACGAGCTCTTTCCCCGCGCTGGGATGGAGCAGGCTCATGATCATCTGCTCCGCCTACATGCGGCCAACGATCGTTACTGCGGGTCGTTCTGGCCCGGCGGTCACGCCTTCGACGCTGGCATGCAAGATGAGGCCTGGGCCTTTCTGTCCGAAACCTTGTGATGCGAGGGCGAAGTTGTCGCTACCTGATCGAGATCAAGATCATGATTCAGCTTTCATGACGGCGCCGCGGCGGCCTCCGCCATCAGCCGAACCGGTGTTCACCTTCGGTCCACTTCACCCGACATGTTCGATCAGGTCACCCCGATTTACTGCTGGCCGGTTCGCTGGTGACGCTCGGTTCGCTGGTAGTCCCCTTACCGGTCAGACCAAACCGTAGCCCCTTGATCGCAAGACTGCCCGACCGCATCCCGGACTCGGTCGGCTCGAAAGCGACCTTGATCACGCACGAGCCGCCCGCGGGCAGGACCGCCTTGCAGTCGTCGGCGGCCAACGTGAAGTCCGGATGATCAGCCGGGTGGGTCGTGGTCGTGGTCACGGAGATGGGCTGGGCGCTTCGGTCCGTCCAGGGGAATTTCGGACCCGGATGGGCATCTCCCTACGGCGACCGACCTGTACCACGCCAAACTCGAACAACGGTTCGCCTGAAAACGCCGACCCGAGCACCACCTGGTTCTCTGCGGTGATGTCGCTTGGTGTCGTCTTGTTCGTCTTGCCTCCGGTCGGGCTTGTCGCCTTACTCGTCTCGTCGCTGGTTCCGGTGGGCCGCGGCGACTCGGGAATCCCGACTGGGCCGCAGCCCGTCACCCCGAGAAGAGACGCGCCCGCCCACGCAAGCAGCACACAACGAAGCCTCAGGTTCATGATCGCCCTCCAGGGCTGAATGCGACGCGGATGTCGGGCGCATCTCGGATTACTAGCGCCACGCCGGTGTCCCGGGTCCAGTTGTGGGGCAGTAAGAAGTACTTGTCTCCGCTGCGGGCTGGACAAGACTACGGTTCAGACCTTGGTGAGGGCGGGCGGCATCCAGCTGGCATCGAGGACAATCCCACATTTCACCTTCAAGGTGAAGTGAGAAACGCCGAGGCCGTCAGGGCCCGTCTCCGGCAAACCAACCGCCCTCGATGACCAGCGCGACGCGATAGGGGACGCGGTGTACCCGGGTCCCTAACACTTCGCCTGACAGATTCCACGCTCAACTCGCTGTGCGCTCCACCAGCCCATTCAGACTGATCTTGTATGTGTCGGACGCCGCATCGTATGTGATCGAGTACTTCGTTGGGTACAGGCCCGTCTTCTGGTACTCGTGCGGCAGCTTCAGATCATTCGTCACGTTGGGCTTGCTGCGCAAGTAATCGAGGGTGAGCATCGGCTCGGCGAAAGCGTACTTGCCATCCCACGAGCCGTTGATGAGGACCTCGGTGAACTTGTACTTACCGGGGACGAGCGGCACGGTCGTGTCCGCGAGGTGTTGTCCCATGCCGGGAACAACTGCCTCTTCAGGTGGAGTGTTCGGGATCGCGCCGTAATCGTCCGGAACGAACTTTTCGTCCGGGAGCTTCATTCCCCTCGCGGCGAAATCCGCGTTCTGCGGGTTGATCTCCTCAACTTCCTTCTGAGTCAGGTAGAAGAAGTGGACGTCGAAGTGCGGCAGGTCGAAAACTCCTGGTGGCGGGTGGCCGCCTGGCACGAAATCGAAGGTGCCATG
>Ga0307320_10000730_pt1 | contig 11916 bp, 7 predicted proteins | sample ER_DNA_369_FD_194495 | JGI IMG/M metagenome (GOLD analysis project Ga0307320, IMG submission 194495) | Bulk soil microbial communities from the East River watershed near Crested Butte, Colorado, United States - ER_DNA_369 | ecosystem: Environmental > Terrestrial > Soil > Floodplain | place: USA...
AGGATGCGCGCGTTCAGGTGCAGGTAGTAGTCGGGCTCGGCCTCGTGGATGTCGCCGGCGCCGCAGCACGTGACCGCGTCCAGCTCGTCGAGCTCGATGCCGAGCTTGGGCGCCAGCGCCTGCGTCGAGGAGTCGAGCTCCTTCGCCGAGAGGGAGGCCAGGCAGCCCTTGTAGTACGCGACTTTCACTGCTCCCCCTCGGGCTCGTCCTGGTGCACGGTGTGCTCGAACTCGAGCCGCTGGAGCGCCCTTTCGCCCTGGACGATGCCGGCCGCGCCATCGACGCCCTGTTGCTTGACGAGGTCGTAGAGCGCACGCGCCTCGTCGACCTCGGCGGCGACGTGGATCGGCCCCGGCGGCGGCACCTTCCCGCGACGGGCCAGCTTGAGGGCGAACTTCGTCTCCTTCAGCGCCCCCAGGATCCCCTGCGTCTTCGGCACGAGATCGGTCTCGCGCAGCCAGCCCGTCGTCTTCGCCGAGGTGACGAACCAGTTCGCGTGCTTCGCACCCATGTCGTGGTCGATGCCCTGCTTGATCGATTCGGCGCCGAGCTTGGCGATCGCGTCACGCGGGTCGACGCCCTTGGGACAGCGCTCATTGCACATGTAGCACCGCGTGCAGTCCCAGATTCCGTGCTCGCCGTTCAGATCGTTGAGGCGCTCGACGTCGGCCTGGTCGCGCGGATCGCCGACGAAGCGCATCCCCTTGGCCAGCGCTGCGGGGCCGAGGAACTCCGGGTCGGACTCCATCGAGTTGCACTCGGAGACGCAACAGCCGCACATGATGCAGAGCGACTCCTTGGCAATGACGTTCATCTGCTGCTGTGATCGCACGCGCTCGCGCTCGTCGGCCTCGTCGTAGCCGGGGTCGAGCCAGGGCTTGACCGCGCGGATCTTGCTCCAGAAGGGATCCATGGAGACGACCAGGTCTTTGACGATCGGCAGGTTGCCCATGGCCGAGATGACCGGGACGTGGCCGGCCTCGACGATCGGCTTCATCCGCTCTTTGCAGGCGAGCACCGCGCGGCCGTCCATGCGCATCCCGCAGGAGCCGCAGATCATCATCCGGCAGCTCTTGCGGTACGCGAGCGAGCCGTCCTGGCGGTCCTTGATGATGTCGAGGACGTCGAGCAGGCAGGCCCATTCCGGCGCCTCGACCTCGTAGGTCTCGAGCGCGCGCTCGCCGTCGCCGGTGACGCGCCAGATCTTGAGCGCCACCTGCATCGTCTCGCCTTCCCAGGTGTGGATTGCTGCTTCGGTCATCAGTTGTCCCCCTGCAGTCTGGCCAATTGCTCGTACGGCGCAGTTGCCTTGCCCATCAGTACGTCCGTTCCTGCGGCTGCCATTTCGTAACCGTTACGGGCTTCCAGTCGAGCACCGGTTGGTCGCCGATCCAGCGCACGATCGTGTGCTTCATGAACTTCTCGTCGTCCCGTTCGGGATAATCGTCAGGCCGTGCATGGGCGCCACGGCTCTCCTTGCGCTCGATGCCGGCCACGAGCATGCATTCGGCGAGCTCGAGCAGGAAGCCGAGCTCGAGCGCCTGTGTCAGGTCGTTGTTGAAGACCTCACCTTTGTCCTCGACGACGACGTTCTCGTAGCGCTCGCGGAGGTAGCCGACGATCCGGCCCTGCTCCTGCATCTGCCGCTCGCGGCGGAAGACGCCGAAGTTCTCGTGCATCGTGTGGGCGAGCTCGTCGCGGATCTTCCAGGGGCGCTCGCCGTCTTTCCGGTCAAGGAGCGTCTTGAGCTCGCGCTCGGCGTCCGACTCGACTCCCGGCGGGACGGTCACCGTCGTGTGCGTCAGGGCCCAGTCTGCGGCGGCGCGACCGGCGCGCTTGCCGTACGTGATCGTTTCCATCAACGCGTTGCCGCCGAGACGGTTGGCGCCGTGCACAGAGACGCATGCGCACTCGCCGGCGGCGTAGAGCGCCTCGAGCTCCGTCTCTCCGTCGACATCCGTGTCGACGCCACCCATGTGGTAGTGGGCGCCGGGCCGGACCGGGATCGGCTCGTAGATCGGATCGATGAGCGCGTACGTCATCGCCAGCTCGCGGGTGCCGTGGAGGCGCTCGACGATCTTCTCCGCGCCCAGGTGGCGAAGGTCGAGCAGAACACTCCCGTCGATTCCGCGACCCTGGTCGATCTCCGTCTGTTCGGCACGCGAGATGACGTCTCGGCTCGCCAACTCCATCGCGTTCGGCGCGTAGTCCTTGAGGAAGCGCTCGCCCTCGGCGTTGATCAGGTACGCGCCCTCGCCGCGGCAGCCCTCGGTGATCAGGATCCCCGTCGGAGAGAGCGTCGTCGGGTGGAACTGCATCATCTCCATGTCCTTGAGGGGCACGCCGACGCGGAGTGCAAGAGCCATCCCGTCGCCCGTGCACGCATACGCGTTCGTCGACCCCTTGTAGAGCCGGCCAGCACCGCCGGTGGCGAGGATCACGGTCTTCGCGCCGATCGTCTTCAGCCCGCCGTTGAGCAGGTCCCAGGCGATGACGCCCTGGCAGCGGTCGTCGTCGACGACGAGCTTCCAGGCGAAGAGCTCCTCGTACGCGAAGATGTCCCGCTTCATCACCTGCTCGTAGAGGACGTGGATCAACACGTGGCCCGTGATGTCCGCCGCGTAGGCGGTGCGCGGCTCGCCGGCGGCGCCGAAGGGGCGCTGCGCGATGCGTCCGTCCTCGGTGCGCGAGAAGACCGCGCCCCAGTGCTCGAGCTGGTAGACGTCGTCGGGCGCCTCGTTGCAGAGGATCTCGATGGCGTCCTGGTCACCGAGGTAATCCGAGCCCTTGACGGTGTCGTAGGCGTGCTTTTCGGGGTCGTCGTCGGACGCGTTCCCAAGCGCGGCGTTGATCCCGCCTTCGGCAGCGCCGGAGTGGCTACGCACCGGGTGGATCTTCGACAGGAGAGCGACATCGGCGCCCTGATCGTGCGCCTCAATGGCTGCGCGCATGCCCGCGCAACCGGCGCCGATCACGAGCACGTCGTGCGTCGCTTCCACTGCAGTTAGACGCTACAGAAAGCACCCGCCGCTTCGCCTCGTAACGAAACGTGCATCCGCCGCCCTCTGTCGGGGCGGCGGATGCCGTGTGGCGCGGTTCAGCGGATACAGACGCCCGTCGTCACCTGCCCCTGCTGACGACGAGGTTCACCTTGGCGCGGATCGCCTTACGTGCGCCGGGACGCGGGCTCTGCTTGACCACGCGGCCTTTCGCACGGCTCGACCGCGCGTAGCGCACACGCCCGACCCGACAATGAGCTCGTCGGATCGCACGCTTGGCCGCCGCGACGGTCTTGCCCTTGACGCGCGGGACGACGCAGGCCGGCTTCCGCGACGACCGACGGCTCGGCGACGATGCTGCGGTCGCCGAACCGGCGCCGTTCGTGGCGGTCACGATGACCAGGAGCCTGCGGTTCAAATCGTTCCGGCTGACGGTGTAGATCGCGTCGGTTTCTCCCGCGACATCGACACACGCACCGGCTCCGCAGCGCTGCCAGCGATACGTGAAGTCGAATGGCTCCGTCCCGCTCCACTGTCCCTCGTCGACGGAGAGAGTGACGCCTACGTTCGGGGCGCCCAGGATCCGGGGCGGTGTGACGTTGATGGGGACCGTCGGCGAGACAACCTCGGTCGCCTCCGACGCAGCCGTGGCCGACCCCGCCGCGTTGGACGCGGTGACGAACACCCGCAACCGGGTGGCGACGTCAGAACTCCTGACGACATAGGTCGCACCGTTTGCTGCCGAAAGCGGATGGCAACTCGACCCGAACAGACTGCAGCCCATCCACTGATAGCCGAACGTGAGTGGCGGGGTGCCGCCCCAATCGCCCACCGTCGCGGTCAGCATCGCGCCGTCGACGGCGTTGCCGACGACCGTCGGCGACACATGAATTTGCGGGGCGAGTGGAGCTCGGCTCCACGTCAGCACGAGGTCGCCTTGGTCGCCATACGCACCGTCGACCGCGATTCGGTATTCCTGTCCGGCGGCCGCATTGAACGAGACCCGGCCACCGTAGTAGTCGGGGCAATCGTTGTCGTCCTGCGCGACTCGCGCCAGGCCACCGACCCCGGAGCCCGTGTAGACGGCCAGAACCGTGTCGAAGTAGCTGGCGCACAGGTCGAAGGTCGCAGTGCCGCCCGAAGGAGCAGTCCAGCGATACCAGACCGACTTCCCACCGTTGGGGCCGTGCTCGGGCTCTCCTGCCTCCGCCGTCGCGAATTGGTTGTCGCCGGCGACGGTGCCGGCGTCGCCGACAAGCTCAGCCGCTGCAGAGAACGCGTCATTCGGAGGCGCGAGGCCCCACTCGAGAAATAGATAGCCAGTCTCACCGTCTGCGCCGTCGGCGGCGATCCTGTACGTAGCTCCGGCAGACGCCGTAAAGGTGACTCGGCTCTGATCGCCGCAACCGTCGTCGTCTGCTGCGACCGCCTCGAGTTGAGTGAGTTGGTCACCCGTGTACACGGCGAGGAGCGTGTCGATTTCGCTCCAGCAGAGGCTCACCGTTGCGAGACCGCTGTACGGCGCCGTCCACGTGTACCAGATCGAAGCGCCGCCGGGGTTGCCGGCGTGGTTCGGCTCACCAGGCTCCTTCGTCGCTTCGCTGTTATCCGCGTCGAGCCACCCGAAGCGCTCGGTGAGAGCCTCGGCGTTGGCGAAGTTGTCGTTCGATGGAGGCGTGGCGAAGGCCGCCGCGGGGAAGAGCCCCACGACGAGCGCGACGACCGCGCCTGCAACGATCGAGACCAGACTCCGGCCTTTTGGGCGTTTGACGATGGTCATTCCTTGCTCCTCTCCATGGATGGACGGGCCCTCGGCAACGCGGCGGCTTGCGACCGCCAGCGCGGCTCGTAGCCCTCGGCTCGGAAGACGTCGACGAGCGCCAGGTAGCGCTCGGCTTCGCAGGCGACGTCGCCCCCACAGCCGGGCCTAACGCGCCCGGTAGCCAGCGTTCCGCGGTCTGTGGCCTTCTGCATGGGATCGAGCCTGCGCCCCGCCCCTCACGCGGCTCTCACACACGGCTCACGCGCGCACTAGGAACAACAGTCAGGCGGTGGTAGAACGGACCCAAATGCATGCGCTGCAGCTCGGGGTTCTCGGGCCGCTCCAGATCTCGGTAGCGGGGCGGGTGATCGAGCTACGCCGAGCGAAGCAGCGTTCCCTCCTGGCGCTCCTGCTGCTCAACGTGGGCGAAGTCGTTTCCACCGACCGTCTCGTCGAGGAGCTGTGGGCTGGACAGCCACCGAAGACGGCCGTCGGGTCCCTCCAGAACCTGGTTTCCGAGCTGCGCAAGGCGTTGGGGCCAGACGTTCTCCACACGCGCGCACCGGGTTACGTGCTCGACGTGGATCCCGAGCTCGTCGACGTGCACCGCTTTCAACGCCTCGTCGCTCGAGCGGGCGAGGGCAAGGACCCCGAGCTCCGTGCAACACAGTTGCGCGAGGCGCTGGCGTTGTGGCGAGGGCCTCCCCTCGCGGATCTTGCGCTCGAGCCGTTCGCGCAAGTCGAGATTGCTCGTCTCGAGGAGTTGCGAACCGCCGCGCGCGAGGATCTGATCTACGCCGAGCTCGAGGTGGGGCGCCATGCACAGCTGGTCGGCGAGGTCGAGGCGCTGGTGGCCGAGCATCCGCTGCGGGAAAGGCTGCGCGGTCAGCTGATGCTCGCCCTCTACCGCTCAGGCCGACAGGCCGAGGCTCTGGAGGCCTACAGAGAGGCACGCGAGACGCTCGTCGAACAGCTCGGTATCGAGCCGTCGCCGGAGCTACAGCGGCTCGAGCAGGCGATCTTGCGCCACGATCGAGAGCTCGAGCTTTCGTCGCAAGTCGCAACCGTTCCGCAGCCCGAGCCACTGGATCGCAGGAAGACCGTCACGATCCTCTTTACAGACATCGTCGATTCCACCAGCCTTGGCGCTCGGCTCGACCCTGAGGTCATGCGCAGCGTGATGCGCCGCTACTACGACACTGTGCGCACGATCGTGGAGCGCCACGGGGGCACGCTCGAGAAGTTCATCGGAGACGTGGCAATGGCGGTCTTCGGAATCCCGCAGCTGCACGAGGACGACGCGCTCCGTGCGGTGCGAGCGGCGGGTGAGCTGCGCGAAGCCCTCGCCGGGCTGAACGACGACCTCGGACGAGAGCATCAGGTCACCATCCAGATCCGCACGGCGATCAACACCGGCGAGGTGATCGCGGCCGATACCGCCTCCGGCCAGCAGTTCGCAGCCGGGGGCGCGGTCAACGTCGCCATGCGGCTTCAGCAGTCGGCTCTCCCGGGCGAGACGCTGCTCGGCCCGGCCACGGAACGACTCGTGCGGGACGCCGCAACGACCGAGCCGGTCGAGTCTGTGGACCTCGGCGGCTCGCTCGGCCGCGTGGACGCCTTCCGCCTCGTAGAGCTTGTCGACCAGGCCCTCCTGCAACGCTCGCCCCGCGCCCCGCTGATCGGCAGAACGGACGAGCTCGCAGCGCTGCGGAGTGCGTTCGACCGGGTCCGCGCGGAACGTCGCAGCGAGGTGCTCACGATCCTCGGCGAGGCCGGTATCGGCAAGACGCGGCTCACCGGCGAGCTGGTGTCGGGGCTTGGCTCTGAGGCGACCGCGCTCTACGGACGTTGCGTCTCCTACGGGGAGGGAGCCACCTACTTGCCGATGACGGAGATCATCCGCCAGGCGGTGCCGAAGCGGCCACGCGAGACGATCGTTTCCCTGCTCGCGGGCGAGGAAGACGCGCAGCTCGTCGCACAGCGAGTGACCGAGCTCGCCGGTGAATCGGAAGGCACGGCCTCGACGGGCGAAGCTTTCTGGGCGGTTCGACGCCTATTCGAGGGTCTGGCGCGCCGGCAACCGCTGCTCGTCGTGCTCGAAGACATCCACTGGGCGGAGCCGACGCTGCTCGAGCTGATCGAGTACCTCGAGACGTGGATATCGGAGGCGCCGGTGCTAGTGCTCTGTCTGGCGCGGCCCGAGCTCCTGGAGAAGCGGCCCGGCTGGGGCGCCCAGGCAAAGACGATCCTCCTCGACCCGCTCTCGTAGGACGACGCCCACCTACTGGTCGGCGAGTTGGCGGGCGCAATCGGAGTTTCCGACGAGGTCCGCTCGCGCATCGTTCAGGCAGCCGAGGGGAACGCGCTCTTCGTCGAGCAGCTGCACGCCTATGTGACTGAGGTCAGCGCAGAGGCGCTCGAGTCGGTCCCGCCGTCGATCGAGGCCCTGCTCGCCAGCCGGCTCGACCGTCTCGAGCCGTCGGAGCGCACGCTGCTCGAGCGGGCCGCCATCGTCGGCAAGGACTTCCGCCGCGCCGCTGTTCTCCATCTCTCACCGCCGGAGGAGCTCGCGGGCCTCGACAGCGGTTTCAGGGCTCTCGAGCGCAAGGGCCTAGTCCACGCCGTCCGCCCGACGGCACTCGAGGAGGAGACACTGCGGTTCCACCACGTGCTCATCCGCGACGTCTCATACGCCGGAGTCACTAAAGAGTTGCGGGCAGACCTCCACGCGCGCCACGCGGCCTGGCTCGACCAACGGAGCGAGAGCGACGAGCTCATCGGGTACCACCTCGAGCAGGCCCACCGCTATCTGACAGAGCTCCGGCCTGGCGATGCAGCCGTTCCGCAGCTTGCCGTCCGGGCAGGCGCGAAGCTTGCGGCCGCGGGGATCCGCGCGTGGAAGCGTGCGGACACATCTGCGACCGTCAACCTTCTGGGCCGAGCCGTAGCACTCTTGCCGGCCGAGAGCGACGACCGAGCCGAGCTTCTCTGCGAGCTCGGGATCGCGCAACGGTGGCTGGGCGACTTCAAGGGCGCGGAGACGACCCTCACCCAGGCAATCGAAACCGCCTCGGCGATGCGTGACCGCCGCGTCGAGCTTCGGTCGCGTATCGAGCTGGCCCACGCCCACCTCTTCAGCGAGTCGGAGCCGAGCGCGGACGCGCTGCTCGAGCTTGCCGAGAAGGCGATCCCGATCTTCGAAGAGCTTGGCGACGACCGAGCGCTCGGGCGCACATGGCGACACGTGGGCTTCATCCGAGGAGGGATGCAGGGGCGACTCGCCGACTGGCAGGAGGCGGCCGAGCGCGCGCTCACCCATTACCGCCGCTCGGGATGGTCGGCATCCGGATGCCTGGCCGAGCTCGCTGCGGCCCTGTTCTACGGCCCGACGCGTGTTCCGGAGGCAGAGCAGCGCTGCGAAGAGCTCCTCCATGAGGCAACTGACCGCGCAGGGAGAGCAAACGTGCTCGCCTTCATGGCGGGCCTGAAGGCCCTTGGTGGAGGCGTCGAGGAAGGGAGGCGCCTCGTCCTCGAGGCGGCCACGACGTACGAAGAGATCGGCGAGGTCTATGCGCTCGCGAACAACAGCGGCCGGGTGCTCAGCCGAATCGAGATGCTCGCCGGCGATGCCGCGGCGGCGGAGCGCACCTCACGCCGGTGCTGTGAGACGTTCGAGCGCGTTCACGACCGCGCGGCCCTCTCGAGCCAGACCGCAGAGCTGGCCGATGCCCTCTACGCCCAGGCCCGCTACGAGGAGGCTGAGAGTTGGCTCGAGCTCGCCGAGAAATCAGCGCCGCGCGACGACGTCAACGCACAGTATTCGTGGCGGCGGGTGAAGGCAAAGCTGCTCGCTCGCACCGGCTCTCCAGGCCGAGGCGAGGAGCTCGCTGTCCAAGCGACACGGCTTGCAGGCGAGACGGATGCGCTCAACGACTATGCGGTGGTGCTGCTCGATCTGGCCGAGGTGCTGCGCCTCGCCGACCGGCCGGACGAGGCGGCCGGCTACGTGGAGCAAGCGATGGATCTGTTCGAGCGCAAAGGCAATGTCGTCTCTACGATCGCCGCCCGGTCGCTGCTCGACCAGCTCTCCGTGGCCTGATCGACCCCTTCAACACGAAAAGCCCCGAAACGGGGCTTCTCGTGTGTGCGCCTCGGTTTCCGGGATTAGGGGCCGCCGCCGCCGCCTCCGAAATTCGCTGCGACCAGTGCCGCCGCGATTGCCGAGAGATAGATGAAAAGCCTCGTTGCCATTGCGCACCTCCTTTCTCGAGACCACGCTCGAGCGGAGGGCCAACGGCGACGTCACGGCGGACTCACCGGCCACTAACGGCGGCAGTTATGGGGTTCGTCTAGCCCAGCGGGGGTAACATTTCGCGTTCCCGACGAAGGAGCGACCGTTGGCGAAGATGCTGTTCCGCCCGCCCAAGGCCGCGCGGGTGATCGACAACCCGAGCCCCGAGGAAGTCAAGGAGCTCGCTGCCAAGATGCCCAATACGCGCCCGACGGCGTACGGCAACCTCAACGTGACGACCGAGGTCGCCTCGCGCTCCAAGCGCTCGACGTTCCTCGTCACGGACGACCCCGACGGGCAGAACCAGTCGATCACGCGCGACGAGGCACAGCGCTGGGCGGAGGCGCAGGACGCCTACATCGCGGGCCAGGAGATGATCCAGATCGACGGCTTCATCGGCCACGATCCTGAGTTCAGGACGCCGGCGAGGCTCTTCGTCGAGGCCGCGAACGCGAACATCGCCGGGATGCAGCAGCAGCTCTACTTCGAGCGCGATGAATCGGAGGAACACGAGCCCGAGCTGACCGTTGTCTACACGCCGAACCTGAAGGCCGAGGGCTACCCCGACGACCGCCTGATCATGGTCGACGTCGAGCAGGGCGTGACGCGAGTCTTCAACTCGGACTACTTCGGCGAGTCGAAGAAGGGCGGCCTGCGCATGTGGAACAAGCTCGTCCACGACCGGGGCGGGCTGCCGCTCCATGCCGGCTGCAAGGTCATCCCGACCCGATCAGGCCGCCGCGTCGGCCTGATCGTCGGCCTCTCGGGGACGGGCAAGACGACGACGACCTTCACGCGTCAGAACGGATCCCTTCCGGTGCAGGACGACTTCGTAGCCTGGATGCCTGACGGGCGCGTCTCCGCCACCGAGAACGGCTGCTTCGCCAAGACCTTCGGGCTCAACCCCGACGACGAGCCGACGATTCACGGCGCGGTCACGCAGCCCGACTCCTACCTCGAGAACGTCTCGCAGCACGGCGACGACGTCGACTTCTACGACACGAGCTACACCCAGAACGGACGCGCGACCTTCCCGTTCCGGGTCATCGAGTCGGCCGCGACCGACGACATCGAGGAAGCGCACTTCCTGCTGATCCTGAACAAGAACGAGAACGTGATCCCGGCGGTCGCCAAGCTCGAGGGCCCGCAGGCCGCGGCCTTCTTCATGCTCGGCGAGACGCAGGGAACGAGCGCAGGCGGCGCGGACGAGGCCGGCAAGTTCCTCCGTGTGCCGGGGACGAACCCGTTCTTCCCGATGCCGCACGACCTCCAGGGCAACCGGTTCCTCGAGCTGCTCGAGGAGCACCCGCTCGACGTCTACCTCATGAATACCGGACGAGTCGGCGGCCCCGAGAGCGACGAGCGCTCGAAGAAGGTGAGGATCAAGCACTCCTCAGCGATCGTGAAAGGCATCGCCGAGGGCACGATCGAGTGGGAGCGTGACCCCGACTTCGGTTACATGGTCGCCAGTCACGTCCCCGGGATCGACGCGGAGGACATCGACATCCTCCAGCCCCGCCGCCTGTACGAGGCGACGGGCCGGACGGATGAGCTCGACGCAGGGATCGAGCGGTTGAAGAACGCACGGGCTGAGTTCCTCGGAGGTTTTCCAAGCCTCTCCGAGGAAATCGTCGAGTCAGTGCACTAGTAGCTCAGTCGTCGTCGTCCTCGTCCTCGTCGTCGCAATGCTCGTAGGCAGGCGAAGTCGTGGGCGAGGCGAAGTGGCCCGTGTGTCGGATCGCACCGTCATCGACCGCTTCCTTGGCGACGCGTCGCTCTCAGAAGCGACTCGCCGCGCATACCGATCCGACGTCGCCGAGTTCAATTCGTGGCTCCACGCCACGGGGCTCGAGCTCGACGATGTCGAGACCTCGACCCTCGCCACCTATGCCGCCACACTGGCTGCTGCGCGCCCCGGACGGGAACCTCGCAAGCTCGCGCCGGCGACGATCGCTCGCAAGCTGGCCGCGGTGCGCGCTTTGCTTCGCTTCGCCCTCGGGCCGGGGCGCGTGCCCGAGGGCTCTTTCGCCCCGCGCAAAGGACGCAGGCTGCCCGATGCCCCGAAAGCGGCCGAGATCGATGCGGTGCTCGAGGCGCTCGAGGGCGACGACCCGCTCGCCCTTCGCAATCGCGCGCTCGTCGAGCTCGTCTACTCAGCCGGACTGCGCAGCGCCGAAGCCGTCGGCCTCGACCTCGCCGACGTCGACTTCGAGCAGGAGGCCGTGCGCGTGCGCGGCAAGGGCGACAAGGAACGCGTCGTGCCGCTCGGCGAGGAGGCCGCCTACCGGGTGCGCCGGTATCTCGAAGACGGCCGCCCGCAGCTGGCGAGCGGAGCCGACGACGCCGTCTTCCTCTCGATCCGCGGGCGGCGGCTCGACACGAGCACGCTTCGCCGGCTCCTCCCCCACCCCCACCGCCTGCGGCACGCATTCGCGACACATCTCCTCGAGGGTGGCGCCGACCTCCGGGTGATCCAGGAGCTCCTCGGCCACAGCTCGCTCTCAACGACCCAGGTCTACAGCCACGTCGACGGACGGCGCCTGCGCCGCGTTTATGACCGATCGCACCCTCGATCCTGAAGTCACGCGGTACCTGGCGGTGTCCGCAGCCCGCCTTGCGCCCCGCACGATCGAGGCCTACCGCCGCGACCTGATTGCGTTCGGCAACTGGTTCGTGAAGCCCATGGCGGAGGTGCAGCGCGAAGACGTCGAGCGCTACCTCGCCGATCTACGCGCGCAGGGCCTCGCGTCCACGACGATCGCGCGCCGGGCGGCAGCGCTGCGCTCCTTTCTGCGGCACCAGGTCCTGATCGGTGCGCGCCCGGACAACCCGGCTGCGGAGGTTGGGCTTCCGAAAAGGACGCG
>Ga0307320_10000731_pt1 | contig 11913 bp, 8 predicted proteins | sample ER_DNA_369_FD_194495 | JGI IMG/M metagenome (GOLD analysis project Ga0307320, IMG submission 194495) | Bulk soil microbial communities from the East River watershed near Crested Butte, Colorado, United States - ER_DNA_369 | ecosystem: Environmental > Terrestrial > Soil > Floodplain | place: USA...
GCCACGACCGGCCAGGCCCAGAAGAGATAGGCGCCCATCGCGGCCATCCCCAGGCCGAACAGCGTGAAGATGCCGGTCGACGGCGAGATGTAGCTGAACGCGACCGCGAACGAGCTGAACGTCCCCAGCCCGCGATTGAGCTCCTGCTTGTAGCCGAACTTCTCGAGATCGGCGGTGTCCCTCGCCGCCTGGTCGCTCATGGACATCCGGTCCCCCCTTCTCTCAGGCCGCCTCACCCACTGCGCGAGACGGCCGAGGCCCGTTCGGCCGCAACGATGACCTCGATGCCGGCTTCGGTCAAACGCTGCCGATACGCTTCGGAACAACCCTCGTCGACCACCAGCGCGTCGACCTCCTCGAGCGAGGCGATCACGAAGTCGGCCACGGTCCCGATCTTCGAGTGGTCGGCCACGACCAGCACCCGGCCCCGCGTCTGCTCGATCATCACGCGCGCGATCTCGGCCTCGGCCGCGACCGGCGTGGTGAGCCCGGAGCCGACGCTGATGCCCTCGACGCCGATGAACGCCTTCGTCGCGTGGGTGCGCCGGAGGGCCTCGGTCGCGAACGGCCCGACGACCGAGTTGCTCGGTGCCCGGTAGTGGCCGCCGAGCAGCAGAAGCTCCACGTCTCGATCGGCCGCCTCGAGCGCGATCCCGACGTGGTTCGTGGCGACCTTGAGCCCGGTGGCACGCAGGTGCCGGAACACCTGCAGCGTGGTCGTCCCCCCGTTCAGGTACAGGGCGTCCCCCGGCTCGGCCAGGGCGGCCGCGGCGGCCCCGATCAGGCGCTTCTCGATCGGATTCGTCGACGCGGCGTCCCGGTAGGCCGGCTCTGACCGCACCCACTGGGTGGCGACCGCGCCGCCGTGCGTTCGCTCGAGCATCCCCCGCCGTTCCAGCACCTCGAGGTCGCGCCGGATCGTCACCTCGGAGACACCGAGCTGCTCGGACAGTACCGAGACGCGAACGACCCGCTGCTCCCGGAGGAGCTCGTGGATGCGGCGGTGCCGTTCCGCCGGAAGTGGCTGCTCCACGCCCGACCTCGACCCCCTGCCCGGCTCCAGTGACCGGATCGGAGCGAGTGTGTGCCTTCCCGATCGACGTGCGCAACCCGAGCGTGCGGCGGCCGAACGGACCCCGCATGGCCTGTCACAAAGTTCGAGCTCACCTGGTCTGGGGCACCGCCCGGCAAGCGAGGGAGCTCGCCTGCCTGGACGACGGCACCCCACTCCTCCTAGCGAAGGACTGGAAGGCCGAGGATCAGCGCAGAATGGCTGCTTCGAGGTTAGACACGCAGATCGACAGGCGGCGGCAACGAAGAAACGGCGGCGATCCCGAGGGGGATCGCCGCCGTCCCGTGCGTTGCGCGTCTACTAGCAAGCGGTGCCGGTGCCGTCACCAGTGTAGTTGCGGCAGAATACGATCACTCCGTTCTGTGTGATCGTGAGGTGCGCGCCCGTAACGGTCACAACCGGATTCACGACCGTCCACTGGGTGCTCCCGCCACCTCCACATCCAACCTCCTGTGCCGAGGGAGCTGGGTCAGGGGCCGTCGCCGTTGCAGTCAGATCGTTGATCGTGCCGCGCCCGTTATGGTCGGCGTTGCCGAGGTCCTGACTCGCGAGCCCCGGCTGCGCCGCCACAGGATTCTGGCCGGGGGACAGATGACCCTGCGGGTTCGCGCAATCATAGTCAACCGTTCCCGTGACCTCCAGGGTGGCGATCGCAGGGACACTCCCCAGTCCGCTGAAGTTGCCACCAAACAGAGTCACCGACGCTGCGTCCGGGGTACCGAAGTCAGCCACGGGCGGCCTCTTCACGTTGACTGCTGCCAGTGCACTCGAAGACGTGAGGGCAAGAGCGAACAGTGCCGCTCCGGTTAGCAACAGGAACTTCCTCATCTGCGATTCTCCTTCCTGTAGTCGACGTCCCGCTCCCCGGCGCCTTCCAACCCCACCTCCTGATCGCTCGCGTCCGTCGAGAAGCGGCTTACTTCAAGTTTCAGCCGCTGCGCGATCTCCTCGCACCAGCATCAAGACGGACCTTCGTGCCCCTTCGATTGCTCGGGCGACACGAACGGACGCGCAAAAGGACCTATCGGGAACCTGATGCTGCCCCTTTGGGCGCCGGGTGGGTGGGCCTCAGAGGAGCCCTAGACGGATACCCTCAGCGACGGCCTGTGCCCGCGTGCTCACTCCCAAGGTCAGCTGGATGTCGTGGACCAGCGTCTTGACGGTCCGCTCCGAGAGCTGGAGGTCCCTGGCGATCGTCCGCGTATCAGCGCCCCCGGCGAGGAGCTTCAGAACATCGATCCTGCGGGGATCCATGACGTCACCGTTCAGCCGGCTCAGGCTCGGCGACTCGACCTGTAGCCCGGCTGCAGCGGCGTGAACGCTCGCGACGAGCTCCTCGGCCGTCAGGCGGTCGTGGGGCAGCGTCGCCTTGACGTTCGGCGACGAGTGACAGCTCTCCGCGCCTTGGAGTTCCGGGATGGCCAGGCAAACGAGCGGACACGACAGCCGCACCCGGTCGAGCACCCTCGAACACACGACCGCCACGTCGAGGCTGTCCTCCGCGCCGGCCGCTTCCGGGGACATCTCTCGATCACCCCTGAGAACGATGCATACACAGTCATCTTCGTTGAGGACCGCCATCACGCCGCGACGGTAAACCTCGTCTTCCTCGAGGATTCCCACGCGAAGATGTTCCATCTGGCATCCTCCATCGCAACGGATAGCGGCGTCTACGCTAGCAAGCGTAGGGGGATCGCAGGATGTGATTCCTGTCACAAATCGTGTGATCCCTGTCACACGTCCCCGTCCCAGCCAACCCCGCGCGTTTGTGGGCGATGGTGGAAAAGACCGAGGACTGCTGGGTCTGGACCGAATCGACCGCGTAGAAGGGCTATGGCGCATCTCCATTGACGACAGGATCGCGCCGGTACATCGCGTGGTTACGAACTCCTGGTCGGTCCCATCCCCCGAGGGCCTGCACGCTCTCCACCATTCGACAACCCGCCGTGCTGCCCGGCCCACCTATTCGTGGGCACGCGTTTCGACAATATGCAGGACGCGCAGCGTGGACACCTAGCCAAAATGACAGGGAGAAGAACTCCCGAGCCCAACTGACCACTGAGCAGGTGGCCGAGATCAGGCGGCGCTACACGCTCGCTTACCGGCAGGGGCTCACGAAGGCGGGGCCGCCCTCCGGGTCGCGCCGATGACCCCGATCACCAGGTGACGGCGCCCCTGGAGGCCGAACCGACGAGCTTCGCGTATTTCGCCAGCGCCCCACTCGCGTAGCGCGGTTCTGGCTGTTGCCACCCGGCTCGCCGTCGATCGAGCTCGTCGTCGTCCACCTGCAGATCGATCCTCCGGTTCGCTGCGTCGATCGCGATCGGGTCACCCTCGCGGACCAGGGCGATCGGACCCCCGACGAACGCCTCGGGCGAGACGTGGCCCACGCTGTAGCCCTTCGAGGCGCCGCTGAACCGCCCGTCGGTGATCAGGCCGACCTCGGAGCCCAGACCGGCGCCGGCGACGGCAGCGGTCACCGCGAGCATCTCCGGCATCCCCGGGGATCCCTTCGGGCCCTCGTATCGGATCACGATGACGTCGCCCGCGACGATCGAGCCGCTCGTGACCGCCTCGAACGCCTCCTGCTCGGAGTCGAACGGCCGCGCACGCCCGCGGAACTCGAGCGACGCGGCCCCGGCGATCTTCATCACCGAGCCCTCCGGCGCCAGCGACCCGTAGAGGATCGCCGTGCCGCCCTCCGGGTGGATCGGCTCCGAGAACGGCCGGACGATCGTTCCGTCGGGTGGGGGTGGCCCAACCTCCTCGAGGTTCTCCGCGATCGTCTTTCCCGTCACGGTGAGGGCGTCGCCGTTCAGCAGGCCGGCTTCGAGGAGCTCCCTCATCACGACCGGCACCCCACCGACGCGATCGAGATCCTGCATCACGAACTTCCCCGCCGGGCGCACGTCGACGAGATGCGGCACCGACCGGCTGATGCGGTCGAAGTCGTCGAGCTCGAGCTCCACCCCAGCCTCGTGCGCGATCGCCAGCAGGTGCAGCACAGCGTTCGTCGACCCCGCCAGCGCCATCACGACGGCGATCGCGTTCGCGAACGCGCCCTTGGTCAGGATGTCCCGCGGCCGGATGGCCGACCCCAGCAGCTTCGTCAGCGCGAGGCCCGACTCCCGCGCGAACACCTCGCGGCGGTAGTCGACGGCGGGCGGGCTGGCGCTGCCGGGCAGTGACATGCCGAGCGCCTCCCCGGCCGCGGCCATCGTGTTCGCCGTGTACATGCCGGCGCACGAGCCGGTGGTCGGGCACGCCGCGCGCTCGATGCCGAGGAGCTCGGCGTCGTCGATCGAACCCTTCGCGTGCGCCCCCACCGCCTCGAAGACGTCCTGGATCGTGATGTCGCGGCCCTCGTACGTCCCGGCGAGGATCGTGCCCCCGTAGAGGTAGACCGAGGGCAGGTTGAGCCGGGCCATCGCCATGAGCATCCCCGGCTCGGACTTGTCGCACCCCGCGATGCCCACGAGCCCGTCGAGCCGCTCGGCGTGCATCATGAGCTCGACCGAGTCGGCGATCACGTCGCGGCTGATCAGCGACGCCTTCATCCCCTCGTGCCCCATCGCGATGCCGTCGGAGACCGCGATCGTCGTGAACTCCATCGGAACCGCGTCTCCCTGGCGGACGCCTTCCTTCGCGAGCGCGGCGAGCTTGCCGAGGTGGTAGTTGCACGGCGTCACCTCGTTCCACGACGAAGCCACGCCCACCTGCGGCTTTCCGAAGTCCTCCTCGGAGAAGCCAACGGCTCGGAGCATCGCGCGCGCCGGGGCGCGTTCGGGCCCATCGGTGACCATGTGCGACCGGGGGCGATCGACCATCGCGATGTCCTCCTGAAGGACCTGGCCAAGAGACGTGGCCAAGAGACATGGAAGGATGGGTTCGCACGATACCGCAGGGTCGACGGGCGAGGCCAAGGAAGCAGGACGACGCAGGCAGGAAGGACGCGATGCCACGCATGGATGCACCCCGCCCCGCCGAACGTTCGTGGTGGCTCGAGGAGGCGCTCGCGCTGCCGGAGTTCGCCGGCCCGGAGGCGCCGCCTCTCGAAGGCGACACGACCGCGGACGTCGTGATCCTGGGCGGCGGGTACACGGGCATGTGGACCGCGTGGTTCCTGAAGGAGCGGCACCCGGACCTCGACGTCGTGCTGCTCGAAGCCGACATCTGTGGCGGCGGCCCGAGCGGCCGCAACGGCGGGTTCTGCGACGGCTGGTGGGAGAAGATCCGCGACGTCCGCGAGACCTACGGCGACGCGGATGCGATGGAGCTCCTGATGACGTGCGGGCGCGCGCCGACCGAGATCGGCACCTGGTGCCGCGCGAACGGCGTCGATGCCTGGTTCCGTCACGGCGGCGACCTCGCGGTCGCGACGAATGAGCGGCACGAGGGAGCCTGGGAGGGCTCGCTGGAGGCCGCGCGCGCGCTGGGCGTCGAGGACGAGTATCAGATCCTCACCGCCGGCGAGGTCCAGCAGCGGTGCGCGTCCCCGCGGTTCGGAAGTGGGGTGCTGATCGCCGACGCCGCGACCGTCCACCCCGCGAGGTTGGCCCGGGGCCTCCGGCGCCTACTGATCGAGAGCGGCGTCCGGATCTTCGAACGCACGACGGTCACGCGGCTGGGCATGGGTGCGCGGGTGACGGCGGAGACGCCGAGCGGCTCGGTGCGGGCGGGCGACGCCGTGGTCGGCCTCGGCGCCTGGGCGACCTGGTGGAGGTCGTTCAAGCCGCGGCTGACGCTGCGCGGTTCGTACATGATCGTCACGGCGCCGGCACCCGACCGGCTCGAGGACCTCGGCTGGACCGGCGGCGAGGCGATCCGGGACCTGCGATCGTCGATCCACTACGCGCGGACCACGCCCGACGGCCGGATCGCGCTCGGGCTCGGCGGCCTGCAGCCGAACCTCGCCCGGCGGATCGACCATCGGTACGACTACGAGCCGCGGTATGCGCGACGCGTGGCCGACGACTTGTATCGGATGTTCCCGAGCTTCGACGGCGTGCCGATCGACGCCGCGTGGGGAGGCCCGATCAACGTGAGCGGCTTCACGATGCCGTTCTTCGGGACGATCGGCCGGGGCAACGTCCACTACGGTCTCGGCTACACGGGCAACGGGGTCGGCCCGACGCACCTGGCGGGCAAGATCCTCGCCGCACTGGCCCTGCATGCGGAGGACGGCTTCACGCGCCTCGCGGTCGTGACCCGGACCCCCAGGCGGTTCCCGCCGGAGCCGTTCCGCTCGCCCGGCGCGTTCGTCGTGAACGCCGCGATCCGCCGCAAGGACGACCGCGAGGACGCGGGGCGCCGCGTCGGCGCCCTCACGAGGGCGATCGCTCGGCTCCCGCGCCGATTGGGCTACAAGCTCGGACCCCGATGACGGGCCTCGGCATCCCTCGACGCGCGCGGCGGAGCTGGTGGCTCGAGGAGGCGCTCGCGCTGCCCGAGTTCGCCGGACCCGAGACGCCGCCGCTGGAGCGGGACGTCACCGCCGACGTCGTGATCCTCGGCGGCGGGTACACCGGGATGTGGACCGCGTGGTTCCTCAAGGAGCGCGAACCTGCTCTGGACGTGGTGCTCCTCGAGCGCGACATCTGCGGCGGTGGGCCGAGCGGCCGCAACGGTGGGTTCGTCAACGGGCTGTACGACGAAGCCGGCCTGCTGCTCGATCGTCACGGCGAAGTGGGGAGGCGGACGATCGAGGCGGCGGCGCGGTCGATCGACGAGGTCGGCGCCTGGTGCGAGGGCGCCAGGGTCGACGCCTGGTACGAGCCGTCGGGCGACCTGGGCGTCTCGACGAACCCTGCGCACGACGCGTCGGTCCGAGAGACCGTGTCGGAGGCGGAGCGTCTGGGGCTCGCCGACGTGTACCGGCCGTTGTCCGAGGACGAGGTCCGCGAGCGCTTCGACTCGCCCGTCGTTCGGACGGGCTTCCGGGTCAGCCATGCCGCGACCGTGCACCCGGCCCGGCTCGCGCGGGGGCTGCGGCGCCTGCTCGTCGAGCGCGGCGTCCGGATCTTCGAGGGAACGCCCGTGGTGCGGTTCGACGCCCGCCGGCCGGCCGCCGAGACGCCGACCGGCGTGGTCCGGGCCGGACGCGCGATCGTCGCCCTGAATGCGTGGGCGCGGGCGCTGCGGGACTTCCGGCGATCGCTGCTCCTCCGCGGCACGTACATCGTGATGAGCGCCCCCGCCCCCGAGCGCCTCGAGGCGATGCGCTGGACGGGCGGCGAGGGCGTCTACGACCTGCGGACCTCGCTCCACTACCTGCGGCCGACGCGCGACGGACGCATCGCGTTCGGCGGCTCGAGCCTCCGGGTCACCGGCCAGGGCGCCGATTCGCCCAGCTTCGGCTACGACGAGCGCTCGGCCTCGGCGCTCGTGCGCGATTTCCGCCGGTGGTTCCCCGCGTTCGACGGCGTGCCGCTCGAGACCTCGTGGGGCGGCCCGATCGACGTGGCCGGCCTGCACCTGCCGTTCTTCGGCACGCTGCCGGGCGGGGTCACGCACTACGGCCTCGGGTTCACCGGCAACGGGGTCGGCCCCTGCCACCTCGGCGGGAAGATCCTCTCGGGGCTCGCGCTCGGGGTGGATGACGAGGCGACGACGCTCCCGATCTCGGACGGCGACCGCAGGCGCTTCCCGCCGGAACCGATCTTCTCGATCGGGGAACGCGTCGTCGGCCGCGCGATCTTCCGGCGCGACGACCGCCTGGATGCGGGACGCACCCCGGGACGGCTGACCGACCTCCTCGCTCGCCTGCCGAGACGCCTGGGGTACATGCTGGGGCCGTGAACGGATCCGCGCCGGCGCTGGAGGTCGCGCGGCTGACGAAGTCCTACGGTCGTTCGCGCGGCGTGGTCGACCTGACGTTCTCGGTGGAACGAGGGGAGATCTCTAGGGGACGGCGAAGGGCTCGTACCCGGGCGCGACCGTCGGCCAGGGCCGGACCCGCTCGAACGCCGCGCCGAACTCCAGCACCAGGTCGTCGCGGTAGCGCGGCCCGACGATCTCGAGACCGAACGGGAGACCGTTCGAGCACGTCCCGGCCGGCACGCTGAGCGCCGGGTGGCCGCTCAGGTTGAACTCGCCGGCGTTGTAGCCCTCCGGGCCGGCGGGGCGATCGGTGCCGGGGAGCGTCCCGTCGGCGAGCCATCCCTGGTACCCGTGCGTCGGCAGGACGAGCACGGTGTCGTCGCCGAGGAGGCGGTCGAGGTCCTCCGTGTAGACGAACCGCCGGTGTCGTGCGGCGAGGTAGTCGTCGAGCGTGAACCCCAGCGCCCGCTCCATCTCGAACCTGAAGACCGCGCTGAACTCGGCGAGGTGCGCCTCGACCCACGATCGGCCGAGGAACTGGACCTCCTCGACCGTCACGGTGACGTACCAGTCGTCGCGCGACTCGCCGCCGGTGACGCCCGCCGAGGGGAACAGCGACGACGTGGGGATCTCCTCGACGGTGAGACCCAGGTCCCGTTCGATCGCGGCGAGCGCCGCGCGGAACGGCTCGTCCACCTCCGGCGGCAGCGGCCCGAAGTCCCGAGAGCGCGGTGTCGCCAGGACGCGCCTCGGCATCCCGCCGCCGTACTGCCACGCGGGCGCCGCGGACGGATCGCCCCGCGCCGGCCCGCGCATCACATGCAGCAGCAGCTTCGCGTCCTCGACGCCCGGCGCAAGCGGCCCCTGGGTCGAGGCCTCGAGCCACGACGGGATCGGACGCCGCCCGATCAGGCCCGCGGTGGGCTTGAGACCGGCGAGCCCGCAGAACGCCGCCGGCGTCCGGATCGACCCCCCGCCGTCGGTCCCCGTCGCGAGCGGGACCAGGCCCGCCGCCAGGGCCGCGCCGGAGCCGCCGGAGGAGCCGCCCGGCGACCAGTCGAGCCCCCACGGGTTGCGCGTCGATCCGAAGACGTCGTTGTCGGTCCACCCCTGGAACGCAAACTCGGGGACGTTCGTCCTGCCGAGCACGATCGCGCCCGCCGCGACCATCCGCTCCACCGTGATCTCGCTCCGCTCGGCGGGTGGGCGTTCGAGCATCGTCCGCGAGCCGAAGTTCGTGACCTTGCCCCCCACGTCGGTGTTGTCCTTGACGAGCAACGGCAGGCCGGCCAGCGGACCCTCGGCGCCGCGCCGGTCGAGCGTCCTCGCCGCCGCGAGCGCCTCCTCCGGCCAGACCGCCGTGACCGCGTTCAGCGCCGGGTCGAGGCGTTCGATCCGTCCGATCGACTCCTGCACGAGCTCGACCGCCGAGAGTCGGCGTTCGCGGACGGCCTGGGCGAGCTGGGACAGCATCTAGCGGCCGAGGTTCTTGATGCGCCCGACGAACTCGCCGCGCTTGTGGTCGCGCAGGATCACCGAGGCGGCGTTCCGCCCCGGGACGCCCATCACGCCGCCGCCCGGATGGGTGCCCGAGCCGCACAGGTACATCCCGGCGACCGGCGTCCGGTAGTCGCCGTGCCCGGGGATCGGGCGGAAGCTGAACAGTTGGTCCGGCGTGAGCTCGCCCTGCATGATGTTCCCGCCGATCAAGCCGAACCGTTCCTCGATGTCCCTCGGCGTGAGCACCTCGAGGTGCTCGACCGCCGACTCGAGCGAGGGCGCGAACTCGCCCAGCGCCTTCAGCACCCGGGCCGCGTAGTCGTCGCGGCCGCCCTCGTCCCACGATCCCTCGGCCAGCTCGTACGGGCCGTACTGGCTGAACGCGAGCATCAGGTGCTTGCCCTTCGGGGCGAGCCCCTCGCGTTCGTGCGCCGTGGGGAACACGACCTCGACGTACGGGTGCTCGCTCATCCGGCCGAACTTCGCATCGTCCCACGCGCGCTCGAGGTACTCGATCGACGGCGAGACGGCGACCAGGCCCTTGTGAAGGTCGCCCTCCTGGTCCCATGCGGGGAACGTCGGCAGCTCGGAGAGCGCGACGTTCAGCTTGACCGAGCCCGAGCGCGTCCGGTACCGCTTCACGTCGTGGACGACGTCGCCCGGCAGCCGCTCCTCGCCGATCAGCGACAGGTACGTCGTGACCGGGTGGGCGCACGAGACGACGCGCTGCGCCCGGACCAACGAACCGTCCGCGAGCGCGACCCCCACCGCCCGGCCGCTCGCGTTGATCGCGACCCGGTCGACCTCGGCGTCGGTTCGGATCTCGGCGCCCGCGGCCTCGGCGGACCGAGCCATCGCCGCCGAGATCCCACCCATACCGCCCTTCGCCCATCCCCATGCGCCGGCGTGACCGTCCACCTCGCCGATCCAGTGATGCATCAGGACGTAGGCCGAGCCCGGCGTCATCGGCCCGCACCACGCGCCGATGATCGCCTGGGTCGCGAGCGCGCCCTTGACCCGTTCGTCCTCGAACCACTCGTCGAGGAAGTCCGCCGCGCTCATCGTGAACAGCCGTACGGTCTCGTGGAGATCGCGACCGCTCCACTTGCGGAAGCGCCCGGCCGTGGCCGCCCATTTCGGGAGATCGCGCAGGTTCATGTTCGGCGGCACGACGAACAGCAGATCCTTCAGCAACCGCGCGACACGATCGAAGTATCGGTCGAACGCCACGTACGCGACGGCGTCTCGCTCGCTGAACCGACCGATCGCGGCGGCGTCGCGCTCGACGTCGCCCCACAGCGTGAGCGACGTCCCGTCCGGGAACGGCACGAAGTAGTCGGGCGTGATGATCGAGACCTCGTACCCGAACCGCTTCAGATCGAGCTCGCGCACGACCCGGGGGGGCATCAGGGACACGACGTAGGACGCGCTCGAGACCCGGTAGCCCGGCCACGGCTCCTCCGTCGCCGCGGCGCCCCCGACGACGCCGCGCTTCTCCAGGACGAGCACATCCAAGCCGGCCTTCGCAAGGTACGCTGCGCACGCGAGGCCGTTGTGGCCTCCCCCGATGATGACGACGTCGCGTTCGAACACGCCCACGGAAGCGGGAGGGTACCGGGCCCGCGATGTGCCGCGCAATGGCGGACCTCGCGGCCCGGCGCTCGGGAACCGCGGTGTGCTCGCGAGCGTCCTGACGGCGTGAACAGCGTGCGGCGGCCGTGAACAACCTCCAACGGCGAGGCCTGGTCAACGCCTCGGTCGCGGCCGTGGCCACCTTCGCGATCGGCTCGGCGGTCGTCTACGCGGCCGGTGGCCCCGACGACGTCGTCACCCCGCCGCCCTCCACCAGCCCGTCGGCCTCCCCCACGACCCCGTCCTGCGCCCCGACCTGGGACGTCGTTCGGAGCGCGAACCCGGGCGAGGCGGCGACCACCCTGCTGGGGGTCACGGCCGTCACGTCGGCGGAGGCGTGGGCCGTCGGCGGCCTCGGCGAGCCCGAGATCCCGACGGCGGTGGCGATCCAGCGTTGGGACGGCAATCGGTGGCTGGCGGTCGCCGGGCCGAGCCCGGGGACCACCCTGAACGAGCTCCGTGCCGTCGACGCCTCCGAGCCGAACGACGTCTGGGCCGTCGGACGGACCTCGAGCGGGCTCGGCGAGCAGCCGCTGATCCTGCACTACGACGGGACCGAGTGGTCCCAGGTCGAGCTCCCGCCCGAGATCGACGGCGTACTGAACGGCGTCGCCGCGATCTCACCCGCGGACGTGTGGGCCGTGGGATCGGTCGGCGACCCGGCCGCATCGCTGGAGCGGGCGCTCGTCCTGCATTGGGACGGGACGGCGTGGGCCGAGGTCGAGATCGGGCGCGCGACCGGCGGCGGCAAGTCCGCGCTCGTCGACGTCGAAGGGGTCTCACCCACCGACGTGTGGGCGGTCGGCTACCACCACTTCCAGCCGCTGATCCTGCAGTTCGACGGCGAGGCGTGGAGCCGGAGCCCGACCGAGATCCGCGGGACGCTGCAC
>Ga0307320_10000733_pt1 | contig 11896 bp, 10 predicted proteins | sample ER_DNA_369_FD_194495 | JGI IMG/M metagenome (GOLD analysis project Ga0307320, IMG submission 194495) | Bulk soil microbial communities from the East River watershed near Crested Butte, Colorado, United States - ER_DNA_369 | ecosystem: Environmental > Terrestrial > Soil > Floodplain | place...
ATGGCGGCCACGGGAGAGATCGGCTTCGACCCGGTCCTCCACCGCGGCCAGCCGGCGCTCCCCCAGCCTGGCGCGCCGGTCCGCCAGGGCCGGCACCTCGACGTCCTCGAGCGGCCGGCCCCGCCACAGCTCCAGGGCCATGCGAAGCAGACGCCCGGCGTCCTCGGCCTCCCCTGCCGCCAGGGCCACGCGGCCCTGGTCCGCCAGCCGCCCGAACACCTCCAGGTCCAGCTCGCCCGGGTCCACGCGCAGCAGGTAGCCGGGCGGCTGGGAGACCAGCCGGCCATGCCGGCCGCTGCCGGCGAGCGCCCGGCGCAGCCGCCACACCTGGTTCTGCAGCACGCCGCGGGCCGTCCTCGGCGGGGTGGAGCCCCACAGCGACGCGATCAGCCGCTCGGTGGCGACCACCCGGTTGGCGTGCACCAGCAGGACCGCGAGCAGCGCCCGCGGGAGCTGCCCCGCGAGGGCGACCGGCGCACCGTCGACCCGGAGCTCGACCGGCCCGAGCAGACGGAACTCCACGGGTCGCAGGGACTCCCACCTCACGTCACGTCGGCGCCGTCGTGGACCTGGACTCTACCCGGACAACACGCGAACCACGCCAACGGGAGGAACCCGCGCCGGTGCTACATGCGGAGGCCCATGCGGCGCAGCTTCTTCGGGTTCATGCCGGCGAGCTGCTTCATCATCTTGCGGGCCTCGTCGAACTGCCTGACCAGGGCGTTGACCTGCTGGGTGGTGGTACCCGAGCCGCGCGCGATGCGGGCGCGGCGGGAGCCGTTCAGGATCTTGGGGTTGGCCCGCTCCCGCGGCGTCATCGACTGGATGATCGCCTCCACCCTGGCGATGTCACGGTCGTCGACCTCGGCGCCGCGGAGCTGCTGGCTCATGCCGGGGAGCATGCCGAGCACCTGGCTCAGCGGCCCCATCTTCTTGACCTGCTGCAGCTGGTCGAGGAAGTCCTCGAGGGTGAACGACGCCTGGCGGAGCTTGCGCTCCATCTCCTCGGCCCGCTCCCGGTCGACCGTCTCCTCGGCCCGCTCGATCAGGGTGAGCACGTCGCCCATGCCGAGGATCCGGCCGGCCAGGCGGTCGGGATGGAAGGCGTCGAAGTCGGCCAGCTTCTCCCCGGTGGTGGCGAACTTCACCGGCCGGCCGGTGACCGAGCGGATCGACAGCGCGGCGCCGCCACGGGCGTCGCCGTCGAGCTTGCTCAGGATCACCCCGGTGACGTCCACGCCCTCCTGGAAGGCGAGCGCCGTCTGGACCGCGTCCTGCCCGGTCATGGCGTCCACCACCAGCAGCACCTCGGTGGGCTGGACGGCGTCCTTGATCGCCGCCGCCTGGGCCATCATCTCGGCGTCGACCGCCAGCCGCCCGGCGGTGTCGACCACCAGCACGTCCCGGCCGGTCCGCTCGGCCTCGGCCCTGGCGCCGAGGGCGACCGCCACCGGGTCGCCGCGGCCGGAGCCGTCCTCCGGCGCGAACACCGGGACCTTGGCCTGCTCGCCCAGCACCTGGAGCTGCCGCACCGCGGCCGGGCGTTGCAGGTCGCAGGCGACCAGCAGCGGCCGGCGGTGCTTGGTGACCAGCCAGCGGGCCAGCTTGGCGGCGGTGGTGGTCTTGCCCGAGCCTTGCAGGCCGGCCAGCAGCACCACGGTCGGCGGGCGGGGCGCGAACACCAGCGGCTCGTTGCGCTCCCCGAGGGTGGCGATCAGCTCCTCGTGGACGATCTTGATGACCTGCTGGGCCGGGGTGAGGCTGCGGGTCACCTCCTCGCCGACCGCCCGCTCCCGCACCCGGCCGACGAAGTCCTTGACCACCCGGAAGTTGACGTCGGCTTCGAGCAGGGCCAGGCGCACCTCGCGCAGGGCGGCGTCGACCTGCGCCTCGGACAGCCGCCCATGCCCCCGGAGCTTGGCGAAGATGTCCTGGAGGCGGTCGGAGAGAGAGTCGAACACGTGGCCCTTTCGGCTCGCGGACACAGAAGCGATGGAACCAGGATAGTGCCGTGCGGCGTTAGCGGGCGGAGGCGTCCTCGGCCAGCAGGGCGTCGACGAACGCCTCGGGGTCGAAGGGGGCGAGGTCGTGGGCGCCCTCGCCGAGGCCGACGAGCTTGACCGGGATACCCAGCTCGCGCTGGACGGCGACCACGATGCCGCCCTTGGCGGTGCCGTCCAGCTTGGTCAGGACCAGGCCGGTGACGCCGACGGTCTCGGTGAACTGCTTGGCCTGGGCGAGGCCGTTCTGGCCGGTGGTGGCGTCGAGGACCAGAAGCACCTCGCGGAGCGGGCCGCCTTCGCGCTCGAGGACGCGGCGGACCTTGCGCAGCTCCTCCATCAGGTTGGTCTTGGTGTGGAGCCGGCCGGCGGTGTCGACCAGGAGCACGTCGGCGTGCTTGGCGCGGGCCGAGGCGAGGGCATCGAAGGCGACCGCGGCCGGATCGGCGCCCTGCTGGTGGCGGACGACCTGGGCGCCGACCCGCTCACCCCAGAGGACCAGCTGCTCGGTGGCGGCGGCCCGGAAGGTGTCGGCGGCGGCCAGGACGGTCTGCTTGCCCTCCTCCGACAGGGCCAGGGCGAGCTTGCCGCAGGTGGTGGTCTTGCCGGTGCCGTTGACGCCGACCACCAGGACCACCCCCGGCCGCTCGGCCGCGGGGATGAGGTCGAGGTCGAGGCTCCGGTCGTCCGAGCCGACCGCGTCGAGCAGCTCGGCCCGGAGCAGCTCGCGCAGGTCCGCCGCGCCGGCCTTGGCGCGGCGGCGCAGCCGCTCGATCAGCTCGGTGGTGGTGGCGACGCCGACGTCCGCGGCGAGCAGCGCCTCCTCGAGCTCCTCCCAGGCGGACTCGTCGTCGGCGCCGCGGGCGAGCAGGCCGGCCAGGCCGCGGGAGAAGGCGGACCGGGAGCGTCCCAGCCGCTCCCGGAACCGCCGCCTCGGCGCGATCTCCTCGACCTCGGCCTCGTCGGCCTCGATCGTGCGAGCACCTCCGGGCTGCCCCAGCTCGTCGGGGAGGGCGACCTCGGTGACCGGGCGTGCCTGGGCGGGCGGGGAACCTGGATCGTCGCCGACGCCTGGCTCCCGGTCCAGGACGGCCGGGGGGCGGGAGTCGGCCCCGCGCCGGCCTCGGACCAGTGGGACCAGTGCGATCGCGGCCACGACCAGCACCGCGACCACCACGACGAGGACAACCTCAGGTTCCACTTCAGGCTCACACCTCCAGCGAGGACGTCCGGTCCGTGGCCGTGCGTCCGGTCGGGACCGGATTCCCGCCGTTGCCGGCCGGCTGGGCGGATGCGCCGCCCCTGCCTGGTGCCGCGTCCAGGTCGAGCTCTGCCACCGGAGGGCGGGGCGTCCGGCGGAGCGGCCTCGGCTCGACGCGGAGCCGCTGGCTGACCACCTTACTGACCCCCTCGGCCTGCATGCTGACGCCGTACAGGGCGTCGGCCGCCTCCATGGTGCGCCGCTGGTGGGAGACGACCAGGAGCTGGGCGTGCTCGCGGGCGTCATCCAGCAGGTCGAGGAAGCGCTGCAGGTTGACGTCGTCGAGCGCGGCCTCGACCTCGTCCAGCACGTAGAACGGGCTGGGCCGGGCGCGGAAGACGGCGAAGCAGAACGCCAGGGCGGCCAGGCTGCGCTCCCCGCCGGAGAGCAGCGACAGGCGGCGCACCCGCTTGCCGGGCGGCCGCGCCTCCACCTCGACGCCGGAGCCGAGCAGGTCGTCGGGCTCGGTGAGGACCAGCCGGCCCTCGCCACCCGGGAAGAGCAGCGCGAAGGTCCGCTCGAACTCGCTGGCCACGTCGATGAACGCCTGGCCGAAGACCTCCCGGACGCGCTCGTCGACCGCGCGGACCACCTTGAGCAGGTCCCTGCGGCTCTCCTTGAGGTCGGTGAGCTGGCTGGAGAGGAAGGCGTAGCGCTCCTCGAGGGCCTTGAACTCCTCCAGGGCGAGCGGGTTGACCCGGCCGAGCAGGGTGAGGCGCCGGTCCAGCACGGTGGCGATGCGCCGCAGCTCCTGGTCGGGCAGGTGGCGGGGGTCGCCGGAGGCCAGCTCCGCGAGGCCGGCCTCGTCGGGCACGTACTCGCGGATGGCGTCGTCGGGGTGCAGGGAGAACTCCTCGACCAGCCGGGTGGCGAGGTCCTCGGCGCGCACGCGCGCCTCCACCCTGGCCGAGTCGCTGGCACGGGTGGCCGCCCGGTGCTGGTCGAGCTCGTCGCCGGCGGCGCGCCGGCGGCGACCGGCGTCGTCGAGCTCGGCGCGGGCCTGCCGCACGGTCTCGACCAGGCGGTCGCGCTCCCCCTCCGCGCCGGTGATCGAGCCGTCGAGGCGGCGGAGCACGACCCGGGCCAGCCGGGCGGCCTCGCCGGCGCGGTGGGCGCCGGCCGCCCGGGCGGCCCTGGCGATGGCGCGGCGCTCGGCCGCCGCCGCGTCGGCAGTCGCCTGGGCGCGCAGGTCGGCCTCGCGCCTGGTGAGCATCCGGTGCCGCTCGGCCACGGCGGCGCCGCTGACGCGGGCCGCGGTGGCGCCCTGCTGGGCCTCGTCGGCCTCGGCGAGCAGTGGGGCGCGGGCGGCCGGGTCGAGCGGGGCGGCGTCGCGCTGCTCGGCCGCGAGCGCGGCGAGCCGCCGCTCGGCGTCGGCCAGCGGTTCGGCGTGCTGCTCCCCGGTGGCGGTCACCTCGTCGCGCCGGGCGGCGAGCGCGGCGGCCTCCTCCCCGAGCCGCTGGTGGTTGGCTGCCACCAGCGCCAGCCGCTGGCGCAGGTCACCAGCGTGGAGGTCGGCCTCGCGGATCGCGGCGGCGGCGCCCTCCACCCCCGCCTCGAGGATCGCCAGCTCCCGCGCTGCGGTGCGCAGCTCGGCGGCGAGGGTGTCGAGCTCGGCGTGCGCGGCCTGCTCGGCCTCGGCCGCCCGCTCGGCGGCCCGCCTGGCGGCCAGGCCACTGGCCTGCGGGGCGGCACCGCCCTCGACCCGGCCCGCCGCGACCAGCTCCCCCGCTACGGTGACCACCCGGCGGGCGGGGTGGCGGGCGGCCAGGTCGCGGGCACGGTCGAGGTCGTCGGCGAGCAGGACCCCGGCGAGCAGCTCGCGGGCCACGTCGCCGGCCGGCCCGGCCGCGTGGACGTGGCCGGCCAGCAGGCCGTCGCCATCGGCGGGGCCGGCATCGGCGCCGGGACCGGCGGGCGCCGGGTGCAGGAGGATGGCGCGGCCGCTGCCCGTCTGGCGCAGCGCGGTGGCGGCGCCGGCGGCGGCGTCGGGGCCGGCGGCGAGCAGGGCGTCGGCGTCGGGGCCGAGCGCGGCCGCCACGGCCGCCTCGTAGCCGGCCTCGATCTCAAGGGCGGTGGCGAGGGGGCCGAGGATGCCGTCGGTGCCGGCCGCGCGGAGCGCGGCGAGGGCGTCGGCGCCGGCGGCGCGGGCGGTCGCCTCGAACGCCTGCCGGCGGGCGCCGACGGCCGCCCGCTCCTCCTCGAGGCGGCGCTCCTCGGCGGCCAGCCGGTCCCGCTCCGCGGCCTGCCGGTCGCGGGCCTCCTCGGCCTTGGCCAGGGTCTCGGCCAGGTTGGCGCCGCCCGCTTCCAGCTCGTCCAGCTCGGCGGTGAGCGCGGCGAGCTGGCCGGCGGCCTCGGCGTGGCGGCGCCGCACCCCCACGGCCAGGTCTCCGAGGCGCGCCACCTCGGCGGTGGCCTGCTCGCCGGCGCGGCGCAAGCCGGCGACCTCGGCGGCGAGGTCGACCTCGCGACGGTGCGTCTCGGCGCGGTCCCGCTCGGCCCCGGCGGCCCGCTCGTCGAAGCGGGCGAGGCGGGCGTGTGCCTCGGCGCGGCGGGACTCGGCCTGCTCGGTGGTGCGGGCGGCCGCGGCCACCTCCTGGTCGAGGTGGGCCAGCTCGGCGGCGAGCTCGTCGGCCTCGCGCTCGAGGTCGGCCGGGGAGCGCGCCTCGCCCTCCTCGGCCAGTGCCTGGGCGAGGTGGCGGGCTCGCTCCTCGGCCAGGGCCCTGGTGCCGCGGAGGCGTTCGCGGATGGTGGTGAGCCGGTGGACGGTTTCGCGGGCGCGGCCGGCGGCCGGCTCGGCGCCGCCGAGCACCTCGGCCAGGCGGGTCTCGTCGCTCTGGGCGGCGGCGTGGGCGGCCTCCAGCTCGGCCAGCCGGGAGGAGAAGGCGACCTCGTCGCGTTCCAGCTTGGCGGTGCGGCGGCGCGCGGTGGCGAGCTCGCGGGCGCGCAGGGTGAGGCGGACCTCGCGGAGCTCGGCGGCGACCTCGGCCGCCCTGCGGGCGGTCTCGGCCTGCTGCTGCAACGGCTTGAGCTGGCGCCGCAGCTCGCCGACCAGGTCGGAGAGGCGCGCCAGGTGCTGCTCCATGCCGGCGAGCTTGCGCAGCGCCTTCTCCTTGCGCCGGCGGTGCTTGTAGACGCCGGCGGCCTCCTCGATGGCCGCCCTGCGGTCCTCCGGGCGGCCCTGCAGGACCTCGTCGAGCTGGCCCTGGCCGAGGATGGTGTGCAGCTCGCGGCCGACGCCGGTGTCGCTCAGCAGCTCCTGGATGTCGAGCAGGCGGCAGGTGGTGCCGTTGAGGGCGTACTCGCTCTCGCCGGAGCGGTAGAGGTGCCTGGCGACGGTCACCTCGGTGTACTCGATCGGCAGCAGGCCGGCGCTGTTGTCGATGGTGAGGGTGACCTCCGCGCGGCCGAGGGGCGGGCGCTTGCCGGTGCCGGCGAAGATCACGTCCTCCATCTTGCCGCCGCGCAGCGACTTGACGCCCTGCTCGCCGAGCACCCAGGCGATGGCGTCGACCACGTTGGATTTGCCCGATCCGTTGGGCCCGACGATGACCGTGATCCCGGGCTCGAAGTCCAGGACGGTCTTGTCAGCGAACGACTTGAACCCGCGCAGAGTGAGCGACTTCAGGAACACGCGGTCGGCCCAGGTCCTTTCGTCGAGACGCGGCGGTCGGCGTGCACCCACCGGACGCCCGGGCGCAGGCGGCCTGCTGCCCCGGGAGCCGGACGCCGGTCGGGGACGGCGGTGGACTCCTGGACCCGCCCTACAGGCGGGCGGCGGGAAGGCACTCGGCAGTCTAGCACGCAGCCCTGGACAGTCCTGGGAGGCGGCCGGGCGGGCACCGGGACGTGAAAGGGGCCCCCGAGTCGGGGGCCCCGAAGAAGAGAAATCCCTGGCGGGTTATGCCAGGGCTGCGGCCGCTTCTTTCTCGACGGAGGGACGGAAGCCCTCGTCGCGAACGGAGAGCTCCTGCTCGGCGAGGGCAAGAGCGCGCTCGAGCTCGGCGACGCGCGCCTTCAGGGCGTTCAGCTCCCGCAGGATCATGTATGCGGGCGGCTGGCCTACGTAGCCCATGAGCGCCTTCGACATCCGGAAGGTCCTCCCCTCAGCAGCGACCGCTCCGGCGCGGCGCTGCGCTATCGTTCCGGTCGTGCGATGGTCATGGGTCGACCTGACGCCGACACGGAAGTGTCCGACGGGTGCTTACTTCTGTTTCACCTCTGGGAGAGGAAGGCCCGCGGTTTGTGCGGCACCCCGCCCGGTTGGAGATCCCACGGGTACGTCGCAGGTCGCGGAGCAAACCGCATCAGGGCGGCCCCAGAGCAGAGCTGATTTCACAAGGGGACGATAGCACGTTCGGGCTGGACAGCCAAGTAGGGCATGTGAAAAAGCAGCCACTAATTGTAGCTAGACGACTACGCAAAGCAACCTATCTTGCAACGAACCCTTGAAATTCGCCAGTTGCCTGCTCACGGCGGGTGTCCAGCGCGGTGACCGCCGCCATCCGTGGTCCTTCCCGGAGAAACAGTTCCAGCTTTTCGAGCCGCTCGGGCGACCCCTCCGCTTCGACGAGGACGGAGCCGTCCGGCTGGTTCACCGCGAACCCGGTGAGGTCGAGGTCGCGAGCCACCCGCCGGACGGCGAAGCGGAACCCGACTCCCTGCACCTCGCCCCTGGCGACCGCGCGGAGCCGCAAGCTCTGAGCCATGGTCGCAGCATAGCGCCGCCGGCAGGCGCCGGCGGGTCACCGCACGCCGGCTACCCCTTGATGGTCACCGGGGTGCCAAGGGGCAGTTCGGCGGCGAGCTTGATGATGGCCTGGTTGTCGAGCCGGACACAGCCGTGGGAGACGGCCCGGCCGACCGAGGCGGGGTTGGGCGTGCCGTGCAGGGCGATCTGGCCGTCGCCGGTGCCGAACTGGTCGAGCACGTTCGAGTAGCCGGACAGCCCGAGCGCGAAGGCGCCGTAGACGGGGGAGATGGCCGGCGGCTTGAGCTTGACGGTGATGTAGAAGCGCCCGGTCGGGGTCGGCGTGGCGCGCCGGCCGACCGTCACCGGCCACCGCCGCACCACCCGGTCGAGTTCGAACAGGGTGAGCTGGCGGCTGGACAGGTCGACCTCCACCCGGTTCCGCAGGCTCACCAGGTCGACCTGGTCGCGCCGGATCCAGCCGGTGGACCCGTTGGGGCGGCGGGGCAGCATCACCCGCAGCCAGCCCGCCGCCTTGGCCGTGGCCCCGGCCGCGCCCGGCGGCTGGGCGACCAGGAAGGTGGTGCGCTCGCGGGAGGACTGCCTGGCCGGGAACAGCCCGACCATCCGCTGCCTGGCCGGCGACGACCAGGCGGTGACGTCGGTCTTGGCCACGGCCGCGACGGCCGGCGCGGCGTGCTTGGCGGGCCGGGCCGGGGCCGTCGGGGCCGAGGGAGCCGGCGCGGTGTCGGGGGCGCCGGGGGTGAGGCGCAGTGGCGCCTGCTCGGGGGCGGCGTCGCGCGAGCAGCCGGTGGCCGCGAGCGCGACGGCGAGGGTGGCGACCGCGAGCCAGGGTCCGGAGCGGCGCGACGGCATCTACGCAGACTCCTCTCGCCTTCGGTCCACCCCGGTAGTTGCACACACCACCATAGAGGGTCGCGCCGACCGCCGTGAAGCGACCGCCAGGCGCGTCAACGCGTCCAGGCTACCGGAGGAAGCGCGAGCGGCGGCGGTCGGCCAGCTCACGCCCGCCGGTCTGGCAGGCCGGGCAGTAGGACGTCTCGCGCTCCCCCATCCACACCGAGCGGATGGTGTCGCCGCAGACGAAGCAGGCAGCGCCCGCGCGGCCGTGCACGGCGAACTGCCTGGTGGCCGCCTTGGGGACGATCACCTCGCCGCCGACCTGCTCGGCGAGGGAGCCACGGGCGTCGCTGAGCACGCCGATCAGGGCGGCATGCAGGCGGGCCACCTCCTCGGGGCCGAGCCGGTCGGGGCGGGCAAAGGGCGACATTCGGGCGCGGTGCAGGACGTCGTCGCTCCACGCGTTGCCGACGCCGGCCATGCCGCGCTGGTCGGTGAGCATGCCCTTGAGGGTGTGGCCGCCGGCGGCCAGGATCTCCGCCAGACGCCCGACGGTGAAGTCGGGGTCGAGCGGCTCGGGTCCGAGACCGGCCAGGGAGGGCACCTTCTCGGGGTCGTCGACCAGCCAGACGGCGGCGCGCCGCTGGGTGCCGCCTTCGGTCACGCCGAGCACCCGGCCGTCGGCGAACTCGAGCGCGAGCACGCCGACCTTGCGGGCAGGCGGCTTCGGCCCGAGCGCCATGCGCCCGCCGAGCGACAGGTGGACCACCAGGAACCAGCCGTCGAATTCCAGCCAGACGTACTTGGCCCGGCGGCCGGCGCCGCTGACCGCCCGGCCGACGAGCACGTCCAGCGGCGGGTCGAAGGTCTTGAGTGCGGCCACGGACAGCACCCGGACCGCCGTCACCGACGCCCCGGTGAGCTGCGCGGCCAGGTTCTCCCTGAGCACGTCCAGCTCGGGCAGCTCTGGCATGCCCTCAGCCTACCCCGACCCCGAATCTACCCCGGAGACTCGGGGTCGGGAATGTCCTGGGAGGACGCGGTGGTGCTGGCCGCGTCCTGACGATCAGCTGCGCGGTGGCGGCGGCGCCTGCCCCGGGCGATCGTCTGGCCGTTGGCCTCGGAGGCAGGGATCACGTCGGTCTCGGCGCCCTCGGCGTCGCCGGTGACCATGCGCTCGGTGGCCAGCGTCTCGAACGCCTCCTGGGCGGCGTTCTGCTCCGCCTCCTTCTTGGAGCGGCCCTTGCCGCTGCCGTAGGGGACGCCGGCGACCGACACCGTTGCCGTGAAGCGCTTGGCGTGGTCGGGGCCCTCCTCCTCGATCGAGTAGGACGGCATCCCACCGAGGCTGGACGCGGCCAGCTCCTGCAGCGAGGTCTTGTAGTCCAGGGCCGCGCCACGCCCGGCCGCCTCCATCACCCGCGCCTCGAACAGGCGGCGGATCAGGGCGGCGGCCCGGGGCAGGCCCTTGTCCAGGTAGACGGCGCCGAGGATGGCCTCGAGGGTGTCGGCCAGGATGGAGGACTTGTCCCGCCCCCCTGACAGCTCCTCGCCGCGACCGAGCTGCACCGCGGCGCCGACACCGAGCTCCCTGGCCACGTCGGCCAGCACGTTCATGTTCACGGTGGCGGCCCGGAGCTTGGCGAGCTGGCCCTCTGGCAGGCCCGGGAAGGCCCGGTAGATCACGTCCGTGACGACCAGTCCGAGCACCGCGTCGCCGAGGAATTCGAGCCGCTCGTTGGTGGGCAGGCCGCCGTTCTCGTAGGCGTACGACCGGTGCGTGAACGCCCAGACATACAGCTCCTGGTTGCCGAACCGGATGCCGAGCGCCTTCTCGATCGGCTGACGCTTAGTCAACCTCGACGACCTGGCGGCCACCGTAGTACCCACAGTTCTGGCAGACCGTGTGCGGGAGCTTGGCCTGCCGGCACTGCGGGCAGGCCGCGTAGGTCGGTGCGTTGAGCTTCCACTGCGACTTGCGCGCGCGCGTCTTGGAGCGCGGCGTCCTACGCTTGGGGACGGGCATCGTCTTCCTCCTCGGTCGGAGCTTGGTGACCGGCGGGTGGGGCCGGTGATCCCGGCTCGGCGGCACCGTCGGAGGCGAGCTGCGCGCCGAGGTCGGCGAGCGCGGCCCACCGCGGGTCGACCGGGTCGGCCGAGTGGCCGCAGTCGACCTCGTTGCGGTTGGCGCCGCAGACACCGCAGAGCCCGGCGCAGTCGGGACGGCAGAGCGGGGAGAACGGAAAGGCCAGCACGAGCGCGTCGCGGGCCATGGTGTCCAGCGGAAGCCGGTCGTCAGGCAGGACGGCGTAGCCGTCCTCCTCGGCCTCGCGGGCGTCGAGCGCGAACAGCTCCTGCACCCGCACGCGCACCTCCTGGTCGTGCTCGACCAGGCAGCGCACGCAGCTGACGGTCGCGGTGGTGCTGACCTCGCCGGTCACCAGCAGGCCCTCGACGACGCTCTCGACCTCGGCCTCCACGAGGACGGGGACGTCGGGGGGGACCTTGGCGACCGGGGAGGTCACGCCGGGCAGGCCACCACGCAGGACCACATGACGGTGTGCTCCCGGGCGGTTGAGCAACTCGCGGACGTGCACCACGAGCGAAAGGGCAGCAGTTTTGTTGGACATGACGGAACGCGATTCGTGCGGGGCGAGCGGCGCACCCGACCGGATGGGCACACCGGGGCCAGCATCCAGCTAGCGGGCCACCCGGCGAAGGGTAGCCAACTGCCCGATGCTTCTTCAACTGCTAGGTCGGAGCGAGCAGGTCCCAAAGGTCGCCAGCCGCCGTCTGGATCCTTCTCAGCCGGGAGTGGCGCGGTCGCGGAGCCGTGCGGCGACGAAGTCAGGCACCAGGCCGCGCACGTCGCCGCCGTAGCGGGCGACCTCCTTCACCAGGCTGGAGCTGAGGTAGGAGTAGGAGGGATTGGTGGTCATGAACAGGGTCTCGACCTGGTTGAGGCGGTAGTTCATCTGCGCCATCTGCAACTCGTAGTCGAAGTCGCTGATCGCGCGGAGGCCCTTGACGATCGCGGTGACGTCGTGGGCGCGGGCGTAGTCGACCAGCAGGCCCGAGAAGGAGTCG
>Ga0307320_10000738_pt1 | contig 11851 bp, 22 predicted proteins | sample ER_DNA_369_FD_194495 | JGI IMG/M metagenome (GOLD analysis project Ga0307320, IMG submission 194495) | Bulk soil microbial communities from the East River watershed near Crested Butte, Colorado, United States - ER_DNA_369 | ecosystem: Environmental > Terrestrial > Soil > Floodplain | place...
CTTGAGCGGGATGTAGGTGGACGACCCCCCGTACATGCGCCGTCCCACCTGGCGCTTGGCGTACTGCACCGGGATGCGGCGCTGGGCCTGCTCCACGAAGATCACCGCGACGACCACCAGCAGGCCGAGCACGCAGACGATGCCGAACACGAACCCGCCACGGGACCGCAGGATGTTCGCGCCCTCGGTCGGGAGCCTGGCCACGATCGCCGCGAAGATCATGATCGACATGCCGTTGCCGATCCCCCGCTGGGTGATCAGCTCGCCGAGCCACGTGATCAGCGCGGTCCCGGCGGTCAGGGTGAGCACCGCCAGCGCGAACCGCGGCGGGGTGAGGCCAGGGAAGATGTCGATCGGCAGCAACCCCTGGCGGTGGGCCAGGGTGACGATGCCGGCCGACTGCAGCAGCGCCAGCGCCACGGTCACGTAGCGGGTGTACTGCTGGATCTTCTTGCGGCCGTTCTCCCCCTCCTTCTGGAGCTGCTCCAGCCGGGGGATCACCACGCCGAGCAGCTGCATGATGATCGACGAGGTGATGTACGGCATGATCCCGAGCGCGAAGATGGCGAACTGGGTCAGCGCGCCGCCCGAGAACAGGTTGATCAGGTTGAAGGCGCCGTTGTTGGGATCGCTCGCGGTGCGCAGGTAGTTCTGCACGGACTTGTAGTCCACCCCCGGCACCGGCAGGTGCGACCCGAGCCGGTACACGGCGATGATCCCGAGCGTGAACAGGATCTTGCCCCGCAGGTCGCGGACCTTGAACGCGTTCCGAAAGGCCGACAGCATCGCCTGTCTCCCCTACACGACTTCCACGGTGCCGCCGGCGGCGGTGATCTTCTCGGCGGCGGTCGAGGAGAAGGCGTGCGCCCGTACCTGCAGCGCGACCGAGACGTCACCACGCCCCAGCACCTTCACCGGCGCGCCCTTGCGGGCCATGCCCTCCCGGACCAGCGCGTCCGGGTCGACGCTGCCGCCCTTCGGCCAGCCCTCGGCCAGCCGCTCCACGTTCACCACCGACCAGCGCACCTTGTTCGGGTTGATGAAGCCCTTGAGCTTGGGCACGCGCCGCTGCAGCGGCATCTGGCCGCCCTCGAAGCCGGCGCGCATCTTCCCGCGCGCGTTGGAGCCCTTGTGGCCCCGCCCGGCGGTCTTGCCCTTGCCGGCCGCCTCGCCCCGGCCCTTGCGGGTCCGGGCGGCGGTGGAACCGGGAGCGGGCCGCAGATGATGCAGCTTCACTCCTTCACCTCCTCCACCGTGATCAGGTGGGAAACCTTGCGCAGCATGCCGCGGATCTCCGGACGGTCCTCCTTGACGACCACGTCACCAAGACGCTTGAGACCGAGCCCGCGGACGGTGGCACGCTGGTCGGGTGGCCGCCCGATCAGCGAACGGGTCTGGGTCACCTTGAGCCTGGTGCTCACGCGGTGGCCTCCTTGCCGGCGGCGGCCGTGCTCGCCACCGCGGCGGCCTGCCGCTGGCGGGCCACCGTGGTCGGCGACATCTCGGCCAGCTCGAAGCCGCGCATGCTGGCCAGCTCCTCTGGCCGCTTGAGCTGCTTCAGCCCGGCCACGGTGGCGTGGACGATGTTGATCGGGTTGGCCGACCCCAGCGACTTGGACAGGACGTCGGTCACGCCGGCCGCTTCCAGCACGGCGCGGACCGGGCCGCCGGCGATCACGCCGGTACCAGGGGACGCGGGCTTGAGCAGCACCCGGCCGGCGCCTTCCTCGCCAAGGACCTCGTGCGGGATGGTGGTGCCGAGCCGCGGGACCGCGAAGAAGTTCTTCTTGGCCACCTCGACGCCCTTCTGGATCGCCGAGGGGACCTCGCGGGCCTTGCCGTAGCCGACGCCGACCTTGCCGTTGCCGTCGCCCACCACGACGAGCGCGGTGAAGGAGAAGCGGCGGCCACCCTTGACCACCTTGGCGACCCGGTTGATCGCGACGACGTGCTCTTCGAACTGCGTCTTCGGGGAGTCGTCCCGGCCGCCGCCACCACGGTCGTCTCGGGGCGGCCGGTTACCCTGTCCACCGGGACCCCGGCGAGCGGGGGCTGGTGCCATTCGGTTGCCTCCTCGTTCGTGTCTCTGGTCGTTGCTAGAAGTCCAGTCCGCCCTCGCGGGCGGCGTCGGCCAGTGCCTTGACGCGGCCGTGGTACTGGTAGCCGCCCCGGTCGAACACCACCGAGCTGACCCCGGCGGCCTTGGCGAGGTCGGCGAGCTCGCTGCCGACCCGCCGGGCGGCGTTCTTCTTGTCGCCCTCGCCCGGCAGCGCCACCGACCCGGCCGACGCCACCGTGCGGCCGGCCGCGTCGTCGATGATCTGGGCGTAGATGTGCTTGTTGGAGCGGAACACGGCCAGACGCGGCCGCTCCGCCGTGCCGACCACGCGGCGCCGGACGCGCGCGTGCCTCCGCAGCCGGCCCCGCCGCTTCGCCCGAGCTGTGTCCATGGTGTCGTTTCCCCTTACTTCGCTGTCTTCCCGGCCTTGCGGCGCACCACCTCGCCCGCGTAGCGCACGCCCTTGCCCTTGTAGGGGTCGGGGCGGCGCAGGCTGCGGATCTCGGCGGCCACCTGGCCGACCCGCTGCTTGTCGATGCCCTTGACCGAGAACCTCGTGGGCGTCTCCACCTGGAAGGAGATGCCCTCCGAGGCCTTGACCGTCACCGGGTGCGAGAAACCGAGGCTGAACACCAGGTCCGAGCCTTGCGCCTGGACACGGTAGCCGACGCCCTGGATCTCGAGCCGCTTCTCGAAGCCGTTGGTCACGCCCTCGACCATGTTGGCCACCAGGGAGCGGACCAGGCCGTGCAGCGCCCGGCTCTCGCGCTCGTCGTCGGGCCGGACCACCCGGAGCTGGCCGTCGGACTGCTCGAGGGTGATCGGTGCCGGGATGTCCTGGGAGAGGGTGCCCTTCGGCCCGGTCACGACCGCGGTCGTGCCCTCCATCTTCACCTCGACACCCGTCGGGAGCGGGATCGGGAGGTAGCCGATGCGCGACATGCTCCCTCCTTACCAGACGTAGGCCAGGACCTCGCCGCCGATGCCCACCTTGTGGGCGTGGCGGTCGGTGAGGAGACCCTGGGAGGTCGAGATGATGGCGATGCCGAGGCCACCGAGGACCCGTGGCAGCGCCTCCTTCTTGGCGTACACGCGCAGGCCGGGCTTGGAGATCCGGCGCACCCCGCTGATGGTGCGCTCACGGTTGGGGCCGTACTTCAGCTCCACCTTGAGCAGGTTGCCGATCTCGCCCTTCTCCACCGCGTAATCCTTGATGTAGCCCTCCTGCTTCAGGACCTTGGCGATCTCCACCTTGATCTTGGAGCTGGGCATGGCGACGTCGTCGTGGTAGGCGGCGTTGCCGTTGCGGAGGCGCGTGAGCATGTCGGCGATCGGGTCGGTCATGGTCATCCGCGGTCGCCTCCTACCAGCTCGACTTGGTGACGCCGGGCAGCTCGCCGGCGTGGGCGAGCACGCGAACGCAGATCCGGCAGAGGCCGAACTTGCGCAGCACCGCCCGCGGACGTCCGCAGCGCTGGCAGCGCGTGTAAGCCCGCACCTTGAACTTCGGCGGGCGCTTCGCCTTGGCGATCAACGACTTCTTGGCCATCTGCAGGTGTTACCTCCTGGCCTGGTCGGTTCGCGAACCTGCCTGCCGGCTGTGGCGAGCAAGCCCTCGCGCCTGACCAGAGCCCTCCATAGTGCCGTCGTCCGGCCCGCGGCTCACGCGGCCCGGAACGGGAACCCGAGCGCGCGCAGCAGCGCCCGGCCGTGCTCGTCGGTGTCCGCGGTGGTCACCACGATGATGTCCATGCCACGGATCTTCTCGACCTTGTCGTAGTCGACCTCGGGGAACACCAGCTGCTCGGTGAGCCCGAAGGTGTAGTTGCCGTTGCCGTCGAAGCTCCTGGGCGAGAGCCCGCGGAAGTCGCGGATGCGGGGCAGCGCGAGCGACAGCAGGCGGTCGAGGAACTCCCACATGCGGTCGCCGCGGAGGGTCACCTTGGCCCCGACCGACTGGCCCTCGCGGAGCTTGAAGCCGGCGATCGACTTCTTCGCCTTGGTGACCAGCGGGCGCTGACCGGTGATCTCGGTCAGGTCGCGGACCGCGCCGTCGAGCAGCCGAGGCTCCTTCGAGCCCTCGCCGACGCCCATGTTCACCACGACCTTGACCAGGCGCGGCACCTGCATGACGTTGGCCAGCCCGAGCTCGTCGCGGAGCTGGCCCCGCAGCTCGGTGTGGTAACGCACCTTGAGGCGGGGCGCCTCGGTTGCCGTCTGGGTCATCGCGATCGCTTCCTTGTCTCAGAGCCTCGCGCCGCACTTGGCGCAGACGCGAACCTTGTTGCCGTCGTCGTCGCGGTGCGCGGCCCGGGTCGGGTGGCCTTGATCCGGACAGACGATCTGCACGTTGGACGCGTCCACCCAGCCTTCCTTCTCGGTGATCCCGCCGGTCTGGCCGCCCCGCTGGGTGGGCCGGACCTTGAGGTGGCGCTTGACGCGGTTGACGCCCTCGACCAGCACCTTGTTGCGGCGAGGGTCGGTCTTGATGACCTTGCCGGTGACGCCAAGGTCCTTGCCGGCCATGACGATCACACGGTCGTCCTTGTGGACCTTCATGCCTACAAGACCTCCGGTGCCAGGCTGATGATCTTCATGAAGCGCTTCTCGCGCAGCTCCCGGCCGACCGGGCCGAAGATGCGCGTGCCGCGCGGGTTCTGCTGCTCGTTGATGAGTACGGCGGCGTTCTCGTCGAACCGGATGTAGGAGCCGTCGGGCCGGCGCTTCTGCTGCTTCACCCGGACCACGACCGCCTTGACGATCTCGCCTTCCTTGACCGCGCCGCCCGGGATGGCGTCCTTCACGGTCGCGATGATGGTGTCACCGATGGAGGCGTAGCGCCGCCCGGAGCCGCCGAGCACGCGGATGCAGAGGATCTCCTTTGCCCCCGTGTTGTCCGCGACCTTGAGCCGCGACTCCTGCTGAATCATCTCTTCGGTCCTTCTCTGTCTTAGTTGCCCTTACCCTTGGGTTTCGGGGGGGTTGCGGGGGGCGGAGCCCCCCCCAGTCGTTGCTACTTCGCCTTCTGCACGATCTCGACCACGCGCCAGCGCTTGGTGGCCGACATCGGCCGGGTCTCCATCAGCCGGACGGTGTCGCCGACGTGGGCCTCGTTCTGCTCGTCGTGGGCCTTCAGCCGGGTCGTGCGCCGGATCAGCTTGTGGTACAGCCGGTGCTGGTGGACGTCCTCGACGCGGACCACCACCGTCTTGTCCATCTTGTCGGAGACCACCACCCCGACGCGCGCCTTGCGCTTGGGGCGGGCCGCGCGTGGCGCGGCGTCGGTGGTCGCCGTCTTCGTGCTCTCCTCGGCCATGACTCGCTATCCCTTCCTGCGCCGGCGCCCGGCCGGGCGCTCGGCCACGACCGGCACCGCCATGTCTTCACCGGCCAGCTCCCGCTGGCGCATGACCGTGAAGATGCGGGCGATGTCCTTGCGGACCTCCCGCAGCCTGTGCTGGTCGTCGAGCTGGCCGGTGACGTTCTGGAAGCGCAGGTTGAACAGCTCTTCCTTGGCCTCGGCGAGCTTCTCCGCCAGGTGTTCGGCGTCCAAGTCGGCCAGTTCCGTTGCCTTCATGGTCATCACCTTGCGTCCGCGGCGTCCGCGCGCTTCACGAACTTGCACTTCAATGGCAGCTTGTGGGCGGCCAGGCGCATCGCCTCCTGGGCGGTCGCCTCGGGCACGCCGGCAAGCTCGAACATCACCCGGCCGGGCTTGACCACGGCCACCCACCATTCGGGCGAGCCCTTGCCCGAGCCCATGCGGGTCTCGGCCGGCTTCTTGGTCAGCGGCCGGTCGGGGTAGATGTTGATCCACACCTTGCCGCCACGACGGATGTACCTGGTCATGGCGATACGGGCCGCCTCGATCTGCCGGTTGGTGAGCCAGGCCGGCTCGACCGCCTGCAGGCCGTACTCGCCAAAGGTGACCGTGGTCCCGCCGGTGGCCATGCCACCGCGGCGGGGGCGGTGCTGCTTGCGGTGCTTCACACGCTTGGGCGTCAACATGCTCGATCACTCCTGCCCCTGCTCGGGCGCTGCCGTGGCGGCGTCTGAGCTCTCGGGGCTGGCGCCCTCGGCGGGTGCGTCCGGCTGGCCGGCCTGCTCCTGCTGGGGCCGTGCCCGGCCGCCGGCGCGGCTGGGTGCCCCGGCACGGGCCTCAGGCCGGGCGGACGGGCCGTCGCCGGTGCGGCCGCGGCCACGGCCGCGGTCGCCACGGTCACCGGCGCGGGCACGGGCCCGCGCGCGTTCGGCCTCCTGCTCCTCACGCGATGGCAGCACGTCGCCGCGGTAGATCCAGACCTTGACCCCGATCTGACCGAAGGTGGTCCGCCCCTCGGCGAGGCCGTAGTCGATGTCGGCCCGCAGCGTGTGCAGGGGCACGCGGCCCTCGCGGTACCACTCGGTGCGGGCCATCTCGGCGCCGCCGAGGCGGCCGGAGCACTGCACCCGGATGCCCTTGGCGCCACCCTTCATGGCCGAGTTGACCGCGCGGCGCATCGCCCGGCGGAACGAGACGCGGCTGGCGAGCTGCTCGGCCACCCCCTGGGCGACCAGCTGGGCGTCGGTCTCGGCCCCCTTCACCTCGAGGATGTTGAGGGTGACCTGCTTGCGGGTGATCTTGTCGAGGTCGGCGCGGATCTGGTCGGCCTCGACGCCGCGACGGCCGATGACCACGCCGGGCCTGGCCGTGTGGATGTCGACCCGCACCCGGTCACGAGTGCGCTCGATCTCCACGCGGGAGATGCCGGCGTGTGTCAGGCGGCGCTTGAGGTACCTCCGGATGGCGATGTCCTCGTGCAGGTAGCGCTGATAGTCCTTGTCAGCGAACCAGCGGGACTTCCAGTCGGTGGTGATCCCGAGCCGGAACCCGTACGGGTTGACCTTCTGTCCCACTTACGAGGCCTCCCTGGAGTCGACGATGACGGTGATGTGGCTGGTGCGCTTGCGGATCCGGTAGGCGCGTCCGAGCGCCCGTGGCCGGTAGCGCTTGAGCGTCGGCCCCTCGTCCACGAACGCCTTGGCGACGAAGAGCGTGTCGGCCGGGAGCTGGTGGTTGTTCTCCGCGTTGGCGACCGCCGAGTCGAGCACCTTGCGCACCGGCAGGGCGGCAGCCCTTGGCGTGTAGAGGAGGATGCGTCGCGCCTCCTCGACGTGCTGGCCGCGGATGAGGTCCACGACCCGGCGCGCCTTGAACGGCGTCACCCGGACGAACCGGGCCTGGGCCTTCACTTCCATTTCCCGTGTACCTCTTCCTGGTCTCTCAACGCTTTCTGGTTTCAACGCACCCCGGTGGCCCGCTCCTGCGAGCGGTGCACGCGGAAGGTGCGGGTGGGAGCGAACTCGCCGAGCTTATGGCCGACCATCGACTCGGAGATGTAGATGGGCACGTGCTTGCGGCCGTCGTGGACCGCGATGGTGTGCCCGACCATGTCCGGGATGATCGTGGAGCGGCGCGACCACGTCCTGATGACCCGCTTGTCGCGCCTGCGGTTCAGCTCGTCGACCTTGGTCAGCAGGTGGTCGTCGACAAAGGGCCCCTTCTTCAACGATCGTGCCATCTCTTATCTTCCCCTACCCTTGCGCCGGCGGCGGACGATGAGCTGGTCGGAGGGCTTGCGGCGGCGGGTGCGGCCCTCAGGCTTGCCCCACGGGGTGGTGGGGTGGCGGCCACCGGAGCTCTTGCCCTCGCCGCCGCCGAGCGGGTGGTCGACCGGGTTCATGGCGACCCCGCGCACCGACGGGCGCTTGCCCTTCCAGCGCAGGCGGCCGGCCTTGCCCCAGTTGATCAGCTCCTGCTCGGCGTTGCCGACCTCGCCGACGGTGGCGCGGCAGGCGGCCTGCACCTGGCGGATCTCGCCCGACGGCACCCGCAGGGTGGCGAGCTGGCCCTCCTTGGCGAGCAGCTGGACGCCCGAGCCGGCCGAGCGGGCCAGCTTGGCGCCGCCACCCGGACGGAGCTCCACGTTGTGGACGATCGTGCCCACCGGGATGTTCTTCAGCGGCAGGGCGTTGCCCGGCTTGATGTCGGCGCCCTCGCCCGACTCCACCAGGTCGCCGACGCGCAGGCGGTTGGGCGCGATGATGTAGCGCTTCTCGCCGTCGGCGTAGTGGAGCAGGGCGATGCGGGCGGTGCGGTTGGGGTCGTACTCGATCCCCGCCACCTTGGCCGGCACACCGTCCTTCTCGCGCCGGAAGTCGATCACGCGGTAGCGCTGCTTGTGGCCGCCGCCCTGGTGGCGCGTTGTCATGCGCCCGTGCACGTTGCGGCCGCCCTTGCGCGGCGCCGGCGCGAGCAGCGACTTCTCCGGGGACTTCTTGGTGACCTCGACGAAGTCGGCGACCGAGGCGCCCCGCCGTCCCGGCGTCGTCGGCTTGTACTTACGGATGCCCATGGCTACTTGGCCTCGAAGATCTCGATCTTGTCGTCCGGGTGCAGGGTCACCAGGGCGCGCTTGGTCGACTTGCGGACGCCGAGGATCTGCCTGGTGCGCTTGCGCTTGCCCTTGCGGTGCAGGGTGTTCACGTTGGTCACCCGGACCTTGAAGATGGTCTGGACGGCCTCTTTGATCTCGGTCTTGTTGGCGTCCGGGCGGACGATGAAGGTGTAGGTGTTGGCGTCGAGCAGGGCATAGGACTTCTCGCTGACGACCGGAGCCAGCACCACCTCACGAGGGTCCTTCATCACTCCTCCTCCCCGCTGGCCGAGTCACCGTTCTCCAGCACCAGCTCGTCGGAGGGCCGGTCGTCGTGGAGGCCACGGCCGAGGAAGGCCGTCAGCGAGTCGCGGGTGAACAGCACCACGTCGCTGGCGAGCACGTCGTACGTGTTGAGCTGGTCGAAGGTGAGCATGTGGACGGTGCGCAGGTTGCGAAAGCTCTTGATGGCCGCCTCTTCGAGCCCGTCGACCACCAGCAGCAGCTTCCGCCCGGCGACGCCGAGCGTCTCCAGCAGCTCGACCGCCTCGGCGGTCCGTGGGGCGTCGAAGTCGAGGGCGTCCAGCACCTTGAGGTTGCCGCCGGTGCGCCGGTCGGTGAGGGCCGAGCGCAGCGCCAGCACCTTCTCCTTCTTGTTGACCCGGAGGTCGTGGTCCCGCGGCGTCGGGCCGAACACGACCCCGCCGCCGGTCCACTGCGGCGCCCGGATGGAGCCCTGCCTGGCGCGGCCGGTGCCCTTCTGCCGCCAGGGCTTGCGGCCGCCGCCGCGCACCTCCGCACGGGTCTTGGTGGAGTGGGTGCCGGCCCGGGCGGCGGCCAGCTGGGCCCGCACCACCCGGTGCATCACCGGCACGTTGACCTGCACGCCGAAGACCTCGTCGGGCAGCTCGACGCTGCCGGCCTTCTTGCCGCGCGCGTTGACCACGTCGACCTTGGCCATCAGCCACGCACCTCCCTGGACCGCACCGAGGAGCGGAGCATCAGCAGGCCGCGCTTGGGGCCGGGCACCGCGCCGCGCACCAGCAGCAGGTTGCGCTCCGGGTCGACCTTGACGACCTGGAGGTTCAGCAGGGTGACCCGCTCGTGGCCCATGTGGCCGGCCATGCGCATCCCCTTGAAGATGCGGCCGGGGGTGGCGCAGGCGCCCACCGAGCCGGGCGACCGGTGCTTGCGCTCGGTGCCGTGCGAGGCGCTCAGGCCCTTGAAGCCGTGGCGCTTCATCACCCCGGCCGTGCCCTTGCCCTTGGACACCCCGACCACGTCGACGCGCTCACCCTCGGCGAACACGTCGGCCTTGAGCTCCTGCCCGAGGGCGTACTCGCCGGCGTCGGCGGTGCGCAGCTCCACCAGGTGGCGACGGGGCTCCACCCCTGCCTTGGCGAAGTGCCCGGCCACCGGCTTGGTGACCCGGCGCGGCTTGACGTCGCCGTAGGCGAGCTGGACGGCCGAGTAGCCGTCGCGCTCGGGCGACTTCAGCTGCGCGACCGTGCACGGCCCTGCCTGGATCACGGTCACGGGCACGACGCGCGCGTTCTCGTCGAAGATCTGGGTCATCCCCAGCTTGGTGCCGAGGATGCCCTTGCTGGTTGTCGTGGTCATAGCTTGATCTCGATATCCACGCCCGCCGGCAGGTCCAGGCGCATCAGGCTGTCAACCGTCTTCGGAGTCGGGTCGAGGATGTCGATCAGGCGCTTGTGGGTGCGCATCTCGAAATGCTCGCGTGAATCCTTGTCCACATGCGGGCTGCGGATCACGCAGTAGACCGACTTCTCGGTGGGCAGGGGAACCGGCCCGGCGACGCGCGCGCCAGTGCGAGTCACCGTGTCGACGATCTTGCGCGCCGACTGGTCGATGATCTCGTGGTCATACGCCTTCAGGCGGATACGGATCTTTTGATTCATGCTGACCGCCGGTCTCCCACTCACTTGAGGATTTTGATGACGCGGCCGGCGCCGACGGTGCGGCCACCCTCACGGATGGCGAACCGCAACCCCTCCGCCATCGCGACCGGCTGGATCAACCGCACCACCATCTCGGTGTTATCCCCCGGCATCGCCATCTCGGTCCCCTCCGGCAAACTGACCTCCCCGGTCACATCGGTCGTCCGGAAGTAAAACTGCGGCCGGTAGTTATTGAAAAACGGCGTATGCCGCCCACCCTCCTCCTTGCTCAGCACATACACCTGCGCCGTAAACTCCGCATGCGGCGTAATCGAACCCGGCTTGGCCAACACCTGCCCCCGCTCGATATCCTCCCGCTTCACCCCCCGCAACAACACCCCGACGTTGTCGCCGGCCTGCCCGGCATCCAACAACTTCCGGAACATCTCCACCCCGGTCGCCACCGTCTTGATCGTCTTCGGCCGGATCCCCACGATCTCGACCTCATCACCGACCTTCACCACCCCCTGCTCGATCCGCCCGGTCGCCACCGTCCCCCGGCCCGTAATCGAAAACACATCCTCCACCGGCATCAAAAACGGCTTGTCGACATCCCGGGTCGGCTCCGGAATATAGGAGTCGACCGCCGCCATCAACTCCACCACCTGCTGCGCCGCCGCCGCATCCCCCTCCAACGCCTTCAACGCACTGACCCGCACGATCGGGGTGTCATCACCGGGGAACTCATAGGCGGTCAGCAGCTCCCGGACCTCAAGCTCGACCAGCTCCAACAACTCCTCGTCATCGACCATGTCGACCTTGTTCAACGCCACCACGATGTAGGGCACCCCGACCTGACGGGCCAGCAGCACATGCTCCCGGGTCTGAGGCATCGGCCCGTCCGGCGCACTGACCACCAGGATCGCCCCATCAACCTGGGCCGCCCCGGTGATCATGTTCTTGATGTAATCGGCATGCCCGGGCATATCGACATGGGCGTAATGCCGGGTGGCGGTCTCATACTCCACATGCGCGATCGAGATCGTGATCCCGCGCTGCTTCTCCTCCGGCGCCTTATCAATCTGATCAAACGGCGTGAACGCCACACTCGGGTCCTGCTCGTGCAACACCTTGGTGATCGCCGCCGTCAACGTCGTCTTCCCATGATCAATATGCCCCATCGTCCCAATATTCAGATGCGGCTTCGTCCGCTCAAACCTCTTCTTCGCCATGGCCGATTTCCTCCCGGCTGTCCGGCCCGGGCCGCGGTGGGCACCAGGCGCTCGGCTCCGACCGCCGTCGCTTCGGGACCGGTATCGCGCCGGGCCGTCACCCGCCCGCGTGGCGGGCGGGGCGGCCACCGCCGCGACCCCGGACGACGAAGCGAGAGCGGCTGCGCACCACCACTCTCGCTCGGTAGCGGCGGGTGGACTCGAACCACCGACACAGCGATTATGAGCCGCTTGCTCTACCTC
>Ga0307320_10000740_pt1 | contig 11831 bp, 11 predicted proteins | sample ER_DNA_369_FD_194495 | JGI IMG/M metagenome (GOLD analysis project Ga0307320, IMG submission 194495) | Bulk soil microbial communities from the East River watershed near Crested Butte, Colorado, United States - ER_DNA_369 | ecosystem: Environmental > Terrestrial > Soil > Floodplain | place...
ACGGCGAGGGAGTCGAGACCGGCATCGACCTGGAAGCGCTGATCGCGGTCGCGGTGTGGCTCGAAGAGACCCTCGGCCGGGAGCTGCCTGGGCAGGTCTACCGCGCCGGGACCTTCGCCCCCGTGGCAGGCTAGGTCGCATGACCGAGACCGTCGAGCGGCGGCGGGCCGCCCGCACCCCGCAGAGCGAGCGCGCTGCAGTGCCTCGGCTCCGGGAGCTTCCCTTCGCTTGGATCCTTGGTGCGCTCGCGGTTGGAACCGGAATCGCTGTCCTGCTCCTTCGCATCGTCGAGGACGTTCGCGGGAAGCCGCTCTTCGAGGACGAGGCCGTCGCCGGGCTGATCGCCGCCCGGCCGCTCGGCGAGATGCTCCAGACCGTCTGGTGGGAGCGCGGCGGGCCGCCGCTCCACTTCCTTCTCTCACACATCGCGCTCGCCGTCGATTCGTCCCCGTTCACGCTCCGCTGGCTCGCCGTCGTCTTCGCCGTTGCGACGATTCCCGTCTGCTGGGATCTGGGTCGCCGCCTAGCTGGGCCGGCTGCGGGCGCGACCGCGGCGCTCGTGGCGGCGGCATCGCCGATGCTGGCCGTGTACGGGAGCTTCGGTCGCATGTATTCGCTCTATGCCTTCGCGAGCGCGCTGGCCGCCGACCTCTTCGTCCGGGCGTTGCGGGAGCGAACCCCACGCACGGCGCTCGCGGCTGCGCTGGCCGCCTGGCTTCTCCCAGCGATCCACCCCTACGGCGCGATCGCGGTCGTTGCAGAGGCGCTCGTCGGCCTCTGGATCTGGCGCGGAAAGCCCTTGCGTCCCGCTCTGCCCGTCCTCGGGGTGGGACTCGCGCTCGTGCCGTTTCTCCTCGCGGACGTGAGGCTTGCGCAGCGCTTCTCGGTCGGGCTCGGGGGCGGGACAAGCATCGCTAGCCCCGGAGACGCACTCGGGCAGGTGTGGCGCGCCGTCCAGGCGTCGGCGGGCGGTCGCGGCTGGACGCTGGCCGTCGCCGTCGTGCTCGCGAGCGTCGGGCTGGCCGTCCTGGCTCGGCAGGGGGAGTGGGCTTTCGTCTCGTACGCCGCACTTGCCCTGCTCGGACCGCCGGCTCTCCTGCTCCTGTTTCGGACGAGCACGGAGCCCGGCCTCTCGCCGCGCCACCTCATGTTCATCCTGCCCCTTCTGGCTGCTCTCATCGGGGTCGCGGTTGCGCGGTTCGTGCGAGGGAGGAGCGCGCCGGTCGCGCTCGCCGCCGTCGCCGCCGTGGCAGCGATCGTCGTCTCGGCCCCCGCGGGTGGCATCAGGGAGCCGCGCAACTGGGCGAACGACGTGCTCGGTGGAGGCCCGGCGAGAACCGCGCTCGGTGGCGAGGATGCCCTCGCGGCGCCCACCGCGTGGCTCGAGGAGACCGTGCGGCCCGGCACGGTCCTCTTCCCGTACTCAGCCGTCTATCTCTCCGCGCTCCCTGCGACCCGGCACGCTGTCTCGCTCCCGTACGCCCAGACCCCGACGCTGCTCCGGTCCCTCGAGCGGATCGATACCCCGGTTCGGAGCCTCGTCGTCTCGGTTCCGATCGGTGCCACGACTCTCGACAGCCGACGGCTCGCCTCGCTGCTAGGCCGGGGGCTCGAGGAAGAGCGCTTCGGCGGGTGGCTTCTGATCCACGGGAAGGGCCCATATGCAGACGGGCACGCCATCCTCCTGGCCACGTACCGGGCGCTCGCGGCCGCCCGCGACTCGACCACGAGCCAGCGCAAGGATGAGCTCAGCTGGTACTTCACCACGACGCTGTCCGTCCTCTGCGGTTCGCTCCGCACGTTCGGGGAATCTTGCCCCCCAAAGTCGCTCGGCTGGCTTCAGCCGCCGAAACGGAAGCGTCTAGGGGGCTGAAGCCCGAAGGGGCTGCGCTGCCACTGGGCGGCCTCCGCACGGAAGTCTGAACACTCGGCGCTCGGGCCCGTCGATTACGTAGAGCGGACATGTGCGGTCGCGCGTGGGACGGAGGACGGGATGTCCCGGCAGATACCAGCCCACCGGCGAGGAGATCGCATGGACGTCTCCGAGGTATGAAAGCCGATGTGCGCCGCCGATGACGTTGACGATGTCCGCTTGCGTCCAGCCGCTCGCCACGAGCTGGGTGGCGAACTCATCGTAGGGAGGCGGCCGTAGCGTCCGCTCCTGGACGAGCCCGAGCGCGAGGAGCGCAACCGTGGCCGCTCCGGCGGCCAGCGCGACGGGGCGCGGTACCAGCGCCGGCAGCCCCGCCAGGCAGATGCATGCGAACGGGGCCGCGCAGAGCAGGTTCCGCGTCACGAAGACATCGGCGCCCACGAGCCAGACGACGGACGCAGCGAGCACCGGAAGGATGGCGAGGAGCGCGCAGAGCCGGGTCGGTCCAGACCGGCGAGCGAGGGCGACGGCTCCCGCCAGAACGCCGATGAGGATCCCGACTCGCAGCACCGCCTCGAGCGCCGGGATCGCGACGTCGTCGGCCTTGACGTAGAGCGCGCCTGCGTTCCAGAAGAAGGTGGAATAGACCGCAGCGGCCTTCAGGAGGTCGAAGCCCGCAACCCACGAGTAGCGCTGGTTCTCGACCTGGTCGGCGAAACCAGGGAGCCAGAATAGGGCGGGGAGGATGCCGGCAGAGACCGCGGCCGTCACCCGGAGCCGGACGGCCCGAGCAGTGTCTGTGGTCCAGAGCCAGAGCAGGCCCGTCGCCACCGCCAGGGCGAAGAAGTAGTGCGTCAGAAGGCCGAGTGCGACGGTGAGGGCCAGAATCGCGAAGACGCCGCGGCCCGGTCGCCCCGCTGCGCGTTCCAGCAGGAGCGCGAATGCGACCGAGAGGAGTGCGTACAAGGCATACGCGCGGAGCTCGTGCCCACGGCTGACGAGCTGCCACGCGAGCGCGGAGATCGTCCCTGCCAGGACCGCCGCCCAGAGCGGGAGGAAGCGGCTCGCGAAAAGGAGCGCCAGGGCAGCCATCGCTCCTCCGAAGAGCACGGAAAGCCAGCGAACCGCCTCCACCGAGAGGCCGGCTTTGTGCGCGGACCATGCAAGCGAATACCAGGCGGGCGGCGTCGACTCGGTCTCGCGCACGTGGTCGAGCATGCGGCCGAAGGTCGGCTCCTCCATGATCCGAGCCGTCGCCACCTCGTCTTGCCAGAGCGGGTAGGTGACTGCTCCGGGGGCGCGCGCGCCGATCGCAAGGAGCGCGACTGCGAGCGCGGCGAGGGCGATGGGCCGAGACACAGCGGGCAACCGTACCCGCACGCACAGGCATGATCCCCGCCGTGCGCCGGTTTTTGCTCCTCGTCGCGCTCTACACCGGCGCAGTGCTCGCGGCGATCGGACCGCCCCTCGGCGCGTTCGGCTCGGAGTTCATCTCGACCGGCTTGCCGGGCTACGGGGAGGCGGCGTCCGGGGACCACCTGCAGGCGGCCTACCGCTTCTGGCTGGTCGGCCACCAGCTCCTCGGCGGTCATGCGCCGTGGGTCGACCCGTACAGCTTCCAACCGCTCGTCGACCCGCAGGTGGTCTTCGGAGGGTGGCCCTTCGGTCTCGCTTTCTGGCCGCTCGATGCGCTCTTCGGCTCTGTGCCGGCCTGGAATCTGCTGCTCGTCCTCGTTGCGGTGGCGTGCGGGCTTCTGACGTTCGCATGGCTCGAGGAGCTCGACCTGTCGCCGTGGAGCGCAGCGCTCGGGGGGCTTGCGTTCGCGGTTGCCCCCTACCGGCTGGCGCAGAGCGGCCCGCACCTGCTGGGGTGGGCCGCCGTCTTCCTGCCGCTCGCGCTCCTCGCCGTCGAGCGCTCTCGCCGTGTCCTTTCGCCGACTGCCGCGCACGCGTGGGGTGGGATCGCCGCCCTCGCCCTAGTGTCGATCCCGCTCAGCGGGCAGCTCCACCTCGCACTCGGCGCGCTCCCGTTCGTGCTCCTCTATGCGCTCGTTCGCTTCCGTGGCACGACGGCGATCTGGGTGGGCGTGGGGGTGCTGGCTGCCGTCGGCGCCGGTTTCCTCGTCAACGCAACGACGATCGCGGGCTCGACCGAGGCGGGCGCGCGCCCGCTCTCCGAGGTCGCCACCTACTCGGCGGACTGGCTTGACTTCGTGAGCCGCGGCCGTCGGGGCGGCTTCGAGCAATTCGTTTACCTCGGCTGGCTGACGCCGCTCCTCGCCGCCGCGGGGCTGGTGCTGCTGGCTCGCCGCCGCCTCGCTCTCGCCGCGCTGCTCGGGCTCGGGGCCGTCGTTCCCGTCCTGCTCGCCCTCGGCACGCACTTTCCACTTTACGAGCTTGTTCGCGACGCCCTGCCGCCTTTCCGGGGGCCGCGGGTTCCCGGTCGCCTGCTTCCGGTTGCCGACCTCGCGCTGGCCGCTCTGGCCGCCGTGGCGGCTGCGTTCCTGGTCGAGCGGGTGCAAAGCGGCAGGCGCGCAATTGTCGCGGCCACTTTGGTCGTCTTGGTCGCGGCCGACCTGACCGTGTTTCCGCTCCACTCGAGCGCGGCCGATCCGGACAACGAGTCCTACGCGTTTCTCGACCGCTCCCCCCCGGGGCGCGTGCTCGAGCTGCCGATTCTGGAGCGGGGCTCGGGGCAGCTGGCGAGCGTCTACCTGTACTACGGCATGCAGGCGCCCCGGGAGCGGCCTGTCGGCTACGCCGCGGCCCCGCCGAAAGGAGCACGCGAGTTCGTGGAGCGGTTCAACCGGCTCGACTGCGGCATCTGGCTCCCCGGGGACGAGGCCGAGCTCACACGCCTCGGGATCCGCTACCTCGTCCTGCACCGTGGCCTCTACCGCGTCACGGGGCAGGAAACGGCCGAGTCGTTCGCGTCGCAAGCCCTGGCGCGGCGATTGGGCGCTCTGCGCGTGCTTCCGCCCGTCGGCAGAGCAGGTCCCGTCTTGAAGCTCAACACGATGCGCCCGTACCTCTGCGACGGGTGGAGTGCCGACCGGAAGCTGAAGGAGACCGAAGGCGGCGCCTGGATCTACGGGTCCGGACGGCTTTCGGTGGAGCTTTCAGGTCCTGCGGAAATCTTCGTCGACGGCCGCCCCGCCGGTCGGGGCACAAGGCTTCGCGGCGCGCAGTGGCACTCGGTCCTCGTCCGCGGGGCTGCCGGGCTCCGCCTCACACGGCTGGCGATAAGCTGAGCATTCCAGGGAGTCCGCAGAGAGGGAGCACCGGGATGAGCCAGACAGTCACGCACGAGGGACAGCTGCTCGAGAACTTCGTCGGCGGTCGGGGCGTCGCCGTCGAGACCGACGAGATCCTCGACGTGCTCGACCCGGCCAATGGGGAAGTGCTCGCCCGCGTCCCGCTCTCCACCACGGTCGACGTCGACCGCGCCGTCCAGGCGGCCGCCGCCGCCTACGAGATCTGGCGCGACGTCCCCGTCATGGAGCGCGCGCGGCTCATGTTCCGGGTCCAGCAGCTCTGCGAGCAGCACCTGGACGAGCTCGGGGAGCTGGTCGTTCGCGAGAACGGCAAATCGATCGGCGAGGGGAAGGGCGAGGTGCGGCGCGGCATCGACGTGGTCGAGTTTGCGGCCGGCATGCCGACCCTCATGCTGGGCGGCGCGCTCGAGCAGGTGAGCCGCGGGATCGACACGGAGCTCTTCCGGCATCCGCTCGGAGTCGTCGCTGCGATCACGCCGTTCAACTTCCCCTTCATGGTGCCGATGTGGACGGCTCCGATCGCGATCGCGGCCGGGAACACGTACATCCTGAAGCCGTCGCAACGCACGCCCCTCTGCGCCCTGCGCATCGCGGAGATCTTCCAGGAGGCCGGCTGCCCCGACGGGGTCTTCAACGTCGTTCACGGCGCTGCCGAGGCCGTGAACGCGATTTGCGACCATCCGGAGATCCGGGCGGTGTCGTTCGTCGGCTCGGCGCCCGTCGCGAAGCACGTCTACTCGCGCTCCGCGCAGGCCGGCAAGCGCGTCCAGGCCCTGGCCGGCGCCAAGAACCACATCGTCGTCATGCCGGACGCCGATCTCGATCTCGCGGCACCGGGTCTCTTCTCATCGGCGATGGCGAACGCGGGACAAAGGTGCCTTGCGGGGTCGGTCGGCGTCGCGGTGGGCGGGATCGGTGACGAGCTCGCCGCGCGGCTCGAGGCGATCGCGAAGGCCTCGCCGATCGGGAGCGGGCTCGATCCGGAGAACACGATCACGCCCGTGACGACCGCCGAGGCCCGCGACCGGATCGCCGGCTACATCGACCTCGGGGTCGAGGAGGGCGCACGGCTCCTCGTCGACGGCCGCTTCGAGTCAGACAACGGCGGCTTCTTCCTTGGGCCGACGATCCTGGACGACGTCCGCCCGGACATGAAGGTGGCCCAGGAAGAGATCTTCGGCCCGGTTCTCTCGCTCGAGCGGGTCGACTCGCTCGATGATGCTCTCGAGGTGATTCGAAAGAACGAGTTCGGGAACGCGACCGCAATCTTCACCCGGAGCGGCGGCGTCGCCCGCGAGTTCCGGCGCAAGGTCACCGCGGGGATGGTCGGGATCAACATCCCAGTGCCGGCCGCGATGGCGTTCTTCCCGTTCGCGGGTTGGAAGGGCTCTTTCTTCGGCGACCTGCACGCCACGGGCATGGACGGCGTTCACTTCTTCACCGAGTCGAAGGTCGTCACCACCCGTTGGCCCGACTAGAAACCGGGGAGGAGGTCCGCGCGGCAGACCGCGCTCACGTCCTCCATTCCTGGTCGATCCAGTCGGAGCTCGACCCGGTCGCCGTGGCGGGCGGCGAGGGCAGCCGTTTCTGGGACTACGACGGGAAGAAGTATCTCGACTTCGGCTCCCAGTCGGTCAGCCTGAACGTCGGGCACCAGCACCCGCGGCTCGTGGCCGCGATCAAGGAGCAGGCTGAGCGGCTCTGCACGATCAGCCCGAAGTTTGCGAACGACGCCCGCAGCGAGCTCGCCAGACTCCTCGCTGAGGTGACGCCGGGCGATCTGATGCGGACGTTCTTCACGAACGGCGGTGCCGAGGCGAACGAGAGCGCGATCAAGCTCGCGCGCTGGTACACAGGTCGGCAGAAGATCGTCGCGCGCTACCGCTCCTACCACGGCGCGACCGCGGGAGCCGCCTCCCTGACCGGCGACTCTCGGCGGTGGCCCGCCGAGCCGGGGATTCCGGGAGTCGTCCGGCTCCTGGATCCATACGAGTACCGTTGCCCGGCCGGCCACCCGGATCCGTGCCCGGTCTGCTCGGGCGCCCCCCACCTCGAGGAAGTGCTCTCGCACGAGAACCCGGAGACGGTCGCCGCCGTCGTCCTCGAGACGGTCACGGGCGCGAACGGCGTCATCGTGCCGCCGGACGGCTACCTGCGCTCGATCCGCGAGGTGTGCGACCGCCACGGCATCCTGCTCGTCCTCGACGAGGTGATGGCCGGCTTCGGCCGCACCGGAAGGTGGTTCGCCTGTGAGCACTGGGAGGTCGTCCCGGACATCCTCACGCTCGCCAAGGGGATCAACTCGGGCTACGTGCCGCTCGGGGCGATGGTTATCTCGGAGCGGCTCTCCGACTGGATCTTTGACCGGCCGTTCCAGACCGGTCTGACGACCAGCGGCCATCCGCTCGCCTGTGCGTCCGGCGTCGAGTCGATCGAGACGCTCCGCGACGAGGGCCTCGTGGAGCAGGCCCAAGCTCTTGGGGAGGTCGTGGCCAAGGAGCTCCACGGGCTCGCGGAGCGTCACGACCGCATCGGCGACGTGCGTGGGCTTGGCCTCCTGTGGGGCATCGAGCTCGTCTCGGACCGCAAGAGCCGCGAGCCGTTGGATGCGAGGCCCATCGCCAAGGAAGCGCTCGCGCGCGGCCTCCATCTCTTCGTGCGCGGCAACGTCGTCTTGATTGCCCCGCCGCTCGTGATTTCCCGGGAAGACCTCGCCGAGGGGCTTGCGCTCCTCGACGAGGTCCTCGACCGGGACTACCTGTACCGGTAGACGATCCGCCCGCGGGTGAGGTCGTACGGCGAGACTTCGATCTTCACGCGATCACCGGGAAATACCTTGATGCGATAGCGCCGCATCTTCCCGGCCGTGTAGCCGAGCGTCTCGTGGCCGTTGTCGAGGGCCACGCGGAACATCCTGTTCCGCAAGGCCTCTACGACCTCGCCCTCGAGTTCGATTTTCTCTTCCTTGGGAGGAATGGTGTCTCCTAGCCAGCGACCTCAGTCACGTTCGTTGCCTCGGGGCCCTTTTGACCCTCGCGCTCCTCGAACTCGACCTTGGCGCCTTCCGCTAGCGACTTGAAGCCGTCGCCGGCGATGTTGGAGTGGTGAACGAAGAGATCCTTTCCACCACCCTCGGGGGCGATGAAGCCGAAGCCCTTCGCATCGTTGAACCACTTGACGGTTCCGGTTGCCATTAATTCACCTCCTTGCCATTTCACGAACGGGCAAAGGAAGTGCGTGGCACCACTTGTACTCGCTCTGTTCGCTTTCCAGTGTAGCGGAGCAATGGTATCGGCGTTCTAGCGCGGCTCGGAACGCCGCACCAGGACTGCGATCAGGCCCAATACCACGAGGGCCCCGCCGACGCCGAGCGCCTGCACCAGGAGGCCCTGCGGGAGGGGCTCGAGGGTCGCCGCCAGCACGAGGCCGGCAAGTGCGACGGCTGCGAGAGCGCCGACGGCGAGAAAACGGACGCGGCGGACGACGACGCCCGGCGCCGGTTGGATGCCGGGGGAGAGCTCGAGGGACCAGTAGGCAAGCTCGGCCGTCAGGAAAAAGAGCGCGGCGTATAGGGTCGCCGAGAGGTCAACGTCGACCCCACGACTTTCGAGTGCGGCAGCGTAGGAGCCTGCGAGGCAGACGAGGCCGAGCGGAACGCCCGGGGAGAAACGGAGGGCCAGGGAGAGAGCGAGCACTCCCAGGCCGGCCCCGGCCGTGCCCGCGATCACGCCTTCCCATCGCGCGGAAACGAGCCACGCGTCGATCGCCAGCACCGCGCCGACGGCGACCGAACCTGCCGCGACGATCAGGCGCGGACGGCTCGTGCGGAGCGCCGGAATCGTCTCACCTCCTCGACCGCCTGCTCGAGAGCCTCGCCGTCCCGCCACTCGGCGACCGCCACCCCCAGCTGCTGGTACTCGTGCCTGAGCACTTCGCGCCGGAGCGCCCAGACCCGGCGGGAGAGCCGCTCGAGGCGGTCCCGCGCCGGCGGCAGGAAGGGAAGGGGTGACACGTCCACGATCGCAAGGTCGAATCCACGTGCCCGCAGGTCCAGCAAAGCGACGATGCTGCGCTCGTCGAGAAGCGGGGTGAGACCGATCACGAGCGCCTGAGGCGGCAGCGTGCGCGGCGGGATCACGTCGGCTCCCTTCCAGGCATAGCTGAGCGCGATGTCCGTGTCGAGGAGTGCGTCGACGATCCGGTAGTGCTGCACCGAGCCCATCGAGGGCTCGAGCCAGCGGAGGACGCCGCCGAAGCTCACGAGGCCAACCCGGTCGCTCCGCCGTAGGTAGCGCGCCGCGAGAGCCCCGGCTGCTCGCACGGCCAGGTCGAGAGTGCCGGTGGCGCCGTGACGCGCCTCCGCGAAGCTGTCCAGGAAGATGATCACGTCGGTGTTCCGCTCAGGGTGCGACTCGTTCACCCAGAGACCGGGGCGGCGGGCGCTGGCGCGCCAGTTGATTCGCCGAACGCGATCTCCTGGGACGAACGGCCGGATGTCGGCGAACTCGATCCCGTCGCCCTTCGCACGGGCCACCTCGTTCCCCGCCGTCGCCTGGGTCTCTGCGGGGGCCAGGAGGGAGCGGACTGTTTCCTCCCGGGGGTAGACGCGGAGAGGGTGGCGAAGGTCAAGTCTCTCGTCGTAGGCACGCAGCCCGAAGCGATCGCGAGCCCGGAGCTGGAGATCCCCGACGGAATACCCGCCCCAACGCTTGCAGTCGAGCGCGATTCCAACCCGCCCGGGCTCCCCGACGCGAACGTGCAAGGCGAGCGCGCGGGAGCCGCTCGCGAGGCCCGCCGGCAACCGGAGCAGCAGCTCGAGCGGCTGGAGGGCGACGTCGCTCTCGATCTCGATCGACGCATTCACCCGCTCGCCCTGCAGAGCTCGCTCACGGTCGAGCTGGTATCGGATGTCGAGCTCGGGCCTGCGCGCGAGCCCGATTCCAAGGGCCAGCCAGGCCGCGAACGGCGTCGCGAGGGCGGCCAGCTCAGGCCGCCCGAGGACTAGAGCCGCAAGGAGCCCGGCGGCCGCCAGGAGGACGTAGGCGCGCAGCTTCGGCGTTGCGCTCGAGGTCACTCGACGATGGATTCCAGGTCTTCGGCGGCCGGGGTTGGGACGGCCTCGAGGCACTCACGGACGACATCCTCCTGCCGGACCCGCTGCACCCACACCTCAGGACGCAGCGTGAGCCGGTGCGCGAGCGCCGATGGTGCCACCTCTTTTACGTCCTCCGGCGTCACGTAGCCCCGGCCGCGCAGCGCCGCGCGGCAGCGCGAGAGCTTGAGGAGGGCGAGCGTGCCGCGCGGGCTCGCTCCAACCTGTACACGTGGGTTCGCGCGCGTGGCGCTCACGAGGTCGACGATGTAGAGACCGATGCTCTCGGCGACATGGACGTCCTCGACAACCGCCTGCAGCGCCAGCAGGTTGGGACCGTCGACGAGGCCCTCGAGCTCGATCTCGTCGGAACGCCGCTCCCGCCGGCGCTCGAGCATCTCCCATTCGTCCTCCCGGTCGGGATAGCCGACTTCGATCCGGAGCAGGAAGCGGTCGAGCTGGGCCTCGGGGAGCGGATACGTGCCCTCGTACTCGATCGGGTTCTGCGTCGCCAGGACGAGGAAGGGCCTCGCGAGCGCGTGCGTTGTGCCGTCGATCGTGACCTGGCGCTCCTGCATTGCCTCGAGGAGCGCAGCCTGTGTCTTCGGTGGAGCGCGGTTGATCTCGTCTGCGAGGAGGAGGTTCGTGAAGATCGGGCCGGGCCGGAACTCGAAGTCACCCGCCCGCTGGTCGTAGATGGACGAGCCCGTGATGTCCGACGGCATCAGGTCCGGCGTGAACTGGATGCGGGAGAAGCCAAGGCTCGCGACCTGTGCGAAGGAGCGCGCGATGAGCGTCTTGGCGAGGCCCGGAAAGTCCTCGATCAGGACGTGGCCGTCCGCGAGTATGCCAAGCAGGACGAGCTCGAGTGCCTCGCGCTTCCCGACGACGGCGCGCTCGACTTCGTCGAGGAGGCGCTCTGAGGTGCGGGCGACCTCCTCGAGAGGCGTCACAGCGTCTCCAGCCGGGCGACGATCGCCTCGATCTCGTGGACGTCCAGGCGGGGCCCTCTCCGCTCGTCGGGCAGTTCTCGATCCGGCCGGAGGAGCGCCCAGGCCTTGTCCCCGAGCAGTCGGTGTGCGTGCCCGTCGTCGGCATCGAGTGCGACCCCATGTCGGACGGCGAGCCGGTGCGCGGCGATCTGACGGAGGAGCGGTCGGAGCCGACGGTGGAGGTCCAGCGGGTTTGCGGCTCCCTGAACGACGTCGTGCTCGATGCGCTCGAGCTCACGGAGACGCGATGAGCGGGGTCGCCGCGCCCGAAGCGCTCGCTCGAAGGCCATCGAGCCTGGTGGCAGGGCGCGGAGCGCCCACCATGCGAGCGCCGAGAGGCCGAGCGCCTCGACCACGAGCAGCCCGACGGCCAAGCCGGTGGTCACTGCGTCGCCGTCCGCAGGTCGCCGCGGATGGCAATGAGGCACTCGATCGCCTCGTCCTTGGCGTCCGCGCTGACTTCGTCCCGGCTGAACTTGGCCCGCTCGAAGAGGTCGGTGAGCCTGCCCACCGGCTGGGCGCCCGCCTGCAGGTCGATGAGCACCCGCTGGAGGTATTCGAGCGGCGCCTCGAACGGCTTTCGCGCCAGGCCTGCCCGG
>Ga0307320_10000748_pt1 | contig 11752 bp, 11 predicted proteins | sample ER_DNA_369_FD_194495 | JGI IMG/M metagenome (GOLD analysis project Ga0307320, IMG submission 194495) | Bulk soil microbial communities from the East River watershed near Crested Butte, Colorado, United States - ER_DNA_369 | ecosystem: Environmental > Terrestrial > Soil > Floodplain | place...
CCATGTCCGACTCTTTGTCGATGACCTGCCGGATACCCATGGTGGTGATGCGACTCGCGTCGGCCAGAAGAATCCGGATCGCGCGTTCGGGCCTCTCGCTCATGAATGCTCCTCACGAGCTCGCTCGTTGCGACGAGCGCGGAGCGGCTCAACCTTCTTTTCGAGGGGCAGGAGCAGCGTGACCGCCGTTCCCTTGCCCGGTGTTGACTGAATTTGCAGCGAGCCGCCGATAAGCTCGGCGCGCTCGCGCATGGACAGAAGTCCGACCGACTTCTTGTGACGCGCGGCCTTCACGAGATCGAACCCCATGCCGTCGTCTGTCACGTGGAGTACCCAGTTGTCGTTCGCTCGGGACCACGCGATGCCGACCGCGCTCGCATGCGCGTGCTTGTGCACGTTCTGGAGTCCCTCCTGCATGACGCGATAGACCGCCAGCTCCGCCATGGGACTGAGCCCGGTGTCCTTGAGATCGAGCTGACTCGCGACCTTGATTCCGCAGCGCGTCTCCCACTCGGACGCGTAGTTGCGCATCGCCTCGGCGAGACCGAGCTCGGTGAGCTCCGGTGGGCGAAGGTCGTAGATCATCGCGCGGACCGAATCGAGCGAGCCACGGAACTGGCCCTTGAGATTCGACAACTCGGTGCGCAGGGTCTGGCGGACTTCGGCCGGAGCCCGCTCGGCGATGCGCTCGAGGTACTCGACTTCGAAGATCGCGTTCGCGAGCACCTGCGCTGGGCCATCGTGAACGTCGCGGTAGAGCCGCTCGCGCTCCGCCTCGAGGCTTCCGAGCACGCGCTGGGCGACCTCGACCGAGACGTCCTCGCTGTCAGAGGAGGGATCGATGCCCGAGCCGAGCAGATAGGCGGCGCTCGATTCGATGTGCTGCACGACGAGCTGCAGCTGCTTCAGGCGTCGGTAATCGCGCTGGGTCTCGCCGTCGAGCTCGCCGTTGGTCGTGTCGCGTCTTTGGCCCTCGGCGTGTTTCTGATAGGTGCGCGCGTACTTCTCGACCTGCTGGCGCAAGTTGCGCACTTCGAGTCGCAACGCGTCGACGATTGCGCCGAACTGGTCGTCGAGATCAACTGCTGTTCGAGGAACACGGACTGCGTCGCTCATCGGCGGTCAGTCTAGCGGCGCTCAGCGTGAATTCGGGACGATGAAGAGCACATATGAAACGCTTTCAGCGACGACCGACCACCGCAGATCGCGCGCGCGCACCGCGAGCGGTGATCCCGGCTTGACGAGGACCGCTCGCGCGCCTCGCCGCGCGAGAACATCACGCCAAGTTGGACCTAGAGAGACCAGCGTCTCGTAGTCGCGGAGGGCATCACCGGTGTATGGGAAGAGTCGACCGTCGATAAAGACCGGAGTTGCAGGCGCGTACCAAATGAGGAATCCGCCCCAGTCGTAGTCGTTCACGACCCCTGGACCAGGCGGCAGCGAGGAAAGGACGCCGGTCGGATAGGCACTGAGGTCGGGCTCACCGCGCGCTAAAAGGCCGGTGCCGACCACAGCCGCGAGCGCGATCGCGGCCATCGCGACATCGATGCGGAGCGGTGGAACGCGCGGGGCGAAGGCGGGGAAATGCGCGTTGATGCGAAAGCGAGCGGCGACGAACGCGATCGCGTCCGGGGCATGGGCCGCGAGATATGAGGCGGAGGCGACCGCGAAGAACGGCGTGTGGCGCGCGGCCGTCATCGAAACGAAGAGCACCGGAACGAGGAGCGCGACCTCGCGCAGCACAGTCGGACGCGATAGCTGTGCCGTCACGAGAACGGCGAGGACGATGAACGCGAAGACGAAGCCGTACGGCTGCGTCACGTCGGGAACCCCTTCTTCCAGGATGATCCGCGGCGGCGAGAGAAAGTGACCGCTCGCGGAGGTCCAGATGGTGAGACCCGACGGCGTGAGGAGTGTTGCCGCGATCGACGCGGCGATGACGCCGACCACGAGACGTCGTGCATCCGGCCGCCGGAGCCAGAGCTCGGCGCATGCGATCGCTGTCACCCCGAGGCCGAGTGCGAACGAGGCGTGCAGGTTCGCCCACACGACGATGAGCGCGGGGACGGCCATGAGCAGGCGCGGTCGCTCCGCCGACGCCTGCAACAGAAGGACGAGCACGGCAAAACACAGGAGCCCCATGAGCTGCGGGCGTTCTGTCCATGCGAAGCGGGTCAGCGCGATCGCTGGCAACGTCGCGATCAAGGCAAAGATCGGGCGTCGCTGCGCCCGCAGCGCGGCGGCGACGATGAGCGTCACGATCGCGGCCACGAGCAGCGCGCGGAGGACGATGATCCCGTTCCAGCCGAGCGCGGCGTAGGCCTCGTACCAGATCACCTGGCCGAACCACTGATCGGTCAGAACCGGCAGCCCCTTCACCGACCAGGAAAATGCGTCGACGCGAGCGAGACCTTCGGTCACGGTCTGCCGCCCCTGCGCGAGATGCCAGAACAGATCTGGATCGCCGACGGTCGCGAGGGTCGAGATCGCCCCGAAGATGCCGCCCGTCATGAGCGGCAGCGACCACGAGAAGCGTCGAGTCACGGTCGCGCCAGGACGATCCACAGACCCTCTTTGTCGGACGACAGCACGCGCCATCCGTCCTCGCGCAACGCCACGGCGAGCGGACGCTGCGGCCTCAGAAGGAGCTCGCTCACCTTGTATTTGTCGAGGAGGTCACGCCACCCCGGGCGAAGAGCGACGACCGCGCGGTAGTCGTCGAGCACGCCGGCGAGATATGGCACGTAGCGCCCGTCGATGAACACGGGCCGCTCCGGCAGATTGAAGATCAGATATCCGCCCCAGTCGTATTCGTTCAACAGAACTCCCGTGTCGGCGCGCAGCGCGTCGAGCGCGCCGGCGGGATACGCGCGAGTCTCCGGACGCACCGGAGCACCCGTGGCGCTCGCGAGCGCGGCGATGACGAGCACGAGGGCGACGGGCGCACGGACTGGCGCAGGGATCTCGAACACGCGCCAGCGCGGAGCGAGCTCGGCGAGGCGCGCGCCGAGGAACGCGGTCGCCGCGAAGCAGAAGAACAGCATCTGGCGCTGCGCGGTGAACGCGAGGTAGAGGAGTGGCGCCAGGAGCATCGCCTCGCGAAGCGATCCTCCGCGAAGCAATGCACTCCCGATCACCAGCATCACGAACCCTGCGAACAGCGCGCCGGCAGGAGTCACAACATCGGGCGGAAGGAATTCCGTCAAGAACCGCGGCGGGTGCAGAAAATCCTCGCGCGCCGCACCTGCAAGCTCGAGCGGCGCGGGATTGAGAAACGAGACCGCAACGCACGCGATCGCGGTGGCGAGGAGCGGAAGCCCGCGCCGGCCGTTCGTCAGAACAGCTTCGGTCGCGAAGATGGCCAACACCGCCAACCCGAGGAGATACCCGCCGTGCAGATTCGTCCACAGGAGGAAGATCAGCGGCAGCGCGAAAAGGCGCCGCGAGAAACCAGGCGGGAGGGAAAGGAGAAGCTCCAGGACCGCAGGAAAGAGGGCCAGCGTGAAGAGCAGCGGCCGATCGGTCCAAGTGATCTTCGAGACGAGCAACGCCGCGACGACCAGCGGCAGCGAGATCCACCACGGTGTCCCGCCACGGCGAGCGAGGCGCACGACAAAGAACGACCCCAGGGCGATGAGCGTCGCGCGGAGGATGGCGACCCCGGCCCAGCCCGATGCCGCGAACGAGGCGGCGAACGCGATCTGGCCAAGCCACTCCCCAATCCCGAAGTGCGTGCCGGCCACCGTGGAGGAGAAGATGTCCTGTCGGAGGAACTCGCGATGATCGAGCATCCATTGGCCCATGGCGAGGTGCCAGTAGGTGTCCGAATCCGTGGAGGGCAGACCCACCGCGATGATGAAAACCGCGCTCGCGACGGCTATGGGAAACGCGTTCGCGGCGAAAGCCGCAGCTAGCGATCGGGACGCAGAAGCCATCGGACCGTGAATGCGGCGACGTCGCGCATCGCAAGAAACGCCGCGGCTGGTGTGACGCCTTCCGCGATGCCCGCGATCCGCGGGCGGTGAGGGATGTCGACCTCGCGGACGACACGGTGGCGCGAACACAGTGTGATGAGGATCTCGGCCTCGAAGAAGTTCGAGTCGCTGCGCGGCGGAGCGGATCGCAGCTCCTGAGCCCGATAGAGCTTCACGCTGTCGATGTCGTGCACGGGTAACCGGAAGATGCGCCGCAGCAAGCCGGAATACAGCTGAGCCATCACGACGCGGCTCGCCGGGTCGCGTCGCGGCACGCGCCGGCCCACGACCAGCGCGGCCCCTTCGTGCGCCGCCCATAGAGGCTCGAGCGCGGCGGCCGGCACCTGCCCGTCCCCCGGAGTGAAGTAGATCCACTCGCCCTGTGCCTCGGCGTAGAGGCGCTTCATCGTCGAAGGGATCCCCTGCCGCGACGGGTTGCGCAGAAGTCGGAGCTCGGCGACCTCGTTGCACGAGCGCAGTAGCTCGGCCCACGTGCCATCGGTGCTGCCGTCATCGCAGACGATCAGCTCGAAGCTCGAAGCGAGAGCGCGCGCGGCGTCGCGGTGGCCTCTCACGACCCCGGCCACCGTGACCTCCTCGTTGTGGGCAGGGATCACGATCGAGAGCTGGATGGCGCCACCCTAGGGCAATGTGGCCGCGCGGCCGGTGTCCGGCGAGGCGCGAACTGAGCACGAGATGCCGACGTCGGTGCGGAGGGGATAGATCCGGATGCTGCCCCGTTCGACGGGCGGCGCAAGCCAGGGCGCGGTACCGCCTCGATACAGCTCGTCGTACGCAGAAAAATGCGCCGCCTCCAACACCACGCTCTTCGCGCCGTAGCGCGCCGCTACGCAGCCGGCCGCGTCGAGTCCGTCCGACGGCGTGACCAGGACCGGGCGATCCGCGATCCACCGCCAAGCGGCGCCGTCGATCGCGAGGAATGGACCCGCTGGGATCGCTTCGACGGCATCAGCACGCAATCGCGAGCCGACGTTGAACGACCCATCCCAATTGGACAGGCCGAACACCGCGAGGACCGTCACAGCGCCGAGCGTCCCGTACGTCACGAGCCGGCGAGCGGTCGGCTCGAGCCGCGCGAGCCATGTCTCGCCGCCGAGCGCCACGAGCGCCATCGCGAACGGAAAGAACGCGGCGAGCGAATGAAAGTAGGAGCCCCGGGTGGCATGAAGAGGCCAGATCACTCCTTCGGCGACATAAATAAGGAGTGCGATTGCCGCGAACGCTCGCACGGCGGGGAGATGCCATCCAGTACGAAGGCCGAGCGCGAGCGGCACAACGAGAAAGAGGAGCAGCGCGGCAAGCGCGACGACGAGGTCGGACCAGAGCGCGGTCAGACGCACGCCGATCAGCGTTGCCAGATCCGCGGTGCCGCTCGGCGTCAATGCGAAGAAGTCTTCATATCGAACCAGGAGGACCCCTTTCGCGAGTGCGGTCGCCGGCGAACCCGGCAGGGCAAGGCCGCGAACGAGCCAGGCAAGACCGATCGCGAGCGCGACCGCGCTTCCGGCGATGCCGGCGACGCGCGAGGAGGGGCGAATCGCAAGGGCCAGCAGCGCGACGCCGAACAGCGCTCCCTCGGCGCGCGCGAGAAAGAGGAGACCGACCAGCGCGCCCGCGATCGCGCCGGCGCGGACGTCTCCGGCCGCCGCACGCCCGAACGCGACGAAGAAGAACGTTCCGACGAGAGCGGCGATCGCGAACGAGTCGAGGGTGACCCACGCCGGCGCGAACGTGAACCCGCCCAGTCCCGCGAGTGCGGATGCGACGAGCGCGGCGCGTGAGGACGCGCCGATCGAGCGCGCGGAAACGTACGTCGCGGCGGGCACGAATGCGGCGACCGCGATGATCGCGGCCTGCGCCGAGCGGAACGTCCCAAGGACCGGCTCGAGTAGCGCGATCCCCGTCGCCTGCACGACCGTGGCGAGCGGCATCCAGAAGCGATGGCTCGGGACGGGAAGATCGGCGAGGCGCGGCGCCTCGAGAAAGTTCCAGACGAAGTCGGCCGTAAGGCCCTGACCGTGCGCGAGTCGCTGAGCGACGTCGACGTAGTAAAAGGCGTCCGTGAATCCCGGTTGGGTCACGACGAACGCTGCGGAGAGGACGCGGAACACGACAAGTCCGAGCGAGAGGGCGACGAGCGCCCGGCTCACGGTCCGGCCCCGATCCGTTCGGTGCGTTGGGTCCTCAAATAAAGCGCCCCGCCGACGACGATCACCGAGAAGACGCTCACCGCGCGGTCGAGCACCGCGACTGCGACTGCGTCGTTCTGCGCGAGGCCGAATCCTGAGGTCAGGACGTACACCATCGCGATCTCGACGAATCCGAAGCCCGCCGGGGTGAGGGGCACGGTCGTGAGAAGGGAGGCTGCGACGGCCACAAAGATCACCTGCGAGGGCGGCAGGTAGAGGCCGAGCGCGATGAGAACGAGGAAGAGACGGCTCGTCTCGAGGAACCATACGAGGAGCGTCATCGGCCCGGCGACGGGAAGAGCGCGAAAGCTGTGTAGCACGCCCTCTCGAAAGAGCCGACCGATGCGGCGGACCTCCCCGGGAAAGAAACGCCCGAGCCGCGGCCCGATCGCATACAGCGCGACGAGGCCGAGCAGGATCACGAGACCGAGAACGCCGCCCGTGACATAGAGGATGTTCAGGTCGGGGAGGATCGTGCGTCCGAACGCGACGTAGCCATCGACGACGAGCAACCCGAAGACGACGAACAGGTCCAGGAGTCTCTCCGCGACGACGACACCGACCGTTCGTGACAGCGAAATCCCAAAGCGGCGCTTCACCAGGTAGCTGCGGTACAGGTCGCCGAGCTTTGCCGGGACGAGGCAGTTCACGAACCAGCCCAGAAGGAGGATCTCCAGAAGGTCGCGTCCGAACACGCGAGCGCCGCCCTCGCGCAGCAAGCGCGCCCAGCGGATGGCCCGGACCGGGAACGACAGGTAGTACACGAAGAGCGCGGCGAGCACGAAGACCGGATCCGCGCGGCGCAAGGTCGCGAACGCCTCCGACCAGTCGACGTTCCGCGCGAAGTACGCGATCAGCGCGATGGGGATCGCCGTGGATATGAGCTCGCGCCAACCGAACAGCTGGCGGCGAACGGCAAGGTCGTCGGTCCGCTCCGCCGCGGCGGCGAGCTGCTCGATCGTCGGGTCCTCGACGTGCGTCGAGGCCCGCTCTCTCAGCGAGTCTCGGTGGGGCTCTTTCGTCCCAGCCACTTTCGAAACCGGTCGTATCGGGTGTAGACGTGGACCCCGCCGCCGGACAATCGTCCCTGCGCGACGCCTTGTTTCAATGAGCTCAGGAAATCGCCGCGCCCGGCGAAGTCAGGCATCTCGACGAATGCCCGGCCGATCTCGGCCGCGCGATGCGCGTCGCTTCCAGCCGTGCCGACGATGTCGTGCTCCTTCGCGTATGCGGCGGCCGAGCGGTTGTTGAGGAAGATCGCTTCGCGAGCGTTGAAGACCTCGAGTGCGTCGATGTGCGTGCGCAGTCGATCGAGTGAGGCGCGCCGCATGTGGTAGCGCCGATTCATGCTGAACGGATGCGGTACGACGACAAAGCCACCCTGGTCGTGGATCCGCGCGATCGTCTCTTCGCCGGTGAGGTCGCGCGGAACGGCGCGCTCGAGAAAGAGACCGATAATCTCGCCGTCACGCGAGCTGATCTCTTCCCCGATGACCACACGAAAGCCGTCGGCGATCTCGCGCAGTCGGAGACCCCCGTCGATTGTGTTGTGATCGGTCGCGCAGATCACGTCGACGCGCGCGGCACGCACAGCACGAGCCTGCTCAGCGATTGGCGTGCGACTGTCCGGCGAGGCCTCGCAGTGCGTGTGCATGTCCACGCGAACACGCTTCGCCTCGTTCTCTATCAAGCAGCTCGTCCCGTCGGCGTTGCCTCCGCGACTCGCCACCAGCTCAAGGCTGAGAGTTTCGCTCGGCTCGGCAGAGCCGGGCCTCGCTCAGTCATGTTGTCATGGGGACCTTCCTTTTTTGTGCGCGTCGTCGACGATCGCGCGCACGCGGTCGCGAAATCGTGACACATCGAAGCGGCGCGCCGAGTCGCGAAGCGCTTTCGGTTCGAACCGCGCGCGCTCCGCTCGCAGGACACCCTCGGCGAAGGCCCGTGCTTCGGGGACGTCGACCAGGACGCCCTCCTGACCGTCGCGGACGATATCGAAGACGCCACCTGCGGCAAGAGCAACAACGGGAGCGCCCGAGGCGAGAGCCTCGACGCAGACGATCCCGAAGTCGTCCTCGGCCGGGAAGACGAGCCCGCGCGCCGACGCGAGCAGGGACCGCAGCGTTGCGTCGTCGGCGCGCCCGGCGAAAACGACGTTCTCGCTTGCGATGCGCTCGAGTGCACCGCGTTCGCGACCCTCTCCCACGACGAGGAGACGCAGCCCGATGTCGTTGAACGCGCGAACCGCCACGTCGGCGCGCTTGTAAGCCGAGAGCCTGCCGACGAAAAGCCAGAAATCGCCGCGCTCGGAATTCGCGGCGAACGAATCGACGTCGACCGGCGGGTGCACAACCTCGATCGCTTCCGCGGGCACACCGTAGTAGGTCTGTATGCGGCCCCGCACCACGGTCGAGTTGGCCATCCACCGATCGACGCGGCGCGCGGCTTTCTGGTCGTCCTCGCGAAGGCGGCCGAGGAGGTCGCGCACGATCGGGATGAGCGGCGCGGGTACCTCCTCCTGCAGATATCGGTCGGTCCAGTCATACAGATATCGCGTCGGCGAGTGGCAGTACGCGACCGCGATGGTGCGATCTGGGAGGCCGATGCACTTAATGAATGCGCTCGTCGAAATGAGAGCGACGTCCGTCTCGGGCGGCACGCGAAGAGCGCGCGCCGCGTTCGGGTACAGAGGGAGGAGGAGCCGATGACTCTCACCGAGAAGGAGATGCTGAAGATAGCTCGTGCGGAGCGTCCATCCTGGGAGATCTCCGTAGCGGCGGCGATCGTGGAAGAACGTATAGACGGGTGCTTCGGGCCACATCTGGTGGAGGGTCTCGACCACACGTTCGGCGCCGCCATGCGCGACGAAGTACTCGTGCGCGAGCGCGAGCTTCATCGGCCAAGGATGCGCTGCCGCGCGACGAGAGCGGCGAAGACCGGCAGGACGCGCTGGCGGCGCCATCGGCTCGGCTCGAACCAGAGACGCCAGAGCCACTCGAGACCGATGGCGTGAACGAACCGCGGCGGAAGCCGCACTCGCCCGGCGAGCTGATCGAAGACGCCGCCCACGCCGATCGCGGTGCGGACGGACGGTAGGAGCGGCATGTTCCGCGCGATCCAGCGCTCCTGCGCAGGCATTCCGTACGCGACGAGGAGGACGCGGGCGTCCGAGGCCTGGATCCGCGCGCGGATATCGGCGTCGTCCTCCGGCGCGGGCGAACCGGCATACGTGCCGGCGACGCTGAGCGACGGATTCCGCCGCATGAGCGTCGCGGCTGCGCGCTCGGCGACTCCCGGCGCCGCGCCAAGCAGGAAGACCGGACCGCTCGCCAGCTGGAGGATCGCGGGCACCAGCAGCCGGCCCGGGACGCGGCCGGGCAGCGGATCGCGGAGCACGCGAGAGGCGACGAGCACGCCGGTGCCGTCGGCGACGACCAGCTCGGCGGCTCGGGCGATCTTTCCGAGGTCGGCATCGCGGCGGCAGAGCATCACGAACTCGGGATTTGCGGTGATCACGAAGGTCCGCTTGCTCGCGGCGTGACGTTCGATGATCCGTTCCGCGGCGGCGGCGAGGTCGTCGCGGTCGAAGCCGACGCCGAGGATGTCGACGCGCGCCGACGCCAAGGCTTCCTCGCTAGTGGACTGCGACGAGGCTTCTGCGGAAGAAGTCGAGGTGCTCGAGCGCGAGACCCGTCCCCTTCGCGACGCAGTAGAGCGGGTTTTCGGCGACGTAGCACGCGACTCCCGTGACCTGCGTCAGGAGCTTGTCCATGTTGCGAAGGAGCGCGCCCCCGCCCGACAGGACCATGCCTTTGTCGATCACGTCCGACGCGAGCTCCGGAGGTGTTTCCTCGAGGACGGCCTTCACGGCGCCCATGATTTGCTGAAGAACAGGATCCATCGCCTCGGAGATCTCGTTCGAACCGATCGTGATCGTGCGCGGCAGGCCGGCGATGAGGTCGCGCCCGCGCACCTCCATCGTGAGCTCGGGGTCCATTGGAAGCGCCGATCCGATCTGGATCTTCACGTCCTCGGCGGTGCGCTCGCCGATCATCAGGTTGTAGCGCTTGCGCACGAAGTTCGCGATCGCCTCGTCGAGCTTGTTGCCCGCCGCGCGAACGCTCCGCGAAACGACGATGCCGCCGAGCGAGATGACCGCGATCTCCGCGGTGCCACCGCCGATGTCGATGATCAGGTTGCCCGACGGACCGGAGATCGGAATGTTCGCGCCGATCGCGGCAGCGAGCGGCTCCTCGATGAGATGCGCCTCGCGCGCGCCCGCTCGGATCGCGGCGTCCTTCACCGCGCGACGCTCGACGCTCGTCACACCCGACGGGACGCAGATCATGAGCTGAGGCTGAAAGATGCGGATCTGGCCACACACCTTGTTGATGAAGTACCGGAGCATGTATTCGGTGATCACGTAGTCCGCGATCACGCCATCGCGCATCGGACGAAGCGCGGTGATCGTGCCCGGCGTTCGGCCGAGCATGAGTCTCGCCTCCTCACCCACCGCGACGATTCGGGGCCGGTTCGAGCCATCCTCTTTCGCGAGCGCGACCACTGATGGCTCGGTGAGGACGATCCCCTTCCCACGGACGTAAACGATGACGTTGGCGGTGCCGAGGTCGATGCCGATCTGACGGGAGAACACGCGCTGAACTCTAACGGGCTACATGACCGAAAGGTGCGTTAGTTGGTCACGCACCGACGCCATGAAGGATGAAGTCGGTTGCAAATCCGAGGATGAGCCCGGCCAAGACGCCCCAGGTCGTCATGTCTTTGTGTCCGAGCTTGCGCGCGACGGCGAGGAGTTCGATCACGACATAGAGGATCGACCCGGCCGCGAGCGCCAGGAACGCCGCAAAGACCGTCTCGTTCTGAAAAGACTGACCGATGACGGTGCCGATGAAGGTCGGACCGCCCGCGATCAGGCCGAGCGCGCCGAGAAAACGCCAGCTCGGGAGGTGCGCCTCACCTGCGAGTGGTCCCACGATGCCGAAGCCCTCGGTCGCGTTGTGCAGCGCGAACCCGATCACGAGCACCAGGGCCAGCCGCAGCTGCCCTCCGGCGGCGGACTGGCCGATCGCCAGACCCTCTGAGAGGTTATGGAATCCGATCCCCAGCGCGATGAAGAACGCGAGCCGTTGTGCGGGCGTCAGACGCGCGATCGGACCGGCGCGAAACTCTTGAACATTCGCCGCGCCTGGCCCGAAACGCATCGCCGCGCGCGCGCGGCGCGCAAGCCACAGGTCGTAGCAGACGAGACTCATGAGCCCGACGATCAAAGACACCGCAAAGACAAGGGCGAGCCAAGAGAAGTGGAGCCATGTGCCACCGCTCGCCATCGCCTCGTCGAGCGCGGCCTCGACGGGCTCAACTCCTTCGGAGAGGACATCCCAGAAGAGAAAGAGAAGGATTCCCGTCGCCCCGGCATTGAGAAGTGCGCGCATCTGGGTCGACGCGCTACGCATTCGTCCGAGCGGCAACCCAAGAAATACGGTGAAGCCAGCGATCGCGCCCAGCGCCAGGATCTCACCCATCGACATCGCGGCTCCCGCCCTCTCCGGT
>Ga0307320_10000752_pt1 | contig 11732 bp, 10 predicted proteins | sample ER_DNA_369_FD_194495 | JGI IMG/M metagenome (GOLD analysis project Ga0307320, IMG submission 194495) | Bulk soil microbial communities from the East River watershed near Crested Butte, Colorado, United States - ER_DNA_369 | ecosystem: Environmental > Terrestrial > Soil > Floodplain | place...
CGATCGGTCCGACGTTGTAAAGCGACGGCGTCCGCTCACGATCGTCGTCTCGCGGTGAGCTCGGGATTGGTAGGGGCGGCCGCTACTCGGCAAGGGTCGTCCTGCGCGCTGCTGACTATGCCTCCTACACGTGCAAGGCAGGAGGCCATCGACGCGATCAAGCGCCTGGCGACGGCGAGGGCTCGGAGTCCTGGTGGGATGGTCCTGGAAGCTGCCGGTCGGCTCGCGCGGAACAACGCCTTTGGGGGATGCACGCCTCGAGTTCACGGCCAAACGGTTACTGCTGACCCTCATACGTTGCTCAACTTTCGACGTGGCCAACAATGGACGGCCTCCGACTGGCCTCCATTACCGGCCTTGACGCTCAACTCCGATTCAGTTCGTACAGCTCCGCCTACGAGAAGCGGGTGACCCACCCTGCTCGGCCACGCGCGCTGAGGCGGACGAGACCTCGATCCTTGCCGGATCCCGCGTTGTGAGCCGTCTGCCCATGGTCACCACCACAACAGGAGGCACCGAGCCTCCCGCGGCGTCGCCGTTACGAGCCCGAAGTCACGCGTTCAAGCAGCTCCACGTAGCGTCGCGCGCTCACCGGCCACGCGTACTCCTCGTAGCGCCGCCGCGCCGCCCGCGCGCGCGCCCCGGCGGCGTCCGGAGACGCGGCCGTTTCACGCAGCGCCTCAGCGAGCTCGTCCGCGCTGCCCGACCGGAAGAACCGTACTTCCTGCGGCGAGAAGTGCTCTCGAATTGCAAGCAGATCCGCCGTGACGATGGGCACACCGAGGCGGGCGTACTCGAAGAGCTTCGTGGGGATCGCCGCCTGGTTTCTCTCCTCGGGAAGGTTGCAGATCACTCCGACCGACGCGCCGCAAACCCGCTCGAGCACCTCGGGCTGGGGAAGAAAACGGCCGCTGAGATGTACCCGGTCGGAAAGGCCAAGCTCCGCGACCCTTGCGCGAATCGTCGGCAGCGCATCCCCGTCCCCATAGATCTCGAGGCTCAGCTCCGGCACGTCGTGCACGATCTGCGCTGCAGCCTCGATCAAGAGCTCCACTCCCCAGTACGGCGTGATTGTGCCGTGGTAGACAACACGGAAGCCATTCGTCCTGGCTTCTGCGGGAGCGGCCGCAGGCACAAGCTGTTCATCGAGGCTGTTGAGCACGACCGTGATCTTTTCGCGCGGCACTCCGCGTGCTTCCAATGCGCGCCGATAAGGATCGTGGACTGTGACGATTGCGGTGGCGGCTCTCGTAGCAAGGCGCTCGACGACGCGCATCATCCCGTTCGCGACACCAAAGCCACGCCGCGATCCAAAGCGCATCGCGAAGAGCTCCGGCGCGAAGTCGTGGATGTCAAAGAGAACGCGCGCCCCGAACAGCCTCGGCGCGAGCGCGGCAACGATGAGGAAATCTGGGGGATTGTGCACCTGCACGACGGTGTATCGGCGACGCTTCATCAGCGCGGCAACCTTTACCGTGGCCAGTAGCGTGAAGCCGAGGTACTCCCGGGCGACTTCGATCGCCCCGCGGCCCCACTGATGCGATAGCGGCAGCCGGAAGACGGCAACCCCGTCGACCTCCTCCTGGGCCGGCTCGCCGGGCTTGCGCATCGCCACGACGTCGACCTCCCAGCCCGCGTCGAGCGCCGCCCGTGCCTCGTTGGCCACTCGGCCCTCGCCTACCGGATACGGGCCGTGCAGGACCATGCAGAGCCTTCGCCTTCGCTTCAAGCGCCGGCCCTCGCCAGGACGGTCTCGTACAGCGCGATCGTTCGTTCCGCAACTCGGCGGCGGGAGAGCCGCTCGGCTCGTTCGCGTAGCGTCGAGCCCCGTCCATTCGCGAAGGCGTCGACGACCGCGTCGGCGAGCGCGACCGGATCTCGTGGGACGATCGCGCAGCCGGGAAGCCCACTCAGGAGCTCGGGAAGGTCGCCGACCGGAACCGAAACCACGGGTGTCGTGCAGGCGAGCGACTCCCTCACCGCGACAGGCGAACCCTCGAAGTTCGACGTCACGAGCGTTACGTCGACAGCGTTCATCACGTCGGCGACCTGCTCGCGCGAGAACCCCTCCAGGCTGACCGCCGTGACGTCTTGCACACGCTTCCGCACCTCGTCGACTGCGGCGTCGAACAGGCGCACACCTTTGTCGGGGTTCGCTCGCGCCCCGGGCAGGAGCAGATAACGGCCGCGATCACGCCAGCCCAGGGCGGCGCGCGCCTCGGCTGCCGGCCGCGGTCGGAGGAGCTCGACGTCGACGCCTGCCGGAACAACCGCCGCATTGGGACAGCCGAGACGCAGTGCCCCGTCCCTGCTCACGAAGACGGGCGTACCGAGCCGAGCGACGAACCACGACAACCAGCCCTGCCAGCGGACCCGCGGATTCCCCGTGTCGCTGCCGTGAAAGGTGACGATCACCGGAACGCTCCGCTGGGAGACGGCCAGAGCCCCGGTCAAGCCGTAGTGGGCATGTACGAGGTCGAAGCGGCCGGCGGCGATGGTGCGACGCAACGCGCGGCCGGCCACCGCGTACTCGGTCCTCCGCTCACGACCGCTGAACGCGAGTACCTCGACGTCCACGCCGAGCGCTCGCACGTCTTCGACGAGGTCGCGCACGAAGCAGCCCGCGGACGGCTCCTTCTCGGAGGGGTAGATGTTCGTGAAGCAGAGCACCTTCATCGCTCACACGTCCGGGATCAGCAGGCGGTCACCGACGAGTCGGCGGGAAGGAAAGCCAAGTCCTTTCAGCGTGATCGTGGCGACCGGGAACGTCTCCACTTTGGGAACGCACGATCATCGGCAGGAGCATCAACACCCAGAAGACGAGCAGCAGATCGGGCCGGGTGAGGGTGATGCCCGTGAGGCTGTTCACGATAAAGACAAACCACACCGAGACGGCCCAGAAGACGAGGTGCCGCTCCTGGATCGGCTTCCCTCTGAACCGGGACGAAGCCTCCAGCAAGTAGAACACCAGGAGCAGCACGAAGGTTCCGAAGAGCAACAAGCCTCCACCTGCCCAGAGAAACAGAAACTGGTTGTGAGGGTCCTGCCCGACGTCGTAGCGGAAGCCGTTGGAGGCGAAAATGGCAGGCCGGCCGAATCCGACGCCTCTCAAAGGGTCCTCACGGACCTGTTCCCAGACGGCCGCGTACGCCTTCAGTCGCCACTGTGCGCTGGCGTCCGTGCTCGGACTAGCCGTGACCCGGTCGGCGAACGTCGGAACGAGGGTCGGATCGAGTCGCGGGACCAACAGCGCCACGAGTACGAGAAACGGAGCGAGCAGGGGCACGGACACAGCAGCCCGCAGGCCGACGCGCCGAAAGACGAGCAGAGCGACCGGCACGAGGATGCTCGCCACGGCGAACGTGGTTCGCTGGAACGTGCTCACGAGAGCGAAGGTCGCGAGGCCGGCCATCAGGAGATGAAGTGCTCCGGCTCTCGCCGCGCGGTGGGTCTCGAGGTTGAGGAGGGCGAGGAGCAGAGCCGCGGCCATGAACATCGCGGTGCTCCCCGCGAGAACCCGTTCGCCTCCGGTCGAGAGGACCACCTGGGTGGTGGCCGACGTTCCCGTCGTGTAGCCGTAGATCGCAACGCCTACCTGCCACAAGGTTCCCGCATAGAAGACAGCGACAAGCCACTTGTATGCATCGCGTGGCTTGATGTCGCTGACGGCAAACGCGATCCCCGCGTACAGGAGAAAGCGGAGCGGCAGGCTGAAGAGGCTCTCCCCGTACCGTTCGTGCCCCCGGATGATCGCGGCGAGCAACGCGGCGCCGAACAGGAGTAGCGGCCAACCGAGCAGATGCGTCCGCGGCAGCGACGGTCGCGCCTCCGCAGGATTGATCAGCCAGGCAGCCACCCAAGACGCGACCGCCAGGAGGACGAGAATGTCGGATGGGTAGAGCTGGATCCCCGTGTGGAGGGGCAATGCGTCCGAGACGGGAAGTGGCGCGAGCAGCGGCAGCGCGAAAGCGGCCAAGACGAGCACCGCGCGATTCGAGGCGATCAGGCTGCCGATTACGACGACGACGACCGGCACCACGGCGAGCGCCACGCCTGTAGTCCGAGCGGTCGACACCATCACCCCCAAGCCCGCACTGGCGGCTGCGAGTGCTGCGCCCGCCGAGAGGATGAAGAAACCGCGAAGCGCGTTCTCGGGCACGAGCGGTCCGCTACTAGAAATCGCCGGTCAGGGCGCCCTCGCGGTTGACCACGACGCCCACGATTTTCGCCTCGGTCACGGTCAGCTTGCGAAGCGCGCTCGCCAGATGCCGGCGCTTGCCCGAATGGTTCATGATCATCACGACCTCGGTCATCGAGTGGGACGCGAGGCCAGACGCATCGGCGGCGACGAGCACCGGCGGCGAATCGAGGACGACGCTCTCGCAGTCGGCGTACGCCTTCTCGAGCAGGTCTCCCATTGCCGGCGAGGCGGCGACGTCCCCGGGCCGGGGCAGCGACGATCCGGCCGTCAAGACATGGAGGTTTCCCAGTGCCGGAAATGTGTGCGTGGCCTCCCACGGGTCGAGACGGTCTCGGAGCACGTCGACGAGCCCCGGAGCGAGCGGGACGTCGAACATCGTGTGGAGGCTCGGCTTCCGCATGTCGGCGTCGATGAGCAGCACGGGCCTCTGGACGTGAGCCGCCACCAACGCGTAGTTGGCTGCGATGGTCGACCGCCCGTCGCCAGGCAACGGGCTCGTGAAGACCAATCCTCTCGTCTCGCGGGACCCGAATCTCGCCTCCAACGCGAGACGGAGCGCGCGAAGCGGCTCTGCCGAGGGCGAGTCCGGCTCGACGAGGAAGTTCCCGCTCAAGCCGTCACACTCGCTCTTCCGGCGCCGCTCGCGCAGGCCTGCGCGAAGCGTTCTCGCCATCCACGGATTCGCCGGTCACGAGGGGCGGCCCTCTCCCGGCTCGAGGCGGCGCGGCTATCCGGTGGAGCCGCATTGTGGGAATCGTCGCCAGGACAGGATGACCGAGGGCCTGCTCGAGCTCGTCGGCCTCTGGCAGGCGGTCGCGGAAGAGCTCGATCAGGAGCGCGAAGGCACCGCTGAAGATGAGGCCGAGCATGAGCGCGATCGTGGCGTTCAACGCCAGGTGTCGCGATACCGGCGAGGTCGCTGTGGCGGCCTTCACCGTCACGACCCGTTCGCTCGACGGAGCCGTCCTGCGAATGAAGCTCCTCAGCGCGTCAGGGGCTGCCGCGGCGGCGAGGAGGGCGTTCCTGGGATTCGCGCTGCGAGCCGTGATCGACAGCAGATCGAGATCCTGGAGGTGATTCGCCGAGAGCTTCACCCGGGAGATCGTCCGAGGCTCAAGCCGCCCTGCGCGCTTGCCGGCCAGCCACGCGCACGTTCTCGCACTGGCGGGTACCGCGGCAGACCTGTTCGGCTTCGCGCAGGTGGCCGCGAGCGTCCTGAGCTCCCCGACGAGCGCGCCCGAGCCGATCACCTTCGCGTACGTCTCAGCGAGAACCTGAGATGCCTGGAGCGCGTCCGAGGCGTTTCCCGCGGAGTTTCCGCGCACCTCGGCGCGCACGAGGGTCGAGGCCTCGTAGGTTTTCGTCTGGTGAGCCGTCGCGAACCAGGCGGCTCCGACGCATGCAGCAGTGAGCACGAGGATGAACCACTTGTAGCGCCAGAGCGCGCGATAGACCTCTCCCGCAGTCACCTTGCTTTGAGAATAGCCTGGGCGCCCTGCAAAGAGCCACCTCACCAGCTCTCCGTCACCGTGCGCAGGCTCGTACGCAGGGTCATTCCGACGCGCAGACCTTGGCCAGCTCCCCCTCCCAGATTCGGGTGATCCGATCCCAGTCGAACCGTGCGAGCACATACTCGCGGCAGCGTGCCCGGAAGGCGTCGTCCCCGAAGGCCAGGGCGTCGCCGATGGCGGCCGCGAGCGCCTCGGGGTCGGAGCCGCGGGCCACGAGCCGGCGATCCAGGGGTTCGAGCAGCTGTGGCGTCGCCCCCGCCGTCGTCCCGACCACCGGGGTTCCACTTGCGAGCGCCTCGAGCGTGACCATCCCGAAGCCCTCGTATGCCACCGTCGGCAGGACGAACAAGTCCGCTGCGCGGTACCAGTCGCGCAGCTCGTCTTCGGAGACACGCCCGACGAAGCGCACCTGGCCGTTGAGCCCGTTGAGCCCGAGCCGATAGCTCAGTCGGAGGAGGTCGTCCGTGAGCAGCCCGCCGCCGACGACGGCGAGCCCGACCTGCTCGCCGGACACGATCGGGAGCGCTCGGAGCAGGTGCTCTATACCCATGCGCGGCTCTGCCCTCCGGACCGTGACGAGCAACCGCCGATCCGGATCCAGTCCGAGACGGTCGCGGGCCGCGTGCTTGCCGTCCGCCGGAGAAAACGAGCTCGTGTCGACACCACCGGAGACGGACACGATCTTCTGGCTCTCATGCGGATGGTCTGCGGCGAGCAGGGACCTGCTGTAGTCGCTCAGGACGAAGATGCGCTTGCAGTGCCGCACGGCCGCGCGTTCGAGAACGATCGCGATCGGCTCGTTCACGTAGGCGACGAGGCGCTCGCGGCCCCAGCGCAAGCGAGGTCGCATGAAGCGCAGCTCGCGCGGATACGACGCGTGGTAGACGAGGACGAGCGGGGCAGGCAGCCGGGCCCGAGCAAGACCGACGGCGGTGCTGGCGCCGTGAGCGAGCATGACGTCGAAGGGGCCGATGCTCCGCGCGCGCCTGGCAGTCTCGAGCACGTCCGTCAACGTCAAGGGTAGGCGTCCGCGCTCGATGACGCGGTGCACCGTGAGCGGGCCGTCCTGCTCCGTTCTCGGCAGGCCGGAGACCTGCGGGACGATTGCCGTCACCTGATGGCCACGCGCGGTGAGTCTCCTGCCCACCTCGCTCGCGACTCGCGCCACTCCGTTGCGCTCCGGATACCAGGTGCCGCTCGCGACGAGTACTCTCATCGCGGCGGCGCCGTGGGGCTGGAGCCGTTGAGCTCTCGGCGCACGAGCTCGAGTAGCCGTTCGGTCTTTGCCTCCCAACTGTTGCGGGACGCCAGCTCTATGCGTCGCGACCTGTGAGCTTCCGTATCGCGCTCGACGGCCTTCTGGACTTCTGCGACGAAATCCGTCACCTCGTCGGCAAGTACGACGTCGGGCTCCATCCCTGCGAGCTCGGGAAGGCCTGAGGCCACTACGGGCTTGCCGGCCGCCAGGTACTCGTAAAGCTTCAAGGGGAAGCAGCTCCGCGTGTAGGCATTCGAGACGTACGGGATGAGTCCGACGTCGAACACGGACACGTACCGCGGCAACTCCGAATACGGCCTCGGCCCGAGCCAGCGAACATTCGGGAGCCGGTTGAGCCGATCCAGTGCGGAAGCGGTGTCGGGGGCCGCCGGTCCGACCAGGAGCAGCGTCGCTCGCGGCAACGCCCGCGCCAGGTGCTCGAGGAGGTTGAAGTCCACCTTCGACGAGAGGAAGTTGCCCGCGAAACCGAGCACCGGGCGAGGCAGGTCGCAGACCTCGGGCGCGGCGGAGGCCCGATCTACGGCGGCGGCGAAATGCTCGTAGTCGCCTGCGTTCGGAACGAGATGGGTCCCTGGGTTCAAACGACGGTGCCGCTCGTACATCTCGGTGCTGGTGGCGAAGATCAGCCGCGAGCGGCGGGCGGCCAGTCGATCGCAGCTGGCGACCATCTCTCGCTTGCGCCTCGTGATCGTCTGCTCCGTGTAGTCGTCCACGCAGTCATAGAGGGCGAATACCTCGCCGCAGCGACCCGCCATGCCGGCCGCGCCGGGGTCGTAGATCCACAGCACGACCGGTTGAGGCATGCCTCGCGCGAGGCGGCGGAGAGCTCGGGCCGTGATCGCAGAGTTGACCGCCTTGGGAAGCCGGTAGGTCGAGCCCCAGGGGAGCAGGTTCTGCGCCTTTCTGAGCCGCAAGCCCGGCTCAACTTGCTCGGTCGAGAACAGCCGTCGACCAAGCGACCGGCGCTCACCACCCCGAAGCAGCGACCAAAGGTGCCGCCCCACGAAGTAGCCGGTCTCGACGAACAGCACCTCATGTCCCCGACGGGCCGCGCGCAGCATCACGTGCTGCCGGTTCGTTGGCAGCGCCGCACGCCAGTCCTGCGGCGAGAGGCAAATTATCGAGAAGGGCTGTTCGACCGCCGTCTCGAGGGACCGCATCGCGCTCTCCCGTCGCTCTGAGGACACCTCCAAGCGCCCGAATTGTAGACCGGTTGGCTCACCCGACTCCTCTCCCGCAGCCGAAGCGCGAGCACGCGGTACCAGCCTCGATACGATCACGACCCTCGCCAGCGATGAGCAACCGTCCGGCCAACGACGCGCCCTACCGGCTGATCGACGACGTGAGGTTCGGAGAGAACGTCGTCGTTTACCCGTTCACAAACCTGTACGGCTGCGCGGTGGGCGACAACTCCCGCATCGGTCCGTTCGTTGAGATTCAGCAAGGAGTGTGCATCGGCGCCAATTGCAAGATCCAGAGCCACGCCTTCATTTGCACAGGGGTCGAGATCGAAGCTGGCGTGTTCGTCAGCCACGGCGTTCTCTTCATCAACGACAAGTATCCGCGAGCGACCGTGGACGGCCGCCTTCAGACAGCGGGCGACTGGGAGCTTCTCCCGACCATCGTCGAGGAGCAGGTAACGCTCGGCTCCGGCGCCGTCATCCTCGGCGGAGTTCGCATCGGACGAGGAGCGCTCGTCGGCGCCGGAGCAGTCGTCACGCGCGACGTGGAGCCGGGACAGACCGTCGTCGGAAACCCTGCTCGAGGTCTGAAGCGTCAGAGACCGGGGAGGTAGCGGTTCGAAAGTCGCAGGGGGCTTGTCGTGCGGGAAGGTTGGGCAGCGGAGTTGCGCAGGCGAGACTTCCCTTGCTGTGATCTGTTGAAATAGGACATTCAATACACGAGGCTGCGGGGAGGGAGGCCTTCGGTTGTGCTGAGGGTGGGTCTTATCGGCTTGGGCTATTGGGGTCCGAACCACGCGCGGGTGCTCAGCGAGTTGCCCGAAACCGAGCTCGTCGCTGCTGGTGACGTCTCCGAGCGGGCGACGGCGTTCGTGCGCGCACGGTATCCGAGCACGCGCACGACTCTCGATCCCTACGAGCTGATCGAGGCGCCCGATATCGACGCGGTAGTCGTCGCGACACCGACCTCGACACACTATTCACTCACGCTGGCGGCCCTGGAGGCCGGTAAGCACGTGCTCTGCGAGAAGCCGCTCGCCACGTCGACTGCCGAGTGTGACGAGCTCATCGCGGCCGCGGAACGCGCCGAACGCATTCTGTTCGTCGGTCACACATTCATCTTCAATCCCGCCGTCCGGATGATGCGCGAGCTGATCAGCGCAGGCGAGATCGGGCGTGTCCTCTACTGTCACACAGCGAGGACCGGGCTCGGCCCGATTCGCTCCGACGTGAACGCGCTGTGGGACCTAGCGCCCCACGACCTATCCATCCTCTTCTACCTGATCGACGACGAGCCCGTCTCTGCGCTGACGACCGGGCAGGCAATCCTCCGAGACGACTGTGAGGACGTGGTATTCGTCCACCTCGGTTTCGAGGAAGGGACGATCGCGGCCGCTCATCTCTCGTGGCTCGATCCCTACAAGGTGAGGAAGGTCACCGTCGTCGGCGACCGCCGAATGCTCGTCTTCGATGATGTGGTCTCCGACGAGAAGCTGAAGGTGTTCGACCGCGGTGCCAGCTACGAGGCAGTCTCGGATGCGGCTCGAGGCGCGGACTTCGGGCAGTTCAAAGCGCTGATTCGTGACGGAGACATCCTTGCTCCCAAGGTGCCTGCCAGCGAACCGCTCAAGGTGCAGCTGCTGCACTTCGTCGAATGCTGCGCCACGGGCCGCGCGCCGGAGACGGACGGGGTTTCGGGCCGCCGCGTCGTCGCAGCTCTGGAGGCAGCGACCGAGTCCCTGCGGTCAGGAAGCGCGCCGGTGGAACTCAATGCCGTGCCGGCTGCGCGATGACCATACCCTTCGTCGATCTCGAGCGGCAGTACCTCTCCATCAAGGGAGAGGTCGACGCGGCGCTGATTGCGACGGCCGGTTCGACGCAGTATGTGCTCGGCGAGGAGGTCAGGCGCTTCGAGGACGAATTTGCCGCCTACTGTGGCGCCCGCTACTGCGTCGGGGTCGGATCGGGCACGGCGGCGCTGCAGCTTGCCTTCGAAGCGCTGGAGATCTCGCATGGCGATGAAGTGATCGTGCCCGCGAACACCTTCATCGGGAGCGTGCTGCCGGTGCTCAGACTCAACGCCACCCCTGTGCTCGTCGATTGCGACCGGTCGACCGCCACGGTCGACATCGAGCAGGTCGCAGCTGCGATTGGGCCGCGCACGAAGGCCGTGGTTGCCGTCCACCTCTACGGCCAGCCGACGGACATGGACCCGCTCCGAGACCTGTGTGAGAGCCAGGGGCTCGCTCTCGTCGAGGACGCTTGCCAGGCGCACGGCGCTCGCTACAAGGGGCGCCGGACGGGCGCTCTCGGCACGGTCGCAGCGTTCAGCTTCTATCCGGCGAAGAACCTCGGAGCCCTTGGTGACGGAGGTGCGGTGACGACCGACGACGAGGAGCTGGCGAAGCGAGTCCGCCTGCTCGGCGACTTCGGCCGAACCGAGAAGTACGTACACGTGAGCGAGGGTTGGAACGAGCGGCTCGACACGATTCAGGCAGCGGTACTCAGGGTGAAGCTCAGGCACCTCGACCGCTGGAACGAGCTCAGGGGACGGCACGCCACCGCATACGAGCGAGTGCTTGCCCCCAGCAGCCTCGACCTTCCTCAGCCCGCGCCCTGGGCCCAGCACGTCTGGCACCTCTACGTGGTCCGGAGCACCGAGCGAGACGCGATCCGCGCGGCGCTTGGAGCGCACGGCATCGAGACGGGCCTGCATTACCCGCTGCCGCTGCCGTTCCAACCGGCACTCGAGCGGCTCGGGCACGTGCGTGGCGAGTTTCCGGAGACCGAGCGATGGGCGGATGAGCTCCTCTCGCTGCCGATGTTTCCGGAGCTCGGGCCGGAAGAGATCGCAGTGGTCGGCGAGGTGATTTGCGGCTGGGAGAGGGCCGCAGCGTGATTCGTCAGCGGGTTTTCAGCCGCAACATCTGGAGCGGGGTTCGGCAAATGAGCCAGATGTCCAACCCGATCGACCAGCCTCGCACATAGGCGACGTCCATATCCAATGCCTCGACCCACGTCGAGTGTGCCCGCGCGGTCACCTGCCACAATCCCGTAATCCCCGGCTGCACGAGGAACCGCTCGAAATGATGGGGCGCGAACCGCGGTGTTTCGTAGGGCAGGCTCGGCCGGGGACCGACAAGCGACATCTCACCGCGAAGAACGTTGACCAACTGGGGCAGCTCGTCGAGGCTCGTCTTGCGCAGCCACGCGCCAACATGTGTCACTGCCTCTTCTCGATCCGGCTTGTAGAGCCCGTTATGGCCTTTCGCAGACTGTGAGTCCATCACCGCGTCCAAGGCCGCGCGGTGACCGGCGTCGGCCGTACCGTCCTTCATCGTGCGGAACTTCAGAATCGTGAACTCCTGCATGTCTTGACCGAGCCGCGTCTGCCTGAAGAAAACCGGCCCCGGCGAGTCCCGCCGAATGAGGAATGCGATCACTGCGAACAACGGCGCAGCGAGAATCAGGCCGATTGAGGCTCCGATCACGTCGAAAGAGCGTTTGAGCAGTCGGGAGGACGGGCCGAGCACTACCGGCGGAAGGCCTATGAGCGGGAG
>Ga0307320_10000754_pt1 | contig 11722 bp, 10 predicted proteins | sample ER_DNA_369_FD_194495 | JGI IMG/M metagenome (GOLD analysis project Ga0307320, IMG submission 194495) | Bulk soil microbial communities from the East River watershed near Crested Butte, Colorado, United States - ER_DNA_369 | ecosystem: Environmental > Terrestrial > Soil > Floodplain | place...
CCGAGCGCGCCGCCCATGCCGCGAAGACCGCCGACCGCATCTCGGTCGACATCGACCGCCTCGAGCGGTTCGTTGCGCGCTTCCGGTACAAGAAGTCGAAAGCCAAGCAGGCGCAGGCGAAGCTGATGCAGATCTCGCGCCTGGAGAAGGAGCGTTCGGGCGTCCGGGCCGAGCACGACCTGCTCACGCGCCGCTCGAGGCGGCTCGGGTTCGACTTCGGCGACCCGAAGCGCACCGGCCGAACGGTCCTCGAGATCGAGCACGCCGACGTCGGCGTCGCGGACCGCGAGCTGCTCCACGACGTCTCGCTCGCGCTCGAACGGGGCGAGCACGTCGCGTTCGTCGGCCCGAACGGCAGCGGCAAAACCACGCTCCTCGAGCAGATCGTCGCCGACGACTTCAAGCTGGGCTACGGCGTCGAGCTCGGCTACTTCCCGCAGCAGGAGGTCCATCTGGACGAACGCGGGAGCGTCCTCGACTGCATGCAAGCGATGACCGGGTTGACGAGGCCTCGCGCGCAGTCGCTCCTCGGGCGCTTCCTCTTCTCCGGCTGGGAGGCGCACGAGAAGCCTGTCACCGCGCTCTCCGGCGGGGAGCGGCGGCGCCTCGCGCTCGCCGTCCTCGTTGCCTCGGGCGCGAACTTCCTCGTCCTCGACGAACCGACGAACCACCTCGACCTGGAAAGCCGGGAAGCGCTGGAGGCGGCGCTGGAGGCGTTCCCCGGAACCGTGTTGATCGTGTCACATGACCGCGCGCTTCTCGACGCGGTCGCGCACCGTACCGCTGCGGTCGAAGACGGGACCGTGCGCGTCTACGACGGCGGCTGGGCCGATCTCCTGCGGGCACGGGAGGAGCGCGAGGCGCCGCCTCCGGAGCCCAGGCCGAAGAAGGAGCCGAAGCCGCGGCGGCAGAAGGCGTCGCGGGAACAGGAGCCACTCGAGCTTCTCGAACGCGAGATCGAGGAGCAGGAGGCGCTCATCGCCCGCATCGAGGGCAAGCTCGCGGAGGACTGGGGCGATGCCGACACGGTTGCCGCGCACCGCGCGGCCCGCGAGGAGCTGCAGAGCCTCCTCACGCGCTGGGAGCGGATGCTGGACGAGGTCGCCGGCTAGGCGGCGACGAGGTCGTCCAGGACCTTGTCCGCAGCTCCCGTCTCCGCAGCGAGGTAGGCACGCACGTCGCGGAGAGCGGCCTCGAGAGGCGTCACGCCCTCGGCCTCCGCAGCGGCGAGGGTGCTCGTCACCGTTTCGGCGACCAGCTCTTCGATCTTCGCGAGCGCCTCCCCCGGCTCGTCGTCCTGCTCGACACTCTCGTACAGGTGCACGCCGCCGGAGTTCGAGATGAAGTCAGGGATCGCGACGACTCCGCGCCGGTGCAGAGTCTCGACCGACGCGGGCGCATAGGGGATGTTCGCCCCGGGCGAGACGACAGCGCAGCGGACGCGCTCGGCGACCTTCCGCGTAATCGAGTCGGGGCGGGCGCCGGGGACGAGCACATCCACTTCCAATCCGAAGAGCTCCTCGCGGGGCCGTGCCTCAAGGTCAGCGTTCTCGACGAAACGGTCGCCGAAGCGCCCGCGAAGCTCGAGCAGCTGCTCGACGTCGAGACCGGCCGGGTCGGCGACGAGCCCGTGCACGGTGCTGATCGCAACGACTCTCGCGCCGGCCCGTGCGCAGGCCCGCGCGGTTCCGGCGCCGACCTTGCCGAAGCCCTCGATCGCAACCGTCGCTCCTTCGAGCCCCCGCCCGAGGTGTGCGAGTGCGGCCTCGGCGGCCGCCTTGACGCCATGGCCGGTCGCCAGATCGTCCATGCCGAGCCCCTCATGGCTCTGCGCCCACAAAGGCAGGTCCTCGACGAGGTCTGGAGTGACGAAGTCGGCCGGCCGGGTGCCCATGTCCGGACCGGTCAGGAAGACGTCTCGGAAAGGTGTGAGGGCTCGCCGGTAAGCGGCGAGAACGGCGTCGCGATCGCCTCCCTCGAACCGGATCCCGGCCTTTGCTCCCGCGTAGCGAACGCCGCAGACCGCGAATTTCCACGTCATCGCGCGGGCGAGCCGCGCCACCTCGCGCGCGTCCACGTCCGGCAGCATCCGCGTCCCGCCGGCCGAAACCGGAAAGAGATCGTGGTCGATTACGATGAGGGCGTCCAGGCCCGCCGCTCCGTCCCGAAGCTCGATCCGCCGCACGCCGAAGAGCTTAGTCGTCCGCCGGAAGGCGCAAGGCCCAGAGGCGGGATCTGCCCCGGTCGGCCTCCACCCAGGAAATCTTTCGCCCGAGCAGCCGCACGCCGAGCTGCGCCTCGGCCGGACGCCACAGGGTCCAGGTGCGGCCCGATCCGGTCGCGAGCGCCCGAAGCGCGTGCGAAAAGCGGTAGAGGATCCAGGGCTCCTGAACGGAGAGGGAGGGAAGCGTGGCGGCGGCCACCTCTCCCTTGCCGAGGCGCTTTCCCGTCGAGATCCGGAACCACTCAAGCCAGGTGCGGCCCGCTGAGCCCTGCGAAAGGACGGCGGCGAGGCCGTCGTCGAGTGCGACCGCCGCGACTGCCCCTGACGCGTCCAGGGCCTGCTCGACGGCACATGTGTCCGGATCGAGGAGCGTGATCGTGCTTCCCACGCCGACGGCGAGGCGGTCTCCCCCCGCCGCGAGAACGTCGGCGCTCACGGGACAGTCGGGGCCGCCCACGGTCGACACCTCGTTCCCGTGCGCGTAGGCGAGGGTCTCGCCGCTCGCGGCAAGAGGCCCGAGCGGATCCGAGGAGTCGAAGTCGCCCAGGTCGACGAGCGCCGGGGAGCCGTAGTCCGCGGCGGCCAGGTGCGACTCGCCGCCGTCGGGCTGGGACCAGAGCGCCCGCGAGCCGGCTGAGACGACTTGGAAGCCGGTGCACGAGGCCGCCCCGGTGGCGAAGGTGCGCTTCCCGCCCTCATGCGGGCGGATCGTCAGGGCGGCGCAGTCGTGCCGTGCCGTGACGACCGCTGCTCGGCTCAGCGCGGCGCGGCCGGCCCGGGGAAGGCGGCCGCCCGGAGCGGGCAGGCCGCGGAGCAGGCGAGTGGCAAGGCCGCGCAGCGTCTCCTTCCCGTACTCGTGGTCCGGATCGAACCGGGTGAAGAGGGCGAGCGAGAAGCGCTCGCCACCCGCGCGATAAAGCGCCACCTGATGGTCGACCAGGCCCGTGCCCGAGCCCCAGCCTCCCTTGAAGTAGATGTTCCAGCGGCCGTGCGGAACGCGTCCGACACCCCAGCGCTGGGACGGTACGACGGTTGTGAGGAGGTGCATCGCGTAGCGGCGGTGTCTCGCCGGCACGAGGCGGTCGATCGTGTGGAAGAAGAGCGCCTGGCCTCGGGGGGTGACCTCGGACTCGCCCCAGATCGGCCAATGCAGCCGAAAGTGCTCCATGCCGGCGGCCTTCGCGAGCGCGTCGAGCCTCGCTTCGCCGACGAGGCCGACCATCCGCGAGGCGGCGGCGTTGTCCGACCGCTGGATCATGGGCCTGAGCAGGTCGCGCTCCCACTGCTCGAGGTCGCGGCCGCGGGCATCCGGGCGGCGGAGGTAGGCGACGAGCAGCATCGCCTTCAGCACGCTCGCCGACGGCGCGACGGCGCGGGCGTGATAACCGTGCAGCCGGCCGGCCTCGTCCACCACCGCGAACGTGATCGTCCCGGAGCGCGTCTGGGCGTAGCGCTCCGCGGCTGCCATGCGAGACTTCCAGGTCGGGGGCGCGGCGGCGTGGGCGGGCGCCACGACCGCAGTCGCGACGGCCACAGCGACCGCGAGGCCCGCGGCGACGACGCGCGCGTCAGTCACTGTCGAACGTTGCGATGACCGCTTCTGCCACGACCCGCAACGGCCTGCCCGACGACTGGCTCGCACGGCGCAGCCGGACGAACGCGTCGTTCTCGGAGAGCCCCTCGCGCTCCATCAGGATCCCCTTTGCCCGCTCGACGACCTTCCGAGTCGCAAGCGCCTCGGCCAGCGACTCCGCCTCCTCGCGCATGGTCTCGAGCTCCGCGTGACGCGCGCGCGCAGTCTGGATGGCGGGCAGAAGGTCGGTCTCCCGGAACGGCTTCACGAGGTACCCGAAGACGCCGGCTTCCACGGCGCGCGCGACCAGCTCCTCCTGGCCGTAGGCGGTCAGCATCACGATCGGAATCGGGCGCTCTGCGAGGATCCGCCGCGCCGCCTCGATGCCGTCCAGCCGCGGCATCTTGACGTCGAGAATCGCGAGCTCAGGCTCCTCGGTCTGTGCGAGAGCGACCGCCTCCTCACCGTCGCGCGCCTCGGCGCAGACATCGTGTCCCGCGCGCTCGAGGACGTCGCGGAGGTCGAGGCGGATGATCGTCTCGTCCTCGGCGATGAGGATACGAAGGCGCGGCGGGCCGTCGTCCGGCACGGATTCGTGAGTCTCGCGTGTCACCCGTGTGCGCCCGGGAGGGTTAGGCTGAAGCCATAGGGACGGGGAGGTGGGTCTCCCAGGTTGTCAACCGCGAACCTCACGGCTGGAACGTGACCTCGGCCGTGAGCCCCGCCTCGCCCGAGAGCGACAGTTCGCCGTTCAGCTCGTCCCGGACGAGCGCCCGCACGATCGAGAGCCCTGTGCCCTCGTCGCCCGGCTCCCACGTGCCGTTGTCCGCGACCGTGAGGCTCACCGCGCCGTTTCGCCGCACGAGCTCGACGTGCACCTCGTCGCCGCCGTGCTCGAGCGCGTTCTGGAGGAGCTAGCTGAAGACCAGCGCCAGCGCCGTCGCCCGCGCGCCGTGCAACTCGATCGACTCGACGCGGGAGTCGACGTGCTTTTCGCCCGCCAACCCCTGGACGATCATCGCGCGGAGGCGCTCCACGAGCTCGCCGAGGTCGACCTCCTCGTCGCGGCGCTCGGTCAGGACCTCGTGCACGGCCGCGATCGCGAGGATGCGGTTGACGGAGTCGGAGAGCGCCTTCTCGGCATCCGGGCCGGGCGCCCGGGCCTGGAGGCGGAGCAGGGAGGCGACGGTCTGGAGGTTGTTTTTCACCCGGTGGTGGATCTCCTGGGCCACGACTCCGCGCATGACCGCGCGCCCGTGCTCGAGGGCGACCGCCGCGTGCCGCGCGATCGAAGCGAGGAGCCGCTCCTCCTCCGCGGTGAACGGCGTGTCGCGGTCGCAGACGAGCTCGCCGACCTCTCGCCCGCGCCAGCGCAGCGGGAACCTCACCGCGTGCGCGCCGGCGCGTCCTTCCGGCCAGGCGATCGTGCCGTCCTCGAGCACGAGCGCGGCCCCCGTCGCGTCGACGGCCGCCATCGTCGTCTTCACGATCGCCTCGAGCGACTCCTCGAGATAGAGGGACTCGGAGACGGCCTCCGAGATGGAGGCGAGCGCTTCGAGCTCGGCGACGCGGCGCTGCGCGTGCTCGTAGAGCTTGGCGTTCTCGATCGCCTGTGCGACCTGGCCCGCGATCGCCATGAGGAGGTCGACCTCGTCGGGCCCGAACTCACGAGGCGCCTCGGTGCGGACGTTGAGGGCTCCCTCGAGGCGGTCCTTGGCGAGGATGGGAACGGCGAGGATCGACTCGTACTGCTCCTCGCGCAGGTTCGTGAAGCTCTTGAAGCGGGGGTCGAGATGAGCCGCCTTCGGGATCATCACCGGCGCGCGGTCGGCGGCCGCGGTCCCGGTGATCCCCTCGCCGGGGCGCATCTTCGGGACGCGAGTGAGCTCCTCCACCCTCGTGCCGTAGGAGGCTCGCAGGACGAGCTCGTTCGCCGCCTCGTCGTAGAGATAGACAAAGCATGCGTCCGTCTCGAGGGCCTCGGCCACCTTGTGCGCGATCAGCTCGAAGACCTCGTGGAGATCGAGCGTCGAGTTGACCGCGGCGATCGTTTCGGTCAAGAGCCTCAGGTGCCGGGCGGAGCGGTCCACAAACCAAGCTTAAGCGAGCCGATTGCGACTCCGATAACGAGTTCGTGAGCTCTCACGCCGGCGCCAGCAGGTCGCCCCGCTTGGTCCTGCGCTTTGCCATCTACAGCGCGATCGCGCTGCTCTTGGCGGGCGCCGGGATTCTGTGGTTCGCGCGGCACGCAGCGGAGTCCCGCTCCGAGCGGGAGGTGCTCGCGCGCGCCCAGACGACGTCGATGCTCCTCGCGGACCGGTTCCAGCGCGCCGACTTCGAAGGCCCTGTGGACGCGACTCGCCGCGCCGAGCTCGACCGCATCTTCAGCCACGTGATCGGCGGCGAGGTCGTGCGCGTGAAGCTCTGGTCGAAGGACGGGACGGTCACGTACTCCAACGACCCGACGCTGATCGGCTACCGAGATCCGAGCGGGGAGCTCGCCGGGGTGCTGGCCGGGGACGCGAAGTCCGAGATCGGCGGCCTGAACGACGAAGGAGGAACGGGCAAGAACATCAAGGCCCTCTCTGCCTATGCGCCCGTGCGCACGGACGACTCCGCCGAGCCTGCCGGCGTCCTCGAGCTCTACACGACCTTCGACGAGGTGAACGCCGACGCGATGGAGACGGTGAAGCCCGTCGCGATCGCTCTGGTGCTCGCGCTGCTCCTTCTCTACGCATCGCTCTTCCCCATCCTGCGCCAGGTGACGGGCGCGCTCGAGGCCCGCACACGGCGGCTGCAGCAGCAGAGCGACGAGCTCGAGAAGTCGATCGCCGAGCGAAAGCAGGCGCTCACGAGTCTGCGCGAGGCGGACGCGCGCTACCGCGCGCTCGTCGAGGAGCTCCCGCTCGTCAGCTACGTCAGCTCGCTCGACGACCCGGGACTCTCCACCTACGTCAGCCCGCAGCTCGAGGACCTGCTCGGCTACACCCCGGAGGAATGGCTCGCCACGCCCGGCCTCTTCTGGGATGTCATCCATCCCGACGATGCCGAGCGCGTCCGCAACGAGCACCGCATCGGCTATGCGAACGCCGATACCTTCTCTACTCAGTACCGGCTGCGGGCCAAGAACGGACGGGTCATCTGGGTGGAGGACCAGACCCGCGTCATCCACGACGGCGACGGGCAGCCGGCGGTGGCCCAGGGATTCCTGATCGACATCACCGCCCGCAAGAACAGCGACCTTGCATTGACGGAGAGCGAGGCGCGATTCCGTGGGCTCGTCGGCAACATCCCGGGCGCGGTCTTCCGCTGCGACATCGACTCCGACTGGACCATGGAGTTCCTGAGCGACGCGATCGATGAGCTCGTCGGCTATCCGTCTGCGGACTTCATCGACAGCCGCGTCCGGACGTACGCCAGCGTCGTCCACCCCGAGGACCGCGCGCGGCTCGAGGCGGAAGTCGCCTCCTCCGTCGCTGGCGGAAGGCCGTATACGACGGACTACCGCGTCATTCACCGCGACGGGACGGTTCGGTACGTCATCGAGCAGGGGCAGGCAGTGACCGCTGCGGACGGGCGCGTTCGTCTCGACGGTGCGATCTTCGACGTGACGGACCGGCGCCTCGGAGAGCTCGAGCGTCTCAAGCTCGCCGCGATCGTCGAATCGTCCGACGACGCGATCACGTCCGCGGACCTCGACGGCATCGTCACGAGCTGGAACAAGGGCGCCGAGCACATGTTCGGCTACACCGCCGAAGAGATGATCGGACAATCGGGCTCGGTCCTCGTCCCCGAGGAAGAAACGACGGATTCGAGCGAGCGCATCGCGTCGGTGATCGAGCTGGGCGAGGGCCGCTTCGAAATCACGCGAAGGCGCAAGGACGGAACGCTCATCGACATCGCGGTGACCATGTCCGCGGTTCGAAACAGCGAAGGCGAGGCCGTCGGCGTCGCGGCAATCGCACAGGACATCACCGACCGCAGGCGGCTCGAGCAGGAGCGGGAGGAGTTCACGCGTGAGCTCGAGGTGAGGAACGAGCGGCTGCTCGAGCTCGATCACCTGAAGGACGAGTTCGTCGCCCTCGTCTCGCACGAGCTGCGAACGCCGCTGACGTCGATCCGCGGCTATCTCGAGCTCGTCCTCGACGGCGAGGCGGGCGAGGTCACGGACGAGCAGCGCCAGTTCCTGGGTGTGGTGGAGCGAAACGCGAACCGGCTTCTCGACCTTGTCGGCGACCTGCTCTTCCTCGCCCAGATCGAGGCGGGCAAGCTCTCCCTGGAGTTCGGCGCGGTCGACCTCGCAGCTGTCGCGGCCGAGTCGGTCGAAACCGCGCGGCCGCTCGCCGAGGAAAAGGAGATCACCTTGACCCTCGCGACGAGCCCGCTGCCGCTCCTCGCAGGCGACAGGGCGCGGCTCGCGCAGCTCCTCGACAACCTCGTCTCGAACGCGGTCAAGTTCACGCCCCAGGGCGGCCGGGTGGACGTGCGCGCGAGCTCGTCACGCGAAAACGCGATTCTCGAAGTGCGCGACACAGGCATGGGCATCCCCGCAAACGAGCAGGAGCACGTATTCGAGCGCTTCTTCCGGACCTCGCGCGCGACCGAGCAGGCGATTCAGGGAACGGGGCTCGGCCTGGCCATCTCCAACGCGATCGTGCACGCCCACGGCGGACGCATCACCCTCGCGAGCAACGAGGGCGAAGGCGCGACCTTCCGCGTCACGATCCCGATCCGCGCAGTGCAGCCGGCAGAGCCCGCACAAGAGGAGATCGCCTCGTGAGCGAGCGGCCTCTCGTGCTCGTCGCCGATGACGATCCGGACATCCTCAGCCTCGTCACGCTGCGCCTCGAGCGGGACGGCTACGAGGTGATCGGCGCACCCGACGGCGAGCGCGCGGTCGAGGAGGCGCTCGAGCGCACGCCGGACCTCGCGCTCATCGACGTCTCGATGCCGAAGCTCGACGGCTACGAGGTCACGGAGCGGCTACGGCAGCACGAGCCGACGAGCGCGATCCCGATCATCTTGCTCACCGCACGCGTCCAGGATTCCGACGTTGCGCGCGGGATCGAGGCCGGTGCCGACGACTACGTGAAGAAGCCGTTCTCGACCGCCGACCTGCGAACGCGGGTTCAGGCGGCCCTGGGCCGGTAGCGGTACCCGAACCCGCGCACGGTCTCGATCAGGGTTTCCTCCGCCCCCGCCTCCGCGAGCTTATGGCGCAAGTAGCCGACGTAGAGCTTCGCGCGGGCACGCGAGCCGCTGAGCGCGTCGCCCCAGACGAGCTCGAGGAGCTGCTCGTGGGAGAGCACCTGGTTCGGATGGCGGACGAAGACGGTGAGGAGCTTGAACTCGAGCGGCGTCAGCGCGACCTTGTTCCCGCCGACGGCGACCTCGCGCTGGGTGAAGTCGATCGTCACGAGCCCGTCGCCGTACGTAGTCGGCTCCTCGCTCCGCGGGCCCGAGCGCCGAAGCAGCGCTTCGACGCGCGCGAGCAGCTCCTGGCGCCCGAAGGGCTTCGTCACGTAGTCGTCCGCCCCGCCCTTGAGGCCGCGCACCTTCTCGAGCTCGCCCGCGCGCGCGGTCAGCATCATCACCGGCACCTCGCTCAGATCGCGAATGCGCTCGAGCGTCTGCCACCCGTCCAGCTCCGGCATCGAGACGTCCAAAAGGACGAGATCGGGCGGCGACGCGTAGAACTCGCGCAGGCCGGCCTTGCCGCTCTCGGCCTCGGAGACGTCGTACCCCGCGCGCGACAGGAGCTCGCGGACGAGCCCGCGAATGTCGCGATCGTCGTCCACAACGAGGATCCGGCTCCGCTTCATACCCGTTCCATACCAGATGCAGCCGACATTCGACCGCCCTCCGACGATGGTGAGGACGTGGCACGAGTGCTCATCTGCGAGCCCCATCCAGAGGTGCGCGAGCTTCTGGCCCGCATCGTCTCCCGCATGGGCCACGAGCCCGTGCTCGACGACGCCGCCCTCTGCGGCGTCGAAGCGATCGTCCTCGAGCCGGCGCACGCGCCCTCCGTCGAGCGCGCGCAGGCCTTTCGCGCCGCCTCCGACGGCGCTCCCCTCATCTGCGCCAGCATCGACCTCCCGAATGGTGGCACCCGCCGCCTCGAGCCGGTCGTGCACCTGGTGAAGCCGTTCGGGCTGCCGGAGATCCAGGCCGCGCTGACGCTGGCGCTCGACGGCGAACCCGTCCCCGCTTAGGTCCCTTAACGACCACGAGCCGCTCTGGGGGGAGTGGCTCGCAGTCGGCCGTCAGTCAGTCCCCCCGCTTCACTAAGGAAGCGGCGACACCGCAGGGGATCATATGGCCCGAGAGGGGCGCTTACAAGACGCCCAGGTAGTTCTCCATCTCCCACGGGGTGAGCTGGACGCGGTAGTCGTCCCACTCCTGCCGCTTCAGCTTCACGTAGGCGTCGAAGACGTGAGCGCCGAGCGCCTTTCGCGCGAGCTCCGAGCCCGCGAGCTCGTCGATCGCCTCCCCGAGGGTTTCCGGCAGCGCGACGATGCCGCGCGCCTTCCGGTCCTCGGCTGAGAGCTTGTAGAGGTTCTGCTCCATGGGCTCGGGCAGCTCGTAGCCCTGCTCGATGCCCTCGAGGCCCGCGTGCAGAAGGGCGGCGAAGGTGAGGTAGGGGTTGCAGGCCGGATCCGGGCAGCGGATCTCCGCGCGTGTCGCCTGCTCGTTGCCGGGCTTGTAGAGCGGGATCCGGATCAGGGCCGATCGGTTGCGACGCGACCACGCGACGTAGACGGGCGCCTCGTACCCGGGGACGAGCCGCTTGTAGGAGTTGACCCACTGCGCGAAGACCGCCGAGATCTCGCGGGCGTGGCGGAGCTGGCCGGCGATGAACGCCTTGCCGACCCCGGAGAGGTGCCACTCGTCGTCGGCGTCGAAGAACGCGTTCTTCCCCTCGGCGAAGAGCGACTGATGGGTGTGCATGCCCGAGCCGTTCTCGCCAAAGAGCGGCTTCGGCATGAAGGTCGCGTGGTAACCGGCCTTCTTCGCGATCTCCTTGACGACCAGCCGGTACGTAACCGTGTGGTCGGCCATGTCGAGCGCGGAGGCGTAGCGCATGTCGATCTCGTGCTGCGAGGGCCCGACCTCGTGGTGGACGTACTCGATCGGGATCCCCATGGACTCGAGCGCCTTGACCGTGTCGTGGCGGAGGTCGCTCGCGGCGTCCAGCGTCGTCATGGCGAAGTAGCCGCCTTCGTCGAGCGGCTCGGTGCCCTTGTCGTCCTCGAAGAGGAAGTATTCGAGCTCGGGGCCGACGTTGAAGGTGTCGAAGCCCATCGAGTGCATGCGCTCGAGCGCGCGGCGGAGAACGTTGCGGGGATCACCGTCGTACGGCTGCCCATCGGGAGTGACGACGTCGCAGATCATCCGCGCGACGCGGACGTCGCCGTTCGGCATGAGCTGGAAGGTGGTCGGGTCGGGAATCGCGACCATGTCGGATTCCTCGATCGCGTTGAACCCGGTGATGGACGAGCCGTCGAAGCCCATCCCGTCGTCGAGCGCTCCCTCGAGCTCGGCGGGCGTGATCGAGAAGCTCTTCAGGTGGCCCTCGATGTCTGTGAACCAGAGGTGGATGAACTTCACGCTCTGCTCGTTCACCTCTCGCAACACGCGCTCTCGCTCCGACGGAATGCTCGTCGCCCTGCCCTTCCGCTCAACTGTTGCCATGCGCTTGCCTCCTTTTAAATGCAAAGAGCCCCGGACGGACTCGTCCGAGGCCTCGTCGCCTACGTACTTCTTTCAGTGTAGACGACGGGGCTGACGGCCGCCCGGGTCAGGCAGCCGCGGTGGACGTGGAGGTCCCGAAGGCGGTGAGATACGGCTGCCAGACGTCGGGAACCTTGGGCGCCGCCAGCGTGACGAAGAGCGAGGGCGAAGGCGGCTTCGGCGACGAGATC
>Ga0307320_10000755_pt1 | contig 11710 bp, 10 predicted proteins | sample ER_DNA_369_FD_194495 | JGI IMG/M metagenome (GOLD analysis project Ga0307320, IMG submission 194495) | Bulk soil microbial communities from the East River watershed near Crested Butte, Colorado, United States - ER_DNA_369 | ecosystem: Environmental > Terrestrial > Soil > Floodplain | place...
CTGGAGCTTTCGTATCCTGACGCCATTGCCGATATCGAAAAGCGTGTTCACGGCGTCGAACACCGCCTCTTGCCGCGCGCGGTTCGCCTGATTGCCGAGGGGCGTGTGCGCCTCGATCCCGCCAATCCCCGGTTGGTGCTCACCGACGATGGCGATTGAGCCGCGCGGCACCCATCTGACCGCCGCGGGTGACGTTCGCATCCGGCGCGCCCTGCTGAGCGTGTCGGACAAGCGGGGGCTGGTCGATTTCGCCCGCGGACTGGCCGATCTTGGCGTCGAGATCGTCTCCACCGGCGGGACGGCGGGAGAGCTCGCGAACGAGAGCATCGAGACGCGACCGGTCGAGGACTACACCGGCTTCCCGGAGATCCTCGACGGGCGCGTTAAGACGCTCAACCCGCGCATCCACGCCGGTCTGCTCGCGCTGCGCTCGGATGAGGCGCACGTCGACACGCTCAACGATCATGAGATCGAGCCCATCGACCTCGTGTGCGTGAATCTCTATCCCTTCGAGCGCGTGTCGTCGAGGCGCGGCGTCGACGATCGCGAGATCGTCGAGAACATCGACATCGGCGGACCGGCGCTGATCCGCGCGGCGGCCAAGAACTTCGCCTTCGCCGCGGTCGTGACCTCGCCCGAGAGCTACGACGCGGTGCTCGAGGAGCTGCGCGAGAACGACGGCAAGCTGTCGGGACGCACGCGCGAGAGCCTGGCGAGCGAGGCCTTCTCGTATACCGCTCGCTACGACATCGGCATCTCGCGCTGGTTCGGCGAGCGCGAAGAGGACTTCCCCACGCAGTACATGCGCTGCTTCGAGAAGGTACTCGACCTTCCCTACGGCGAGAACCCGCACCAGCGCGCCGCGTACTACGCCGAGATCGGCTCGCGAACGCACCTCACCTCGATGGTGTCGAAGCTGCACGGCAAGGAGCTGTCGCTCAACAACCTGCTCGACCTCGATTCCGGCCGGCGGCTGGTGGAGGACTTCGAGCTGCCGGCGGCGGCCATCATCAAGCACAACAATCCCTGCGGCGTGGCGCTCGGGGCCGACGCCGGAGACGCGTTCGCCAAAGCGCTCGCCGCCGACGAGCAGAGCGCCTTCGGCGGCGTGATGTGCTTCAACCGCCGTGTGGATCTCGCGTTGGCGCAGAGCCTCGCCGGGATGTTCGTCGAGCTTGTCTTCGCTCCGGGTTATGACGACGACGCCCTCGAGGTCCTCGAGCAAAAGCCGAACATCCGGCTGCTCGAGAACCAGGAGCGGCGCCGGACACCGGTCACAGAGCACGACTTCAAGCGCGTCCGTGGCGGCATGCTGGTGCAGGACCGCGACACGGGGCTCGAGGATCGCCACGAGATGCAGGTGGTCACCGAGCGCAAGCCGACCGAGAGCGAGTGGGGCGAGCTGCTGTTCGCGATCCGGGTGTGCAAGCACGTGCGCTCCAACGCGATCGTGCTGGCCGGGAACCTCGGCACCGTAGGGGTGGGCGCCGGCCAGATGAGCCGAGTCGACTCGGTGCGGCTGGCCGTGGAGAAGGCACGCGTCGCCGGCCACGAGCTCGTGGGCGCGGCGCTGGCCTCCGACGCGTTCTTTCCCTTCACCGACGGTCCCGAGCTCGCGATCGAGGCGGGGGTACGGGCGATCATCCAGCCCGGCGGCTCACAGCGCGACGCGGAGGTCATCGACGCGTGCAACGGAGCCGGCGTGGCGATGGTCTTCACCGCCCGGCGTCACTTCCGCCACTGAGGCGTCCGGCGGGGGCGGCACGCAACCCCTTCGACATCTGTCGAACAGTCGCTAGACTCACGGGGAGAGGCCTTCCCTGTGAGAGAGCCCCATCATCCATCGCCCGAAGAGCTCGAGCTTCCCAGCGTCCTTCACGCTCTGAGCGATCCCGCCCGTCTGGAGATCGTGCGTCGCCTGGCCGACGGAGACGAGCCCTCGTGCGGCATGTTCGAGCTCGCGCTCTCGAAGGCCACGCTCTCACATCATTTCCGGGTTCTGCGCGAGGCCGGACTGGTCAGGACACGGGTGGACGGCCGCAAGCGCTTGCTCTCGCTGCGCATCGACGACCTGGACGCTCGCTTCCCGGGCTTGCTGGATGCGGTGCTGGCGGCGAAGCGCTCGGCGAAGCACCAGCGCACGCCGACCGCCGCCTGAGGCACCTCGCGATCAGCCTGGTCGCCTCACGCGAGCTTCTCGATGGGTCGCCTGGGACTCGAACCCAGATCTGACGGATTAACAATCCCGCACCGGCTCTCACCGGCCACCTCGACCGAGGCTTGCGGGCTGGACCATCTCTTCACCCTCGACTCGACGTTAGGGTGGGCGGCGTATGGCCTCTGAGGGCTCTCCGGTGAACCGGGTTGCCTGCTGATTGCCCAATCCCGAGGATTGTCACCGTTCGGTACCTCGGGCTCTAAGGGGGTTCCAGCAAACAGCCGCCGACCAACCAGCGGTCTCCCGACTGGCGCTCCTTTCGTGAAGTCCGCAGCTCTACCAATTGAGCTAACGACCCAGAGGCCCATTATGGCGATCGTCTCGCCGAAGGCGGCATAGCCTTCGGGCGCATGGCGGAGATCCACGAGCGGGTCGCGGCGTTTCTCGACCGCGCCTATGCGAGCGAGACCGTGCTGGACGCGGCCGGCGCGCCGGTCGAGCTCTTCCCCCACAGCATCGAGCGGCGCGCCGGTGAGGCGCTGCGCGAGCTTGCGATGGCCGAGGGCGCGGCGCGGACGATCGAGATCGGCCTGGCACTTGGGATCTCCGCGCTCTTCCTGTGCCAGGCGGTGCTCGAGCGAGGCGGGCGACACACAGCCATCGACCCCTTTCAGGAGGAGTCGTGGAACGGCGCCGGCCTGCGGACGTTGCGTGACGCCGGGGTGAGGGACGTCGTGGATGTCGTCGAGGAGGAGAGCCAGCTGGCGCTGCCGCGGATGGTCTCCGAGGGCCGCGAGTTCGACCTCGGCTTCGTCGACGGTGACCACCGCTTCGAGGGCGTCTTCCTGGATCTCTACTACATGACCCGCCTCCTCCGACCGGGAGGCGTGGTCGTGGTGGACGACATGTGGATGCCGTCGGTGCGCGTGGCCGTCTCCTACGTGGAGCGAAACCTCGCCGCGTCGCTCGAGCCCGATGCCCTCCCGATCGGCTTTCGCTGGACTCGCCGCGCCTTCAGCCGCGGGGTCCCGGGGGGCAGCGGAGACATGGCGGTGCTCAGGTTGCCCTGGGAGCGGCCCGAGCTGCGGTGGGACGACTTCGTCGCTCCCTACTGACGATCCGGCTCAATCAAGCCGCGCGGGCTCGTCGAAGCCGGCGTACTCCTGGATGGCACCGTAGATGTGCTGGACCATCCAGGTGCTGTGGACGACGACGCTGCACACTCCATACGGCAGCTTGTTCTTCGCTCGACCGCTACTCGAAGTCGGCATGTGGTTCAGCACGTGCTTGCGAGCGCAACTGCGCGGAAGAGCGAGGACGTTGAGCCAGTGGTCTTCGATCTCGCCGACGGAGAGTCCGTTGCCGGTATAGACGTTGATCGAGAACCGGATCTGCTCAAGCGACGTGTCGAGAGCCTCAACCAGGAACCGCCGGAAGATCCTCACCATGTTCGGATCGGAATTGACGAGCTTGACGACGTTGCGGCTCTTCGCGCCTTCCGCCCAGTACAACATGCAGCCCGTCAGATGAAGCGGATGGCCCTCGCGCGCCCTTCTGCGACCGTCCTCCTGGTAGAGCAGACGCCGATGTCTGCATCGGGCGGCCCAGGTGGCGGCGCGCCGGCGAATGTCCTCCGGGTTCCAGGGCGCTCCGGGGCCCCGCCGGTTGCGTTCAACTGTTCTTGAGTGAGGGCGATGTCACGGGTCCATGCGTACACCGAGCTGGGTGAGACGGCGAGTTGGGCGGCAATTCGCTTGTAGGGCATCCCTCCCGCTCGGAGGCGACGGGCGCCCTCGCGTTTGGCCGGCTTCGTCATAGCGAACATATGTTCGCATCGGTGACGGACGGAAACGCCTAGACTCGATTTGCCCGGCCCCGTGGTGTAGTGGTCAGCACGCGACGCTTTCACCGTCGTAGCGCGAGTTCGATTCTCGTCGGGGCTACTCAGCCGCCCTACGGCTCGGCCTTCGCCGCCCGTTCGGCCTCCCACTCGCGTCGCGCCTGGGCCTCGGCATCCGGGTCGTAGCTGCCGCACGAGGCGGCGAAGACCAGCAGCCCTGCCACCATGCCCGCCGCGTGTGAGGCCAGGAGGAAGACGATCGCTCCGGCCACTCCGCCCGCCGCCGCCGAGAAGAGCGTGTAGCCCACGGGCAACGACAGCACCCGCGCCGTGACCAGCGAGGCGAGCAGCCACACGACGGGTCCGCTCAGCCAGCCCCAGTCCTCGAAGAAGCTGCGATCGAGGGTCAGCGCCAGCACCGCGAAGGGCACCGCCAGCACCGCCGCCTGCACGACGAGCGACTTCCAGAACAGCCGGGCGTTCACGAGTCGGATACTAGACTCGTCCGCCGGGCGGTTAGCTCAGTTGGCAGAGCGCCACGTTTACACCGTGGAGGTCGCCTGTTCGAGCCAGGCACCGCCCATCTCCCGCACGATCATCGGCATGCCGCCGCGCGGCGAGAGCGTCGGCATCTGACGGATCGAGACGTCTCGCCCGGGATCGGCGAGCTCGAGGCGAAAACGGCTCAGAATCGAGCTTGCGATCGCCTTGACCTCGAGCTGTCCGAAACGCATTCCGATGCAGGTCCGCGAGCCGCCGCCGAAGGGCACGTAGGCGCCCTTCGGCAGGGCGGCCTTCGCCTCGGCCGCGAAGCGCGAGGGCCGAAAGCGCCAGGGCTCGGGGAAGACCTGCTCGAGATGGTGGCTGGCCCACGAGCAGTAGTTGACGTTCACTCCGGCGGGCACGCGGACCCCGCACAGCTCGAACGCCTCGACCGAGCGCCGCGGTCCGATCCAGGCGGGCGGGTACATGCGCAGCGTCTCGTCGATCGCCATGTCGAGCGCCTCCGCGGCCTGCTCGCCGCTCACCAGCGGCTCGATCTCATGCGGGTTTCGCGCCAGCTCGAGGAAGAGGAAGGTGACCGTCGAGGTGGCGGTGTCGTGCCCGGCGAAGAGCAGCGTCATCACCTGGTCGCGGAGCTCCTGGTCCGACAGCCCGGAGCCGTCCTCGTCCTCGGCGTCGAGTAGCAGGCTGAGGATGTCGGAGCCCCGCTCCCCGCTCACACGGCGGCGGGCGATCTCGGCGAAGATCACCGCATCGAGCTGCGCTCGCGCCCTGGTCATGGCGCGCCAGGGGGAGCCCGGCCCGCGGAGCATCTGCACCACGTAGTCCTTGCCCCAGAAGCCGAGCGCCTCCTCGAACACCTCGGCCATCTCGCCGTCGCGAGTGGCCCGGTCGGGATCGAACCCGAAGAGAGCGCGCATGGCCACCCGCAGGGCCAGGCGCCGCGTCCAGGAGTACAGATCGACGCTCTCGCCGGGGCGCCAGCCGGCCAGCGCGCGCTCGGCTTCCTCGGTCATGATCGAGGTCGCGGCCGCGAGCCGCTCGCGGTGAAAGGCCGGCAGCATGATGTGGCGGGCTCGACGGTGATAGTCGCCGTCGGTGGTGAGCAGGCCGTCGCCGAGCAGCGGGATCAGGTCGCCCATCCCGCCGTCGCGCCAGCGGAAGTTGGAGGCGTGGGAGACCGTGATGTAGTGGTTTGCTCCCGGGCCGAGGGCGAACACGATCGGCGCGTAGAGCAGGCGGATCGTGAACACGGGCCCGAAGCGCTCGTGGCAGCGCAGCAACAGCTGCAGCGGCTCGCGCTCGAACTCGCGCGTCCGGCGCAGGCTGAACCCGAGCTCGCCGGGCGGCCAGGCGCCTCGGGCGGCGCGCTGGGAGCGCATGTCCGACCGGACGCGGTCGATTACGCCCGACGGCACGGAGGGAGGCGGCGCCACGCCCATCGAATCCCATCCTAAAAGGACGCATGGGCCGCGGCGGCAACGGGTACGGCGCACGAAGGGGATGGCGGGGCGGGTCTTGAACAACGGTTGGCCAACGCGCCGGAGCGAGCGGCACGTCGCTCGCTACGCCTGGCCGGCGGGACTGGCCGCAGCCGGCGGGGCCTGGTATGCCGCGGACAGCCTGCGCCACCGCCGGGAGAGCGGTCACGGGTACACGCTGCGGGGCGAGGTCGACGTGGGCGAACCGAACTTCCTGCGCGCCTGTGAGGCCCTCACGGGAGCGCCGGTGTCCTACGGAAACGACCTCGACCTGCTCGTCAACGGCGACCAGATCTTCCCCGCCTACCTCGACGCCATCAAAGTGGCCGAAGAGACGGTCAACCTGCTCACGTACGCCTATTGGAAGGGCGACGTCGCGATCGAGGTGGCCGAGTGCCTGACGGAGAAAGCCAAGGGCGGAGTCGAGTGCAACGTGATCATCGACGCGCTGGGCGGCTCGCAGATGGACCGCAAGCTCCTCGACAAGATGCGCGACGCCGGCGTCGAGATCAGCTGGTTCCGTCCGCTCAAGCTCTACGCCGTCCGGCGCCTCGAGAACCGCACCCACCGCAAGCTGCTCATCGTGGACGGGAAGGTGGGCTTCACCGGCGGCGTCGGAATCGCCGAGGAGTGGACCGGCAACGCCCAGGACCCCGACCACTGGCGCGACACCCACGTGCGCGTGCGCGGGCCGGTCGTGCGGGGGCTGCAGGGCGCGTTCGCCGAGAACTGGCTCGAGGGCACCGGCAACGTGCTCGCCGGCGACCGCTACCTGCCCGAGCTCGACGAAGTGGAGGACGGCGGGCCCATGCAGGTGGTGCGCTCGAGCGCCACCGTCGGCGACACGAATGTCGAGGCTCTGATCTACCTGGCGCTTGCTTCGGCCAAGGAGAGGATCGAGCTGACCTCGGCCTACTTCGTGCCGCGCCCGGCCTTCACCGACGCCCTGGTCGAGGCGGCCGAGCGCGGCGTCGACATGCGCATCCTCGTTCCCGGCTCGCACATCGACAAGGAGTTCGTCCGCACCGCGGGGCGCGCCGCATACGACCAGCTGCTCGCGGCGGGCGTGCGTCTGTTCGAGTACTGCCCGACCATGCTGCACGCGAAGTCGCTCGTGATCGACGAGGTCTGGTCGTGCGTCGGCTCGGCGAACTTCGACAACCGGTCCTTCCAGCTCCATGATGAGGTGGCGCTGTGCGTGCAGAGCGATCGTTTCGCCGCCGAGCTGCACGAGCAGTTCGAGAGGGACCTCGAGGATTCGGAGGAGATCGAGCCCGGCGAGTGGGCCGAGCGCCCGCCGACGCAGCGAGCCCGTGAGCTGGTGACGAAGTACGCCCGGCGCGAGCTCTGAAGAGGCGGCGCTGCGCGCCGCCATACCGCTCCGGAAGCTCGAATCGCATTCGGATAAGGTCGCTCCCTCGCGAGCGCAGGAGGGAGCACCGTTGGACGCCAGCAGGCTGAAGTCGATTCCGCTGTTCGCAGAGGTCGGGGACGAAGAACTCAGCCAGATCGCGCCCTTCGCGAACGAGGTCTCGGTGGAGGAGGGAAAGGTGCTCGTCCGCGAGGGCGACTTCTCCTACGAGCTCATGGCCATCGAGGAGGGCTCGGCCGAGGTCACGCGCGGCGGTGAGCACGTGGCGGACCTGGGCCCGGGTGATTTCTTCGGGGAGATGGGCCTGCTCGAGAGGACGCTGCGAAACGCGACGGTCACGGCCACGTCGCCCATCCGGCTGATCACGCTCACCGGCTGGGACCTCAAGCGAGTGGAGCGCGCCGCGCCAGAGGCGATCGAGCGCGTACGGAGCGCGCTCGAAGAGCGCCGTCCCGTGGCGGAGTGATCCGGTGGCCGGGCGAATCGTCCTCTTCGGCGCCACCGGCTACACGGGCCGCCTGACCGCCGAGGCCATGCTGGAGCGGGGGCTGCGGCCCGTGCTCGCCGCCCGCAGTCACGCCAAGCTCGACGAGCTCGCGCGCGAGCTGGGCGGGGAGCTCGAGACGGCGGTGGCGGACGTGTCCGACCCACCCAGCGTGAACGCCCTGGTGGAGCAAGGCGACGTTCTCGTGACCACGGTCGGCCCCTTCGCGCGCTGGGGCGCCCCCGCGGCAGCCGCGGCCGCGACCTCGGGCGCGCATTACATCGACTCCACGGGCGAGCCCTCCTTCATCCGCGAGGTCTTCGAGCGCTACGCCCCGGCGGCGGCGAACGCGAAGATCGGCATGCTCACAGCCTTCGGTTACGACTGGGTGCCCGGCAATCTCGCCGGCGCGCTCGCCCTGCGCAGCGCGGGAGACGACGCGGTACGCGTGGACATCGGCTACTTCCTGACCGGCAGGGGCGCGATGAGCGGAGGTACGCAGGCGTCATCGGTGGAGGCGCTGGCTGCGCCCGGCTTCGCCTTGCGCGACGGCCGGGTGCGCAGCGAGCGTGGGGCCAAGCGAGTGCGCTCGTTTCGCGTGGGGTCCCAGTCGAAGGACGGGGTCTCGGTGGGAAGCTCCGAGCACTTCGCACTTCCCAAGATCGCTCCGCAGCTGCAGGAGGTGAACGTCTACCTCGGCTGGTTTGGGCCCCTGGCCCGCCCCATGCAGGTGTTGTCGCTGGGAATGAGCCTGCCATTCGCGGCCAACGCGGTGCGGGCGCTCGGAGGGCGGTTCGTCAAGGGCTCGACGGGCGGCCCGGACGCCGAGGCACGAGCGAAGGCGGGCTCGCACGTCGTGGCCATCGCCTACGACGCAGGCGGGGACGAGCTCTGCGAGGTGCACCTGACCGGGGTGAACGGGTACACCTTCACCGGCCGGATCCTCGCCTGGGGAGCCGACCAGGCGGCCGGCGGCGGACTGCACGGCACCGGAGCGCTCGGTCCGGTCGAGGCCTTCGGGCTGGTGGCCCTGGCCGATGGCTGTCGCTGGGCCGGACTCAAAGAGGAGGGAAAATCGCGGGCGGCTTCGGGAGCCTCGGAGCCCAAGCATGCGGGTCTCGGCTGATCCGGCCGCCCGGCGGCGGCTGGCGCTGCTCACCGGCACGGGGCTCGTGGCTCTCCTGGCCGGCGTGGCGGTGGGCGCCGACCGCGGTGGCGAGCAGGCGTCCGAGCCGTCCGACCGGACCGCAACGACGACTCGCGAACAGCGCTCATCCGAGGCGGTTGACCGGCTCAGCCTGCGCCGGCAGGTCGGTCAGCTGACGATCTCGAGCTTTCCCGATGCGCTCGCCCCGGACTACGTGCGCCGGCGCCTGCGGGCGGGCGAGACCGCCGGCGTGATCCTCTTCGGCTTCAACGCCACAACCCGGTCCGAGTGGCGCCGGCTGACGCGCTCGGTGCAGCGTCCCGCGGACGGCCGGGCGCTCGTGATGGTCGACCAGGAGGGAGGCGCCGTGACCACCGTCTCCTGGGCCGGCCCGAAGAGATCGCAGCCCGAGCAGGGCGGGCCCTCAGCCGTGCGGAGCGCCGCCGGGGCGGCCGCGCGCCGGCTGCTCGGCGCCGGCGTCAACGTCAACCTCGCCCCGGTGGCCGATGTGCCCGGCGGCCCCGCGCCGGCGCTCGGCTCACGCGCCTTCGCCGGCGGGCCGCGCTCGATCGCCGACCGCACGCGCGCCTCGATCGAGGGAATGAGCTCGGCCGGCGTGGCGGCGACCGCGAAGCATTTCCCCGGCCTGGGCCGCGCGCAGCTGAACACCGACGACGGCTCGGTCGACGTTTCCGGCGCCCTCGAGCCCGACCTGCTTCCCTTCCGGGAGGCGATTGCGGCCGACGTGCCGCTCGTGATGCTGTCGCATGCCCGTTACCCGGCGCTCGACCGCGATCGGATCGCGTCGCAGTCGCGGACGATCGTGACCGGCCTGCTGCGCCGGGAGCTCGGCTTCGACGGGGTGATCGTGACCGACTCGATCGAGGCCCAGGCGGTGCTCGACCGCTCCGGCGTCGCGCGGGCGGCGGAGCGCTCGATCAGAGCCGGCGCCGATCTCATCCTCACCACCGGGAGCGCCAGCTGGAACCAGATCCATCCCTGGCTGCTGCGCCGAGCGCGAGCCTCATCGGCGTTTCGGGAACGCGTCCGGGAGTCGGCCGCGCGCGTCCTGTCGCTTAAGGAAAGGCTCGGGCTACTCGGCTGACGCGCGCTCGGCGGCGCGCGCCATCAGCTCGCGGTGCACCGACCGCGTCCCGCCGCGGCGGCGCTCCCAGGTGTCGTCGGGCCGCAGGTCCCACGCGAAGGTGTCGTCCGCCAGGCAGAGCTCGATCGTCTCCTTGATCTCCCCGCGGGCCGTGGGATCCTCGATCGGCACGAGCAGCTCGACCCGCGTGTCGAGGTTGCGGGGCATGAGGTCGCCCGAGCCCATCCAGTAGAGGCGCTCGTCGCCACGGTGAAAGCCGTACACGCGCGAGTGCTCGAGGAAGCGGCCCACCACCGAAACGACCTTGATGTTCTCCGAGACGCCGGCCACGCCCGGGCGCAGGCAGCAGATGCCGCGCACGTTGATGTCCACGGGCACCCCTGCCTGGGAGGCCTCGTACAGGGCCTGGATGCAGCGGGCGTCGACGAGCGAGTTGAGCTTGAGCACGATGCGCGCCTCGAGGCCCTCCTCGTGCGCGCCGATGGTCCGCCTGACCTCCTCGAGGAACCACAGGCGCATGTGGTCGGGGGCCACGACGGCCTTGCGGTAATCCGGCGAGCGGGCGGCGCCGGTCAGCGCGTTGAAGAGCTCGGCCACGTCGGCGGCCAGGTCGTGGTCGGCGGTGAACAGCCCGAAGTCCTCGTACAGGCGAGCGGTCTTGGCGTGGTAGTTGCCGGTGCCCACGTGAACGTAGTGGCGCGCCCCGCTGCCCTCGCGGCGGACGATCAGCAGCGCCTTGGCGTGAGTCTTGAGGCCGGGCAGGCCGTGCACCACGTGAGCGCCCGCCTCCTCGAGTGATCGCGCCCAGCCGATGTTGCGGCGCTCGTCGAAGCGGGCCTTGAGCTCGACCAGGCAGACGGCCTGCTTGCCGCGTTCGGCTGCCTCGATCAGCGAAGGCACGAGTTCGGAGTCGTCCGAGGTTCGGTAGACGGTCATCTTTATCGCGAGCACATCGGGGTCCGCCACCGCCTGCTGGACCAGCCGCTCGACACTGGACGCGAACGAGTCATAGGGGTGATGGACGAGCACGTCGCCGGCGCGAATCGCGGCGAACACGTCGGCCTTGTCATGCTCGCCTTCGGCGAAGGCGGGCTGGGTGACCGGGGTCCAGGGCGGATCGCGCAGCTCGCGGTGACCCACCTCTCCGTAGAGCGACCACAGGTCATCGAGGTCGAGCAGCCCCTCCACGTCGATCACCTGTGACTCGTCGATAGCGAGCTGCTGCACCAGGTAGTTGCGCATGTCGGGATCCATGGAGGACGACACCTCGAGGCGCACCACCTCGCCGAAGCGCCGCCGGCGCAGCTCGTCCTCTACTGCACGGAGCAGGTCGTCGGCTTCGTCGGAGACCGTGAAGTCGGCGTCGCGGGTGACCCGGAAGAAATCGTGGCGCAGGATCTCCATCCCGGAGAAGAGCTCGTCGAGGTGGCGCGCGATCACCGTCTCGAGCGGTACGAACACGTCGTCGCCGAGCGGTACGAAGCGCGGCAGCACCTCCTTGGGCACCTTCACGCGCGCGAAGATCTCCTGGTCGGTGGCCGGGTCACGCAGCCACACGGCCAGTGACAGCGACAGGTTGGAGATGTAGGGGAACGGCCGCCCCGGCCCCACGGCCAGCG
>Ga0307320_10000758_pt1 | contig 11697 bp, 9 predicted proteins | sample ER_DNA_369_FD_194495 | JGI IMG/M metagenome (GOLD analysis project Ga0307320, IMG submission 194495) | Bulk soil microbial communities from the East River watershed near Crested Butte, Colorado, United States - ER_DNA_369 | ecosystem: Environmental > Terrestrial > Soil > Floodplain | place: USA...
CGTCCGACGTGCGATACCGATCGCGCCGAATATGCCCACCGGCTCAGTGGGCTGTAGCGCTAGCCGCTCATCCCCGAGGTGGCTCGCACCCACCTCGCATCACTTACTCGGACTTCGCGTCATCTCCAGATAATGCCAACTCCAAGTAAATAATGCGACGTTGGAGGTGAGGTCAGTTGCACATCGATCACGTCGCGGGCGCCTTACGCCGAATGCCAAAGAGGGTGAAGAGCAGCGCGCCGGTGGCGGTAATCGTCAAGAGAACGAGTCCAAGGGTGTAGCTGTGCGCTGCCTCGTTGTAGGTCGCACCCATGACGAGCGGCGGGAAGAAGCCTCCGAGCCCGCCGGCGGCCCCAACGATCCCGGTGATGGCGCCGACGCGTTCGGCCGGTGCCAGTTCTGCAACCCACGCGAAGACTCCACCGGTGCCGAGCCCTAGGAAGAGAGCCATCAGGACGAATGAGGTGCCAGCTGGGATCTCGGGTGGCAGGCCGAGCGCGACGACTAGCGACATCACCGCCGCCCCGGCGAGGGAGATGGCGACAACCTTGCGCGGACCGATCTTGTCAGCCACGATGCCGCCGATCGGTCGCGCGATCACAGCGGCAATGGCAAAACCTGCGGTTCTCGTGCCAGCGCCGGTTAAGCCAAAGCCGTAGACATTCTTCAAATATGTCGGCAGGTACGTCGAAAAGGCCACAAAGCCACCGAAAGCAACGGCGTAGAGGAATGACATCTGCCAGGTGAGCGGCAGCTTGGCGGCGGCGGCCAGCTTGGGTACGACGGGTGCGAGATTGGGTTTCCAGACAGGTGAGTCCCGCATCAGCAACCAGAGGACTGCACCGACGACGACCAGGGCTAGCGCAATGAGCAGGTGTGTCGGGACGTAGCCGATGCTCCGCACCAGCCGCGGGGTGAAGAAGGAAGACAACGCGGTGCCGCCCATGCCGGCACCGAAGACCCCGGTTGCGAAGCCCCGTCGCGCTGGTTCGAACCAGGCGTTCACGAACGGGATGCCGACGGCGAAGGTGGTGCCAGCCACGCCAAGGAAGAAGCCGAACACCAGCAGCAATGGATACGACTTCAGCGATCCCGCAAAGGCGACGAGCAGCACGGGGATCGCCGAAGCGAGTGTGAGCACCGTAAACATCATGCGACCGCCATAGCGGTCGGTGAGTGCTCCCACTGGTACACGGCCCAGGGATCCGACAAGTACGGGCATGGCGACAAGAAGCGAGGCCTGCGAGGGGCTCAGGCCCAATTCGGCGCTGTATCGCACCCCGAGAGGCGCGATGATGTTCCACGCCCAGAAGGTGATCGTGAAGCCAAGAAGTGCTAGGACCAGGTTCTTGGTCTGACCCGTCTGAATGGTGGTGTCGCTTGCAGCGGTGCTGGTCACAACTCCTCCTCTCAGGCGTCTGGTGTGCGGTCTCGGGTGCCGACAGGTGCCCAGCCTCGGTGTGTCGGGGCGGCTCCCGGAGCGGGCAGATCATCCCGGCTCCGGTAGACGATGTAGGGGCGGAACAAGTAATGCAGCGGAACCGTGAAGGCGTGCACCAAGCGGGTGAACGGCCAGATGGTGAACAGCAGCATCCCGATAAGCGTGTGCACCTGGAAGGCCAGCGGAGCCGCCGCCATCGAGTCGATCTTGGGTGAGAAGTAGAACAGCGAGCGGAACCACGGCGACACGGTTTCCCGGTAGGTCACCTCCTCGTGTCCGCCGAACACGCTGAGCACGGTGGTCGCCAGCCCGGCCACGATGGCCGCCACCAGCACCACGTACATCGCCTTGTCGTTCTTCGTCGTCGCCATGAACACCGGGCCCGTGGTGCGACGGCGGTAGATCAAGATCAAGATCCCGACCAGCGTGCAGACGCCGGCAAGGGTCCCCCAGAGCAGCGCGTTGAAGTGATACATGCCCTCGGTGATTCCGACCGCCTCGGTCCAAGACTCCGGGATCACCAGCCCGCCCAAGTGTCCAACGATCACTACGAGGATCCCGAAGTGGAACAGCGGCGAGCCGATCCGGAGCAGCCGGGACTCATAGAGCTGGGAGGAGCGGGTGGTCCATCCGAACTGGTCGTAGCGGTATCGCCAGATGAGGCCGCCGATCAGTACGGCCATCATGACGTACGGCAGTACGCCCCACAGCAGGACATTCATCGTGAACCTCCCATCGGAAGGAGTCGAGCATCATTCGGCTCTAAGCCGACCGTCTCCGTCGGAGGGCCGGCAGTTGCCATCGCCATCACGGCCTTGCGGTCGGCCGGCGAGGGACCGGGCAGCGTGCTGCACACCGCCGTCAGCACTCCGGCGTGCGGCGTATTCCGTTCCGCCAGAGCCAACCGGATCAACTCCACGCTGCTCCGGTACTCCTGCAGCAGCGCCGTCCCATCGACTGGGTCGACAATCGCCGCGTACTCCAGAACCATTGGCAAATAGTCGGGCAGCTCACCCCTGGTATCGACCAGGAAACCCGAGCGGCGGTAGCGCTGCTTGAACGCGGCGAGTACCTCGCCTCGGCGACGGGTGTCACCGTCGGTCCAGTACGACAGGTAGAGGCTGTGCTTGCGGGACAGATCGAAGACCTCGACATAGTGGGTCTGGATAGTCGACGCATCAGAAGACTCCCAGAAAGCGAGCAACGGCTCAAAGCTTTCGGCCTGACGTGGAGCCTCCTCAGCAAGGGCCGCGCGCAGCAAACCAGAGGTTCCGATGACCTCCGGCTCGGGATAGCCAAGGCAGACAGCGGCCGCCTGGCGAACCACCGGGATTGCCTCCCGGCGCCGGGCTCTCACACCGGCTCCTGACGTTTGGGGAAGATGCCATCGGGTGTCCCCTTGCCGTCCCAGTTGAGTAGGTTCACGCGACCCTGGAGTTCTTCCCCGGAAACGCTGGTCTCGGAGGTCTGCCGCTGCCGCAGCGCTTGGAAGGTCTCCACGGCGACGGGCGACCCGCGGCCACTGGCCTCGCCAAACGGTCCTTGCTCGTACGGTCCGCCATCGAAGTCGAGCGAGCAGCCGAGCTCCTCAAGTTCATGGGCCTGCTCGACGTGAGCTTTCGGAATCACGTAGCGCTCGTCGTACTTGGCAATCGCCATCAAGCGGTACATCTCACGGATGCTCAGGTCGGTCATTCCCACCGATGCCGCGATGGAGTCGTCCTGCGGTTGTTCGAGGGTGATGTTGCGCATGTGGGCGCGCATGGCCGCCAGCACTGTCAGAACCCGTTCGATCTCGCCGACGTCACCTGCAGTAAACAGCTCGGCTAGGTACTCCAGCGGAATCCGCAGTGCTCGGATAGCTCCGAACAAGACGTCGGGGGACTCGGCATTGTGGCCTTGATCACGGAGCAGATCGACGATCGGCGAGAGCGGCGGGATGTACCAAACCATTGGCATGGTCCGATACTCCGGATGCAAGGGCAGCGCCACCCTGTAGGTCTTCGCCAGCGCATAGACGGGGGAGCGCCGCGCGGCATCCAGCCAATCGGCCGGGATGCCTTGCTGCCGAGCCGCAGCGACCACCTGCGGATCATTGGGATCCAAGATCAGATCCAGTTGCGCGGCGTACAGGTCCTTCTCGTCCGGTGTCGCTGCGGCCGCGGTTACCCGGTCAGCGTCATACAGGAACAGACCGAGGTAGCGCAGCCGCCCGACACAGGTCTCTGAGCACACCGTCGGCAGCCCGACCTCGATCCGCGGGTAGCACAGGTGGCACTTCTCGGCCTTGCCCGTCTTGTGGTTGAAGTAGATCTTCTTGTACGGGCAGCCGGTCACGCACTGGCGCCAACCTCGGCAGCGGTCCTGGTCAACCAGGACAATGCCATCCTCGGCGCGCTTGTAGATCGCACCCGAGGGGCAGGAGGCCATGCAGGACGGGTTCAGGCAGTGCTCGCAGATGCGCGGCAGGTAGAACATGAACGTTTGCTCGAAGGTAAACTTGATCTTGTCCTCGGACTCCCGGCGTACCCGCTGCACGATGGGGTCGAGATGGCCCTGTTCGCTGACACCACCGAGATCGTCGTCCCAGTTCGCCGACCAGGTGATCTTGGTGTCCTCGCCGGTGATCAAGGACTTGGGTCGGGCCACCGGAAAGTCGTCGCCAAGTGGTGCATCGATGAGCGTCCGATAGTCATATGTCCACGGCTCGTAGTAGTCGGCAAGCTTGGGTTGCACTGGCGACGCGAAGATGCCCAGCAGCTTGCGGACCCTGCCACCGGCTTTGAGCTTGAGCCGGCCGCGGCTGTTCAGGGTCCAGCCGCCGCGCCAGGTTTCCTGATCTTCGTACCGGCGCGGGTAGCCCTGGCCTGGCCGGGTCTCCACATTGTTGAACCACACGTACTCGGTGCCGGCGCGGTTGGTCCATGCCTGCTTGCACGTCACCGAACAGGTGTGGCAGCCGATGCACTTGTCGAGGTTCATCACCATGCCCATTTGGGCCATGACGCGCATCAGTCAGCGCTCCTGATCGCATCGCGCTGCGAGCGTCGGCAAATCGCGCGCCGCCGCACGGAGGAGGAGAGAGCGGAGGCGTTCTTTCCTCGGCGAGCGACGACGACGGCGGCGGATTCCAAGCGCGATGCGCGAGCAGCGAATGATTGGAGCATCAGTACTGCACCTCCTGAGAGCGACGCCGGATGGTGGAGACGATGTCCCGCTGGTTACCGGTGGGACCGAGGTAGTTGAAGGTGTACGACAGTTGGGCGTATCCGCCGATCAGGTGGCTGGGTTTCACCAGCAGTCGAGTCACCGAGTTGTGGATGCCACCGCGTCGGCCGGTCGCCTCAGACTTCGGTACGTCGATGATGCGTTCCTGGGCGTGGTGGACGTAGACCACGCCCTCTGGCATGCGATGGCTGACGATGGCACGTCCGACCAGGACCCCATTGGTGTTCACGCACTCCATCCAGTCGTTGTCGACCACACCGATCGCGGCCGCGTCCGTAGGGCTCAGCCAGATGGTCGGTCCGCCACGGGACAGGGACAGCATGAACAGGTTGTCTTGATACTCGGAATGGATCGACCACTTCGAGTGCGGAGTCAGGTAGCGCACAGTCACCTGCTTGGCTCCATCCGCGCCGAGAGTCGGCTCACCGAAGAGCCGGTGCATGTCCAGCGGCGGCCGATAGGTCGGCAGCGTCTCACCAAGATCACGCATCCAGTCATGATCAAGGAAGAAGTGCATCCGGCCGGTCAGCGTGTGCCAGGGCTTGAGTCGCTCCACGTTGACTGTGAATGGGGCATAGCGGCGGCCGCCAGTCTCTGATCCCGACCATTCCGGCGAAGTGATCACCGGAACCGGCGCCTGCTGAGTCTGCGCAAACGTGATCCGCTTCTCCTCAGACCCCTCAGCAAGATCAGCAAGGTGGACGCCGGTGCGCTGCTCCAGGGACCTGAACCCCTGGACGGCGAGCTCGCCGTTCGTGGTCCCGGAGAAGGTGAGAATGGCCTCCGCCATCTTGGAATCGGTGTCCATGGCAGGTCGGCCATCGGCCGCTCCACCGAGCATCACGCCGCCCGAGGCGGCCAACTGTGCCGTTTGATGCTCGAGCCGGTAGGTGATGTTCTTCACGGTGAAGCCGAGCTCTTCCGCCAGGGGACCGATGGCGGCGAGTTTGTCAGCGATGGCGGTGTAGTCCCGCTCGACGATTTGGAAGCTCGGCATCGTCGTGCCCGGTATGCCGACCACATCTCCGCGCTTCCAGTCCCGTACGACGCCATGCGGCTGAGCAGTCTCGCCGGGAGTGTCGTGCTGCATCGGAACAGCAACCAGGTCCCGTCGTGTGCCCAGGTGGGTCTGAGCCTGGCGTGACAGCTCCCGGGCAATGAGATGGAACATGTCGAAGTCGCTTTTGGCCTCCCACGGCGGGTCTATGGCCGGGGTGAACGCATGCACGAAGGGATGCATGTCGGTACTCGACAAGTCGTACTTCTCGTACCAGGTCGCGGCAGGCAGCACGATGTCGGAGAGCAAAGTCGTCGACGTCATCCGGAAGTCAGCGGACAGCAGTAGGTCGAGCTTCCCCTCTGGAATCTCGGCCGGCGAGGCGACGTCGCGCGGACGCACGTCGGCACTTCCCTCCTCGGCCATGAGGTTGGAATGCGTCCCGAGGAGGTACTTCAGGAAGTACTCGTTGCCCTTGGCCGAGGAGCCGAACAGATTGGAGCGCCACAGCGTCAGCGTCCGGGGCCAGTTCTCGGGCGCATCCACGTCCTCGATCGACATCTTGATCGTGCCGGCGGCCAATGCGTTGGCGACATATGACGCGGCATCGGGAGCCTCTCCCGAAGCAACCGCGGCGTCGGCCTGGTCGGCAAGATCCAGAGGGTTGACATTGAACTGGGGATAGAAGGGCATCCATCCCAGCCGCGTCGACTGAGCGATGGTGTCGGCTGTATGCATGCCGGCCAGGTTTCCCTCAGCCAGCGGCGAAGCCAGGGCATCGGCGGCGTACCCATCGAAGCGCCACTGGTCGGTGTGCATGTACCAGTAAGCGGTGCCGATCATGGTACGCGGCGGTCGCGACCAGTCGAGCGCGTTGGCCAGCGAGATCCATCCGGTGATCGGCCGGCACTTCTCCTGGCCGACGTAGTGGGCCCAGCCGCCGCCGTTGCGACCCATGGAACCGGTCAAGATCAACATGCTCAAGATCGACCGGTAGGTCGCGTCGCCGTGGAACCATTGGCAGATCCCGGCGCCCATGATGATCATGGACCGACCGTTGGACTGCTCTGCGTTGGTGGCGAATTCGCGGGCTATCCGGATGCAAGCCTCAGCCGGCACGCTGGTGATCTCGGCCTGCCAGGCCGGCGTGTACGGCGATGTCGAGTCGTCGTAGCCGGTGGGCCAGTTCCCCGGAAGATCGGGCCGGGCAACTCCATGTTGAGCGAGCATCAGGTCGAACACCGTGGTGACGACGTGATTGCCGATCCTGAGAACCGGGACGCCACGACGTAGCACAGACCCCGATCCGTCGGCCGCCTCGAAGCAGGGGAGCAGCACCTCGACGACCTCGTCGTCGTCGACGTCGCGGATCGAGAGAGCAGGGGTGATGCCTTCGAGATCGAGATTCCAGCGACCAACGCCGGAGTCGGCGTAGCGGAAGCCCATCGAACCGTTGGGAACCACCGGCTTGCCGGTGGCGGCGTCCAGGAGCACCGTCTTCCAGGCGGCTTCCCGCTGTGCGTCAACGCCCGATTCCAGGTCGGCTTCGGTCAGGAACTTGCCCGGCACCAGGCCGCCATGCTCGGCGTTCTCAGTCAGCGTGATCAAGAACGGAAGGTCGGTGTAGGTCTTCACATAGTCGGTGAAGAACGGCACCTGCCGGTCGACGAAGAACTCCTTCAAGATCACGTGGGTCATCGCCATGGCCAGCGCCGCGTCCGTGCCCGCCTGGGCCGGCAACCACTCATCGGCGAACTTGGTGTTGTCGGCATAGTCGGGACTTACCGTCACGATCTTGGTGCCGCGATAGCGGACCTCGGCCATCCAATGCGCATCGGGGGTTCGGGTCACCGGAACGTTGGAGCCCCACATCATCAGGTAGGTGGCGTCCCACCAGTCACCTGATTCGGGTACGTCGGTTTGATCACCGAAGACCTGCGGACTGGCTACCGGAAGGTCGGCGTACCAGTCATAGAAGGAGGTCATCACTCCACCGATGAGCTGGGTAAAGCGGGTTCCAATGCAGTGCGACACCATCGACATCGCTGGAATGGGTGAGAAGGCGGAGATGCGATCCGGCCCATAGGTCTTGATCGTGTGCACCTGAGCCGCCGCGACCATCTCGACCGCCTCGGCCCAGGACACGCGTACGAGCCCGCCCTTGCCGCGTGCCTGGTGGTAGCGACGCCGACGCTCGGGGTCGGTGACCACGTCGGCCCAGGCCAGGACGGGGTCGTTCAATCGCTGCTTGGCTTCCCGATACATCTCCAGCAGGACCCCGCGCGCGTACGGATACCTGACTCGGGTGGGGGAGTAGGTGTACCAGGAGAAGGCCGCACCGCGGGGGCAGCCGCGGGGCTCGTACTCCGGTCGATCGGGACCGACCGATGGATAGTCGGTCTGCTGCGCCTCCCAGGTGATGATCCCGTCGCGGACGTAGATCTTCCAAGAGCAGGAACCAGTGCAGTTCACACCGTGGGTGGACCGGACAACCTTGTCGTGACTCCAGCGATCCCGATAGAAGACATCGCCAGCTCGACCGCCTTTACGGAAGGCCACCCGACCGTCGTCGGATTCCTCCCATCTCGTGAAAAACCGACCGAGTTTCAAGAGCGCGTCGGACGCTTTGCCGTCGACCCCGGCGGGGACCGGAGGATTCATGAACTGACGATATCGATCGTTTTTGCCGCTGGGGAAGTGACCAACGTCCCCTTTGCTTTAGAGCTGCTCGCGCAATCGCGCGGTGAGTCCGCCGCCGTCGTCGTCGCTCGCAGAGGAAGAACGCCTTCGCTCGCTCCTCCTCCGTGCGGCGGCGCGCGATTCGCCGACGCTCGCAGCTGTATTAGAGCTGCTCGCGCAATCGCGCGGTGAGTCCGCCGCCGTCGTCGTCGCTCGCAGAGAAAGAACGCCTCCGCTCGCTCCTCCTCCGTGCGGCGGCGCGCGATTCGCCGACGCTCGCAGCTGTATTAGAGCTGCTCGCATCGTGCGGTGGGCCGCACCGGCCCCGGCTGGCCGCTACAGCAAACTGGCGAGCGGGATGCCGGGATTGGCGAGATCGTCGACGTTGACTCGGCGTGATGACTGGACGAGTCGTTCGATGTCGTCGGCAACGTCCCAGATGTTGATGTTCATACCAGCCTGGACGCGTTGCTCATGGAGCCAGAAGACGATGACCTGGCGTGAGTCAGCGTGCCGGCGGAAGATGACCCGGTCGTAGCCGGATGGACCGATGTCACCGGTGTACTCCATGCCGAGGTCGTACTGATCGGAGAAGAAATACGAGGGTCGTGCGTCGACCGCATCTTGTCCGAGCATCGCTTTGGCTGCGGTCACGCCTTGGCGTCGGGCGTTGGCCCAGTGCTCGACACGAATGTGCCGACCGAGGCGCGGGTTGTACGCGTGGGCGACATCGCCGGCGGCGAAAATGTCTGGATCTGACGTGCGCAGGTGCTCGTCGACGACGATTCCATTGTCGACCTTGAGGCCCGCCTCTGCGGCGAGCTGACCGTTCGGGGTGATTCCCACCCCAACGAGGACCATGTCGGCATCGATCCGGCTCCCGTCCCTCAGAATGACACCGGTCACCGCACCGTTCCTGCCGGTTAGCTCGGCTACCGCAACCTGGCAGCGCAGGTCCACACCATGGTCGCGGTGCAGGTCGGCGAAGATAGGTGCCACCTCAGGGCCGAGGACACGCAGCAACGGCAGCTCGCTGGCCTCGAGAAGGGTGACATCAAGTCCCGCGTTGCGGGCAGCGGCGGCGGTTTCCAGCCCGATCCAGCCGGCGCCGATGATGGCGACCCGTTGTGCCCGGGCGAACCCGGCCTTGATGCGCTCGCTGTCCTCGACGCTGCGCAGGTAGCGGACGCCGTCGAAATCGGCGCCTGGCACGCTCACGCGTCGCGGTGTCGAGCCCGTGGCCAGCAGCAGCTTGTCGTAGCCCAGCTGTACACCGGTAGCAGTGGTGACAGTCCGCAGAGCCGGGTCGAGCGAGGTCACTGCAGCGCCCAGACGCAGTTCGACCGCATGGTTGGCGTACCAAGACTCTGGGTGGACGAAGATGCTGTCGCGGTCAGTGTTGCCCTGGAGGTAGTCCTTGGACAGGGGAGGGCGCTCGTACGGACGGTTGGACTCCTCGCCGAGCAAGGTGATCCTCCTGTCGAAGCCCTCTTCGCGCAGGGTCTGTGCTGCGATGGCGCCGGCCAGGCCGCCGCCGACAATGATGACGTTGGGTTCGGTTGTCATGAATGCTCCTTGTCATGGGGCTGCGGACGGTCTGCGTTGAGCCGGTCAGGCATGGCGCGCCGCCGGCTGTTCGTGGGCAGCAATCAGGGTGAAGAACTCGGCTCGAGAGGCGGCGTCGTGACGGAGCTGGCCGTGCAGTGCGGAGGTGACCGTCCTGGTTCCCGATGCTCCGACGCCACGTACGGTCATGCACAGATGCTCGGCCTCCACGACGACACCCAGACCGCGCGGCGCAACGTGAGCTTGGAGCCAGTCAGCGACCTGTTGCGTCAGCCGTTCCTGCACCTGGGGGCGGCGGGCGAACAGCTCGACTACCCGAGCCAACTTGGAAAGACCAAGAATCCGCTCCCCCGGTAGGTAGCCGACGTGAGCCACGCCGACGAACGGCAGCAGATGATGCTCACACACCGACTGCACCGGGATCGATCGCGCGATGATCAGCTCGTCATATCCGGCGTCGTTGGGGAATGTGGTCAGGTCGAAAGGGCGTGGGCTGAACATTTCGGCGTAGGCGCGCGCCATCCGGGCTGGGGTAGCCGCCAGACTTTCGGTGTCGAGGTCGACACCGAGCGCCATCAGGAACGCGGCTGCAGCCTGCTCTGCGGCGGCCAGATCAACTTCACTCGGCGGTTGGACCACCCGCAGCGCCGGCCGGCTGCGACTGCGTGTTGGCGCTGTGGCGGGCAGCGTGTGTGGCCCCATCGTTGACTCCTCTTCTAAAGGACAGTAAAGTTAACGTTAGATGGGAGGGCCTCTTTCGTCAAGAGATCTCTTTTTTAGAAGAGGTGGCATTCATGACTCACGACGATCTCGCGGCACGGGTCGCTGGCGTTGCGGCACTTGCCGATCCGATCCGGCGCGACCTTTACTTCTACGTGAGCGCGCAACCGGCGCCCGTCAGCCGGGACCAAGCTTCTGAGGCCCTCGGCATCGCGCGTCACACGGCCAAGTTCCACCTCGACAAGCTGGCCGAAGAAGGTCTGGTCGACACCGAGTTCAAGCGGCTCTCCGAACGTCGTGGCCCTGGCGCCGGCCGACCCACCAAGCTGTACCGGCGATCCAGCCGACAGCTGTCGGTGACGTTGCCTGAACGCCGATACGACCTCGCCGCGCAGCTACTAGCTAGCGCCATCGAGGACGCAACTACGGACGGCACCACCGTCACCGACGCCCTGAGCGCCGCCGCCGCGGACAGGGGCAGCACGGTCGGAGACCAGGCCCGAGCAGCCGCTGGTCCTGGAGCTAATCGGGAACGGCTTCTCGCCTGCACCTGCCAAGCTCTGACGGACTACGGGTATGCACCACACCGCGCCGGCAACACGATCTTGCTGTCCAACTGTCCCTTCGATGCGCTGGCCCGCGAACATACCCAGCTCGTATGCGGTATGAACCTCGCGATCATGGATGCGGTGATCGACCGTATCGGAAAGACGGGGCTCGCGGCCCGGCTCGACCCTGCACCGGACCGATGCTGTGTCGTCCTCGATGCGGACTGATGTCCCAAGCTGTCGGAGCCGCCGAGGCCTCAATCAGTGACGCCGCGCGGATTCGCCGAGCGCGGCGACCAGTGTGTATCTTGGTCCGTTGGTGCCGCCCGTCGCGTGGCATTTATGCGCCCCTATAGCTCAGCAGGCAGAGCGTCTCCATGGTAAGGAGAAGGTCTGCGGTTCGATTCCGCATGGGGGCTCGGACTCCGTCTCCGGTGCCACCGCGCATTGGCGGAATACGCGGTCTGTCCAGACCGTTTACTCTACCGGGAAACTGGTAGGGGAGACCACAGCGGGAT
>Ga0307320_10000759_pt1 | contig 11674 bp, 7 predicted proteins | sample ER_DNA_369_FD_194495 | JGI IMG/M metagenome (GOLD analysis project Ga0307320, IMG submission 194495) | Bulk soil microbial communities from the East River watershed near Crested Butte, Colorado, United States - ER_DNA_369 | ecosystem: Environmental > Terrestrial > Soil > Floodplain | place: USA...
TGGGAGGCGCTGAGCGCCGCGCCGAGGACCAGTACCCCGGCGGTGTGGGTGGCGGTCACGGTCGCGCCGACCACCGCCGCCTGCCGCACCGAGCCGCGCATCCCTACCAGGTAGGCGGCCATCACCGTCTTGCCGTGGCCGGGTGCCAGCGCATGGGCGGCGCCGAGCACGCCGGCGAGGGCGACAGCGAGCAGCGCGAAGCCGAGGGTGAGGCGCTGGCGGGCGACCAGCGCGGTGAACGCCGCCGTGGCCCGGTCGACGCCGACCGGCCGCCGCCCGCCGGCGGGGGCGGCCTCGCCGCCGCGCAGCGCCGGCCCGCCCGACCGGTAGCGGACCGTGGCCCGGTCCTGGTCGAGGGGGGAGCGGAGCAGGTCCTCCGGGTAGGCGGTGAGGCGGGCGCTCGGGCTGCGGGCGGGGACGTCGGCCGCCTCCAGCGTGGTCCGGTCGCCGGCGGCGGTGACCTCGCGCCAGCCGATGCGGCCGTCCGCGTTGCCGTCGCGGTAGCGCAGCGTGTGGCTGCCGCCGCCGGCCGGTGCCGGCGCGGCCAGGTCGCACTCCAGCCGGAGGGTGACCAGCCCGCCCTGCCCCGCCGGGAAGGCGAGGCGGCTGCCCGCCACCGCGAACCGGAGCGGCCGCCCGTCGACCTGGGCGCTGAGCCTGGCGGCGACCCGTGGGCACTGGAGTTCGCGCCAGCTGGCCGCCTCGGCGTCGCCGACCTCGCCGTCGGCGTCGGTGTCCAGGGCCTGGCGGGTCTGGAAGGCCGGGATCTCGGCCATGTCGACCACGTAGTCGACCAGCACCCGGTCGGGCTGGACACGGATCCCGCCGGAGCGGTTCACGGTGAAGTTCCCGAGCGGGTGCGCGGCGGCAACCGCCGGCAGCAACAGCAGCCCCAGCAGCACCGCGGCAAGCACCCCGGCCCGCGCCGCCAGCCGCCGGCCCCTGGTCACCTCGCCGCTCCGGCGGTGGGCGGGCGGACACCGAGCTTGGCGGCGAGGGCCAGCGCGGCCTTCCGCTCCCCGAAGGTGCCTGCCGCGCCGGTGACGTACGGGTTGATGGCCAGCGCGGTGGCCAGGTGGCCGGCGGCCGGCGCCCGCATGCCGAGGTCGGCTTCGACCGCGGCCAGGTGGTACCAGAGCAGCGCGTCGCGGGTGCCGAGGCGGACGGCGGCACGGGCGTAGAGCTGGGCCTCGCGCGGCCGGCCGGCCTGGCGGAGCGCCCAGGCCAGCGTGTCGTCGGCGTACACGGTGGGCCGCGCGGCCCTGGCCTTGCGGGCCATGGCGACCGCTCGGGCGGCGTCGCCGCCGGCGGCCCTGGCGTGGTCGGCCTCGAAGCGGGCCAGCTCCAGGTCGACCGCGACGCCGTTGGCCCGGTTGAGGGCCTCGATGGCGCGGACCAGCCGGTACGCCTCGGCTGCCTTGGCGTGCTGGCCGAGGGCGGCGCGCACGTCGCCGAGCAGCGCCACCGTGCCTGGCAGCGGGAGCCGCTGGGCGGCCGCGTCGAGCCGCACGGCGGCGTCGGCGAGCCGGCCCCGCGTGGCGGTGACGCGGGCCAGGCCCACCTTGGCGGCGGCGTGGCCGGGCACGCCGGCCACGGCCTGGCGGTAGGCGGTCGCGGCGTCGTCGAGGCGGCCGGCGCCGAGGTGGAGGTCGCCGAGCAGGGTGCGGACCTCGGCGAGGTCGGTGGGTGCGCCGGCGCCGGCGTCGACCGCCTGGCGCATGGCCTCGAGCGCGCCGCCGGCGTCGCCGTGCAGCTCGCGCAGGTAGGAGACGCGGGCCAGGCTGGCCAGGTCGGGGCGGAGGTCGGCCATGCGCTGGGCGTCCTCGAGCGCCTGGGGGTAGCGGCCGAGCTCGACCTGGGCGTCGACCACGACGCCGAGTGGCTCGGAGGCGTCCGGGTTGGCCGTGTGGGCACGCCCGCCCCAGCCGAGGGCGGCGCGGAAGTCGTGACGGGCGAGGGCGAGCAGGCCGAGGGCGGTCATGGTGCGCTCCTGCCCCGGGGCGGCCGCCTGGCTCTGGTCCAGCGCCACCGCGGCCTTCGCGTACCAGGTCGGGTCGGCGCTCTGGCGGGCCCTGGCCAGGTAGGCGACGCCGAGGTCGGTGAGGAGCCGGGGCTCGCCCGGGCGCGCCCGCAGCTGATTCTGGAGCTGGGCCACCCTGGCGGCCGGGCTGGCGCTCCCGGCCGGGGGAGCGGCGGGATCGAGGTCCATCCGGCCTCGTCCGGCCAGGAGGAAGTTGCCGACGAACAGTCCCACCAGCACGGTGAGGACCGCCACGGTGAACGGGCGCCCGCTGCGCGACCCCTTCGGGAGGGGCCCGGCGGGGCGGGCCCCTCCCTGCAGGAGGGTCGTGCTACGAGCCAACGGGGTGGTGGTTGTGGTCGTAGCCCTGGTGGGGCGTTGCGAGGTACGGGAAGGACGACAGGAACGGCTTGTCGTTCTTCTGGACCCCGTCGGTGAGGATGTTGTTGGGTGCCTTGTTGAAGTCGGGCGTGAACGGCGTGCCGCCGGCCAGCGCGCGCAGCTCGATGTCGGGTGTGTCGTCGACCAGCCGGCGACCGTTCGGGAACCCGTCCATCTGCCCGGCGAGCAGGCCGAGCGGGTTCTGCTGCGCGAACGGCGTCGGGGCGATGCCCATGTTGAGCCGGATCATCTCGGACGGCGTCACCTTGGCGGGCTGGTTCAGCCCGGGGATGCCGGTCAGGAAGATGGTCGCGATGTCGTTGCGCGGCGCGGCCGGGACGGTCACCCCTGGGTACAGGACGGGGATCAGCCGGGCGGGCTCGGGGTCGAGCACGAGCTTCCCGAACTGGGCGTCGTCCGCCGGGTCGGAGGCGTTGAAGCGGTCCTTCCTGCCGAGCGGGATGACGACCTCGTTCACCAGCGGCATGCCGAGGCGGGAGACCCGCACCCACGTGCCGTACTGGCTCGGCTGGTCGCCCTTGGAGGACAGCACCCGGACCTGCCGGCGCTCGCTGGCGGCGTAGACGCCGATGACCGCGTCAGGGTCGGTGGGACCGGAGAGCGGCTGGTGGTCGCGGGTCAGCTCGGTGATGGGGACCTGCAGGACGATGCTGTGGGTGTTGAAGCCGCCCACCCCGTCGACGCCCTTCTCGGTCGGCCGCTTGATCAGGTGGGCCTGGTTGAGCGGCCTGAGGCCGAGCAGGTCGAACACGGAGCCGAGATCGACGAAGAAGGGGTCGTCCCGCTGGCCGGCGAAGACCTTGCCGCCGCCCTTGAGGTTGGCGACCGCCGCGACGGCCAGGGCCTCGTAGTCGGGCGTGGAGCGGGGACCGATGTTCACCGGCGGGGTGGCCAGGCCACTCGCCACCATGGTGCGCCGCCCGTTCTCGACCTTGGCGACCGAGTAGGACTGGCGGATGTTGAAGTCCGGGTCGTCCAGCGAGGTGATCGGACCGGTGTTGTACAGGAAGGTGTTCTGGTTCTGGACGCTGGTGCGGAACCGGAACTCGTAGACGATGTCGTCCACGGCGTCGCCGTCGTTGTCCACGTTCAGCGTGTACTTGACGTCGTCACCGAACTTGTTGAAGTTCGGGCCGCCGGCCGGCTCCTCCAGCGGGATCCAGTTGCCCACCAGGGTGACGGTGTCGGGCCGGTCGGGGCTGCGGAAGACGTAGGTGTCGGTGTTGTCGGCCGCGGGGTCCTCGGAGATGAGGGGCGCCTCGCGGTGGCTCGATGCGCGGGTCGGCGACAGGGCGGTCAGCGACGCGAGCAGTCCGAGCGTCGCGACCACGCTGATCACCGCCACGAGCCTGCGGTACCTGGACAATTCCTTCTCCTTGAGAGGTCGTCCGGCCTGGCCCTCTGCCAGGTGGTCCGGACCACTCGACGGGAACGTTCTGGTCGGTGTGGTCTCCTTTCCCTTCTCTCAGCCGGCATCGGTGCCGAGCACCCGCCAGGTGTCGCCCAGCGGGGCGACCACCGCGGTGAAGCGGGTCTTCGGCCCCTGGACCGGCACCAGCCGGGCCCAGGTCTGGACCTCCGGCCCGAAGGCCGAGAGGTAGGGCTGCGGGTCGCCGGCGCGGTCGAAGCCGCGGGTGGCCGACGCCTTCCAGGCGCCGCGCTCGCGGCAGGGCACGTCGGCCAGCTTGGCCGGGCCGTACAGCTCGGCGGTTGCCTGCAGGGCGGCCGCCCCGGCGGTGTCGCAGCGCCGCAGCCGGTCGACCCAGGCCTGCACGGCCGCGGGAGCACCGGCGTCGCCTGGCAGGACCGCGTCGACCGAGACCGGGTCGGCGGCGACCCGCCAGCGGCCGGCCTCGCGCCGTGCCTGCCAGCGCTCGACCGTCCGGCCGGGGGTCAGCCCGGCGAACGGGTCGACCGCGGGCGGGTGGGTGACGGCCACGGTCACCTCGACCGTGTCCGGCCCGGTGCGCCGCTCGTGCCTGACCGCGACCGCGGTCACCGCCGGCCGCTCGGCCTGGGCGTCGGTCCAGGTGGCCACCGTCTTGAGCTGCTCGCGGCTGGCCTTGTCGAGCAGCCCGAACGAGGTGGCGAAGTCCTGCTCGGCGTTGGCGCCGAGGAAGCGCTGCACGGCCTCGGCCGCGCTGTTGGCGGCCACCGGTTTGGCGGCCGCGGCCGGCGCCTGCTCACCCTCGGGGAAGTTGGACAGGTCGAGGCGTTGCACGGACGGTGCCGGGCGGGACTGTGCCGGCTCGCGGTTGGCCACCGCGGCCACGCCGACGCCGACGGCGAGCCCGGCGACGCCGATCCCGAGGACGAGCGCCAGGCGGCGGCTGATTCGACGGTATGGCAAGGCAAGCCTCCTCGCGAGGCGGTGGGCAAGATGGGTGGTGCGGCGGCCCGGCCCCCCAGACCGCGTCCTGGTCGCCGCGGTTGTGACACGCTGTCACCGAGCCGTTCGCACCAGCGGCCGAGAAGGTTCATCGCGGACGCGCCGGCACCGGTCCGGAGGCCGACTAGAATCGGAGCTATGAGCGTTCCGACCTCACCGCGGCCAAGGCCCGAAGCGATCCCCGACCACCCCGGCGTCTACCTGTTCAAGGACGCCGACGGCCGGGTCATCTACGTGGGCAAGGCGATCTCGGTGCGCAAGCGGACCGCCAACTACTTCCAGCGCTACAACCTGCATCCCCGCACGGCGGCGATGGTGGAGGCGTCCGCCACCCTGGAGTGGGTGCTGGTCACCAGCGACGTCGAGGCGTTGCAACTCGAGTACAACCTGATCAAGCGCTACACGCCCCGTTACAACGTCCGCTACCGGGACGACAAGACCTACCCATGGCTGGCGGTCACGCTCAGCGAGGAGATCCCGCGGCCGCGGGTGGAGCGCGGCGCCAAGCGGAAGGGCACCCGCTACTTCGGCCCCTACGCGCACGCCTACGCCATCCGCGAGACGCTCGACCTGCTGCTGCGCACCTTCCCGATGCGAACCTGCTCGCAGGGCGTGTTCGACCGGCACCGGCGGCTCGGCCGGCCGTGCATCCTCTACGACATCCACAAGTGCTCGGGGCCGTGCGTCGGCCACATCTCGCCCGAGGACCACCGCGCCGTGGTGGAGGAGTTCATCGGCTTCATGGAGGGCCGCTCCAAGCCGACCCTGCAGCGCATCGAGGCCGAGATGCGGGCCGCCGCCGACGCGCTCAACTTCGAGGCCGCCGCCCGCCTGCGCGACCAGCTCGCCAGCGTCCGCACCGCCATGGAGCGCCAGCAGATGGTCTCCAGCTCCCCGGAGGACTTCGACATCGCCGCCTTCGCCGAGGACGACCTGGAAGCGGCCGTGCAGGTCTTCTTCGTCCGGCGCGGCCGGGTGGTCGGGCGGCGTGGCTTCGTGGTCGACAAGGTCGAGGCGCTCGACACCCCCGCCCTGGCCGCCACCTTCGTCCAGCAGCTCTACGCCGAGCAGGGCGACGAGGTGCCAAGGGAGATCCTCCTGCCGGTCGAGCCGGAGGGCGCCGAGGCGCTGGCGGCCTGGCTCGCCGAGCTGCGCGGCGGCCCGGTCAGCTTCCGGGTGCCCCGTCGGGGCGAGAAGCGCGCCCTCCTGGAGACCGTCGCCCAGAACGCCCGCGACGCGTTCGCCGGCCACAAGCTCAAGCGGGCGTCCGACTTCGACGCCCGCGCCCGTGGCCTCAAGGAGCTGCAGGAGCAGCTCGACCTGCCGTCCGCGCCGCTGCGTATCGAGTGCTACGACATCTCCAACCTGCAGGGCAACCAGGTGGTCGGCTCCATGGTGGTGTTCGAGGACGGCCTGCCGCGCAAGTCCGAGTACCGCCGCTTCGAGGTTCGCACCGTCGACGGCCAGGACGACGTCGCCTCCTTGCGGGAGGTGCTCTCCCGCCGGCTCGCCCGCCTCGCCGGGGAGGGGTCCGGGGCACCCGGGACGGGTGCCCCGGTGACTCGGGAGCAGACCGGGCCCGGGGAGCCGGCCGCCGGTGAGGCCCCCAAGGGGAAGTTCGCCTACCCGCCCAACCTGATCGTGGTCGACGGCGGCCGGCCCCAGCTCGCCGCCGCCCTCGACGCGGTCGAGGCGGCCGGCCGGCCGGAGCTGGCGGTGATCTCGCTCGCCAAGCGGATGGAAGAGGTCTACCTGCCGGGCCAGCCCGAACCGGTGGTCATCCCGCGCACCAGCGAGGCCCTCTACCTGCTGCAGCGGGTCCGCGACGAGGCCCACCGCTTCGCCATCACCTACCACCGCATCCTGCGCCGCCGGTCGATGACCCGCAGCGTGCTCGACGGCATCCCCGGCGTGGGGGAGACCAGGCGCAAGCAGCTCGTGCGCCACTTCGGGTCGGCCCGCAAGGCCGCCCAGGCCAGCCTGGAGGAGCTCGAAGAGGTCCCAGGGCTCGGCCCGCAGCTCGCCAGGACCATCTGGAGCCACCTGCACGGCGTCGCCGCGCCCCAGCCGGATGCGGCCGGGGCGACCGTGGCGGGCTCCCCCGAGAAGGGAGACAGTGCGTGACCCAGGATCTGCGGCTGGAGGAGCGTCCAGCCGCCCCCGCGGTGGAGTTCGTGATCCTCACCGGGCTCTCCGGCGCCGGCCGGTCCGAGACCGCCAAGGTGCTCGAGGACCTTGGCTACTTCGTGATCGACAACCTGCCGCCGTCGCTGATCGGCCGGGTGGCCGAACTGGCCGTGACCGGCCGCGAGCAGGGCCGCGTGGCGCTGGTGGTGGACGCCCGCGGCGGCGCGTTCGCCGCCGACACCTCCGAGCTGTACGCCGCCCTCGAGCTGCTGCGCTCCAAGAGCATCAGCCTGCGGGTCCTCTTCCTGGAAGCCTCCGACGAGGTGCTGGTGCGCCGCTTCGAGCAGACCAGGCGGCGCCACCCGGTGGGCGGGGAACGGGTGGTCGAGTCGATCGCCACCGAGCGCAGCCTCCTGCGCGAGCTGCGCGCCACCGCCGACCTGGTGATCGACACCAGCGACCTGAACGTCCACGAGCTCCGCGACAAGGTCCTGGCGGCGTTCGCCGGCGAGGAGCGGGGCATGCTGGTCACGGTGGCCTCGTTCGGCTTCAAGTACGGGCTGCCCCTCGACGCCGACATGGTGATCGACGTCCGCTTCCTGCCCAACCCGCACTGGGTCCCCGAGCTGCGTCCCCATACCGGCCTCGAGCCGCCGGTCCGCGACTACGTGCTCGGCATCGACGAGACCAAGCTGTTCATGGACCGGCTGCGCGACCTGCTCGACGTCGCCCTGCCCGGCTACGTGCGCGAGGGCAAGCAGTACCTGACCATCGCGATCGGCTGCACCGGCGGCCGGCACCGCAGCGTGGTGCTCGCCGAGGAGCTGGGTGCCTGGCTCGCCAGCCACGACTTCCGGGTCCACGTCAGCCACCGCGACGTCGAGCGCGGGTGAGCGCCGGTGACGCGGTTCCCATGAAGCAGGTGGTCGCCATCGGCGGTGGCCACGGGCTGGCGGTCACCCTGTCCGCCCTGCGCCTGGTCGGGGTCGAGCCGACCGCGCTGGTCACCGTCGCCGACGACGGCGGCTCCTCCGGCCGGCTCCGGCGCGACCTCGGGGTGCTGCCCCCGGGCGACCTGCGCATGGCCATGCTCGCCCTCGCCGACCCGGACGTCGAGGTCAGGGAGCTGTTCGCGTACCGTTTCCGCGCCGGGGACCTGGCCGGCCACAGCCTCGGCAACCTCGTCCTGACCGCGCTCACCGACCTCGAGGGCGGCTTCATGGAGGCCCTGGCCACCGCCTCGCGCTGGCTCGGCGTGCGCGGGCGGGTGCTCCCCTCGACGCTGGTGCCGGTGCGGCTCCGCGGCCGGGTCGACGGGCGGCAGGTCTGGTCGCAGGTGGCCATCACCCAGACGCAGGGCCGGGTGGAGCACGTCTGGCTGGAGCCGAGCACACCGGCGGCGCTCGGCGAGGCGGTGGCCGCGGTGCGCGCGGCCGACCTGGTCCTCCTCGGACCAGGCTCGACCTACACCTCGGTGGTGCCCAACCTGCTCGTACCGGAGCTGGGCGACGCCATCGCCGAGCTGTCCGACCGGGTGGTCTACGTCTGCAACCTCGAACCGCAGCCGGGCGAGACCATCGGCTTCCCGCCAGAGGCCCATCTGGCGGCCCTGCTCGACCACTGCCCGGGCCTGCGGATCCCGAGGGTGGTCCTGCAGCGGCCCGAGGACCCGGCCGAGGCGGACGCCCAGCAGCGCGCCCTCGGCGCCCTCGGCGCGGCGGTGATCCACGCCGACGTGGCCGCCGACCAGCCAGGCCGTCACGACCCCGGGCGCCTGGCAGCGGTCTTCAAGGGACTGATCTGATGGCCGGACGGTAGGCGTGGCCCGCGGCCAGTTCACCGTCAGGGTGAAGGAGGAGCTGGCCGCGCTCCGCCCTGCCACCCCGGCCGAGCGCCGCGCCCTGCTCGCCGGGCTGCTCCGCTTCACCTCCACGCTGCACCTGGGCGGCACCGTCGGCCCACGGCTCACCCTGGTGCTGGCCACCGAGTCCGGCGGCGTCGCCCGCCTGGCGTTCTGGCTGGTCCATGCCGCCTACGGGCTCCGCCCGGCGTTCCGGGTGCGCAGCCGCGGCGCGCTCGCGCCACGGGCCCGCTACGAGGTGGTCCTGGCCGAGCGCGTCACCCGGGTCCTCGGCGGGGCCCGCATCCTCGGCCGGGACGGCGAGCTGGCCACCGGCCTCCCCGCCGGCCTGGTCAGGGGCCGCGCGGCGGCAGCCTGCTACGCCCGCGGGGCCTTCCTCGGCCGCGGCTCGGTGACCGTCCCGACCCGCGCCCCCCACCTCGAGATCGGCGCTCCCGACGAGCGCACCGCCCGCGGCCTCGCCGGCCTGCTCGCCCGGCTCGACCTGCCCGCGGCCGCGGGCGCCAGGGCCGGCGTGCACGAGGAGACCTGGCGGGTGGTGGTCAAGGGCGGCGAGGCGATCGGGCGGACGCTCGCTGTCCTCGGCGCCCGTGACGCCTACCTGGTCTGGGAGGACGGCCGCATCCGGCGCGAGGTCCGCGGCGAGGCGGTCCGCCTGGCAAACGCCGACCAGGCCAACCTGCGCCGCAGCGTGACCGCTGCCATGGCGCAGGTCGCCGTGGTGGAGCGGGCCGTGACCCGGCTCGGCTGGACCGGCCTGCCCGAGGAGCTGGCCGCGGTGGCCACCCTCCGCCTGGCCCATCCCGACGCCACCCTCACCGAGCTCGGCGCGCTGCTCGACCCCCCGCGCTCCAAGGGTGCCGTGCTGGCGCGCCTGCGCCGCCTGGCGGCGCTCGCCGAGCAGCCCGCCGGGGCTCATGGAGCGGAGCGGTAGCCCTGGGTCAGGGGTCCTTGCGCCGCCAGCGGCGTGGACCGATGCTTGCCCGGTGAGGAGCTGGTCGTTCCCGCGCAGGCTCGGGTGCGTGCTGGCGGTCGTCATGGCCGCCGGCCTGGCGCTGCCTGCGCCCGCCCAGGCGCAGGCCGGCGAGCGGATCCTCGACTACGACGTGGACCTGCGCATCGAGCCGGCCGGCACGCTGCTGGTCACCGAGCGGATCGACTACGACTTCGGCGCGGCCGAGCGGCACGGCATCTTCCGGGACGTGCCGGTCCGGTTCCGCTACGACGGCCGCTACGACCGCGTCTACCGCGCCGACGTCCTCGACGTCCAGGGCTCGCCGGGGACGCCGGCGAAGTTCGAGCTGAGCAGCGAGGGGAGCTACCTCCGCATCAAGATCGGCGACGAGGACCGCACCATCAGGGGCAGGCACGGCTACACCATCACCTACCGGGTCACCGGGGCGCTCAACGGGTTCGCCGACCACGACGAGCTGTACTGGAACGCGGTCGGGACGCACTGGGCCGTCCCCGTCGAGCGGGCATCGGTCCGCCTGGCCGCGCCGGCGGCGATCAGCCGGGTGACCTGCTACGCCGGTCCGGAAGGCGGCAACCGGCCGTGCGCGTCCAGCCGTGCGGACGGCCGCACCGCCTCCTTCGGCGGCGCCGGCCTCGGTCCCGCCCAGGGGCTCACGGTGGTGGCCGCGTTCCCGACCGGGGCGGTCCCGGCCCCGCGGCCGATCCTCGACGAGCGCTGGACCATCGCGCGGGCCTTCTCGCCGACCCCGGCGACGATCGGCATGAGCGGCGGCCTCGCCGTGCTGCTCGTGGGGGGCCTCCTGCTGCTCGTGGCCCGCGGCTGGCAGCCGGCACGGAAGGCCCGCAGGCGGCGGGCGCCGCCCGGTGCCGGCGCCACCCCGGCACCGCCGGTCGACCTGGCAGGCGGCGCCACCCAGGTGGAGCCGGCCCCGCCCGACGGCCTCCGCCCGGCACAGCTCGGCCTGGTGGCCGACAAGGAGGTCGCCCCGGTGGCCGTCAGCGCCACCATCGTCGACCTCGCGGTCCGCGGCTACCTGCGCATCGAGGAGCTCGCCGGGTCGGCCGGCACGCCGCAACGGCGGCGAGACGGCAAGGGGGCCGACTGGCGGCTGGTCAAGCTCAAGGAGCCCGACCGCGACCTGGCCGGCTACGAGCGTGAGCTGTTCGAGGACCTCTTCCGCCGCGCGAAGCCGTCCACCCCCGCCGGCGGGGACGAAGCGGGCGGCGGGGCGGCCGCCGACGGCGACGGCCTGGCCAGCATCAAGCTCTCCCGCCTCGGGCGGCGGTTCCACCAGCAGTTCGCGCAGCTCCAGCGCGGGCTGTACGACGACGGCGTGCGGCGCGGCTGGTTCACCGCCCGTCCCGACCAGGTCCGCACGGGCTGGTTCTGGATCGGGGTCGTCCTGGTGGTGGTCGGCGCCGTCGCGACCGTGGCGCTCGCGGCGTTGACCGGCGCCGGGCTGGTCCCGGTCCCGATCCTGCTGGTCGGGCTCGCCCTGGTGGTCGGAGCGCGCTGGATGCCGAGCCGGACGGCGGCCGGCCGCGCGCTGGCCCGCCGGGTCCGGGGGTTCCGGACCTACCTCACCACGCCGGGGCTCGGCAGCGCCGGCGCGGGCACCGCCGACCGGTTCTCCCCCTACCTGCCCTACGCCATCGTCCTCGGCCTCACCAGGCAGTGGACCTTCGCCTTCGCCCAGCGCGGCCTCCAGCCCCAGGTCGGCTGGTACCGGGGGCACATGCCGTTCTCCCCGTTCTGGTACCACTCCATGAACGACTTCACCAGGTCGTCGGCGAGCAACCTCACCTCCACACCCCCGTCGACCTCCGGCGGCTCGAGCGGAAGCGGCTTCGGCGGGGGCGGCTTCTCCGGCGGTGGTGGCGGCGGGGGCGGCGGTGGCTC
>Ga0307320_10000760_pt1 | contig 11673 bp, 12 predicted proteins | sample ER_DNA_369_FD_194495 | JGI IMG/M metagenome (GOLD analysis project Ga0307320, IMG submission 194495) | Bulk soil microbial communities from the East River watershed near Crested Butte, Colorado, United States - ER_DNA_369 | ecosystem: Environmental > Terrestrial > Soil > Floodplain | place...
CGCAGGCAGCCGAGCTCCTCGAACGCGTGCCGAAGCAGGAGGTACTTCGCCTCGACGTTCGCGCCCGTGCCCCAGGTGGACGGGTTCATCCATGTGTTGCCGATCTCGAGCCGGCGGTGCTCCGGCGCGAGCGACATGTAGCTCGTCGAGCCGACGATCGCGCCGCCCAGGAGCACCGCGAACGGCTGCCCGTCGTCCGAGCCGCGCAGGGCATCAGCGATCCACGCCTCGACGTCACGCGTCAGCATCCAGCGCCAGATCCGCTCGTCGTCGGCCGCCTCGCGCAGGCCCTCGGCGTGCTGCGGCTCGAGCGGCTCCAACGCCACGATCCGTCCTTCCAGCCGCACGGCGAGACTTTCGAACACGTCTAGGGCATCATGAAGGTGACGTGCGCCGTCACTCGGGGGCTGAAAAAGCGGAGCTTCTGCTCGCGGCCGCGCGGTACCTGAACGAGACGCTGGAGCTGGAGCGCGTCTACGACCGCTTCCGCGAGCTGCTCGCTGAGGCGGTGCCGCACGGCGGCGTCATCGTGTCGTCGTTCGACCGCGGCACCGGCCTGATCAGCTGCGACTACGCCTGGGTCGACGGCGACAAGATCGACCCCGCGATCCTGCCGCCGCTGCCGCTGAACCGCGAGGGCGGCGGTATGCAGAGCCGCGTGATCGTGAGCGGCGAGCCGCTGCTCGTGAACGACGTGCCCGAGCAGGTGAAGGACCCGGCAGGGGTCTACTACGACGTCGACCGCGAGGGGCGCATGCGCAAGCTCCCCGACGAGGGGCCGCCCGGGGTGCAGTCCGCGATGATGCTCCCCGTCAAGCACGAGGGCGAGGTCGTCGGCGTCGTCCAGCTGATGCACGAGCGCGCCCGGTACGACGAGGAGCAGCTCGAGCTCGCCGAGGGGCTGATCGGCCTGATGGCTGCCGCCGTCCGCAACGCGCGACTGCACGAGCAGGAGCAGGCCGAAGCCGCTGCGCGTGCGCGGGCCGAAGCGACGGCGGCCGAGCGGGAGCATGCGGCGAGGGTGTTGGAAGCTGTGGGCGACGGCGTCTTCCTGCTCGACGACGAGGGGAGCATTCGCTTCTGGAACCGCGCGTCGGAGCTCGTCACGGGGCAGCGCCGCGGCGATGTGCTCGGTCGTCCCGCGGGCGACGTCTTCGGCGGCTGGCGCGCGGTCGCCGCGGAGATTCCCGTCTCGGAAGGCGCCTCGCCGGCGACGCCGGTGACGCTTCCGCTCGAGGTGGACGGCCGCGAGCTCTGGCTCTCCTTCGTCGCGGTCCGCAGCCACGGAGGCGTCGTCTACGCTTTCCGCGACCTGACCGTCGAGCGAGACCTGGAGGCGGCCAAGAGCGACTTCATCGCCACCGTCTCCCACGAGCTGCGCACGCCGATGACCGCGGTGCTCGGCGCGGCGAAGACGCTCCTGCGCGACGACATCGCGCTCTCGCCCGAGCGGCGCCAGCAGCTGCTGGAGATGATCGGCGCGCAGGGAACCCGCCTCACGCAGATCACGGAAGAGGTGCTGCTCGCCAACCGGCTCGACCGCGGAGACCTCCGGGTCGACAGGGAGCGCGTCGACCTCGCGGAGCTCGTGCGAGAGGCGGTCGAGGCCATGCGGGAGCGCCTGCCGGAGTCCGTCTCCCTGAGCATGAGCACCAACGGTGCCGCCGCCGCGCTCGGCGACCGCGGCCGGATCGAGCAGGTGCTCGTCAACCTGATCGACAACGCGATCAGGTACTCCCCGGAGGGCGGCGAGGTGGTCGTCAGGACTGCGCACTCGGAGGCGAGCGTTCGCGTGGAGGTCGCCGACGAGGGAATCGGCATCCCGCTCGCCGAGCAGGGCTCGGTGTTCGAGAAGTTCTATCGCGGCGATCCGCAGCACCGTGCGGTACCGGGCGGCACCGGGCTAGGGCTCTACATTTCCCGCGAGCTCGTGCGGCGGATGGGCGGCACCATCGGCGTCCGCTCGCGCCCCGGCGAGGGCTCGACGTTTTTCTTCGAGCTTCCGCGAGCTTGAAAAACCCGGTCCGTCCGGTGCGTAGTCGAACATGCGGAGCCGTTGCTAGGGTCTGCTGACACGGTGCCGATCTACGAATACGTCTGCATGGAGTGCGAGTCGCACTTCGAGGAGCTCGTCCGCAACGGCGAGCAGCCGGACTGCCCCGACTGCTCCTCCGCGAACGTGCGCAAGCAGTTCTCCGTCTTCGCGACGCACGGCACCGGCGAGCAGCCGACCTACGGCGGTCCATCGTCCGGCGGCTGTTGTGGCGGTTCTTGTGGCTGCGGCCACTGAGCGGCTGACAGAGCTCGACGCGTTCGCGCGGCTCGTCGCGGGCTGTACCCGCTGCCGGCTCGCGCAGGGCCGCACGCAGGTCGTCTTCGGCGTCGGCGATCCGGACGCCGACCTGATGTTCGTGGGCGAGGCGCCCGGCTTCCACGAGGACAAGCAGGGCTACCCGTTCGTCGGCCAGGCCGGCAAGCTCCTCGACAAGCTGCTCGCGGGCATCGGCCTCGAGCGCGGCGACGTCTACATCGCCAACGTCCTGAAGTGCCGTCCACCGGGAAACCGCGACCCCGCCCCGGACGAGATCCAGGCGTGCGAAGGCCACCTCTTCCGCCAGGTCGAGCTGATCCGCCCGCGCGTCGTCGCGACCCTCGGCAACTTCGCCACGAAGCTGCTCTCGGGCAAGCCGACCGGGATCACGCGCGTGCACGGAGCCGAGCAGCAGGTCACGCTCGGCGAGAGTCGCGTGCTCCTCTACCCGCTCTACCACCCGGCCGCCGCGCTCTACACGCCGGCGATGCTGAAGGTGCTCGAAGAGGATTTCGCGCGCCTGCCGGAGCTGCTCGGCCGCCCCGTCGCCGGTCCGGCACCCGTGACGCCGCTCCTCGCGCCAGTCGTGTCCGAGCCCGAGCCCGCAGTCCAGCTCGGCCTCTTTTAGGACTCGTTTGAGTGTGGATTTGAGCTCCGCCTCGCCGGCGGAGACGGAGGCGATTGCCGCTGCCCTGGCTCCGGCTCTGAACGCGGGCGATGTCGTCACCGTCTCGGGCGAGCTCGGCAGCGGCAAGACGACCTTCGTTCGTGGAGCCTGCCGCGCGCTCGGCGTGACGGTGCCGGTGACCAGCCCCACCTTCACCGTCGGCCACCGGTACCCGGCCCGGGTCGGCGATGTCTCCCACCTCGACCTTTTCCGCTTCCAGGGCTTCTCCGCGGCCGAGTGGGGGGACCTCGAGCCGTACTTCGAGGGCGCGATCTGCTTCGTCGAGTGGCCCGAAGCCGCGGTCGGGGCGCTCCCGCCGGCGCGCGTGGAGGTACGTTTGTCGCACGTGGACCGTGGTCTTAGACTGATCGCTCTTGACAGCCCGGACGTCGCCTTGCTCGACCGCCTGTTCGGGGGTGCTGACACTCGCGTTTGACACCGCGACGAGCGCTGCCACCGCCGCGCTCGTCCGGGACGGCCAGGTGCTGGGAGAGAAGGTCTCCCGGGCCGTCCGGGTGCTCGAGGATGCGGACGAGCTGTTCCGCGAGAGCGGAGCCGCGCGAACGGAGCTGACCGGGATCGTCGTCGGCACGGGGCCGGGGAGCTTCACGGGCCTGCGGATGGGCCTCGCCGTGGCGCGCGGGTTGGCACTCGCGCTCGAGCTCCCCGTCGCGGGGGTCTCGACGCTCGCCGCCCTGGCCGCCGGCGCTCCCGGGGCACTGCCGGTCGTGGACGCGGGCCGGCGCGAGGTCTTCACGCTTCGCGGCGGGGAGCCGCTGGTCTGCGCCCCGGCCGACATCGAGGTCGACGCGGGAACGCTGTGCGTCGGGGACGGCGCCGTCCGCTATCGCACCGTGCTCGAGGAGGGCGGCGCGAGCGTTCCCCCCGACGGCGACGAGCGGCACCTGCCGCGCGCCCGCTTCCACGTCGAGCTCGCACGTGAATTCGGGTCCCCCGACGCGGTCGAGCCGCTCTACCTGCGCATCCCGGACGCGGAGCGGAACGCGTGAGCGCCGAGATCGAGCTCCGCCGTCTCGAGCTTCGCGACCTGAACGCGATCGAGGAGATCGAGCGCACCTCGTACCCGACGCCGTGGTCGCGCTCGATGTTCGCGAGCGAGCTGGCCAAGCCGTCGTCGCTCTGCCTCGGCGCGTTCGAGGCCGAGACGGGGCATTTGATCGGCTACCTGATCATCTCCCGCTACGTCGACGCGTGGCACGTGATGAACGTCGCCGTCGAGCCCGGCCACCGCCGCCAGGGCATCGCCTCGTTGCTGCTCAACCGGCTCTTCGAGCTCACCTCCGGCCGCAGCCGCCGCGGGTACACGCTCGAGGTGCGCGTCTCGAACGCCGGCGCGATCAAGCTCTACGAGGAGCTCGGTTTCCGCCCGCGGGGGGTGCGGCGCGGCTACTACACGGACAACCGCGAGGACGCGCTGATCATGTGGAAGGACCCGGTCTCCGAGCCGGCAACGCGCTCCTGATTCTCGGGATCGAGACCTCGTGCGACGAGACGGCCGCGGCGCTCGTCGACGGCGGGACGATCCGGTCGAACGTGGTCTCTTCGCAGGCGGACCTGCACGCCCGCTTCGGCGGCGTGGTGCCGGAGGTTGCCTCGCGGCGGCACCTCGAGCTCGTGCTCCCGGTCGTGCGCGAGACGCTCGCCGAGGCCGGGGCGGGGCTCGACGACGTGGACACGGTCGCCGTCACCCAGGGCCCGGGGCTGATCGGCGCACTGCTCGTCGGGCTCTCGGCGGCGAAGGCCCTCGCGTGGGGCCGCGGCCTGCCGCTCGTGCCGGTGAACCACCTCCACGGGCACGTCGCCTCCCTGTACCTGGAGCCCGAGCCGCTCGAGCCGCCGTTCCTCTGTCTGCTCGCGAGCGGCGGGCACACGATGCTCGTCGACGTGGCGGAGCGCGGCGCGTTCCGGCCGATCGGCACGACCCTCGACGACGCGGCCGGCGAAGCATTCGACAAAGGGGCGCGCCTGCTCGGCCTCGGCTACCCCGGCGGCGCCGAGATCGACCGCCTCGCACGCGACGGCGATCCGGACGCCTTCGAGTTCCCGGTCGCGCGCGTGCCCGGGCTCGACTTCTCCTTCTCAGGGGTCAAGACCGCCTTGCTCTACGAGGTCCGCGGGCTGGGTGACCGGATGGAGGAGCGGCGCGCCGACCTCGCCGCGAGCTACCAGCGCGCGCTCGTGCGGGCGCTCGTGCAACGCACGCTCGAGGCCGCGGAGCGAAACGGCGCCGAGCGGATCGCCGTCGTTGGAGGAGTGGCGGCGAACTCCGAGCTCCGCGCAGCGCTGCCCGACGCGAAGGCGCCACCGCTCGCGCTGTGCACCGACAACGCCGCGATGATCGCCTCCGCCTCGCGTTACGCCGAAGCGATCCCGCCGCCCGGTTATCTTGGTCTGGATGCGTACGCCTCGGCGTTCTGACGAGGCATCGTTTGCGATGCCTCGCGACCGCGCGCTCGGCCGCGCGGCCCTGCCCGCGATTCTCGTGCTGGCGGCCACGGTGCTCGTCGTCGGCTTCGGCGTCAGCAGCGCCAAGCCGCGCTCGCTCGTCTCGGAGGCGTCGTCGTGGCGCGGCCTCGTGGGCGGAGGGCACCCGGCGGTGACGGTAGGGCAGCGGGTCCTGGTCGTGCTGCGCTCGCCGTCGATGGCGCAGCGGGTCGCGCAGAACGGCGGCGTGGCCAGCCAGCGCAAGGAGCGGACGTGGACGCGGTCAGCCCTCGCCGCCCAGCGGCAGCTGCTCTCCGAGCTCAGCACGCGCGGGATCCGGCCGAGGATCCAGTTCAGCTACTCGCGCGTGCTGAACGGGTTCTCCGCGCCGCTCGATGCACGGGCGATCGCAGTGCTCGAGCGTCGGCCGGAGGTGGCCGGGGTCTACCCGGTTCGGCCCGCATACCCGGCCTCGGTCTCCTCGGAGCTGCTCGGGGTGAAGGGCGTCGCGCGCGGAGCGAGCCACCTTCCGGCGCTGCGGCTCCCCGGGTACGACGGGCGCGGCGTGACGATCGCGCTCCTCGACACTGGCGTCGACAGCGAGCAGCCCTTCCTGCTCGGACGCGTTCTTCCTGGGGTCGACGTCGTCGGGGGCGATCCCGACGCAACCGCTGCGGCCGACCCGGGCGGCACGAACCGGCTCGAGCGCCACGGCACCCAGATGGCGGGGATTCTCGTCGGCTCCGGCGGGCCGGGCGGCGTGACCGGGATCGCGCCGGGAGCCTCGGTGCTGCCGATCCGGGTCGCGGGGTGGCAGCAGGACCTGACGGGCGGCTGGGCCGTCTACGCGCGCACCGACCAGGTGATCGCCGGTCTCGAGCGCGCGGTCGACCCGAACCTCGACGGGGACGCTCACGATGCCGCCCGGATCGCGCTCGTCGGCGCGGCCGTCTCTTACGGCGCGTTCGCGGACTCGCCGGAGGCGCGGGCGATCCGCGGCGCGTTGGAGCTCGACACGCTCGTCGTCGCGCCCGCCGGCAATGACGGCCCGGCCGGCCCGGGCTACGGCAGCATCTCGAGTCCCGGCGGCGCGCCCGCCGCGCTCACCGTCGGCGCTGCCGACCTGCGCTCCGATGCCGAGGAAGTCCCGGTTGCAGTGCGCGCGGGCCTCAGCCTCGTTCTCGACCGTCCGTTGCCGCTCGCGGGTGCGGCCGTCTCGGCCCGCCCGGTCGAGCTCGAGCTCGCCGCGCCGCGATCGCCGAAGGGGGGCGCGGCCGGCCCGAGCCTCGACCGGTTCTTCGACGGTCGCGGGCGCAGCCTGGTCGCCGGCCGGGCGGCCCTGATTCACGGCAGCTCCGACCCGCAGCTCGCAATCGAGTACGCCGCGCGCGCCGGGGCGACCGCGGTCGTCGTCTACGGCACGCAGCTGCCTGCCGGGGGCCTCGGGCTCGACGAGGCGGTGGACGTGCCGGTCGTGAGCCTTCCGCTGCACGTCGCGCAGGTCGCGCTCACGGCACTGAAGAGACACGAGCACCCGACGATCTCGATCGGGGTGCCCCGTGTCGTGCGCAACGGGAACGACGGCGCGATCGCGCCCTTTTCGTCGCGCGGCCTGGCCTTCGACGGCCGAGTCAAGCCCGATCTCGCGGCGCCCGGCGTCGCGCTCGCGACCTCGGAGCCCGGCGCGAACGACGACGGGACGCCGCGCTTCGGCACCGTCAACGGCTCGAGTCCCGCAGCCGCCGTGGTCGCCGGAGCCGCAGCCGTCCTCGCGCAGGCGCGGCCGGGCCTCCGCGCGGTCGACCTGAGCAGCCTGCTGACCGGCACCGCCCGCGCGATCCGCGACACGAGCGTCACCGCGCAGGGAGCGGGCCTCGTGGATCTCGGAGCCGCCGCGGCGGGTGAGATCAGCGCCGACCCGGTGACGCTCGCGTTCGGACGCGCGCAGGGCGACGGCTGGCACGCGACGCAGGAGCTCGTCGTCAGCAACGTCTCGACGCGCCGGCTACTCGTGCGGATCCGGAGCACCGGCAGCGGCGGCCTCCAGATCACGCCGAAGCCGCGCTGGATGCGGCTCAAGCCGGGCGGCCAGACCAATCTCACCCTGCGCGCGCGGCTGGAGGGGGCGCCTCCGAGCGACGGCTCAGCCGAGGGCACGGTGCTGCTGGTCGCGCGCGGAGCCGGGCCGCTGAAGATTCCATGGGCGATCACGTTCGGCCCCCCGCCGGAGAGCCTGATCTCCGCGGTGGCGCTCTCGGCCGGCTCCTTCAGGCCGTCCGACACCACCCCCGCCGTGCTCTCGTTGCGCGCCGGCCTGGTCGCGGCCGCCCCTGCGGGAACCCAGGTGTACCCGGTCGCCAAGCTGGACGTCGAGCTCTGGCGCAATCGCCACCGCATCGGCCTGCTGGCTCGTCTGCGTGACCTGCTGCCCGGCCGCGTCGCGATCGGGCTCACCGGCCGCGGCCCGGGCGGCAACCGACTGGGGCCCGGCCGCTACGAGGTCCGGCTGCTCGCGTTCCCGACGAGCAAGGGGCAGCCACCGACGAGCCGCACGATCCGGTTCCGCATCAAGTAGCGACCTATACTCACCGCGTTTCCGTCCAAGGAGCCTCCGTGACCACCGTCGAAGCGCCCGAGTCCCACCTCCGCGAGAACCCGTTCGACATCGCCCGGGAGCAGCTGCGCCGCGTCGCCGAGATCTTCGACATCGACCAGCGCCTGGTGAACGTCCTCCAGGAGTGCAAGAAGGCGGTCGTCGTCTCGGTTCCCGTCACGATGGACGACGGCACGATCCACGCCTTCGAGGGCTTCCGCGTGACGCACAACATCGCGCGCGGCCCGTCGAAGGGCGGGATCCGCTACCACCCCGACGTCACCCTCGACGAGGTGAAGGCGCTCGCGATGTGGATGACCTGGAAGTGTGCGCTGATGAACATCCCGTTCGGCGGCGCGAAGGGAGGAGTCGTCTGCAACCCGAAGCGGCTCTCGCGCCCCGAGCTCGAGCGCATGACGCGCCGCTACACAACGGAGATCATCAACGAGATCGGCCCCGAGAAGGACATTCCGGCGCCGGACGTCGGCACCGATCCGACGGTGATGGCATGGATCTTCGACACCTACTCGATGAACAAGGGCCACTCGGTGCTGGGCGTCGTGACCGGCAAGCCGCTGAACGTGGGCGGCTCGCTCGGCCGGCTTGAGGCGACCGCGCGAGGCTCTCTCTACTGCATCCAGGAGGCGGTGCGGAAGAAGGAGATGCGCCTCGCCGACTCGCGCGTCGCGGTGCAGGGCTTCGGGAACGTGGGCAGCTTCCTCGCGAAGTTCCTCGCCGAGGAGGGCGCGACGGTCGTCGCGATCTCCGACTCCAGCACCGGGCTCCACAACTCGAAGGGCATCGACGTCGCGGCCGCGCTTGCGCACAAGCAGGAGACGGGCACGCTCGCCGGGTTGAAGGGCTCCGAGGAGATCAGCAACGAGGAGCTGCTGCTCCTCGACTGCGACGTGCTCGCGCCGTGCGCGCTCGAGCAGGTGATCACGTCGGAGAACGCCGCGCAGGTGAAGGCGCAGATCGTCTGCGAGGGCGCGAACGGGCCGGTGACGCCGACCGCGGACGAGATCCTGGACGACAAGGGCGTGCTCGTGCTCCCGGACATCCTCGCGAACGCAGGCGGGGTCGTCGTCTCGTACTTCGAGTGGGTGCAGGGGCTCCAGGAGTACTTCTGGAAGGAGCCCGAGGTGAACTCGAAGCTCCGCGACATCGTCACCCGCGCGTTCAACGAGACGTGGCGCCTCTACGAGGAGCGGCAGACGAGCATGCGCTACGCGGCCTACGGGGTCGCGGTGGGGCGGGTCGCCGAAGCCACGATCACGCGTGGCCTCTATCCGTAGAGCGCGGGTCGTCGTCTACCACGGCGCCGGCTGCCACCTCTGCGAGCGCGCGCTCGCCCAGGTTCGCGCGTTGGACGCCGAGCTGGGGTTCGGGCTCGAGGAGGTCGCGATCGACGGCGTCCCGGAGCTGGAAGCGCGCTACCGCGAGCTGATCCCGGTGGTCGAGATCGACAGCGAGCAGGCCTTCACCTACTACGTTCACGAGGAGGCGTTCCGGCGGCGCGTTTCGGCGGGGTAGGCAAGTTCCAGCGGGTCGACCGGTCGTTTCCGACGGACGCCCGGGCGAAGCCCGGCCGCCCTGATAGCGGCACTGCAAGCAGTGCCTCGCCCGGCCGCACAAAGTCCCCGCTGAGAGCCGAGCTTGTGACGGTCTGACGCACGGAGCGGGGCGGGACTGGCAGAATGGTTGTGCCGTGTTACAAACGACCGTCCACAGTGCGGGGTCGGAGCGGCTGACGGTCGGGGTGGCCGCGCGGCTGAGCCGGTACCTCCAGGTCCTCAGCCAGGCGAAGAAGATGGGCAAGGACAGGATCTCTTCGCAGGAGATCTCCGACTACACGAACATCAACGCGACGCAGATCCGGCGCGACCTCTCGGCGTTCGGCAAGTTCGGCAAGCGCGGCGTCGGCTACAACATCGACTCGCTGCTCGGCGAAATCCGGAAGATCCTGCGGACGCAGGGGCAGCACAACATCGCGCTCGTGGGTGCGGGCCGGCTGGGGCACGCGATCGCGAGCTCGGCGATCTTCGCGGAGCACGGGATCAACATCGCGGCGGTCTTCGACAACGATCCGGACAAGGTCGGGCGGACGATCGGCTCGATGCAGATCGAGGACTCGCGGCGGCTCGCCGAGGCGGTGCGCGAGAAGAACATCATCGTCGGCGTCGTCGCGGTGCCGGCCGATCACGCCCAGCAGGTCGCCGAGGAGCTGATCGACTCGGGCGTGCGCATCATCTTCAACTACTCCGAGGCTCTGCTCGACGTGCCCCACGACGTGACCGTGCACACGTCGAACCCGGCCGTCGACCTGTTGCACGCGCTGTACTTCCACCTGACCTGAGCGCGGGTTACCTCTAGCTCGGATCGCGCAGCGACTTGGCGAAGCGTCGCCCGGTTTCCTGGAAGCCGAGCCGGCGGTAGAAGGTGTGGGCGTCCTTTCGCCGCTCTGCAGTCGTCAGGAAAATGAGGGCGCACCCTCGCTCACGGGCCTCCGCTTCCAGGGCTTTCACCAGCGCTTCGCCGACGCCGCGCCTACGGTGCCGCTCATCGACCACGACCGCGCTGAGCTTCGCCGCAGGCTCGTCGTACTCGACCGAGAGGCTGAGGTGCACGCTCGCGACCCCGACGACCTCTCCGTCTACCTCCGCGACGACCACGCGATCTGCCTCGCTTGCTGCGAGCCGAGCGATCCTCGCGGAGACGGCTTCGGTCGACGTCGGATAGCCGAGCTGCCCAACGAGCTGCGCGAGGACGCTTGCGTCCTGCGGACGCGCGTTTCGAATCGTCACATCCACATTCCGTGGAAGCGTGCCACCTCAAGGCCTCGCGGGCCTCGCAGCCAGTCAAACTCGGGCGGTGCGGATCCTTCTATGGCACGGCTACCTGCTCGGCGGGACCGGCTCGAACGTCTACACACGCGCGCTCGCTCGGGAGTGGAGCCGCGCCGGGCACGACGTCACGGTGCTCTCGCAGGACCGGCACCCCGAGGAGCAGGACCTCGGCGGCGCCCGGCACGTGCGGCCCGACATCGGCGGCGTCCTCCCGGTCTTCGTGCTCGACCGCTACGAGGGCCTCGAGCCGCGCTTGCTGCCGGAGCTGACGCGTGAAGAGCGTGAGCGCTACGTCGAGCTCAACGCCGCCGCGATCCGCGCCGAGCTCCCCGCCGACCTCGTCTTCGCCAACCACGTCCTGCTCGGGGCTCCCGTGGCCGCCGCGTCGGGTGCCCGCTTCGCCGTCAAGGCGCACGGCTCCGAGCTCGAGTACTCGATGCGCGGGAACCCCGAGCTCGAGGCCTGGGGCCGCGAGACCCTCGCCGGCGCCGAGGCCGTTTTCGTCGGCTCGCGGCACATCCGCGAGGTGCTCGAGCAGGTCGTCGGGCACGTCGCGCGGGTCCACGAGGTGCCGCCGGGGGTCGACGTCGAGGAGTTCCGTCCACGGCCGCGGGACGAGGCTCTCGCCGGCCTCCTGAGCGAGGCCCGCCGTGACCCGCCTAACCGTGGCAACGCGAACGAGCGGCTGCCCGACGAGGGCAACGCCGAGCGCCTCGCGGCCTTCTTCGCCACGGACGAGCCGACCGTCCTCTACTTCGGCAAGCTCCTCTACAACAAGGGCGTCCACCTGCTGCTCGAGGCGCTTCGCGAG
>Ga0307320_10000763_pt1 | contig 11619 bp, 15 predicted proteins | sample ER_DNA_369_FD_194495 | JGI IMG/M metagenome (GOLD analysis project Ga0307320, IMG submission 194495) | Bulk soil microbial communities from the East River watershed near Crested Butte, Colorado, United States - ER_DNA_369 | ecosystem: Environmental > Terrestrial > Soil > Floodplain | place...
AGGCGGTGCCCATCAGCCACGGCAGGAGCGCGACGTTCTCGACCGGGTCCCACGCCCAGTACCCGCCCCAGCCGAGGACGCTGTAGGACCACAGGGCGCCCAGCACCAGGCCGATCGTGAGGAAGATCCAGGCGGAGATCGTCCACCGGCGCGTGATGCGCATCCATGCGTCGCTGACACGTCCCGTGATCAACGCGGCGATCGCGAACGCGAACGGCACCGTGAACCCGATGAACCCGAGGTACAGGAACGGAGGATGCGCGGCCATCAGCGGGTGGTTCTGCAGCAACGGGAGAGGACCCCGCCCGTCGGGCGGGGCCGTGGCGAGCGTCGCGAACGGCGTCGTCGGCCCCAGCACGAGGGTCAGGTAGAACGCCGAGATGCCGAACATGACCGCGAGCGCCCACGGGAAGGTCTCGGGGCGACGGCGCCGGAACCGGAAGGCGACGGCCGCCAGGTAGCCGCCGAGGACCAGGTTCCACAGCAGCAGCGACCCCTCGTCCGCGGACCAGAGCGCGAGCATCTTGAAGAAGGTGGGGGTCGCGCGGCTGGAGTTCGACGCGACGTAGCGGAGCGAGAAGTCGTTCGCGAGCAGCGCCGCGAGCATCGCGAGGTTCGCCACGACGACGAGCGCGAACAGCGAATACGCCGCCGTCCGCGCGCTCTCGACCACGCGCGGCCGGCCGGTCCGCGCGCCGACGATCGCCGCCGTCGCCCCGTACACCGCGAGCGCGAGCGCCATCGCGAGCGCGAGCGTGCCGACGAGCGCCGGCATCAGCTCACCTCGTCGGGTGGCGGCGTCTCGCCGCGCGCCGGCGGCCGGTACTGCTCGCCGTGCTTGACGAGCATGGTGTCCGAGTGGAACGCGCCGTCCGTCCCGTAGGTGCCCTCGAGCACGACGCCGGTGCCGCTCTTGAACAGCGACGGCGTCGAGCCCGTGTGGACCACGCTCATCCTGGTGGTGCCGTCGGTCACGACGAAGTCGACGCCGTCGGCGATGTCGTGCAGCGAGCCCGGCACGACCTGTCCGCCGAGCCGCAGACGCTCGTCGGGGGCCGGGTGCTGCTGCAGGAGCTCGGTCGGCGTGACGTAGTAGACGAGGTTGCCGGACAGGGCCTGCGTCCCGACCCAGGCGAGGCTGCCGGTGATCAGCACGAGCAGGACGACGACGCGGACGCGCACGGACAGAGCCTACGAGGGTGCCTCCGTTTGCGTCGAGGCACGTACGGCGGAGTCGTAGGAAGGTCGCCCGGGTCGCTCGAGCGTCGGCGTCAGGGTTCCGTCAACGAACCCCTGGTCGGATGTGACAGAACCCTAGCGGGTGAATCCGACCGACGCCGCCGCTGCGCGAGGCCCGTTCGGGCTCAGAGCTCGAACGTCCCCCGGCCGACCACGTGTACGCCTCCCCCGACGCGGACGCGCCACGCGCCTTCCTCCCGGCCGGTCTCGACGAACAGCTCGCTCGGCCGGCCCACCTGCGCACCCTGGCGGATCAGCACCGAGCCCGGCATGCCGGCCAGATCGTGCTCGGCCAGGTAGGCGCCGAGCGCACCCGCCGCCGAACCCGTGGCCGGGTCTTCCCCGACGCCGAGCTCCGCATCGAACATCCGCGCGGTGACGCCCTCCTCGGTGACCGCGAACAGGTACAGGTCCTCCCCGCCCGAGGCCGCGACCGCGTCGGCCACCGCCGGAGCGTTCCTCACGGCGCGCCTCAGCGTCTCGGCGTCGCGGATCGGGACGATCGTCGGGGGCAGACCGGTCGAGACGGTTCGGACCGGGAGGTCGGGGTCGAGGTCACCCACGTCGAGACCGATCGCGAGGGCGATCAGTTGACGATCATCGAAGACCGGCCCGAACTCGGGCGGGAGCTGCGTCATCCAGGCGGTGCCGGCCTCGACATCCACCTCGACCGGGATCTCGCCGGCGGTGACGACCTGCGTCGCGGGTGAGCTCACGCGACCCTCGCTCACCAACACGAACGCGGTCCCCAGCGTCGGGTGTCCCGCGAACGGGAGCTCCGCCGCAGGGGTGAAGATCCGCATCGCGTATCGGTCGCCGCCGCTCTCGGTCACGAACGTCGTCTCCGAGAAGCCGATCTCCTTCGCGAGGGCTTGCATCGTCTCCTCGTCGACGTCGATCGGCTCCGGCACGACGCAGAGCTGGTTGCCCGAGAGCGGTTTCGGCGTGAACACGTCGACGAGCCGGAAGGGCACGTTCACGCCGGGCACTGTATCGGCTCGTTGCTACCGTTGGTCATGGCCGAACGGACCTTCCGCGACGGGGCTCGAGCCGTGGGCCCGTTGGCGGTCGCGGTCGCCGGGTTCGGCGTGTCGTTCGGTGTGATCGCGCGCGCGGTCGGGTTCGGATGGCTGGCGCCGATCGTGATGTCGGGGACGACGTTCGCCGGTTCGGCGCAGTTCGCCTCGGTCTCCGTGCTGCGCGACGGCGGAACGGTGGCCGCGGCGGTCGCGGCGGCGCTGCTGCTGAACGCGCGGTACGCGCCGATCGGGATCTCGGTCGCGCCGTACCTCACCGGCTCCCTGTGGTCGAGGCTCGTCCACGCGCAGCTCGTCGTCGACGAGTCCTGGGCGATCGCCGCCGAGGGCGAGGGCCGTTTCTCCCGCAGCATGCTGCTCGGCGCCGGGGTGGTCCTGTACGTCTCGTGGGTCAGTGGCACGGCGATCGGTGCGCTCGTGGGCTCGGGGATCGGCGACCCGAGCACGTTCGGTCTCGATGCGGCCTTCGCGGCGTTGTTCCTCGGGCTGCTCGTGCCGCTCGCTCGGGACCGGAGGCACGTCGCCGCCGCCCTCCTCGGGGCGGCGATCGCGCTGGCGCTCACGCCGTTCACGCCGGCCGGGGTGCCGATCATCGCGGCCAGCGCCGCCTGCCTCATCGGGTTGAAGCGATGAGCCGGACGTGGCTCGTCGTCACCCTGGTCGGGGCCGGAACGATCGCGATCAAGTCAATCGGCCCCGTGCTGCTCGGGGGTCGTCCGCTCCCCGATCGTGTCTCGCGCGTGATCGAGCTCCTGGCTCCGGCCCTGCTCGGCGCGCTGGTCGCGGTGCAGACGTTCGGGAACGGTCAGGCGCTCGCGGTCGACGAACGCGTGCTCGGGGTCGCGGTCGCCGCGATCGCGATCTGGCGGAAGGCGCCGCTCCTCGTCGTCGTGATCCTGGCGACGGTCACGACCGCGCTCGCCCGGGCGCTCCTGTGAGCTTGCTACGCTTGGCCGACCCGCGGGCGTAGCTCAATGGTAGAGCTCCAGCCTTCCAAGCTGGTGGTGCGGGTTCGATTCCCGTCGCCCGCTCCGCTGGTCAGATGCTGTTTCCGCAGGTCATCGTGAGGATGGCGATCCGAGGACGGTACTCGCTGATACCCGTCGTTTCGCGTCGTTTCGCGGCCTCCTGCGGCCTGGCTGCGGCCTACCGAACCTGCGGTAGCGAGGACCCGCCTCGCGGCGGCGTAGGCTCCGAGAGGTGAGGCCCGATGAGCTCGAACGCCGACCGGGAGCGCCTGGACGCCCTCGGCCCGGCTCCCCGCGCCGAGTTGCTCCACGTCCTCATGCTCCCCGACCTCGAACGCGCCGAGATCGGCGAGTTCTGGGGCTACCCGCAGAGTCGCGCCTTCGCCGAGCTATTGATCGACTGCGAGGAGGATCGAGCACTCCGGGTAGCGTCAGCCATTCGTCCAGATCCGTAGCGGCCCGAGCGCGGCTGCCCCGTGGGCGCGCGCGGCGTCGAGGGCAGACCCATGTTCGTACCCAACGATGGGGCGCCCCGGCCACCGCCGTTCGAGCTGGCGAAGCGCCCCTGACCACGTCGCGTCGACATCCGCGCCCGTCGCGAACACGTTCGAGATCCCGACGACCTCGCCGGGTCCGACGTTGGCGATCGCGCCGGCGACGACCTCGCCCCCACGCCGCGCTGCGAGGAAGGTGACGCCCTCCTCCTCGAGCAGGGCAACGTCGAACGGCGGATCGTCCTCGTAGCGGCCGGACCATCCGCCGACCCATGCCACGAGATCGTCTGCGTCGACGACGGCTTCCCATGCGAGATCGCCTTCGTCGCGCGGCTGCACGCTGTCAACGACGAACCACAGCGCGTCGAACAGGACGCGGAACCCGTGCGGCTCAAGGTCGAGAGACGCGAAGCTGTCCTTCACGGCGCAGCCGGGCGAGGAGTCGATGATCGCCACCACCTCACTGGGCGTCGCTGACGGCGACAGCGTGATTGCGTCGGGGTAGTACGCCGGCGGCCGCTGATCGACCGCCCACACTCCCGTGACGCTCCGTCCTTCCAGCCCGTGCATCCGGCACACGATCTCGCACCACGCGACGTTGTTCGCGATCGCGGCTTCAAGCACGTCCTCCACTCGAGCAGCGTAGACGAGCCATCTACCGACACGGGGATATGAGGCGCCGCTATCGGACGGCGTAGCCTTGGCCGATGAGACCTGATCAACTCGAACGCCGACTCCGGGAGCGCCTCGATGCTCTCGGACCGGCTCCCCGCGCCGAGTTGCTCCACGTCCTCATGCTCCCCGACTTCGAGCGGGCAGACCGGATCGGAGAGTTCTGGGGCTACCCGGAGAGCCGCGCCTTCGCCGAGCTCCTGATCGACTGCGAGGAGGATCGGGTCCTTCGGGTCGTGATCGTCGGCATGCTGCGGGGGGACGAGATGTGGTAGCGGCGAGGGCGGGGGCTTGACACATCACCGCCCACCGTGCGGCCTAATCGTAGCGCCTCGACTCGTCGCTCCGGAACGCGGTTAGGAAGCGCCAGGACCCGGTGGAGGATTCTTCCAACGACCAGGCCGCTGACGATGGAGATGACGACCCACCCGAAGAGGACGGTCAGCCAGAAGGCGAGCGTACTCATCGCTTCCCTCCACACATCAGATACCCGCCTACGATCAGCACTAACGTACCCACGGACTCTGAACAGGATGGGATGAACGAATGAAGAAGTTCGGAACACTCATGGCCCTATTTCACGGCACTGAAACTGCCCGCTCTAGCCTCAGGCCATAGAGGGACCTCCTGATCGACTATGAGGAGGACCGGACGCTGCGGGCAGTGCTCGTGGGGATGCTGCGGGAGGATGGTCGCTAGGGTCTGAGCTTCCTCAAGACACCTGGGACGCACGCCGAGCCGCGCCGCGCGGGGAACCGGCGGTCTCGTCAGTGCGGACCCAAACTCGCCACGCTACTGCTGCCACCCACCCAGCCCGGACGCGACCTGAGCCGCTGACGTCGGGCTAGTTCCACTTCGATGTATCGCCGGTCGACAACGGGACGCCGAGCCCGTCGTCCCGCATCGACTCGAAGAAACTCCTCGCCGTCGTGCGCGGCGCACGCCAGCGCCATCGTGAGTACCCCGAGGAACGCACCCACGAAGAACGCGAGGATCACGAATGCGACTGCCATAAGGCACCTCCTCGTGGAAGTAGTGCCAGCGGAACGGAGGGGACCGCAGGGCCTGGGGTCTCCCGGGTCTCCCTTCTTTCGGGTCTCCCCCTTTCTTTCTTTCGGGTCTCCCCCTTTCTTTGCCGCCCGTACCCACCCCAAGTCGGTCTTAAGCGAAGCCGACGGAAGTCCTTTCAGCGGTTCGGCGCATTGTGAGTGTTCCGCGACTCGCTCGCGGCCTCCGTGCGGCCTGAGACGGCCTCGGCGGTGCATCTTCGCAGGTCAGCGGGGTAAGACCACTAGCCTTCCAAGCTGGTGGTGCGGGTTCGATTCCCGTCGCCCGCTCCGCTGGTCAGATGTTGCTTCGCCAGGTCAGCGCCGGTTTCGGCGCACGGTGTTCCTACGCGGTGCAACCCGTCGACACGCATCGTTTCCCGGTCGCCCGCGGGACGGCCGCGGGACAAGTGCCCGACGCTCAGCCGAGGAACTCGAGCCCCTCCTGAGACCCGACCGACATGAGCGACTGCAAGATCGAGGTGTCCTCAGGAGACAGCTCGACGCCGACCTCGTACAACGGCCGAAGCGCTGCCAGTTGGCCGGGTTGATGCCAGCCACGCTCGGAGCGGCGTTGCTCGTGTGAGCCGATGAAGTCGAGCTCCTCCCGGACTTCGTCAGTCTCGACTTGGGCCTCTACTGCTCCTCACGCCGTTGAATCCAACACAGGCAGAAGGGGTGCCCCGCGGGATCCGCGTAGACCTGGAAGTTGTCGACGGAGTCCACGTCCGCTGCGGGCTTGAGCACCTTCGCACCCAGCGACATGACACGATCGTGTGCGGCCGCGAAGTCCTCGACCCACAGGTCGAGATGAATCTGCTGCTCCGGTGTCCCGTCGGGCCAGTCGGGCGGGACGTGGTTGGGAGCCAGCTGAACCCCGACCCGCGGTTCACCCTCGACGATCACCATGTGCCAGTCATCTTCGGCATCTACAGTCCCGTCGAGCACCCCGGCCCAGAAGGTGCTCTCGGCCGCGAGGTCTGCGGCGTCGAACACCACGACCTGGCGATTGACGTGCATCGGGTCATCCTAGGCGCGAGACAGCTCCTCGATCATGCCCTGGCGGGACAAACTCCAACTCCTCCAGGAAGATCAGGATCGGCCATCCCCTGCCCGTCAGGCCTGTCGTGCAGCTGCCGGATGACGTCGGCGCGGACGTCGCCGAGGGAGGTCAGCACCCGAAGGAGATCCCGACGCGCCGCTGGTCCGAGCGCGTCAGCGAGGCGAGCCGCATTCTCCCAGAACACCGGGGCGCGAGCGTATCAGCGGCGTGGCCTCGAAGTCGGTCACGCGACGGGAACGTACATGGCGTGGCGACGAAGGGAGCCCTTGACGGCGTAGCCTTTCGCATCTAGCGCGTCACGACCCACACGAAGGGGGATGGAGATGCCGAAGGTCTCAAGGGACAGCGCTCCACAACGCCAGGAAGCTGGCCCGGTGGTTGATCTGCGCGACGAGCTCGACGGCTACACCGTGAGCTTCACGTCGGTCCTCGAGGACATCGACGCGACGCCCTTCATGAAGGGGCTTCCGGACGACCGCTGCCAGTGCCCGCATTGGGGCTACGTCGTCAAGGGCAAGATGACCGCTCGGTACGCCGACCGTGATGAGGTTTTCGAGGCCGGCGACGCCTTCTACACGCCGCCCGGCCACGTCCCGGTGAAGCACGAGCCCGGCACCGAGTTCGTGTTCTTCAGCCCAACCGAAGAGCTGCGCACGGCCGAGGCGGTCATGATGAAGAACATGCAGGCGGTGCAGGAGGGCTCAACGCCCTAAGTGAGGATGCGCCCGGGGGGCGTAGGGTCGGCGTAGCCTCCGACCGTGGACGAGCTAGAGCGCCGCCTCCGGGAGCGCCTCGAGGCCCTCGGTCCCGCTCCCCGCGCCGAGCTGCTCCACGTCCTCATGCTGGCCGACTTCGGATCCAACACTCTGGGACCGACGTAGGAGGCGTGGGGCTCGCCCAAATGGCCCTACTGGTCAACGCGGCATCGAATCAGACTGTCTGAATCGGTTCAAGGTCCAGGCGCTCCCGTCCTCAGTCTCCTCACCCGAGAAAGGACGGGAACAGGAACCCCCGAGGTCGATCCTTCCTCCCCCGGGGGTTCCTCCATTTTCTGGGTGGTTCCCTCGTTTCTGGGTGATTCACTCGGCGGCCCGCGCCGAGCTGCTCCACGTCCTGATGCTCCCCGACCTCGAGCGGGCCGACCGTATCGGCGAGTTCTGGGGCTACCCCGAGAGTCGCACTTTCGCCGAACTCCTGATCGACTGCGAGGAGGACCGGACGCTTCGCGCGGTGCTGGTTGGCATGCTGCGGGAGGCTGAGCGGGACGCTGACCGCGCATCGAGCCAATGGTCTGTGGGTAAGCACTCCGGCACTGGATCGGCTCAAGGAGACTCGCCAAGTGGATCGAGACTGAGGCCAACGGTGAATACCTGAACGCGAACATGATCGTACGCGTCATGGTCGAGGACACGACCCTGACAGCGCACATGCCATCGGGGGGATCCGTGGTGATCTCCACCCACTGGTCAGCAGAAGAGGGCGTCGATGCCCTCACGACTCGGACGGGAGGAGTCGAGTGAGGAGACTGATCGCAGCGGTCGGAGTGGCCGCGTTGCTCGCGGTCGGCGCGGCACCTCGGCAACCGTATGTCAAGTCGATTACATGTGACCTGCTGCGCGGCAAGTACACGAACTGCCAGGTCACGCTCTGGGACAGGCACCAGGGCCGGTACGTAACCTACCCCGTATCGGACAAGCGGAACGTGTTCTGCTTCGACCCAAAGCTAACGGACTGCGTCCTCCGCGTGTGGCACCCGCGGCTGGAGAGGTACCGGTTCTACTGGGGGCTGTCCGTCGACGTCACCCGCGTTCATGGAGGAGGCGGCGGATAGGTGAGGGGCCGGGGCGGAGTGGCGTAGCGAACCTCGGCCCTTCACCCTTCGGCAACCCTCAACTCCACGTCCTCATGCCCCCCGACTTCGAGCGAGCCGACCGGATCGGAGAGTTCTGGGGCTATCCGGAGAGTCGCGCTTTCGCCGAGCTCCTGATCGATTGCGAGGAGGATCTCGCCTGCAGGAGGAGGCGCGCCGGTCGAGTTCAGCGCTTCGTGGTCGAGGCAGACAGGCGATTGACCGCGATGGGTCCGTCGCCTGATCATGGTGGCGTTCGTGCTCCTCCTGGTCGTCCCGGGCGTCCTCGCCCTGATCGGGTTGCTCCGCCCGGACGACTCCGCAGACGAGCCTTTCACGGGCTGCCCCACGCAGGAGTCGGGCGTGACCGTCACTGGCTGCCTGGAGTTCACCTTCAGCCCGACGGGTCCCTGACGCTGGCACGTTGCTCCGTGCTCCTGGCTCCCGGGGCTGTCGCACCGGCCGCAGCCGCCCTTGGACCTTTGGCCTAAGTCATCTGCCCGCCCCTAGGTCAATGGACGGTAGCGACGCATCCTCCGGGAACGGCATACTTCATCCCCCATGGGGACTACGGGGGGAGGAGGAGGGCCATGAAGGCTTCGACCATCTCCAAGACGGTCCTGGGCATGGCGGTCCTGGCCGCCCTAGTCGCCGGTCCGGGGGCCGAGGCGAGCAACCCGACCGTCGTGACCGGGACGCTTCAGGGCGACCAGATACAAGGCATGAACGGCCCGCAGATCATCTACGGGCGGGGCGGCGACGACCAGATCAACGGCGGCAAGGGGCCGGACATCGTCTTCGGCGGCCTGGGCGACGACGTCCTGACCACAGGCAAGGGGGGCGCCACCGAGGCCGCCTACGGCGGACGGGGCGACGATGTGCTGAAGGACTTCGCCAGCGGCCAGTCGCCCGGCCTTCTCGTGGGAGGACCAGGACACGACCGGTGCATCGGAGACAAGCTCGACACGTTCCGTGGCTGTGAGGTCGTCAAGATCCGCCCGCACTGGGAGTAGGCGGGACCTGGCGTCGCCGGTCAGGACTCGGCGCTGCAGGTGGAGGTACCAACACGGCGCCGGTTCCTCCGCTCCTCGAGGCGGTTTATTCACTCCTGCCCGGGTATCCAGGCGTGGGCAGCCGTCTCCTGTGACGCGGCTACTCCGTCGACCGGCCAAGGGAGCCGGAGAAGGGAGAGGGAATGCACCGACCAGAGGCCACCTCGTCCTCCGCGAAGGAAAGGAGACCGCATGATCAGAAAGCTCGCCTTCTTGCTGTTCGCCGCCGTGCTGCTCTCCGCCGTGCCGGCATCGGCCATTACCAGCGGCCAACCGGACGCCGGTGAACACCCGTACGTCGGGGAACTGATCTTCTTCGACGCGGACTTCATCGACTCCCGCTTCGACGACCCAGGCGGTTGGTTCAGCTGCTCGGCAACCCAGCTCAGCGCCACCGTGATCGTCACGGCCGGACACTGCACCTACGGAGTCGGTCTCGACGGGGAGTCGACAACCACCGGCGGAGGCGACGGCTCGGGCGGGAACGACATGTGGTTCGACGACAGCGAGGCCGCCCACTTCGAAGGCTTCCCGGATAGCGCGGACTACGCCCGCGACGAGAACGAGCAGCGGTACGAGGATCGGGCCGCGTTCTTGAACTCGAGCCCGTTCTGGCACCGTGGAATGTCGTACCCGCACCCACAGTTCGCGGACGCACCCTTCTTCGTGCATGACGCGGGAGTCGTGGTGCTCGACGAGGCGCTCGCCAAGAGCACGTACGGGGAAATCCCGGCCCTCGACTATCTGGACCAGTACGCGGGACAACCCAAACACCTCTTCGAGGTCGTCGGTTACGGGCTGACCAAGAGCGGTCCATTCACCGAGGAAGGCGGCGACGTCCGACTGAAGGGCTTGGTGAAGCTCAACACCCTGAACAGCAGTCCCAAGGACACGTTCATCCTGCTCTCCAACAACCCGGGCAAGCCCCATCAGGGTGGGACGTGCTTCGGCGACTCGGGTGGCCCGACCTTCGACGACACCAACTCGAATCTGGTCGTTGCGGTGACGTCGTTCGGGTTCAGCTCGACGTGCACCGGGGTCGGAGGTGCGTATCGTCTCGATCAGCCCGATGATCTAGCTTTCCTGGCTAGCTTCGGGGTCACCCCGTGACCCTGAAGGGGATGGGTAGGCTCCCCTCGAGCGCGATCCTCATCCAGTAGCTAGGACGCGAGCGCGAGGTCCTCCGGCCGCTGCGCCGGAGGACCTCTTCGCGATCATTGGGCGCTCAGAGATCTGGTCTGCGCTTCTTGTCAGGCTGAAACTCCGCTGAGCACCATCGACCCTCGAGCCGCCATCGTCACCCGGACTTCTGGCCCGTCCGCAGGTCCATCCAGCTCGTCTCGATCGCGGCGTAGCGAGCCCATGCCGCGGCCCATCCGTCGTCGTTGCGCGGGAACGTCTCGACGGGTTGCTGTGGCGTGTTCCGGTCCCAGATCCCGAAGTGATCCGGGGCGTACCCGAGCAGGTAGCGCGAACCCGTGTGCGTGAACTCGATCTTGGCCTCCGGCGCCGGAGCCGCCTGCGCCGCAGGCGCGGCGGCGGGCTCGGGTGCGGAAACCGCCGGCGTCTCCGCGACCGGCTGCGGCGTCGGCGTGGGTTCGACCCTGGGCTCGTCCGCCTTCGGCGCCTCGGCCTTGGGGGCCTCGGCCCGCTTGGGTGGCGTCTCCGCAGCGGCCGGGATCTCGTCGACGAGCCATGATCCGCACCAGCGGCACTTGATCGCCGCGTCCTTGATCTCCTCGGCGCAGTACGGGCAGGTCTTCATCGGCGCGCTCCCTCCATATCCGTGTGGCAGTTTCCGTGTGGCTATACCCGTTAGGCCGTCTCCCGTCTCGCTCGCGACAGCACTCGCAAGCGTACTCCGCGACCGCGACCCGAGGGAAACCGGGCTCAGCCCGCCGTCAGGATCCTTCCGCCCTTCATCACGACGTCGACGCTGGTCAGCAGCCCGACGTCGCTCAGCACGTCGCCGCGGACGGCGACGAGGTCGGCGAACAGCCCCGGCTCGATCGCGCCGACCCGATCGCGCCAGCCGAGGAGCTCGGCGGCCACCACGGTGGCGGAGCGGATCGCCTCGATCGGCGTCATCCCGTGCTTGACCATGGTGGCGAATTGGTGCGCGTTCATCCCATGCGGGTAGGTCCCGCTGTCGGTCCCGAACGCGATCCGGACCCCCGCCTCGAGCGCCTTGGCGAACCC
>Ga0307320_10000764_pt1 | contig 11611 bp, 10 predicted proteins | sample ER_DNA_369_FD_194495 | JGI IMG/M metagenome (GOLD analysis project Ga0307320, IMG submission 194495) | Bulk soil microbial communities from the East River watershed near Crested Butte, Colorado, United States - ER_DNA_369 | ecosystem: Environmental > Terrestrial > Soil > Floodplain | place...
TGCTCCTTTCGGTCGGCTCCGAACCGATTCTATGACGCCCGGCGGCAGCCGAACCCGCCTCGCCGCGGGCGACCACCCCCTTGTCACGCACCGCGGCCGTGTGTAGCGTCGAGCGACCGGCGGCCGCCCGGATCGCCGCCTCCGCGGAAGGTGGTACCCATGCGCCGTTTCCTCCTCGGGATCGCGTTCATCGTGCTCGCATCGAGCGCTCCCGCACAGGCCGCACCCGTCCTCGAAGACGTCGTCTCGACCAACGCCCGCGAGGAGCACCCAACGGCGTCGGCGGCCTTCGAGGCGTGGAGCGCCTACCAGCGCCAGAACGATGCCTGGAGCGTCTACGCGAGGCCGATCGGAGGAACGAAGTTCAGGGTGAACGGCGGCCGAAGGGACGCCATCACGGGAGCCATCGACGGGACGACGCTCGTGTACCAGAGCTTCACGAGACGCTCCTCGTCCATCCGGTTCTTCGACCTGCTCACGAGGACGACGACCTCCGCCCCCGACGCCGTGAACACCGACGCATGGGAGTACTGGCCCAGCCTGTCGGGCGACCTGTTGCTCTTCGGTCGCGTGGCGGGGGACGGCGGCCGCGATCTCATCCTCTACGACCTGTCGACCCAGACCGAGACCGTTCTCGATCACACGAGCGGGACCCGACGGAACATCCAGCCGGGTCAGGTGAACGGGAACTACGCGGTCTGGGTGAAGTTCACGCCAACGTCGTGCCAAGCCTACGTCCACGACATCGCCGCGGGGATCACGACGGCGGTACCCCGACCGGCTGACCGGTGCCAGTACGGCGCGTCGGTGGGCTCGGATGGGACCACGTATGTCGGACAGAGCATGTTCGGCTGCGGACGACACGTGCAGCTCCTCGCCTACCCCGTGGGAGGCTCGGTGAGCCAGGTCGTGGCGCTCGAGCGTGGGACGGACTTCTTCTTCACCTTCGCGCTCACGAATGCGGACGGGTCGACGAGCGTCTACCTCGACCCGGGTCCGTGTGGAGGGAAGCAGGACATCGCGAAGGTCACGATCGTCTGACCGGACCGTCGCGCGGCTAGCTCACACGCTCGGGGTGGCTGTACACGTTCGCGCGCCCGTCGCGGACGAACCCGACCAGGGTCATCCCGAACCGCTCGGCGGCCTCGACCGCGAGCGACGACGGCGCGCTCACGGCGCTGACGATGGGGATGCCCGCCACCGCCGCCTTCTGGACGATCTCGAACGACGCCCGGCCGCTCACCTGCAGGATCGTCCCGTCGGCCGGGACCCGGCCGGCCAGGTATCGCTCGCCGACGACCTTGTCGACCGCGTTGTGGCGCCCGACGTCTTCGCGGACCGCGAGCGGCGTGCCCGCCGCCTCGAACAGCCCGGCGGCGTGGAGACCACCGGTGCGTTCGAACACGGCCTGCGCCTCGCGGAGCCGGTCCGGCAGCGAGATCAGCACCCCGAGCTCGACCTCGGGGCCGGGGGCGACCGGCTCGCACCGCACGTCGATGTCGTCGAGCGCCGCCTTGCCGCAGACGCCGCACGAGGAGGTCGCGTAGAAGTTCCGGCGGAGGCGTTCGGCGTCGAAGGGTTGGGCGAGCGTGACCGAGACCACGTTGTAGCGCTGGTCCTCGCCGGGCAGGTTGTCGCAGTAGGCCACCCGCTGCACGTCGCCGGGCGCGATCAGGCCCTCGGTGAACAGGAAGCCGACCGCGAGCTCGAAATCGCCCCCCGGCGTCCGCATCGTCACCGCCACCTGCAGCGCGTCCTGCCCCGGGCCCTGCACGCGGATCTCGAGCGGCTCCTCGGTGGCCAGGCTGTCGGTGCGTTCGGAGCGGATCCCGTCGTGCACGGCCACCACGCGTGCCCGGGTGGAGCTGTGGCGGATCGGTTCGGTGACGGTCACCGCTCTAGTATCCGACCGCGGCCCGCGAGGGTCCATCTCCACGATGACTCGAGCCTGGCTCAGTGCGAGACGGCGGCGGCGGCGATCTCGGAGACCAGCTCGCGCCTCCAGAACCGGTCGAGCGCGAACGGGGCGATCAGCTCGGGCACGGACCCGGTGTGGATCAGCTCGGCCATCGTGACGCCTACGATCGGCGTCGCCTTGAACCCATAGGTCCCCCACCCCCCGTCGATCAGGAACCCCTCCACCTCGGTCGTGCCCATGATCGGCGAGTAGTCGGGCGAGACGTCGCACAGGCCGCCCCACGCCCGCATGACCTTCACCCGCGACAGGAACGGCAGGAGCTCGAGGGCGTGTTCCGCCGTCACCTCGAGGAAGTCCAGCGTGGAGTCCTGCGCGTACGACGAGTACGGCTCGATCTCGGAGCCGATCAGCACCTCGCCGCGGTCGGTCTGCGAGACGTAGACGTGCAGCGTGGCCGAGACCAGGATCGCGTGCAGGAACGGCTTGAGCGGCTCGGTCACGAAGGCTTGCAGCGGGTGCGTCGTGATCGGGACGCGGATCCCGGCCATCCGCGTGATCTCGGAGGTCCAGCCAGCGGTCGCCGAAACCACGACGGGCGCCGAGACGTCGCCGGCCGACGTGGACACCCCCGTCACCTTGCCACCGTCGACCCGAACGCCGGTCACCTCCACCCCCTGGTGGATCTCGACGCCCATCCGGTCCGCCTGCCGGGCGTACGCCCACACCACGGCGTCGTGGCGGATCACGCCTCCGGGCGGGTGATAGAGCGCCGCCATGATCGGGAACGCCGGCCGGTCGGAGAGATCGAGCTGCGGGCAGAGCTTGCGGATCTCGTCGGGGTAGATCACGCGCGAGTCGACGCCGAGGAGCCGGTTCACCTCGGCGCGCTCGTGCGCGACGTTGACCGCACGCTCGGCGTGCGCGAGCGTGAGATGGCCCTGCTGGGAGAACAGCAGGTTGTAGTCGAGCTCCTGCGCAAGGCGCTCGTACAGCCGGAGCGCCTGTTTGTAGAAGGCGACGCCCTCGGGCGTCCGGTAGTTGGCGCGGATGATCGTGGTGTTGCGACCCGAGCCGCCGGCGCCGATGTAGCTCCTCTCGAGGACCGCGACCTTCGTGATCCCGCGCTTCGCGAGCTCGTACGCGATCGCGAGCCCGTGGGCGCCACCACCCACGATCACGACGTCGTAGGTGGGCTTCAGCTCGGGACGACGCCACATCCTCCACGGCTGGAAGTACCGGATCGGATGCATCGCTACGACCACCCCTCGCCGCGGAGGGCGCGCCAGCCGACCGTCGCTCCACCCGCCCGCCGCACCGCGTCGAGCACGGTCTCCCATGCGTAGCGGGCGAACTCGGTCGCGACGTACGCCTCGAGCACCGGCAGCGGCAGGTCGCGGCGGAACACGACGGCGCGAACGTCGCCGATCGGCGCGCCGGTCGCCTCGCCCGCCGCGAGCGAGGCCGGGTCCCACGAGGTCAGCCGGGCGAGCGCCTCCGGCAGCTCGGGTCCCGCGAGCGCGAACCCGACGAACAGGTGGGTCGCGTCGGTCACCATGGAGCCGGCGCCCGCCGCCGCCCCGACCTTGGGGAGCAGGACCTCCTCGCCGCCCGGTTCGCACAGCAGGACAGCCCAGTCGTCGGCGATCCGGGCGCTGAGGACGTCGCCCGCCGCCGACAGGGCGTCCTCGAGCGACCCCCGGACGTCGATCTTGCCCCGGGCGGTCACGTCGGCGAGCGCGACCCGCTCGAGCAGGGTCCCGCGTTCGGCGGCCTCGTCGCCGTAGTGCGCGACGAGCTCCCACCCCGCCTCCCGGTCGAGGACGGCGCCGAGGTCCGCGTGCGAGCGAGCGAGCGGCGAGCGGCGGACCGGCTCGTTCACGACCGGAGCCTCGCGCCGTCCGGGTCGTAGAACGGCCGCATCGCGACGGTCGCGTCCGCGCGGTGCCGACCGAACTGGATCTCGAACGGCGTGCCGTCGCTCGCCCACCCGGCGGGCACCCACGCCAGGCCGACGATGCCGCCCGCCGCGGCGCTCGTCCGGGCCGACGTGACCCGGCCCACCCAGACGCCGTCGTGGACCACGCTCGAGCCCTCGGGCGGCACCCAGGTCCCCCCGCAGGTGAACCCGACGAGCCGCTCGCCCGGCGCCTCGGCGTCGAGGCCCTCGAGGCCACGCTTGCCGAGGAAGTCGTCCTTGTCGGCCTTGACCGTCCAGCCGAGCCCGACCTCGAACGGATCGGATTCGGCGTCCGTGTCCTGTCCGACGAGGATGTGCTGCTTCTCCAGCCGGAGGATCCGCTGCGCCTCCAGACCGAACGGACGGATCCCGTGCGGCTCCCCGGCCGCGATGACCTCGTCCCACACGTGCTCCCCGTACATCGACGGCACGTGGATCTCGTACCCCAGCTCGCCGACGAACCCGATCCGGAGCACGAGCGCCGGGACGCCGGCCACGTCCATCGTCGTCGCCGACAGGTACGGGACGGCCTCGCCCGAGACGTCGGCGTCGGTGAGTGACCACATCACGTCGCGGGACGCCGGGCCGGCGAGGTTCACCGCCGCGTACGCGCCCGTGAGGTTCAGGACGCGGACGTCGAGGCCCCAGTCGGCGTTCCACCACGTGATCCACCGTTCGAGCGCCGCGGTGTTCCCGGTGGTGACGGTGACGAAGAACTCGTCGTCGCCGATCCGGGCGACGGTCCCGTCGTCCACGATCACGCCCTCGTCGTTCAGCATCACGCCGTAGCGGATCCGTCCGATCGCGAGGTCGGCGAACCGGCTCGGGTAGAGGCGTTCGAGCAATGCCACGGCCTCGGCCCCCATGACGCGGAACTTGCCGAGGGTGCTCACGTCGATCACGCCGACGGAAGTCCGCACCGCCTCGACCTCGTCCTCCGGCGTCTCGTAGTGGTGCGGCCGTCGCCAGTCGCCCGCCCACATGAACGTCGCTCCCGAATCGGCGTGCCGGTCGTGGATCGTCGTTTCCTTGCGCGGGGTCCGGCGCCAGCCGGCGAGCGTCCCGAGCTCGACCGGCGTCCACGGCGGCCGGGCGGTCGTCGGACGCGTCCGCGCGAACGACGAGCCGGTCGCTCGGGAGCACAGGCGCTGCGAGGCCATCATGCAGGCCTTCCCCTGGCACGGACCCATCGTGATCGTCGTGTAGCGCTTGAGGAGCTCCATCGAGTCGAACCCCTCGGTCACCGCGGTCTTCAGCTCCTTGTTCGTGACGTCCATGCACAGGCAGGCGAACTGCTTGCCGTGGCCGGCGCCCACCTCCGGCGGCAGGACGACGGGATCCTGCTCGGCCGCGGCCTCGGCGCGGAGCCGTTCGATCCGTTCGTCGGCGTTCGCCGGAGTGTTCCCGAGCGCGATCCCGGCCTCGAGCCCGGCGAGCCGACCCTGGGCGATCGCGCCCTCGAGCGAGCGCGCGCCCGCGACCGCGCCCGCGGCGTGGACGTTCGGTGGCAGGTGCGCGGGCAGGAACGCCTGCGCCGCCTCGTCGAAGGCGACCTCCGCCCCGGTCATCGCGAGCAGGGTCGTCGAGGGCGCCTGGAACCCCGCGAGGACCACGAGGTCGCAGGGGATCGTTCGGCCCCCCTCCTCGCCCGGTGCTCCCACCACGACCTCGCGGACGCGGCGACGCCCCTCCGCCGCCACGATCGTGGAGCCGGCGATCACCGCGAGCCCGTCGACCGAACGCGCGTCGGGCCGCAGGTCGACGATCGTCACCTCGGCGCCCGCCTCGCGGAGGGCGCGAGCGGTCTCATACCCCTTCGCCCTCGCGGTGAGCACCACCGCGCGCCGGCCCGGGAGCACGCGGTAGCGGTCGACGAGCCGGTCGACCGCCGAGGAGAGCATCACGCCCGGCAGGTCGTTGTTCGGGAAGACCGCCGCCTGCTCGACGGCGCCGGTCGCGAACACCAGGTGTCGCGCCCGGATCCGGTAGAGGCGCTCGCCGTTCGCGGCGGCGATCAGCGGCCCGCCGAACACACCGAACGCCGCCGTCCCCGCGAGGATCCGCGCCCCGGCAGCCCCGGCCTCCTCCGCCAGCTCGGCGACCTCGCCGTCAACTTCGGCGCGTTCCTCCAGCACGACCGTCGAGGCACCCGCCGTCGCTGCCTCGGCCGCCGCCGCGAGGCCCGCGGGGCCGGCGCCGATCACCAGGACGTCGGCGTGCAGGTTGTGGACCTCGCGCGGCTCGTGATCCGCGTCCTTGGGCGCCTTGCCCAGACCCGCCTTCGAGCGGATGAACGGCTCGACGGTTCGCCAGGCCCACCGCGGCCGGTGGAAGATCTTGTAGTAGAAGCCCGGCGGCATCATGAACGAGAACGTGTTCAGCCAGCCGTGGACATCGTGGTCCACGCTCGGCCACGCGTTCTGACGCTCGACGCGCATCCCGTCGCGCACCGGCTCGGTGCACGAGCGGACGTTCGGGATCCCGTCCACCTGCATGAGGCAGTTCGGACAGGCCCCCGTCATGCAGAACAGGCCGCGCGCCCGGTGGTACTTGAACGAGCGTCCCGTGATCGAGACGCCCGCCGCGGCCAGCGCCGAACCGATCGTGTCGCCCCCGAACGCGGCGACCGTACGGCCGTCCATCGCGAACGTGACCGGTCGGTCGCGCCGGATCGCCTCGCCGGGGCGCGGGGGGAGCCGCTCGGTCACGCGGTCGTAGCCTCGCCCATGGGCTCGCCGTTGCCGGGAGCCTCTTGATGCTGGTCGGGTTGCGCCTTTGGCCCCTCACCCGGCCAGAACGTCCGCCGGACCTCGTTCGTGCCGGTGTGCCGCTCCGCGAGGAACCACTTCCGGCACCCGTCGCGATGGAGCCACCACTCGGTCTGCCAACCGTTGACGTTCTCGCGGAAGAACAGGTAGCCGGCCAGCTCGTGGTCGGAGGCGCGCGGGCCGGCTCGGCGCGTGCGTTCGCCCCCGTAGGAGTACTCGAGCGCCTCCCGCGGCCCGCAGTTCGGGCAGTCGATGAGGAAGGTCACGGTCGCGCGGCAGCGTCGTGGGGGACCCAGACGAGGCAGGTGACCCTCTCCCGAACGGCACGGAGCGCCTTCCGGTAGCGCCGCTCCCGAAGCGCCTTCCGATCGGGGCCGAACACGAGCACCCCGGGACGCACGTCGGCCACAAGGTCCAACAGCGCCTGCACCGGGCGCGGGCTCCGGACCCGCAGCCGCTCCACGTGGACACCGAGCGACCGCGCGAGCTCGGCGGAACGACGGAGCGATGCCGAGACCTCCGGGGTGAGCTCGGGAAGGGTGTCGTAGCCGAGGGCGATGGACATGCGGAGCGGCTCGAGCGCCGTCACGTTGGCCATCACGAGCCGTTGTCCGGATTCGACGGCCGTGTCGACCGCGAACACGGTAGCCGCCTCGTCCAGCGGGACACCCATCGTGGCGAGCAGGACGGGACGGCCGGCGGCGCCGCTTCCCGTCGAGACGTCCGTCCCACGATCCCTGGTTTCGACGCCCATCCGCTACTCCGGGTGCAGCTGCCAGTGCGGGAGGTTCCGGGCCCGTCGCCGGACCTTCTGACGCCACCGCGGCATGTAGACCAGGAACCAGAAGGCCATCAGCGCCAGGATGATCGGCAGGACGCGCCGAACGTCGACGTTGGCGAGCACGATCGCCGCCCCGACGCCGAACGCCAGCGACACGCCGACCACGTGGAGGCGGTACCGGCGCATCTCCCGCATGATCCCCCAGTACTCCTCGGCCGGGATCTGCTCGGTGTTCCACCGACGCCCGCAATCGGGGCACTCCCACCTCTTCCCGTACGGGACGCGCTCCACCTGACCACAGTCACAGCGGATGGTGATGGGTGCGCCACGCATCGGGCCGGATTGTATCCCCCGGGCACATCGGGCCGTTTTGAACGCCCGAAGCCAAAGTGCTATACCCCTCGCTGGCGTTCGACCGGATGCCTTGGGAGGGGGATCGTCGTGGCTGAGGCCGTCATCGAGGAACGTCAGCTCCTCAAGTCCCTGCACTGGTACGACGGGTTCGTCATCGCGCTCTGCCAGCCGGCGTTCCTCCTCGGATCGCTCGGGTTCACACTGGCGACGATCGGCGCGTGGGGGTCGATCCTGCTGTGGGGCATCTCGGCCACGGTCGGACTGCTCCAGAACTTCATCTACTCCGAGACCGCTGCCATGTTCCCGGACAAGCCCGGCGGGATCGCGCTCTACGCGCACGAGGGCTGGCGGTCGCGCTTCAGCCTGTTCGGGCCGATCGCGGCGTTCGGCTACTGGATCGGCTGGTCGGTCGTGCTCTCGTTCGTCGGCAACATCGTGGGGGCGCTCATCGTGGCGGAGTGGTTCCCCAAGTCGGGCGACGGCACCGGCGACGCGTACTTCAACCTGGGGTTCGCCGACTTCGGCCTGGCGCAGCTGCTCGCGATCTTCGTGATCCTGGCGGTCTGGCTGTTCAACGTGCTCGGGGTGAAACCATCGCTCGCCGTCGGCTACGTGACGGGCGCGTTGCTGATGGTCCCGCTGTTCATCTTCATCGTCATGCCCTACTTCAGCGGTGACTGGTCAAGCTCGAACCTGGAGTACGTCCACAACGCCGGCGACGCGTCCCTGGGCTTCAGCGACCTCTCGGTCGCGCTGATGTGGCTGTTCATCATGTGCTGGGCCGCGTACGGGATCGAGGTCTGCGCGAGCTTCGCACCCGAGTATCACGATACGAAGCGGGACACGGCGAAGGCGCTGAGGAGCGCCGCGGCGTTCTCGCTCTTCGTGTACATCTTCCTGCCCCTCGGCCTCGGAGGGGTGGTCGGTTCGACCGGCGACTACGGCAGCTTCTACGTGGCGGCGCTCAAGGAGATCGCCGGCGACGTGATCGGCGGCTTCGCGGTCGTTTGTCTGATCGCGAGTCTGATCCTGTCGATGAACACCGCGACGGCGGACGGGGGGCGGGCCCTGTACGGCATCGCCCGCGACGACATGACGATCAAGTGGTTCTACCACCTGAACCGGTTCCACGTGCCCGCGCGCGGCATGACGGTCGACATGGTGGTGAATATCGGCTTGCTGTTCCTCCTCGGCGCGAACAACTTCGTGATCCTGTACATCTCCAACATCGGGTACGTGTTCTGTCACGTGCTGGCCTTGTCGGGGTTCCTGCTCCTCCGGCGAGATCGACCCCAGTGGCCGCGCCCCATCAGGATGGGGAACGTGTGGCTCCCGATCGCGGGTGTCCTCGCGCTGTTCAACCTGGTGCTCGTGGTCTACGGCGTCTACGACCAGGCGCTCGCCTCGTACCTCGGCTTCTACGAGTTCACCGGCCTTCCGCTCTACCTGGGGATCGGCGTCCTTGTCGTGGCGGTGCTCCTGTACTTCTACCGGCGCGCCGTCCAGGACAAGGCCAGGATCACGTTCCGCGACCGGGACGTGCCGACGATGCCGAACGAGGCGCAGATGGCGCTCCTCCGCGAGGAGTCGCGGGCCTAGGGGGCCGAGGAGTTCGACCGGCGGGGGCGGCTTCGGCCGCCCCCGTCGCGCATCCGGCCGCGCCCGCGTTGCCCGGCCCGAGCCTTCGCTAGGATGTGACCTCCGCGGCGACCACGCACTGGAGGAGCCGATGTCGGAGAAGATGTGGGGTTCGGAGCCCTTCTGGGGCCTGGGGTACGAGTGGGATCCGGACTGGGTCTACACCGATCGCCAGAAGGAGCTCCGCGCGACCCTGATCGAGCTCTGCGAGCAGGAGCTGCGCGCCAACGCCAAGCGGTTCGACGACGAGCTGATGTTCCCGCGCCGCAACCTCGAGCTCCTGGGCGAGCACGGGTTCCTCGGTCTCACCGTCCCCGAGGAGTACGGCGGCCTCGGCGAGGACCACGTCGCGTACTCGATGGTCTGCGAGACGATCGCGAGGTACGGCTGCGCCTCGACCGCGATGTGCTACGTGATGCACATCGGCGCGGTCAACGCGATCATGCTGCGCCAGACGCCCGAGCTGGTGGACAAGTACATCCGCCCGCTCAACTCCGGCAAGATCGGGACCCTCTCGTACTCGGACCCCGAGACGGGCTCGCACTTCTGGTACCCGGTCTCGTCGGGCGCCGAACGCTCCAACGGCGGCTACAAGGTCCGGAAGAAGGCGTCGTGGACGACCTCGGCGGGGTTCGCCGACTTCTACGTCGTCCAGACGACGAGCCCGGACTTCTCCGGGTACGACGACCTGTCCGTGTTCGTGGTCGACGGCGACCAGGTGCAGTCCCAGCCGTCACTCTGGGACGCCCTCGGCCTGCGGGGGAACCAGTCCGGGCCGCTCGAGGTGCCGAACGTCGAGATCCCCGCCACCCAGCTGGTCGGGCCCGAGGGCGACGGGGCGAACTCGAACGACGAGTCCGTCGACCCGTGGTTCCTGATCGGCTCCTCCTCCGTCTGGAACGGGCTCGCGCTCGGAGCGATCGACATCGCCAAGCGCCACACGACCCGCAAGAAGCACGTCGACGTGGGCCTGCGCGTCGCCGACTATCCGACGATCCAGGACTACGTGGGCGAGGCGCTCATGGACACCAACGCCTCGCGCCTGTTCGTGCTCTCGGTCGCGCAGGCGATGGACCGCGAGACCGACGACAACACGCGGAACCCGGAGCCGGGCGCCCTGGCCCGCGGCAACTACCTGCATTGGGCGTGGCAGATCAAGTTCGAGGCCGCGAAGAACGTCGCCCGCGTGGTCGACAAGATGCTGCACGCGTGCGGCGGCTCGGGCTACAAGCGCGACATGGAGCTCGAGCGCTACCTGCGGGACGCGAAGGCCGGCTGGGTGATGGGTCCGACGAACGAGGTGCTCCGCCAGTTCGTGGGCAAGGCCGTGCTCCTGGGGTTCGAGTCGCTCGACTACTGGAACCAGTCGTACAACCGCCGGGCCGTCGAGAACGAGGTGAAGAAGCTCGATGCCGCCGGCAAGCGCGAGCTCGCCGAGCAGCTGATGTCGGAGGCCTCGGAGCAGGAGCCCAAGGAACCGGCGAAGAGGGCCTAGGGCGATGGCGGTCGGCAGCGGCCCGTCGAAGCTCCTCGTGGGGGGGTTCCGGGCGGCCGACCCGTCGTTCGAGCAGTACTGGGTCCGCCCCGGCGGCGCGACGGTGCTGGCGATCGCCCCCGAGGACCGGTTCACCTTGATCGACGTGGACGGCGGCCAGGTGGCCGAGCTCACGGTGTTGTCGCCCGACGGCGCGGACGCGGCCGAGGCGATCGGCGCGCGGGCCGACGCCCCTGCGACCGTGGTGCGGGGGCTCGTCTCCTCGATCGTCGACGGCGCCCGGGAGGTGGTGCAGGACCTCGCCGGACGCGGACTGGACCCGAGCCGCGCGATGGCGGTCCGGCTGTTCGGCGAGTGGTCGACACCCGGCTCCGAACAATCGTTCCGAGCCGATCGGGAGGCGGTGCTCATCGTGGCCGCGCCGGCGGGCAGGCTCGTCGACGGCGCTCCCCCGCCGAGCGATCTCGTCGTCGAGGTGCACCGGGCGCGGCCGCGGACAGAGCAGGAGGTCGAGCTCCCGCTCCCGCTGGCCGAACCCCGCCTGGACTTCCGGATCGACCAGTCAACGGCCCGCAGCTACGAGGTGCAGGCCGGCGAGTTCATCCAGGTGATCGACGTCGAGGGCAAGCAGTGCTCGGACTTCCTGGCGTTCCACCGCCGCAAGCTCGACGACGGGATCGAACGCGGCCTCGACGCGACC
>Ga0307320_10000769_pt1 | contig 11581 bp, 12 predicted proteins | sample ER_DNA_369_FD_194495 | JGI IMG/M metagenome (GOLD analysis project Ga0307320, IMG submission 194495) | Bulk soil microbial communities from the East River watershed near Crested Butte, Colorado, United States - ER_DNA_369 | ecosystem: Environmental > Terrestrial > Soil > Floodplain | place...
CCGGCCGCATGGTCTCCTCGATAACCCCGAAGTCCCGACGGATGAAGGCGTCGATGTTCCGGGCGAACTGCGCCTCGCGCTCCTCCTGAACCCGGGGATCGACCGGGTTCATGGGCCGCCGAGTCCCAAGCCGTTTCACGAGAACGAAATCGGCACCAGGGAAGGGGACTTTAGGACCACTCCGAACTCGCCCTCCCACGACTCGCTGTCCACCGTTCGGTCGTGCCCAGATCGGGCGATTGCGCGCGACCGGCCGGCTCCGTACCGTCGCGTGTACGTCGCGCTACATCGCTCACCCGTCGCTGTGCCCACGATGCGCCCAGCAACTCGCGCGTCTATATCTCAGCGCGTTCGTCGGTGGCCAGGCGATCGTTCGTCCCGACGCACTCTGTCCGACGTGCCAGATCCGCCTCCAGGAGTTCGCCCAGAGCCACCGTCGAGAGGTGGCGTAGCGAGCCTTCCGGTCACGACCCCCGATGCGCGGAACAGCGTCATCGGGTTCGCGACGCCTTTCATGGACAGTCATGGCGGCAACATCTGGAGATCCGGCAAGGGTGGATCTCACATCGGCTAAGCCTGCCGACACCGGGCCTGGCACCGCCTTGGTTCGGCGCGTTAGTTGTTCGGCGGTGCCGCGCTGATGTCCGCCAGCACGCCGCTGGCCCTACGTGATGTCGACAGGTCTCCGAGCGAGATGACGCCGATGGGCCTGCCGGTGGCCTCCACCACGGGGATACGGCGGATGTCGTGTTGGCGCATGACCCCCATCGCCTCCTCGACGGTGGCGTTCGATCCAACGCTGACGGCCGGTGACATCACCTCTCCGACCTGGACGCTTCGCGGATCCTGACCCTCCGCGACGACACGGATCGCGATGTCCCGGTCGGTGACGATGCCGCAGAGCACGCCGCCGGAGTCGACGACCGGGACGTCGCCGATATCCGCACGAGCCATCCGCTGAGCCGCCTCGACGAGGCTGGTGTCGCCCTGCACGTTCTCGACAGAGGTGGACATGACCTCGGTCACCGAACGGACATCGACCGCTGAGGCGTCCCCAGTGCGACCACGCATCTGTTGCGTGGTCTCTCGCAGCTTCTCCATCGGCTTGTCGCCGAGCTTCATGCCGGTCGCGTAGCCGGCTCCGAACGCGAGCGCGGTTCCGAACAGCCCCATGCGAACCTCCCATGCGATCGATTGGACACGTAGACAACTCTGGTACCCCGTGCGGGCGCGATCTATGCCGAATCAGCGATTCCGGATCGCGCGGACCGCCGGCCGGAGCACCCGGTACAGCGCCCATGCGAACAGGGCGAGGCCGATCGCCGTCCGGATCTGCTGCTCGGACCAGCGTGTTCGCTGGGAGACGGGCTTGGCTACCGCACCACCGACCTTCCCAGGCAAACCGGTCAGGGCGGATTCTCCCAGCGCGGTGACGACCGTGCCCTTCTTCGATTCCTTGGTCTTCGAGGCCATATCTCCGCCATACCCTTGTCTTCGGCCCTCAACCACCGTTTCGCGAGTGGCTTCCCTCGGAAGGCCCCGGCCAATGCCGGGGCGCTCCGGAAGAACCTAGAGATCAGTTCTCGCAGCCCTTGATGTGGTCGTTGCCGGGGCCGCCTTTGCAGGTGTCCCTGCCCGGGCCGCCACGGATCCTGTCGTTGCCGGTTCCGCCACGGATCCTGTCGTTGCCGGCGTCGCCTCGGAGCGCGTCCTTGCCACCTGCGCCTCGGAGCGCGTCCTTGCCGCCTCCGCCACGACCCGCATCCCTGCCGCCGCCGAGCCTGACGGAGTCATCCCCGGCACCACCGCTGCCGTTGTCGTCACCGGCCCCGCCGCGGAGCGTGTCGTTGCCGTCACCGCCGTCGAGAGAGTCGTCGCCGGCACCGCCGCCCAACGCGTTGGGTCCGCTGGTTCCGGTGAGCGTATCGCCGCCGCTACCGCCGGTCAGGTTCTCGGTGTTCGTGATGGTGTCCGTGCCCGCCCCGATCGTGTTCTGCGCGGTCGTCACGGAGAGGTTCACCGCGACCGCGCCCGTTGTCCCTGCGTAGCTCACGGCGTCGGTGCCGTCGCCACCGTTGATGGTGTCGTCCCCGGCACCACCGATCAGCGTGTCGTCGCCGGCATCACCCTGCAGACTGTCGTTTCCGTCGCCACCGGTGATGGTGTCGTTTCCGTCGCCACCGTTGATGGAGTTCGCGACGCTACTTCCCGTCAAGTTGTCGGCAACCGATCCACCGGTGAGGTTCTCGAAGGTCGAGATCGTGTCGGTTCCGCCGCCGCCGGTATTCTGCGCGGTCGTGGTGGCGAGGTTGACGGTCAGCGCCGCCGTCACGCTCGCATAGGTCAGCCTGTCCGTGCCGTCGCCACCGGTCAGCGTGTCGTTTGCCGTGCCCGTACCGCCGTTGATCGTGTCGTTCCCGGCGCCGCCGTTGACGGTGTCGACGCCGCTCCCGCCAGTGAGGGTGTCGTTTCCCGCTTCGCCGTTGATGGTGATGTCCGTCGCGGAGGACCCACCGCTCACGGAGTCGTTGCCGAGCCCGGTGTTCACGTTGAATGCCTCGACGGATCCCGATGCGAGCGTGATGTCTGTGCCCCCGCCAAGCGTGATGCTCGTTGCGGATGCGAAGCCGATCGTGTCAGCACCGCCGGACCCGACGATCATGAGCGTGTCGGTGCCCGTTCCCAGATCGATGTTGAAGTCGTTGTTCGATGTGAAGGCACCGCCAGACAAGACGACGACAAAGGTTTGGCTGGCGTTGCTCCCATCCACATCGATCAGATTCGTGTTCGTCACGTCCGCGTTGCCGCATTGTGCGGCCCCCGCAAGCGTCGTGTCATTGTCGAAGATGATCTCGTCAGGTGTGGGCGCGGTGTTCACGCCGATCACCGCGGAGTTCCCTGGATCGATGGTCACCGTCGCAGTGGTGCCCGCGAAGGTACATTGCGTTACGGCGCCGGCTGGAGGTGCCAAGAACAGCAAGATCAGCAGCAGCGAGAACGCGACGACGAAGAGCGAAGCCAGCCGCCCCCTCTTTGCCGCCACACACCCCGCCTTCTTCCATCGACCGAACATCCCTCCCCCTCCCTTCACGCGCGGAACGTAGTGACGAGGAGCCTCCCTCGGCCAGAACGGGCCAGGTCGACACCTCCTCGAGTGCCCCGCAACAGAAGTAAACGGGAGTCAGGCTCGAAGGTTGCCCCGGAGGTCACTTGCCGTCCTCGCCGGTTACGGGTCAAGCACGCCGAACTCCGGCGCCCGATCGACGAACGAAGGATCAGGCTGCCGCCGTGACCGGACCACCTGTGCCAAGCTGATCAAACTCGTCGGAATCGCGCAGAACGACCTTGATCGGAGTGTCACACAGGTTGTGGATGGTGAACTCGTAGCCTGGGTCACAAGCCGTCAGGGGAGAGACAGACAGCTACCATGAAACCCCGAGTTGCCTTCATACCTGTAGATGCGTGGTCGACCCCTCGCGCCGATGACGCTCTCTTGCTCTGAGAATGGCTGCAGCATCTTCGAGCTTCTCGCCCGGGCCGCCCGTCAGTGCGTCCGAAAGGCAATCCTGGCTTGGCCCAAGATCGGGCCTGTAGATCACGACGAGCACGTCGTCGAGTCCGCGTCGGCTTCGCCGGCGGGTACCGATGAGTCTTTGGCGCGTTCCGTGTCTCAGCAGATCGGGGAGTGAAAGGAGGGGTTATGGAGAAGGTCATCTCGAAAACCACCACGAGAGAAAGGACGAGGCCATGAAGCTCGCCACCACCACGATGGTCACCGTCGACGGAGTGATGCAGGGACTCGGCGCGCCGGATGAGGATCGGCGCGGCGGATTCGAGCGCGGCGGATGGGTCGCGCCGCTGTTCGAGGAAGAGGCCGCGACGTTTCTGAACCAGGTCTACGAGCGCGCGGACGCGTTCCTGTTCGGCCGGCGGACCTACGAGATCTTCGCCGGCTCCTGGGGGACGTGGGATGATCCGGGCGACAGCCCGATCTGGACGGCGCTGAACACGACGCCCAAGTACGTGGCATCGACCACACCCTTCGACCCTGAGTGGGCGAAGACGACCGTCCTCTCCGGTGATCTCGCGGCCGCCGTTCGCGAGTTGAAGGCCAAGGCGGGAGACGAGCTGCAGGTGCACGGCAGCGGGGTCCTGGTCCGGTGGCTGCTCGACAACGACCTCGTCGACGAGATCAATCTGCTCGTCTGCCCCGTCGTCGTCGGCCAGGGCACGCGGCTGTTCCCCGACACCGGCCCGGACATCGCGCTCGAACTGGTGGAATCGCGGTCCACCCCAAAGGGGGTAGTGATCCAGGTTTACCGACCCACCGGGCGCCCGGAATATGCAATCGCCACGGCCTGAAGAACGTGATACATGCCGAGACGACCGAATAGGAGCTGCGAGATGTCAGGAATACCAGGCATCGCACAATTCCGATCCGGCGTTGGTTCACCATCCGGCAGGAGCTACTGATCAGATCCCTCTTGGGCCTGCTCGAGGATGCGTCGCGCTTGCCCCTCGGAACTCGCCGGGACGAGGAGCTCCACGGGACCGACCGGGTAGGGGCCTTCGCCGCCTTCACCTCGAACATCGACGGTGATGCCCTCGGCTTCGAGTCTGCCCTTGGCGATCTCTGCCTCGACCCATGACAGCGCCGAGAACACCGGCACGAACTCGTTCCCCACGGGCTCATCATGTCACGGATGGGGATCGCGATGGACCCACGCACCGACCGAGATCCTCATCCGGGCGTAGCGTGGTTGCCGTCTCCGCCGAAGGGAGGACACATTGAGCAAACAGCGCACGCTGCCCCTCGAGCCGCTTCCGGCGCTCGTCGCAGCCTCGCGGGTCACCGACCGCCCATCGGCGCAGCATTCCCCAGACTTGCGATCTCCCTGAAATATCGGCGGGCGAGTCAGATCGCGTGACGCCGGTCACGCGACGGGAACGTACGACTACAGGAGCGACTCGACTACATGAGGCCCGGTCGACTTCCACGGAGCTAGGCGACATCATAGGGCGATGGTGGCGGACGCTCATCGACGCCGTGGGCGAGGCTCCAGCGTCGGTTACGTGATCGTGCTCCTGGGCGCGGCGCTGTTCTTGACGAGTTGTTTCCTGCCCTATTACGGGTTCCCGGGAGGGCACTCGGTTTCGCTCTACGACCAGCTGTTGGTGGCGCAGGACGGCGGCTTGGAGTTGGGAGCGAAGCTGTTCCTGTTCGGTGGGGTTGCTACCGTCGTGGTCGTCGCCCTCGTCGGTCTTATACGAGGCGAGCGCCAATCGGGGCGCGGCTTCCTCGCCGGCGCGGTCTCAGCGTGGTCACTCACCTGGATCGGTTCCCTGCTTCAGAGCGCCGGCCTGCGCGAGGGCGCGACGATCCCCGGAGGGCTCTCATTGGAGACCGGCTTCTGGCTGCAGGCCGTGAGTATCGGCGTAGCGGTCATCGGAACCATCCTGGTCGTGAGCAAACGGACGCGAGCACACGAACACGGTGCGCCGGGCATCGAATCGAGGGATGGCACCGGCATCGGACGCGAGGATGATGGTTCGCCAGCGTAGGTTCCGCCCGGAGAGGCCGCGCTCTGCCCCGCTCCCCGAGCTGCTCCACGTCCTCATGCTGCCCCACCTCGAGCGAGCCGACCGGATCGGAGAGTTCTGGGGCTACCCAGAGAGTCGCATTCGCCGAACTCTTGATCGACTGCGAGGAGGACCGAACGCTCCGGGCGGGGATGGGGCTTGTCTCCCTTCTCTGACGTACCCGAGTTACCGAAGCCGCCTGATGTACGGGCCGGGTGCCTGCGTAACGATCCAGATTGCGATCCGGGCACCGGCTGCCCTGCCAGCCCCCCTGGCATGGCAAGAAGGTGTGATTCTCGCTTGGACCCCAGCCCGTCTGGGGTCAACAAACCCGGTGTCCCGGGTCGCCCATTCAAGGCCCGGGGGCAACCTCGGGCACCGCCGTGCATCAAGGACGGCCTCGGTGGGTCGCGTACTGCCTCCGTACCGTCGTACCGACCGTCCCGGCTGGATTGGGAGAAGGGGTGACTAGATCGAACGGGGGTCGGTCAATCCGCTGATTCCGCTGGGCAACCAACCTCCATAGGATCGTGGCTGGACCTCCTCCGCTGAGTCGGGTCCGAGGGAGCCCCGCTGCGGCAGCCCGTTGCGGGGCTTCCCCCATCTGTCGACAGACCCTCGGGCTAGCCATCTCGGCAATGGCTCGGCGTGAGCACGATATCCTCGAACGTGCCGTCCACACCATCGCCGAGCAGGCGGCGAAGGCCAGGAAGTCGTCGACGAGCTTCAGCGCGACGCCGCGATGCGGATGGATCGCCGCCTCGGCGGGTGACCTGTCACCCGGAGTGTCACCCGGCGAGGGTGAGAGTGCGCCGACATAGTCTCTGACCTGGTAGTCCCAACGGGGTTCGAACCCGTGTCTCCACCTTGAGAGGTTGAGCCGAGCCGATCCCGTGACCTGCGGCGAACGTTGGAAAGCGCCACTGACCTGTGGATTCCGTTCCTGGTCGATTCTCGTCGCTACCCGTCGATTTTCGATGTCGTGCGGGATAGTTACGGGATCAAAAGGGTGCCCGAGGCTACAACCACCTTTTGCATCGGTCTTCGGACGACGCGGCCGCGCTGAGGGCGTCCGCGAGCCAGTTCTGGCGTAACAGCGGCGCGACGTGCGCGCAGATACGAGCGCCGGTGGCCTCGAAGGGCGAGCATGCCTGCGATGTTTTCGCACGCATCGGGAGCAACCGTTCCCTGGTCTGGCGGCGATGCGCGCCCTGAAGGTTGCGCGATACGGTGTGGAAGATGGAGACGTTCGAGGCGCTCCGCGAGCGCGTCCTCGACCGGTTCGAGGCACTCGGACCCATCGAACTGAAGGGCGTGGCGGACCCGGTGCCGTTGTTCCGAGCGGCATCCTCGTGATGGCCGAGCGCGCGCTCCGCGAGAGGATCGACGCGGACCTCGGCACGCTGTTCGAGTTCCAAGCCGACCCTGAAGCGAGCGCGATGGCGGCGTTTCCGTCGCGCGACCGGCCCGCGTTCCTCGAGCACGAGGCGAAGATCACGACCGACCCATCGGCGATCACGCGAACGATCGTCGCCGGCGGGGGAGTCGTCGGCTCGATCGGGAGCTGGGAGGTCGAAGGCGAGCGCGACGTCGGGATTCTTGATTGGTCGCGATCATTGGGGAAACGGCTACGCGACCGCGGCCCTGCGCGCGTTCCTCGACGTGGAGCTCCACAGGCCGTTGCACGCCCACGTGGCCGACCACAACGTCGGTTCCAGGCGCGTGCTCGAGAAGTGCGGCTTCGTACTCGACCACTCGGCGCAGGAAGAAGACGTGCTGGAACACGTGCTCGTGCTGACCGATTGACGCGGCAGGCGATGTCGTTCATGCAGGTCAGCATCCCGTTCGTGGAGGAGCGAGACTCCGGGCGTGGGTCACGTGGTGCCCGACGACCTCGCCGAGCGCTTGCCCGGGATGCTCGACGCCGTGCTTTCCTCGCGAGGGGGCGTCCGTAAGACTGATCCGCGGAGCAGCTCGGCAGGCCGCTCCGCCACGAGGTGATGCGGTCCGAAATCGTCGGCGCCAGCGCTCATCCCTAGACTCCCGATATGGCCGATTCCGCGCCCCGAGGCGGGGATGCTGGACTGGCGACGAATCCCGGAGGGGAGTCCCGACCATGATCGCGTCTGGGCGCCGCGCTGGTGTGATCTCGGGCGTCCACGTTGTTAATCACTGAGTGACACCTCGGGAGCTTATGTGCAGACCGGTTCCGATCCCTTTCGTGACGTTTCCCGTTCGTTCGCGGGACAGCGAGCTGGCGGTAGAACCCGCATGCTGTAGGGATTCTGGGGAGTAGACCTTCGGCGGTGTGGCTCCCCAAATGATCCGACTGTGTAGATGGCTTCAAGGATGCAACGATTCGCCGGTTATGGCGGTCATCGAGAGGATCGGAAAGCCAGAGTCACGCCCATACGTCGTGGCCTGGGGACGGTTGACGGAAGAAGATGAGGGGCGCCTGCTCGCACGTGTCCTCACTTCGCGCCATGTCGATGTCACGGTCGATCTATGTGAGATCGAAGAGGTGACGGACGAGGGATGCACCGCGATCAAGAATGTGGCCGAGTACATGGGTCAGGATCAGACGATGGTGGTGCTGTACCTCCCCGACCGGAAGGCGACTCGATCGCTCGAGCGATCTGGGATTGCGGATGACGGCAGGATCGTGCTCGTCGCATCCTCGTCGTCTCATCGCATCGGTCTCGCGGTCTGACACGAGCTAGCCGAGGAACTCGAGCCGCTCCTGGGACGATCCGGGCCTTCCAGTTCACAAAGTGCGCCACCCGGTCAGCATGCCGCATCTCGCGGTAGCACCCCCGGCAGAGGTCCCGCAGGGCGTAGCCTGACTGCTGCGCGGTGACGCGGCTGAGGTACGTGACGCGGAACTCGGCCAGCGGGCGCTCGGCCCCGTCCGTGGCGTAGTGGCACTCGCACCCGCATGAGTTGCGCGGGCCGGGGTACTTCACCATCATGCCCGACCGCAGCAGGCGGAAGCCGCACGCACAACGTCCGGCCACCCACTCGTGGGTATGAGGCGGAAGGACGGCGTACGGTGGGAAGGGCACTTGAGCCGCCCGTTCGCGTAGTTCTGTCGCGTCGTGAGCCATCTCATCTGTCGCGTTTCGCCGTTTCGAGTGTGTATCGGCGTAGGAGACCGGTCTTAACCTCCGGCCGCCAGTCCCACCGAACGATGCCGCGGCCTCCCGGCTCCGTGGCCATCGGCGACCGTCCAAGTCGGTGAGGAAACGACGCCGGCCGAGGCTCGTTCGTAAGAGGCGGGACGTCACCGGACCGAACTCGAAGACCTGCGTCTGGCAGATCGTCCGCTGGGGGTGCTCAACCCTTCCCCGCGAGCGATGGCAGTTTCGTCTGGACCCCCGCCGCAGGCACCTCAGTCACGGACCTTTCGGGCGTCCCGCGGTTGAGGGAGCGGCGCATCACCGTCACGGCCAACACGACGAGCCACGCCATGAGGGCGTAGGCGTTGATGCGCTCGAAGGCGCCTGCCCAGGGCGTGTCGTTCTGCTCGATCCCCTGGATGGCGATTCCTGAGGCCATCCCGAATCCGACCAGGACCACGTCGGTCACGATCGCGTAGAGCCGGAACCGTCCCCAGTAGGCAACTGCGGACAGCCCGACGGCCACGAAGATGATGACGCCCCAGACCATCGACAGGGTCCCGTGCATGGGTGTGTCGGTGAAGCTCCACCGAGAGGTCATCGGGAAGAATGGATGGATGATCAATCCGAGCGCCGTAGCGGCAATCAGTACCAGTCCGGTCCAGCGCAGGCTCCTACTCTGACCGGCCGCCCTCAAGATGCCAACGCCGAAGGCAATCAGCAGTAGGTCGTGAATCGTGATGACGCCCACCATCAGCGGCCGGACGGGGGAACCCGTGGCCGTCAGCTCGCTGATCCACTGTTCCACGAAGCTGTAGGGTCGGTCCCCGTTGTAGACGACACCTGACAGCACGTCTCCAACGACGTACACGCCAGCGGCGACGATCCCCGCGACCAGCAGGGCCTTCGTCACGGTACCGCTCCGCCATCCACGGGCGATGACCTCGCCACGCGACTCAACATTCACCGCAGTCTCCTTCATCGCACTCACCTCCAAGCCATCCTGCCTCCCGGCTCAGTGGGCGATCGGGGGCGAGGGACCCGGCCGTTGCAGGCCTATTGGTCCATGAGCGGGAGCTTGAGCGGAGGCGACCGTGGGCGGAGCGGGCCGCCCCGTTCGTCTACGCGTCGGGTTGCTCGGTGCCGTGGGAGTCCTCGTGATTGATTGACGAGCACGGCGCAGGACCGCCGCAACATGATTGAAGGACAGATTCGAGGGTGTCGCTACGTGACGGAACCGACACCTGGGAGACCAGAGCCGTGGCCGCGAGTCCGAGCAGTCCATCCCGCCGCCGCGCACCGGGAGCCCGCGCCGCACGGGGCGCCGAAGCTATCGCGATGACGCCGGATGGGCACCCGTCCCTACCTCGTCATCGTTCCCCGGCGGCGAACGGCGATTCCGCAGCTCCGAGCAGCGCGCCGAACAGCGCCACTCGAACGATGAGGGCACGAGACGTCGCCAGTCCAGGATATCCCGGAGCGATTTCCACATCAGCGGATGCGTTCACCCGGCTCCAGCACATAGGGCAGGGACACGAGGATCCCCACGGCGTGCACGATGACGTTGATCTGGCCCGCCATCCCTTTCACTTCGAGGGCGGCCTGCAACAGCGCCGGCGTCACGTCCTCGGCGCGAAGATCTCCGTGGCCTCCTCGTGGGAGCGTGGGCGAGCTGACGTTCCAGGTCGCCGATGCGCAGCGTCACCATCCTGGGCTTGGCGAACGAGCTCAGCACGCCGAAGGCCTCTGCGAGCTGATCGGATGAGGCAGAGGCAGTCACGCAGCAGCGTAGTCCGCCGCGATGAGGGGCTACCACCGGATCATCGAGGCCGCGTCGGCGGACCTAGCGGTGGACGAACGCATCACGCTTGCGACGTCGTCGAGCGCCCACTGTTGCAACTGTAACGGCACCATTCGCCCGCAGCACAGACTGATCACGATGGGCCATGCGACCAGCGGGCACGACCGGCGGAACGCTCCCTGTGCCTCGGCTGGAATCGAACCTGCGATCCGCGGCTTAGGAACATGCTGGAATCGGCCCGACCCGATCTCCACGGATGACCCTGGTCCCATAGCCACGAGGCAGTTCCTCGCGAAGTCGGTTGCAGAGGCGAGCCTAGCTCGCTCAACCGAACGAGCAGTCGATGATCACCTTGCCCAGGGCGCGCTCGAGGATCGCGAGCTCCTGATCATCGAGCTGCGCGACGAACAGCTTCGAGATACCGCGCGCATGGGCCGGCGCGGTCTCTGTTAGGCGGGCGACGCCCGCGTCGGTCAGCGCGACCACGACGCCACGGCCATCCGCGTCGGCGTCGGCTCTTCGGACGAGACCTTCCTCGACAAGCCGAGTGACCCGCCGGGTCATGCCCGATCGCGAGATGAGCGCCCGGGCCGCGAGCTCCGTCATCCGCAGCTCACCACCGGCTCTCGCCAGCTGAGCGAGCACGTCGAAGTCCGCGAGGGCCAGACCGGTCTCTCGCTCGAGGTCGGACTCGAGCCGGCGCATGAGCGAGGCGTGCGCCTGGAGCAGCGAGACCCAGGCGTCCAATCCGCGCCCTTCAGGCAGCTCAGCCGCCACGAGTCGGTCGAGCAGCCCAGCGACATCGGTTCCCTCATCTATTTGCATATGCAATAAAGTGGGCCAAGATTGTGTTTGCGCTTGCAAGTATAGCTCCCGCACCGGGCGGGGCCGGGCAAGAGGAGGCACGAGATGACGGAGACGGCGGTCCAGGGCCGGGAGTACCAAGGGGTGTCGATCCCGCCCCCCGGAACGTACGAGCTCGACTCGGTCCACACCGTGGTCGGGTTCGTGGCGCGACACATGCTGTCGAAGGTGCGGGGCCAGTTCACGGAGTTCGCCGGAACGATCGAGGTCGGCGACTCGC
>Ga0307320_10000771_pt1 | contig 11575 bp, 14 predicted proteins | sample ER_DNA_369_FD_194495 | JGI IMG/M metagenome (GOLD analysis project Ga0307320, IMG submission 194495) | Bulk soil microbial communities from the East River watershed near Crested Butte, Colorado, United States - ER_DNA_369 | ecosystem: Environmental > Terrestrial > Soil > Floodplain | place...
GACCAGCGGGACCATCGTCAGCCAGGGCGACCGTCACCCAAACCTCGGCGACCCAGCACCCCTGATAGTGACGCCGGACCTCGGCCACGTCCTGATGCAGCTCGTCCTCGAGCTCAGGCATGACGTTGGGTGGCCGCCAGCAGCCGACAGCCGGAAACCGCCCGCAGGGCCGGCCTTAAGAGGGTCGAGAAAGTCCCCCAACAGCCCTCGTCAGTCCCAGACCTCGCACAACCACCGCTGTCGGGGGCCGGCTCATATCCTGCGAACCGCTCTGAGCGCGGCAACGACCTGCGCCCGCCCGTCGGCGCCGCCGACGCGATCGTGTTCGCCGCCACCAGAGCATGAGGACGCTGTTACCGCCGAACCGGAGCCCAACCCCGGCCGGCGCGATGGTTTACGGCTCCCGTCGACGGTCAGTCGAGTGGCATGCGCTTTGGAAATGTGGAGGTCCGCCCGCTCGGGGGCGGGCTCGGCTGCCTGTTCATGGTGGTGTTCTCAGTGGTCGCCTCGGTGCTGCTGACGGTGCTGGTCAACGTGCTGCTGCGGTAGTTCGTCTGGCCTGGTTCGTGCGCTCTGCGGGCCGCCCAGAGGCGCGCCGGATTACAAGACAGCGATGGACCGTCCGTGGGGGTACTGGCTTGCACTGTCCTTGCTCAGGTCGGATAGGTCGTCCAGCGAGTGCGCTCCTGGCCCGCCGTGGTACGGCGGGGGGAATGACTGTGAGACTGCCCAGTGGTTCGGTGATGATCCGGGCCGTGTCCGATAGCGGCTGGCGTGACCCTCGGAATGACTGACCCGTGGGTGTCCTGCGCCGGCTTGTCCGCCCGCTGCTACCGGTATCGGCCCAGACCGGAGCAGCTGGTCTGATCAGGAGCCTGATCGCCCGTGGCAGTGCTCGCCCCGCTGACCGCCTACTCAAGGTCATCGGCGGTGCACACCAACTCTCCCGTCCATCCCCTCGGGTTTGGTTCCAGCGCTGGTTGGCTAGCCGAGGGGTCGGTCTGTCGATGCGGACCGAGCGCTCCCGCAGCGGCGAGACGCACCCGTAATCAATTGGAGCACTGGAGGGTTTGGATGACTGAGCATGAGAGCGGAGCGCCGGCCGAGGCGACCACGCCTGAGAGCGGGACGCCCGCTGAGACGACCACGCCTGAGAGCGCCACACCGGCCGAGGCAACCCCGCCTGAGAGCGGGACGCCCGCTGAGACGAGCGCGGCTGGCCAGGTGGCGATGGCGACCAAGGGGCTCCGTTACGCCGTCGACATCTGCTTCTGTATCGACGTGACGGGCAGCATGAGCCCAATCCTGGACCGGGTGAAGGACAACGCGCTGGGCTTCTATGACGATGTCCAGAAGAACCTGACCGACAAGGGCAAGAACGTCGACGAGCTACGGGTGCGGGTAATCGCCTTCCGGGACTTCAAGGCCGACGGCGCAGCCGCGCTGCAAGAGTCACCGTTCTACTCGCTCCCTGAGGAGCAGGGCGGCTTCGGCGAGTTCGTGCGCGGGCTGGTGCCCGAGGGGGGCGGCGACGCGCCGGAGTCGGGCCTGGAGGCGGTGGCGCTGGCGATCAACTCTGGGTGGACGACCAGTGGGGACCGGCGCCGGCAGGTGATCGTGGTCTGGACCGACGCGCCAGCTCAGCCGCTGACCGCTGAGCCCGCCCCGGCTCCCTACACCGACAAGATACCCAAGGACTTCAGCGCCCTGACCGACTTGTGGGAGAACGAGCAGGGCGTGATGGGGGCAAACTCCAAGCGCCTGATTGTGTTCGCCCCGGACGGCCCAGGATGGACCGACATCTCGGGGGTCTGGGAGAACGTGGTCCATCATCCGTCCAAGGCCGGGGAGGGTCTGTCGGAGGTCGACTACGGCACCATCGTCGACTCGATCGCCAACTCGGTGTGAGCGTCGACTCCTCCGTCGATACGCCAGCCGCTTCCGCCATGCCCAGCGTCTCGTTCAAGTTCTGCACCGCCAAGATCGCCGGCGAGGGTGAGGACGCCGACCCGATCCTGCGGGTCGGGCCGGACCTCGGCCTCCTCGGCGTCTTCGACGGCATGGGCGGGGCCGGAGGCCGGGTGTACGACACGCCTGATGGCCGCCATTCCGGCGCCTACATCGCCTCCCGGTTCGCCCGCAACGTCGTCGAGCGGCTGATGCTGGAGCTGATAAAGCCGGAGTGGAACCTGGACGGCCCGGCCACCGCCGCCGAACTGCACCGGCTGCTGGCGTCCTCGCTGGCGGCACGGCTGGCCGAGCTCAAGGCGCCCGAAACGGCTCTGCGATCCAAGCTGGTCAAGGCACTGCCGACCACCATGACCCTGGCCGTCCTGCAGCGCACCGGCCCGGGCGCAGCTGCCTATGCCTGCCACCTGTTCCAAGCCGGCGACTCGCGGGCGTACGTGGCCGAGCCGGACGGCGGGCTCAGGCAGCTCACCACCGACCATCTGCGTTCGGGTGGGGACGCGATGCGCAACCTCACCGACGATTCGGTGATGAGCAACTGCATCTCGGCCGACACCGAGTTCTACATTGGCCACCATCAGGCCCAACTGCAGGCGCCGTTCCTGCTGTTGTGCGCCACCGACGGGTGTTTCGCTTATGTGCGCTCACCGATGCACTTCGAGCACCTGCTGCTCTCCACCATGCAGGACGCCCAGGACGTCCCAGGCTGGCAGCAGACCTTGGAGGCGAAGGTGACCGCAATCACCGGCGACGACGCCGCCATCGCCCTGCTGGGGCTGGGGGACGACCTCGACGGCTTCAAGAAGCTCTTCAAGGCCCGGGCCGAAGAGGTCGGGCGTCGCTACATCGACCCGCTCGACGAGCTGGACGGCCAGATCCACCAAGCTGAGGAGCAGCTGGCCGGGTTGCGAGCTCGCCGGGTCGAGTTGGGGGCCGAACTCTGGGCGACCTACAAGGGCAGCTACGAGCGCTACCTGGCCGGTCCCGAGCCGGCTGGCGAGGAGGCACCGTGAAGGCGGGCGACGTCATCAACGGCTACAGGATCCTGGAGGACTTCCGGGTGGTCGGGGCCGGGCTGAGCAAATGGACCTTCGCCGCCAAAGATGGGCGCGAGTACTTCATCAAGGAGTTCCTCAGCCCGACCTTCCCCGACGAGCACGCCCCGGGCAGCGCCCAGACCAAGATGCGCAAACGCCAGCGCTGCGCGGCCTTCGAGCGCCACCACCGGCGCATCAACGAGGCCTTGGCAGAGATCTCCGGCGTCGGTGGCAACCTGATCGTCACCCTGGCCTTCTTCCGCTGGGGGGCCAAGTACTACAAGGTCACCGAGAAGGTCGAGGTGGCCGGCCTGTCGCCGGCCGACGCCGCCTCCCTGCCCTTCCAGGACCAGCTCGTGCTCCTCAAGACCGTCGCGCACAGCCTGCGGATCCTGCATGACCGCGGCATCGTCCACGGCGACCTCAAACCCAGCAACGTCCTCATCAAGCGGACCGAGCTTGGGTACACCACCAAGCTGATTGACTTCGACAGCGCCTACCTGACCGGGGAGCCACCCCCGCCCGGCGAGATCGTCGGGACCATGAACTACTACTCCCCGGAGCTGGTCGGCTACATCCAGGAAACCGGGACCGCCGCCTACCAGCTCACCCCGAAGGCCGACATCTTCGCCCTCGGCCTCATCTACACCGAGCTCCTCACCGGCGCCCTACCCGCCTTCGACACCGGCAGTCATCAGTACGCCGGGGTGGCCGCCCGCACCGGCGAGATCCTTCGATTGCCCCCGGCCACCCTCCCCACCAGCCTGGTGGCGTTGGTCGAGCGCATGCTGTTGGGCGACCCCGCGGCCAGACCGACCATCGGTGAGGTCCACACCGCCCTGATGGGGATCCGCACCGCCGCCACCACCACCACCGCGGTCGTGACCGCAGCCCGCCCCGGGCGGACCCCAACCACCCCGAGCCGGCTCAAGGGCCGAGGGCTGCGAACGCCGACCCCGGCAACGCCACCCGCCGCCGCCGAGCCGACGCTCGGCCGGCGGCTCAGGGGCAAGCTCTTGGAACGCGGCAAAGGCCCGGACACGCCATGAGCACCCGCTGGCAGTGCGCGGTCTGCGAGGCCAGCAACGACGGCGGCGACAGCTGCTCGGTCTGTGGAGCCACCGTCGTCCGGACAACCACCCGGGTCCCGCCCGCCCCAAAGCCGCCGGTCGTCAAGCCCCCGGTCCAAGAGCAGGACGACACCAGCGTCCCGGTCCGTGAGCTGCCGGTCCGAGAGCCCACGAGCGAGGTCACCTTCCCGGCTGGCGATGCCATCTATGACTACTTCATCGTCGATGATCCGGCCGTAGCCGATGACCGCTACGCCGAACTCGAAGGCTACGAGGCGCGGCCCCGAGTCCGGGTCTACGGCTGCTGCCTCCCGATCAGCCTCGGACTACTGCTCGCCGGCATCGCTGCCGTCATGGCCTTGGCCAACCTAGCGATCGGGACGTTGTAGGCCGAGCGGCGGAACGCGCGGTCACAATCTGGTGAGGATCTGCCAGGCGCGGCCAGGGCGGGTTGTGCGCCTGAACCGGCTAGCCAGCGTCTCGGCTGGCCGCCGGCTACAGCCTGACCTCTTGTACGGGCTGTTCGCGGCCGGGAACAGCGACATCAACTTCCTATCCCTTAACGGCGCCGACAACGGTCTGCATCTGGTCAGCGCGGTCGCCGGGGTGGCCATCGCCCTGTGGCCGGCCGACCGGACCGTCCCCCGCCAGAGCGGTGTCAGCGACCGCAGCACCTGAACCCGAACGCAGCGTGAGGTCCTGGCATTGGTTATTGCCAGTTGGCCTCAGGGCTGAAGTGCATCCCAGCCGACGGCATCACCTGCTGGCTAATGCATCCACGGCAAGAACCTGAGAGGACCGATGCGCATGGCGTCCGATGACAACACCATTGCCCGTATCCTGCACGACCTTGGTCTGGCCAGCTGGTTCGGCGGCTCGCTGATGGGCGCGGCCGGCCTCAACGGCGCTCCCTCGGCACCAACTCCGGCATCCGGTAGGCCCGCATCGCCGTCGGCCGGGCCCCAGGCGAGTAGCCTCACTGATCGGGCGCCAGCACCCGGTACCCGGCCGCGGCCACCGTCTCCGCCACCCCGAACCAGTAGGCGGCAGTCTGTGGAACCCGTGCAGCAGCACGACCGGCTCCCCCCTGAGCGGCCCGGCGGCGAGGGTGTCGAACACCAGACCGCGAGCGCCGAGCCGCAACCGCTCCGTCTCGATTCCCCGCTTGACATGCCTGGCCGGGTCACCACCCTCGCGACTCTGAACCGGTCTGGTGTGCCATCGGCAGGTCGACCTGTTTCCCCGTCCCAGGGGTGGATAGCCGTCGATTGCCGGACGACAAGCAGACAGGAACCGTATGGACAGCGTGATTCTGGCCCACGGCAGCGGTGTCGATGACCTTATCGTGTTCGCCTCCACCGGGGTGGTCGTCCTGACCGTGCGCCAGGTGATACTGCGCCGGCGCGTCCCCGAGGACCCCGAGGAGCACGGCAATGACTGAGCCCCACCCCGGCGAGGCCTGGAACCACGACGAGGAGCTCGACGGTCTCGGCGACCTAGCCGCCTCGCAGGGCAGCGACCTGGACCCCCGGAGGTGATGACCGGTGGCCGAACCGCACGACTGGCCGCTCGAGCAGTCGGCCCGAGGGACCCTGCGTCCGTTCCTATCCGACGTCGTCGGCTACCTCCTGGTGCTGTTCTCCGAACCTGAGGAGGCCCAGCGCGCCCGGGGTGCGCTCCAGGACCAGGGGGTGCCCGAGGGTGATATTCGGCTCTATGACAGCGAGGAGATCCAGCGCATCGCCGCGCGCTTCCAGCACGAACAGTCCTTCCTGGCCAAGGCGATCAACGAGGTTGTGGTCGACCACCAGGTACGCGAACGCTGGTCGGCCGCCGCCAGGGAAGGCGGTTCCCACCTTTGGGTCTATGCCCCCACCAGGGAGCGTGCCACCCGGCTGGTGGGGCTGCTCGCCGACTGCCACTACGAGTTGCTGCACTATCTGGGCGAGGGCGGGGTCGAAACCGTCGAAGGAACTGTCGGCTCGACCTTGACCGACCAAGGCAACGGACTGGGAGACGGCCAAGGAGGACCCGATGGGCGGTGAGTCTCCGTCCAGTTAGACCCGAATCCTGCGACTAACTGCGAGATAGCAACCGGAGCGCCGTGGCAGCGATAGGTGCGAAGCTTTGGGCTGCCCTACTGCTGTTCGGCGAGTTCGATCGCCCGGCCGCCGGCGGCTCCTACGCGCCCTGCTGGAGGGTTGGGTAGGCCTTGGCGGCCGGCTGGGCCGACGGAGGTGGCTGCTGGGCGGGGTTTCTGTCGCCTGATGGGGGGCAGATCAGAGCCATGGACAACCAGCTCGACGGGCGAGCGGTGGCGCACGCGTTGCGTGGGCTGGCCGATCTTGCGCCAGCGCCGGGGGACCTGCCGGCCATCTTGCAGCAGCTGGTCGACACGGCCAAGACCGTGCTGGCCGCCGACGGGATTGGGCTGCTGCTGGCTGATGCGAACGGCCAGCCCGGTTCGCTGGTGACCACCGATGCGGTGGCGGAGTTGCTGGAGCAGGTCCAACAGGACTTCGGCGAAGGCCCGGTGTGGCGGCCTACACCCACGGCGAACCGGTGGCCGTGACCAACCTGGGCGCCGATCCACGCTGGATCCGGCTGGCCGCGGTGGTGGACCAGGTCAGCGTCCGGGCGGTGGCCAGTGTCCCAGTGCGGCTGGGTGGGGTGGTGGTGGGTGCCTTGGATGCCTATGCCAGACCACCCGGGCCTGGACCCCTGAGGAGCTAGGAGGGCTGGAGGCCTTCGCCGAGCTGGCCGTGGGGATCATGGCCGGCGGGGTCCGTCTGGACCACAGCCAGGCCGAAGTCGGCCAGCTCCGCCACGCGCTGACCAGCCGGATCCTCATCGAGCAGGCCAAAGGGGTGCTGGTGGCCCGGGAAGGCCTGGACCCCGAGGCCGCCTTCCAGCGGCTACGCCGCCAGGCCCCAGCACCGGCCGGCCGCTGGCCGACATCGCCGGCGAGGTCATTGCTCAGGCCGGCGCCGGCAACGCCACCGCCCGGCGCGGGCGGCGGCGGCGGGATCGGCCCGCCGGCTGGCCGAGCTGGAACAGGTCGCCGTCGGGTTCGCGGCCGCTCGGACCTCCACCACGGTGGCTCGGCTGCTGGTCGACCGGGTGCTGCGGGCCCTGGACGCCCAGGCCGGCCTGGTCGGGCTCAACACCGCCGACGGGCAGGCGCTGGAGCTGGTCGCCTGGGCCGGCTATCCGGTCCAGGTGGTCACTCCCTGGCGGCGCATCCCCCTAGAGGCGCCGACACCGCTGACCGAGGTGGCCCGGAACGGCGGGGCCATCTGGCTGTCGACCACCGAGGAGTTCCAGGCCCGGTACCCCGCCGTGCCCGTGGTCGTCGACCACCAAGCCCACATCGCCATTGGGCTGGTTGTGGAGGGCCGCCCGGCCGGTGCCCTCGGGATCAGCTTCCTCCAGGCCCGCTCGTTCAGCGAGGTCGACCGTCGCTTCGTCCAGGCATTGGCCAGCCATTGCGCCCAGGCCCTGGAACGGGTCCACCTGGCTGAGCAGGCCCGGGCCGCCCGGACCAAGCTGGCCACAGCCCAGGCCCGGGCCCTCACCGCCGAACGCGCCGCCCTGGCCGCCCAGGCCAACGCCCTGCGGGCCCGCGAGCAGGCCAGCTACCTGGCCGAGGTCAGCGCCATGCTGGCCAGCACCACCGACCTGGCGGCGGTGCTGGAGCAGATGGCCTGGCTGGCCGTGCCCCGCCTCGGCGACTGGTGCCAGATCCACCTCCGGCAACCCGACGGCACGACCGGTCACCACACCATGGCACACAGCGACCCCGCCGACGCTGAGGTCCTGGCCCGGCTGACCGACGGGGAACCGCTCGACCTCACCGGCGCCCACCCGACCCCCGAGGCCGACCAGGCGCTGATGCTCGCGCAGCTCACCACGGACATGCTTGGCCGGATCGCGCAGGACGCTGACCACCTGGAGCTGCTCACCGCGCTCAACCTCGGGTCGGCGATGGTCGTGCCGCTTCCCGGCCGGACGCGGATGCTCGGCACCATCACCTTCGCCAGCCACCGCCCGGGCCGTTACAGCCGGGTCGACCTGACCCTTGCCGAGAGCCTGGCCCGACGCACCGCCACCGCTATCGAGCACACCGACCGCGCCCACCATCCCAACCCACCCGCACCAAGCCGGAGCTAGCAGGGTTCGCGGAAGCTGTCGAGGCGCTTGCCTTAGCCGTTGACCTGGCTGAAGAAAGCGCTCGGCGATGTCGGCCCCAGCGACGAGTCCGCGGGTGTCCTAGTCGGCTTGGGCGGCCGCGTTGACTCGCCGGGTTGCAAGCGGGCTGTGCCGCCCTCGGGTCCCTGGACCTAGAGCGGGGCCTGGCCCCGACCCTGCAGCAGCTGACCGACGCGGCCAAATAGCTGTTCCGAGCCGACGCGGCCGGGCTCATGCTGGTCGACGCCGGCGGGCAGCTGTCCTGGGCCAGCGCCTCCGACCAGACCGCCCAGACCCTCGAGGATGAGCAGGAGCGCCTGGCCCAAGGGCCGTGCGCGGTGGCGTTCAGCCAGCGGCTCCCAGCCGCGATCCGCAACATCCACACCGAACCCGACTGGGAGGAGTTCGCCAAGGTCCTGGTCAGCGAATCGGTGTTCGCGGCGTTGAGCGTGCCGGTGGAGCTGGACGGCGGGGTCATCGGGACCCTGGATGTCTATGTCGGCCAGCCGCGGGGCTGGGACCCCAGCGAGGTCGCCACCCTCCAGGCCTATGCCGGGCTGGTGGCCAGCCTGCTCTCGGCGGCGGTCACCGCCCAGGTCAAGGGTCGCCTGGCCGACCAGCTCCAGGCCGCCCTGGAACACCGCTGGCTGATCGAGCAGGCCAAAGGGGTACTCATGGGCCGCGAACAGATCGACGCCCAGACCGCCTTCGAGCGGCTGCGGGGGGCGGCCCGGTCCTCGACCCGCCGACTGGCCGACGTGGCCAAGGACGTGACCACCGGCCAATCCCTGCCGACCAACCCTCGGAAGCTGGCCAAGGGACGCGCCGAGCAGGCCAAGGACCGCCAGACCACCTAACGACCGGCGCCGGTAGCGGACCGCTGCCGGAAGTAGGACACGAGGTGCAGCCTTCTTCCTGTGGGTCCAAGACTGCATGCCTTGGTTGCTCTGTTGCGCTGGTCTTTGCTGCCCGGTCCGGTTTGTGGCCCTAGTAGGGGGCTACCCACCCATCGTCAGCTGACCCGTGACCGGGCACCCACATTAGCGAGGCCCCCAGATCCCGGGCCACCATCGCAATCACCGAACGCGGTATGCGACACCGCCTTGGTTGTAGTGCCGCGTCGCTCTCCATAGGAATCGTCCGTCGTGGCGTGTGCTTCCGCACGCCTCGCCCTGTAGTCCGCCACAACCGCATCCATCGCACGACCGGAAGGGAGTTCCATGCCAGCACCAACCATCGAGACCGTCCGGAGTTGGCAGGGTCGCACCATGGTTGACCCGGCCGGTGACAAGCTCGGCACGATCGACGCCATCTACCTGGACGACGAGACCGGCCAGCCCGAGTGGGCCCTGGTCTACACCGGCTTGTTCACGGCCAAGACCACCTTCGTGCCCCTTGTCCAAGCCCAGGACCTGGGTGACAGCGTCCAGGTGCCCTACGACAAGCAGCAGGTCACCGACGCCCCCAGCATGAAGGCCGACGGGAGCCTCTCCCAAGACGAGGAGGCCCATCTGTACCGCCACTACGGCCTGGACTACAGCGAGCACCGCTCCGACAGCGGCCTACCCACCGGCACAGCCGGACAGGGCATCGACCGCCACGACCGTGACGGCGACGACGTCTCTGACGAGGTCCCGGACAGCGCCGTGGGCCGCGACACCTCCGGGCCGACCACCGACCAGGCCATGACCCGCTCCGAAGAGGAGCTGCAGGTCGGAACCCAGACCCGCGAGCGCGGCCGGGCCCGGCTGCGCAAGTACGTGACCACCGAGACCCAGACGGTCACCGTGCCGGTCCAGCGCGAAGAGGTCCGGGTCGAGCGCGAGCCGATCACCGACGCCAACCTCGAGGACGCCACCAGCGGCCCGGCCATCTCCGAGGAGGAGCACGAAGTCACCCTCCACGAGGAGACCCCGGTGGTCGAGAAGCGGGTGGTGCCCCGCGAGCGGGTCCGTATGGACACCGAGACGGTCACCGACGAGCGCCAGGTGTCCGAGGAGGTCCGCCAGGAGCAGATCGAAGTCGACGGCGACCAGGACCAGTTCCGCAGTCAGGACCACCGCTAAGTCGAAGCATCCTTGGGTGCAGGGGCCGCCGGAGGACCGGCGGCCCCTGCACCTCTCCCGACAAGCACCAAGGAGCCGGCGCAATGCGACTAGAACAAGAGCCGACCGCTCGACCGGCTTCGGCACCGAAGGGCCGCTGGGGTGAGTACACGCAGCTTTCCCGGCAGGTCAAGCAGGCCGGCCTGCTGGAGCGTCGGCACGGCTGGTACGCCGTCGAGATCGGCCTCAACCTGGCCTTGCTCGCCGCCGGGTGGGTGGCCTTCGCTGTCATTGGGGAGTCGTGGTGGCAGCTGGTCACCGCCGCGTACCTGGCGGTGCTGTTCACCCAGGTCGCCTTCGTGGGCCATGACGCCGGCCACCGCCAGATCTTCCGTTCCCGCCGGGCCAACGACCTGGTCGGCCTTGCCCATGCCAACCTGCTGCTCGGGGTGAGCTTCGACTGGTGGGTGGGCAAGCACAACCGCCACCACACCAACCCCAACCACGAGGACCTGGACCCCGACATCAGCATCACCGCCCTGGCCTTCACCGACGATCAGGCCAGCTCCAAACACGGGCTGGTCCGGCTGATCGCCCGCTACCAGGGCTGGCTGTTCTTCCCGTTGCTGCTGCTGGAGGCGGCCCACCTGCACCTGGCCAGCATCAAGTCCATCGTCCGGGGCTCGGGCCGGGCCAACGCGGTCGAGGGGCTGCTGCTGGCGGCCCACCTCGTCGGCTACCTGACCGCACTGTGGCTCGTGTTGTCGCCCTGGCAGGCGCTGGCATTCATCGTCGTCCAACAGGGCCTGTTCGGCCTGTATCTGGGCTGTTCGTTCGCTCCCAACCACAAGGGGATGCCGACCCTTACCGACGCCGATGCGCTGGACTTCCTCCGCCGCCAGGTGCTGACTTCGCGCAACGTGCGCGGCGGCTGGCTGGTGGACTTCGTGTTGGGTGGGCTGAACTACCAGATCGAGCACCACCTGTTCCCGAACATGCCAAGGCCGAACCTGCGCCGGGCCCAGCCGCTGGTCCGGGCGTTCTGCCAGCAACACGGCCTGAACTATACCGAGGCCAGCCTGGTCGGCTCCTACGCCGAAGCCGTCCGCCACCTCCACGCCGTCGGCGCACCGCTACGACTGGCGGTGGCCGAATGACCACGGATGCAAGGCTCGCCCGCCAGGACGGAACGATCATGGGCGCCCCTCAGTCCCGGGTCCCGATCCGCACCATTGCCGCCACCATCGCGATGGTGCTGCTCACCGCG
>Ga0307320_10000772_pt1 | contig 11560 bp, 11 predicted proteins | sample ER_DNA_369_FD_194495 | JGI IMG/M metagenome (GOLD analysis project Ga0307320, IMG submission 194495) | Bulk soil microbial communities from the East River watershed near Crested Butte, Colorado, United States - ER_DNA_369 | ecosystem: Environmental > Terrestrial > Soil > Floodplain | place...
GCCGCTCTCGCCGGAACCACGGGCGGCAGTGCGGCTCCGGCGGCCAAGAAGCCGCTCGTGATCGGCTGGGCGTTCGACAAGTCCGGCCAGATGGCGCCGTTCGACAACCCGGCGCTGGCGGCGGCGAAGATCCGCGTCAAGCAGCTCAACGCGCGGGGCGGAGCGGCCGGCCACAAGTTCGTGATCAAGACCTGCGACACGCAGAACAACAACGCGGCGAGGGCGAAGTCGTGCGCGCTCAGCCTCCTGGGCAAGGGCGCGAGCATCCTCTTCACGACCTGCGACGTCGACTTCGCGACTCCGGTCGCGCAGGAGGCGATCAAGCGGGGCAAGCTCGCCGTCTCGACGTGCATCGGGACGGATCAGATGGGCCCGAAGCGCTTCGGCAAGGCAGGCAGGCTGGCCTTCAGCTTCGGCAACGTCGCGCAGGACGAGGGCTCGGCGATGGCCGAGTACGCGTACAAGCGCGGCTGGAAGACCGCGGGCCTGGCGACGAACACGCTGCTCGTCTACTTCAAGAACGTTGTGCAGGCGTTCGACAAGCGCTTCCGCCAGCTCGGCGGCAAGATCGTCGACCGCGAGAGTTACGCGACGGGCCAGAACAACGTCAACGCGGCCGTCACGCGGCTGAACTCGCACAAGGCCGCCGTCTACGTGACCTCGACCGCGTTCGGCGAGCTGCCCGCGTTCGTCTCCGGGATGCGCTCGCTGCGGAACAAGACGCCGATCCTCAATTCGTGGGCCGGCGACGGGACGTACTGGGTGACGAAGAATCCGAAGGTGACGAGCTACTACCTCGTCACGTATGCGTCGGTCTTCGGTGACGATCCGAGCAGGGACGTGCGCAAGATGATCGCCGCGCTCAAGAAGGCCGGCGCGACGCCGTTCACCGGCGGCTTCCTCGGCGGCGCCGACACGATCGACGGCCTCGCGATCGCGATCAAGCGCGCACACGGCTCGCTCAAGGGGTCCGTCCTCGCGGCGCAGCTCGAGAAGTTCAAGCACGTCAGCGTGCTCGGCGGGAAGATCGGCTTCTCGAAGAGGCTGCACACCGTGTTCGGGCGCCGGTACCGCGTGATCAAGATCCAGAACAACAAGGCATCGCTCGTGGGCACGGTGACGGCGAAGGTCGTCCCGAAGCTCCCGTAGCGCGCGGGGCGTGCCCGAGACGGCACCCGCCGCAGGAACGCAGAGGAGGCCCGGAGGAACCCTTCGGGCCTCCTCCGTCTCGCGCTCCTTCGAGGGCGTCAAGGCGCTTCGCGAGGTGACGCTCGAGCTCCACCGGCACGAGGTGGTGGGGCTGATCGGGCCGAACGGCGCGGGGAAATCGACGCTCGTGAACGTCCTCACGGGGTTCGACCGGCCGAACGAGGGCACGGTTCAGCTCGAAGGGAGGGAGGTCACCGGCTGGAGCCCACACCGTCGCGCGCGTGCCGGGCTCGCCCGAACGTTCCAGCACAGCCGCTCGTTCGGCAGCCTCTCGGTGCGCGAGAACATCGAGGTAGCCGCGCTGGGGGTCGGAACCGGTATGCGCGAGGCACGGCGACGGGCCGACCGGCTGCTCGAGCTGCTGAGCCTGACGTCGAACGAGGAGACCCGGGCCGGTGCGCTAGCTCACGGCGACGAGCGCCGCCTCGGCGTCGCGCGCGTGCTCGCGACGGAGCCGGCGTTCGTCCTCATGGACGAGCCTGCGGCGGGGCTGCCCGAGGCCGAGGTGCCCGAGTTCGCGGAGGTCATCCGCTCGCTTCGGGACGAGCACCGCGCCGGCGTGCTCCTGATCGACCACAACATGGCGCTCGTGATGGACGTCTGCGACCGGATTCACGTCCTCGACCAGGGCCGGACCCTCGCCGCGGGGACTCCGAACGAGATCCGCGGCAACCTCGACGTGGCCGCTGCCTACCTCGGTGAGACCGCGGTTCACACGGACGCCGATGCCTGAGCCCGTTCTGGAGCTCGAGGGCGTCGAGGTCAGGTACGGCGCCGTTGCCGCCGTGCGCGGGCTCACGCTGCGGCTTGACGCGGGCGAGATCGTCGGGCTGATCGGCCCGAACGGCGCGGGAAAGTCCACCACCCTGCACGCGATCATGGGTGTCGTCCCGACGCACGCCGGCGAGATCCGGCTCCGCGGGCGCTCGATTCGCCGCCGCAAGCCCGAGGCGATCGCACACCAAGGTGTAGCGCTCGTCCCGGAGGGGCGCCGGATCTTCGGCGACTTCACCGTGGAGGAAAACCTGCGGCTCGGCCTGGCCGGGCGCCGCCGAGGGGCCAACGGCGGCGATCCGCTCGACCACGCCTACGACCTGTTCCCGATGTTGAAGGAGTACCGGCGGCGATCGGCAGGAGTGCTCTCGGGCGGACAGCAGCAGCAGCTCGCGATCGGCCGCGCCCTCGTCGCCGAGCCGGAGGTCCTGCTCCTGGACGAACCGTCGCTCGGGCTCGCGCCGCTCGCGGTCGAGAGCGTCTTCGAGGCGCTGCGCCGGATCCGAGACCGCGGGGTGACGATCCTGCTCGTCGAGCAGCGCGCCATCCACACCGTCGCGCTGGCCGACAGGACGCACGTGCTCGTCGGCGGGGAGCTCCGCCTTGCCCTCACGCCGGCGGACGTGCACGACCCGGACAAGATCGTGGCCGCCTACCTCGCCTCGTGATCCTCGCCGCCCTCGACTTCCAGACTTTTACGGACGCCGTCGGGCTGGGCGCGGTCTACGCGCTGATGGCGGTTGGTATCGGGCTCGTCTTCGGCGTGCTCCGGCTCGTCAACTTCGCCTACGGGCAGCTGATCATGGCCGGTGCGTACGTGCTCGCATTCACGTCGGGATGGCCCGTGGCGGCGAGCATCGCGACCTGCTTCGCTGTCGTGGTCGCGCTCTCGCTGGCCATGGAGCTGGTGGTCTTCCGGCCCCTGCGGGGACAGTCGCCCCCGGTGATGCTCGTCACGACCTTCGCGATCGCGTTCCTGCTCCAGGCGATCGCGCTGATCGTCGACCTCCGGGACGACACCCTCGGGGAGGTCGCGGCCGCGCTCACCTCCCTCAGCGCGCCGGTCACGATCGCGGGCGCCGAGGTGCGGAAGATCACCCTCGTGTCGATCGCGGTCGCCGCCGGCGCCCTGCTGCTGCTCGCGCTGCTGCTCGCGCGGACGACGATCGGCCTGCACACCCGCGCGGCTGCGAACGACTTCCGCACGGCGCGGCTGCTCGGGGTGAGGGCCAACCGCGTGATCGCCTTCGCGGTCGTCGTCTCCGGGCTGCTGGCCGCCGCCGTCGCGGTGATGATGACCGTGACGCTGCCGCTCGTGACGCCGGACTTCGCCCTGCGCGACACGATCGTCGTCCTGGTCGGCGTGGTCGTGGGCGGGATCGACCGCCTTTGGACGGCGACGCTGGGCGGGTTCACGATCGGGTTCGTGTCGGGCCTGATCAACGGCGTGCTGCCCACCGACAAGACGGTCTACCTGCCCTCGGCCGTGTTCGCGCTCGTGATCCTCGTCCTCCTGCTGCGGCCGGCGGGGCTGTTTGCGTGGGGTCGCCGCGCGGCTGCCGAACGCGTATGAGGCGGTGGCTCGACGCGTTCGCCCAGCTGGCCGCGCCGATGGTGCTCGTGGTGGCCGTCGGACTGTTCGCGACGACGGTGTCCCCCTCGAACGAGGTGTACTTCATGAACGCCCTCGTCTCGGTCGCGATCGTGGTGGCCATCTACGTCTTCGTCGGCAACTCGGGCGTCCTCTCCTTCGGCCAGATCAGCTTCGTCGCGGTGGGAGCCTTCGCCGCGGGCGTGATGACGGTGCCCCTCGAATCGAAGAAGGGCGTCCTGACGACGCTGTTCCCGCTCCTCCGCGACCACACGATCGGCGACGTCCCCTCGCTGCTGCTCGCCGCCGGGCTCGGCGGGCTGTTCGCCTTCGTCGTCGGCCTGCCCCTGATGCGCCTCAGCGGCCTTGCGGCCGGCATCGCAACCTTCGCGGTGCTGGAGATCACGCACAACGTCCTGCAGCAGTGGACGAAGATCGGTCCCGGCGCGACGACTCTTTCGCTCGTCCCCGAGACCACCGGGCCGCTGCAGGGGACGCTCGGCGCGCTCGTCGTGATCGGCATCGCCTTCGCCTACCAGCGCAGCAGGCTCGGGCGGCAGCTGCGGGCCTCACGAGAGGACGCAGCGGCGGCTGCCGGGGTGGGGGTGCACGTTCACGTCCAGCGGCTCTGGGCCTTCACGCTCTCCGGCGCGCTCGCGGGGCTCGCCGGCGGGCTGCTGGTGCACCAGCTCGGCTCGATCACCACCGAGCAGGTCTACCTCGAGCTCACCTTCCTGACCCTGGCGATGCTCGTCGTCGGCGGCCTGACGAGCCTCTGGGGCGCCGTCGTGGGGGCGCTCGCGGTCAGCGGCCTCGATTCGTTCCTGAGCCAGGCCGAGCAGGGCGTGCACGTGCTCGGGCAAACGCTTGACCTGCCCTCGGGAACGCGGCTCGTCTTCCTGGCGGCGATCATGGCGCTCGTGCTGATCCTGCGGCCTTCAGGCTTGACCGGCGGACGCGAGTTCCGGTTGCCGTGGCCGCGGAGGAACGCATGAGGGTCTGCGTTGTCGGGTGCGGCGCGGTCGGGTCGCTGTTCGCGGCAAACCTCGCGCGGCTCGAGGACGTGGAGGTGTGGGCGTACGACCTCGCGCGGGACCATGTCGACGCGATCAACGCGCACGGGCTACGCCTTTTCGGTGCGGAGGAGGTCGTCGGTCGCGTGAGCGCGACCTCGGATGCGGCAGAGCTGCCGCCGAGCGACTTCGGCATCGTCGCGACGAAGGCGATGCACACCGAGTCCGCGATCGGTGCGACGGCTCACGCCTTCGCCGACGGCGCCGTCTGCTCCATCCAGAACGGCCTCGGCAACGAGGAGACGCTTGCGCGCCACGTGACACGCGTGATCCGGGGCACGACGTTCCCCGCCGGTCGCGTGGTCGACCCGGGTCGTGTGCAGTGGGACGTCAAGGGCGACACCACGATCGGCCCGTTCGAGCCGAGCCCCGCGCCGCTCGAGGAGGTGGAGCGGCTGGCGGAGGCATGCACGCGCGCCGGGCTGCCGACGGCCGCGGTCGCCGACGCGCGCGGGCCACAGTGGCGCAAGGTGATCTTCAACGCGGCCACGAATCCGGTGGGCGCGTTGACGGGGCTGACGCATGGGCGGGTCTGCGAGGACCCGGCGCTGCGTCGCCTCGTCTCGGGCCTCGTCGACGAGGGAAAGGCAGTCGCGGCCGCCCAGGGGATCGTCCTGGACGCCGACCCCGAGGACCTGATCGACCACGCCGCCCGGCCCGACGTCGCCTACGACCACAAGGCGAGCATGCTGCAAGACGTCGAGGCCCGCCGGGAGACGGAGATCGACTACCTGAACGGCGGCGTCGTGCGCTTCGGCCGCGAGCACGGCGTGCCGACGCCCGTGAACGAGGGGATACTCGCGCTCGTGAAGGGGCTGGAGCGGTCGTGGGAGTGAGCCGGGGCGAGGTCGAGCGGCGCTACGCGAACGTGCGCCGGGCGCTCGAGCGCGACGACCTCGACGCGGCCCTCGTGTGCGGCAGCGAGTACACGGGGTTCGAGGGCGCCGTGACCTACCTCTCCGGCTTCCAAATCGTCCATCGCTACGCCTACGTGGTGACCCCGCGTGAGGGAGACCCCGCGATCGTGTTCCCCAGCGAGGCGCGCTACGTCGGCGAGCACGGCACGAGCTGGATCGAGGAGCAGGTCTTCGCGGAGCGGCCCGGCGAGTGGCTCGCCGATCGCCTGCCCAGGCAGCGCGTCGGCGTCTACGGGCTCGACTACGTCATGCCGGCCCGGGACTTCGCCGCCCTCGAGCGGGACTGCGAGCTCGTGGGCTGGGACGTCGCCTTCGACCACGCGCGGGCGGTCAAGAGCGACGAGGAGCTCGAGTCGGTTCGCGAGAGCGTGCGCATCAACACCGACGGCTTCCACGCCTTCCTCGCGGCGTACGCGCCCGGGCGAACAGCGGCCGAGGTGCTCGCGCCCGCCGAGAAGCTCTTCGTCGAGCGCGGCTGCGGACGGCTGACGATGAACATGGTGCTCGTCGGCGCGGAGTTCGCGATTGCCCGTGCGGAGACGGTCCTGTCGGAGCTCTGCATTCCGTCGCTCGAGGTCGCGGGGCCGGGAGGCCACTGGGCCGAGGTCTCACGCGCGATCGGGACGCCGGACGCCGAGGTGCGGCGGATGAACGACGCCTACGACGAGTACTTCGAGGCCGCCAGGGAGGCGCTGCGGCCGGGAGCGACGGCGCACGACGCGCACCGGGCCGTGTCGAAGGGCTTTACCGACCGTGGCTACCGCCTCGGTCACGTCACCGGCCACTCGATCGGGATGACGATGATCGAGTTCCCGAAGATCGGAGAGGGGGTCGAGACCGAGCTGCAGGAGAACATGGTCTTCTCGATGCACCCGCACGCGATCGCAGAGAACGGGCGCGACTGCCTCTACATGCAGGAGACGTGGCTCGTCGGCGCGGATGGCGGTACCCCGTTATCGGGGCTGCCGTCGAAGATCTTCGAAGGCACCAACGCGACCGACCCGGGCGCCGCCGCGTCCTGAGCGAGCGTCAGCGGCGGGCGTCGGCGATCTCGGCCGGTGTCCGCCCCGGAGATTCCACCAACTCCTCCGCGAGGGCCCGAACCTCTCGGCGACTGTTGCGTGCCGCCGCCCTGAGCAACTCGAAGGCATCCGCGATCGGAAGGGCGAACCGCTCCGCGAGCATCCCGATCGCCCGCTCGATCACCACCCGCGACTCGAGCGCGGACTCGAGCTGAAGAACGGTCATCTGGAGCTCGCCGACCTTGCGTTCCTGCGCGTCGGCGTAGAGCGTCAGGCGCCTGATGTCCGCGGCGGTCCCGCTGGAGAGGGCCAACCCGTCGCCGTCGCCTCTGTTCGGACGTCCGTCCAACACCACCCCTTCGCGCCGTTGCGACAGATGCGCTTAGGGAAGAAAGACCCCTGGCCCGAGGAGAACGGCACTGACGGGACGGGCACGCCTTGAGCCAGGATAGCGCGTCACAAGCGTATTTGTGATTCGCGTAACGATTTGATAGAACCCAGCAGCGCCTTGACCTCGCGCGGGGATCGATCGGGGAGTCGATCCCTTCTCTTGGATAGAGACGCTGTGCGAGGAAGGCCGCCCCTGGGCGCGGCGCAGCGGCCTGCGTAGCCGCCCGGGGCATCCTTCTGGCACGAGGAGCAACGTGGTGCTTGAGCCTACGATGGAGAACATGGAAGCGGCGCAGCGGCTCGTCAAGCCGAGACTACGAGGTGTCTTTCACGAGATCGGCTTCTACGCGGCGGCCGCGATCGGCGTCGTCCTGATCGTCACGGCCGAGCCGGGCAAGGCGCGAGTCGCCGGCACGATCTTCGCGAGCTGCGTCACCGTCTGCTTCGGTGCGAGCGCCCTCTACCACCGCCCGACGTGGCCTCCGCGGGCGCGTGCCTGGCTCGCTCGGCTCGACCACGCGGGCGTCTACCTCTTGATCGCCGGCACGTACGCGCCGTTCGGCTTGATCGTGATGTCGAAGGGTTGGGCGATCCCGGTCCTCGCGATCGTGTGGGGCGGCGCGCTGCTCGCGAGCCTGTTGAAGCTCTTCTGGGTGCAAGCGCCGAAGTGGCTGTCAGCCGCGATCGGCATCACGCTCGGATGGGTCGGGGTCGCCGCGTTCCCGCAGCTGCTGAAGCTTTCGCTGCCCGCGCTTCTGCTCGTCGTCGCCGGCGGAGTCCTGTACACGGCAGGCGCCGTCATCTACGCGCGGCGGCGGCCGGACCCGAGACCGCGGGTCTTCGGGTATCACGAGCTCTTCCACGTGCTCACGGTCGCAGCGGCAGCGTGCCAGTACGTCGCCGTGGCGTTCTACGTGCTCCCGCGGGCGTAGAGCTCGGTACGTCCGGGGAGGGTCTGGCGGGACCCTCCCGGAGATCGACGTTCGCGGCGACTAGACGCCGGTGCACTCACCGGTCTTGCGGCCGGTGACCTGGTTCGGAGAGCCTTCCGAGTCTCCGACCTGCGCGGCCGGGTCGTTGCCCGCGCAGTTCAGGTTGCCGTGGATCGTGTTCGTGACGACCTCGTTGCCGTCAGGATCCGCGACCACGTTCCCGTTGAAGTTCACCGAGCCGTTGACGGTGTTGCGGATGAAGCCGTTCCAGAAGCCGTCGTAGCCGGCCACGGTTGCGCCGCCGTTGATCCGGTTGTCCTCGATCGCGTTCCACGTGATGTCGAAGGGGCCGCCGAACGGACCGGAGCCTCCTCGCACGTCGACGCCGCCGTTGATCGTCGTGAAGTGGATCTGCACCGACGCGGCGTGCGTCGCGTGGACGCCTCCACTGATCGTCCCCGTGTTCACCGGGTTCTCCTCGCTGCCGAGCACGAACGTCGCTCCGTGCTCGATGTAGAGGCCGCCCCGGATCCTGACCGGGCCGTCGCTGAGGCACACCGCGTCCGCGGGCACCACGACCCGCTGATAGGTCCCTGGTGCAAGCGTGCCGTCACAGGACGTGCTCGACGGGCCGGCGCCGGCGAGCGCCGGCACGGCGACGAAGGCCGCCGTGACGAGCGCGCCCGCGCCAAGCAAACGGATGAGTCGCTGCATATGACTCCCTCCTCGTGCTGATAGCCCCCGACCGACGGCGAAGCCGAGGATCGACGGCACGAACCTACCTCATCGGCGTCGAAGGCGGTGGTAGCATCGATCGCAGTCCGAGTGGCTCCTTTTTCGCATGATCCTGAGGGTTTGCTTGCGGTCGGCGTGTCGCATCGGCATGCGCCGCTCGAGTTGCGCGAGCGGCTCTACCTGTCCGATGGGCATGCCCGCGAGCTCGCCGAGGAGCTCGGAGCGGTCGTGCTCTCGACCTGCAATCGCACCGAGGTCTACATGGCCGGTGGCGACCCTGCGCACGCGCGGGAGGAGCTCGAGCGGCGCTCGGGGCTCGAGCTCGAAGGTGTGCTCGCGACGTGGGAGGGCGGCGAGGCCGTCGGGCATCTGTTCCGTGTCGCCGCAGGGCTCGACTCGCTCGTTCCCGGCGAGGCGGAGATCCTCGGCCAGGTGCGGGTCGCCTACGAAACAGCGCTGACCGCGGGCGTGACGGGGCCGGTGCTCAACCGGCTGTTCGAAGACGCGCTCCACGCGGGCAAGCGTGTCCGCACCGAGGCGAGACTCGCCGAGATGCCGGAGTCGGTCGCGGCCTCGGCGGTCGAGCTGGCCGAGGCCTCCCTCGGCGGACTGAAGGGCAAGCGTGCCCTCCTGTTCGGTGCGGGAAGGATGAGCGAGCTGGCGGCACGTGACCTGCGTGCCCACGGGGCCCACGTCGTCGTCGCGAGCCGCACGCTCGAGAGCGCGGAGGAGCTGGCCGAGCGCGTCGGCGGCCGGGCTGCGGCGTTCGACGCCGTCGCGGTCGAGCTGACCGATGCCGACCTCGTCGTCTCGGCGACGCGCTGCCCGTACCCGATCCTGCACGCCGAGGCGGTGCAACCGCGGACGAAGGCGCTCGTGCTCGTCGACATCGCCGTCCCGCGCGACCTCGACCCCGAGATCGGGAAGCTGGAGGGCTGCACGCTGTTCGACATCGACGAGCTTGGCGGTGGCCTGGTCGGCCGCGAGGAGGACGTGCGCGAGGCCGAGCGGATCGTCGCCGAGGAGGCAGCGCGCTTCGCCGAGTGGCGCCGCTCCCGCGGAGCCGCCCCTGCGATCGCCGCGCTCAGACGCCGCGCCGAGGAGATCCGCTCGGAGGAGCTCGCCCGGGCGGGCTCTCGCCTCTCGGAGCTCTCGCCGCGCGAGCGGGAGACTGTCGAGACGCTGACCACCCAGATCGTGAACAAGCTTCTCCACGCCCCGACCGTTCGCGCGAAGGAGACCGGCTCCGAGCCGCTGCGCGACCTCTTCGCCCTCCGCGAGGAAGGGGAGTGAGACAGGTCACGCGGGCGGCCGAGCTCTACGCCCGCGCTTTGGATGTCATCCCGGGCGGCGTGAACTCGCCCGTGCGGGCGATGAAGGCGGTCGGGCTCGAGGAGCCGCTTTTCGCCGCGCGCGGGGAGGGCGCCTACCTCGAGGACGTCGAGGGACGCCGCTACGTCGACTGGGTGCTCTCGTGGGGGCCGCTGATCTTCGGACACGCCGACCCGGAGACGATCGAGGCGGTCGTGACGGCCGCGCGTGCGGGCACGAGCTTCGGCACGGCCACGGAGCGCGAGGTCGAGCTGGCCGAGGAGATCGTGGACGCCGTGCCGTCCGTGGCGATGGTGCGGCTCGTCTCGTCCGGAACCGAGGCGGCGATGACCGCGCTGCGGCTGGCGCGCGCGGCGACGGGCCGCGAGCCGTTCGTCCGCTTCGCGGGTTGCTACCACGGACACGCCGACCCGTTCCTCTCCGAGGCGGGCTCGGGCGTGCGGACGCTCGGGATCCAAGCCGCGGGCGAGGGCCGCGTCGTCGCGTACAACGACCTCGATGCGGTCGAGCGCGTGATCGAGGGCGCGGCGTGCGTGTTCGTCGAGCCGGTCGCCGGGAACATGGGCGTCGTCCCGCCTGCCGAAGGGTTCCTCGAGGGCCTGCGCCGGCTCTGCGACGCCAGCGGCGCGCTGCTCGTCTTCGACGAGGTGATCACGTGCTTCCGCGTCGCGCGCGGCGGCGCGCAGGAGCGCTACGGCGTGCTCCCCGACCTGACCGTGCTCGGCAAGATCGTCGGCGGCGGCCTTCCGCTCGCGGCCTTCGGCGGCCCGGCGGAGCTGATGGAGCGCCTCGCCCCGGCCGGCGACGTCTACCAGGCGGGCACGCTCTCCGGGAATCCACTCGCGACGGCGGCAGGTCTCTCGGTGCTGCGGCGGCTGACGCCCGAGGTCTACGAGCAGCTCGAGCGCAAGGGCCGGCGGCTGGACGAGGGCTTGAGCCCGCTGGGCCGCCTCGAACGCGTGGGCGCGATGGCGACCCTGTTCGTCGACGACTACCCGGCGCTCTTCCGCCACCTGCTCGAGCGCGGCATCTACCTCGCGCCGTCGCAGAACGAGGCGATGTTCCTCTCGACAGCGCATGGCGACGAGGAGATCGACCGCACGATCGGCGCCGTCGCCGACTTCTTCAGCTAGACCAGGCTTTCGCGAGCCGACGGCGGGTTTCGGAGAGGTGCTCCGGGAGCACCTTCACATCAGCCAGGACGGGCATGAAGTTCGTGTCACCAGCCCAACGGGGGACGACGTGGAGATGAATGTGGTCGACGACGCCTGCGCCCGCGATGCGGCCGAGGTTCCAGCCGAGGTTGTAGCCATGCGGCCCGTAGACCTCCGCCAGGGCGGCGAGTCCGCGCTCCGCGAGCCGGTGGACCTCCAGCGCCTCGTCGTCCGTAAGCTCGGCGAAATCCCCGACGTGCCGGTACGAGGCGACCATCATGTGCCCCGATGAATACGGGAACTTGTTCAGGAGGACGAAGGCGTGTTCCCCCCGGTGAACGACGAGCCGTTCCTCGTCGTCTCCGGTGGCGGCGTCGCAGAAGACGCAGCCTCCCTCCGCATCGGCCTGTTCGATGTACTCGACCCGCCAG
>Ga0307320_10000773_pt1 | contig 11540 bp, 9 predicted proteins | sample ER_DNA_369_FD_194495 | JGI IMG/M metagenome (GOLD analysis project Ga0307320, IMG submission 194495) | Bulk soil microbial communities from the East River watershed near Crested Butte, Colorado, United States - ER_DNA_369 | ecosystem: Environmental > Terrestrial > Soil > Floodplain | place: USA...
GCTCTACATCCTCCTGGCCGAGCATGCGGTCGGCCAGCGCGACCCGGTCTCGCTCCTCTGCCTCGGCTTCGCGGTCGCGGCGGTCTTCTGGGCGGTCATCCAGCCCTGGTGGTCATTCCCGGCCGGGCTCGTCGACGATCGCGTTCGGCTCGATGGCGTCCTCCTCGCAACGACGACGCCGATCTGGCTCCTGATGCTGACAATGATCGTCGTCGGCACGATCCTCCCCTTCCTGCTACTCGTTGGTGCGCTTCGCCACGTGTCTGCAACGCGGGTCGGCGTGACCGCGATGTTCGAGCCCGTCGCCGGCGCCCTCGTCGCCTATGCCTGGCTCGGAGAATCGCTTTCCGCTGCGCAACTGACAGGCGGTGCCGTTGTCCTGGGCGGGATTCTGCTCGCACAAACGTCTCGCTAATCGTTGTAAATCGGAAAAATCTTCACAACTTCTTAACGGACTTGTCCGGCAAGCCTTGTAACGTGCCGCGCCGACCTCCTGATGTCTGGGAACCGCCGCATTCTCAGTGTCACGGTGACTGTGCTCGGGCTAGCGCTCGCCCTGAGTGCGACTGCAGGCGCTGATTCCACGCCGGCACCGCTGTCCTCCGCGAGAGCTGCCCGCGTTTCGCTGACGCCGGGCGAATACGCGATCGTTCGTGCGATGAACGCCGTGCGGGCGGCAAACGGGGTCCCGGCCTTGCGGACCGGCGCGGCGCTCTCCCGAGCTGCGCGCTCGCATTCGGTCGACATGGCGCGACGGGGCTACTTCGATCACGGCGCCTTCGTCCAGCGATTGCGGCGCTTCGGCGTTCGCATGCCGTATGTCGGCGAGAACCTGGCCTACGGGTCCGGAGAGCTCTCGGCGCAGGGTGTCGTGAATATGTGGGTAACCAGCCCTCCGCACCGTCAGAATCTGCTCGACCGGGGCTTTCAGCGAGTCGGCGTCGGCCTCGCCGGTGGCTCGCGGCGCCTGATCACCGCCGACTTCGCGGGCCGCTAGCCTCCTAGTCGACAAGGAGCTGGCGCAGCTCCGCTAGGCGCTCACCGCGCAGCTTCTGGCCCTCGCCACGCTTGACCCGCTCTAGCAGATCCTCGACGAGCGGCGCGAGCTCGGTGGGGTTGAACGGCTTCGTGATGTAGTCGACGCCGCCGAGCTCGAGCCCGCGTGCCTGGTCGCGGAGCTCCGCCCGGGCTGTGAGGAAGACGATCGGAACGTCACGCGTCCGCTCGTCGTTCAAAAGCTGCTCGAGCACCTGCCACCCATCCATCCCGGGCATCATCACGTCCAGCAGGATCACGTCCGGTCGCTCGCTGCGGGCGGCGGCCAGTCCCTCCGGTCCATTCTCGGCCTCGAGCACCTCCATGTCCGCCGCCTCGAGGTTCACCCGGCAGAGGAGGCGGATCGGAGGCTCGTCGTCGATCACGAGCACGCGCGGCAACTTCCTTCCTCCATACCCATCCTCGCTTGTGCTCACTCGCGCTCCGGGGCCGGGTCCTGCGCGAGCGGCAGCTCGAATGCGAAGCTCGACCCTCCCCCCTCGGCCGAGTCGACCCAGATGCGCCCGCCCATCGCTGTCACGAGGCCCCGGGCGATGAACAGGCCCAGACCGGCGCCGCCCGGGCTCTCCGCCGAGCTGTCAGCGCGATGGAACTTCGAGAAGATCCGCTCCCGCTCGGCCTCCGGAATTCCCTGACCCTCGTCGACCACCCGCACTTCGGCGTGACCGCTGCGGCGGTTCGAGACCTCGACGGTGACGGTGCCGCCGCCGGGAGAGAACTTGATCGCGTTATCCAGCAGGTTCGCAAGGATCTGGCTTAGTTTCTCACGATCGGCCGAGGCAGAGAGCGGCTCGTCCGGCAACTCCAGGACGAACCGATGGCCGTTCAGCTCAGCACTTTGCCGCATGCTCGTGACAGCTTCCGAAACGACTGCCCGCAGGTCGGTCGGGCTGAGCTCGACCTGCAGATGGCCCCCCTCGAGCCTGGCCACGCTCAGGAGCGTGTCGACGATCGAGGTCAGGCGCTGCGCCTCGGACGCGATGTAGCGGAGAAACGTCTCCCGTTCCTGGTCGCCGAAGAGAACGTCTCGGCGGAGCAGCGTCTCGGCGAAGCCGTAGATCGAGGTCAGTGGCGCGCGCAGCTCGTGCGAGACGGTCGAGACGAAATCCGACTTCATCTGCTCGACGATCCGCTCCGAGGAGACGTCGCGGAACGCGAAGATGCGCCCGGAGACTGATCCCACCGGATCGCGCATGACCGCCTCCGTCAGCGAGAGCCAGACTTCCTCCCCGCCGCGCTGGACCGGCAGGAGCCGCTCGCCGCCTGGGCCCCCTTCCTCCGACGCGAGCTCACGCTGTAGCACTTCGACCGGCGTCCGGCCGAGCGCTGCTGCGGCGGGAACGCCGGTGATCTGCTCGGCCGCCTGGTTCCAGAGCACGACATCGCCGTCGCGGTCGACGGCGACGATCCCGTCGGCGATGTTCGCGAGAATCGCGTAGCTTCGTTCGCGCTCGACCGCCACCCTCTGATAGAGCTCGGCATTCGAGAGCACCGCCGAGGCATTGCCCGCCAGGGCCGCTAGCGCGTCGATTTCCTCTTGGCGCCAGGTGCGGGGCCGGTGGGCATAGACGGCAATTACCCCCTGGAGGCCCTCCTCCATTCCGATCAGGGGGACACCGAGATAGGCGGCGTGACCCGCCTCGAGCACGGGGTCCTCCGCAAGGAGCCGGGGATCTGTGGAAGCATCGGAGACGACGACCGGCGAGCGCGACTGGACGACGTCGCCGGCAGGCCGGGCGGTCATGGGCAGACGCGCGCCGATCAACGCTGGAGCGGTCGGGCCGCCGACGGCGCTGACCACGAGCTCATCTCCCTCGACGACGTGGATGGCACAGGCATCCGCACTCAGCAAGGAAGGCGCTTGGGCGGCGACCTCGTCGAGGATCGCCCCCGGGTCGAGCTCGGTCGCAAGCAGGCTGCCCATGCGCGCGAGCTGCTGCGACAGAGCACGCGAGGTGCGCTCGCTCTCGTAGAGGTCGCTCCGCTCGAGGGCTCCCCGCGCGGCTCCGGCGAGACGCCGCCCGAGCTCGAGGTCGTCGTCGCTGAACGTGCGCTCCTCGGAGAAGAAGACGACGACGACTCCTCCCTCCTCCCGCCGCGGAGGGTCGACCGGGATTGCGAGCAGCGCTTGTGCGCCCGCGTCGGCGGCGAGCGTCCGCCAGTCGTCACTGAAGCGGTCGTCGTCGGACAGCGAAGACGCTGAGAGCACGCGTCGGTCTCGTGCGGCTGTGGCCAGGACGGCGGCCGCCTCAGGGGGGCCGTCGGCGAGCGCCGCGCTCACGGCATCTGGGAGCCCGAAGGAAGCCGCGAGCTCGAGCCGATGGCCGCTCGGCATCAGGACCGCTGCGAACGATCCGCCAAGCGCCTCGCTCGCCGCCTGGGCGACGGCGTTGAGCGTACCCGGCTGCGAGAGCGGCTCGGCAAGCGCGGAGGCGATGCCGTAGAAGCCCCGCTGGACACGCGCCTGCCGGACGCTCTGCTCGAAGCTCGCGGCGTTGCGGACGGCGAGCGACGCCAGGCCCGCGAAGGTCTCGAGCAGATCGGACTCGAGCCGGCCGAAGCGCCGGTCCGGATCTCGGGTCGCAACCCCGAGCACGCCCCGGCGCTCGCCGGACCAGGTCATGGGCGCGGAGATCGCGCTCGCAAAGCCCGCATAGGCCGGGTGCTCGACAGGCTCACGGAAGCGTCCTGAGATCTCACGGTCGGGAAGCTCGAGCTCGACAATCTCGGGGTCGAGCCCGTTCACCGCGGCGCAACGAAGCACCGAGCGCTCTGAGTCGTAGAGGTAGCAATCGGCCGCGTCGGCGTCGAGCAGCTTCGTCACCTCGACCACGAGGCGCTGGAGGACGGTCTCGAGGCGCAGCTCGCTCGTGACGACCTGTGCCGCCTTGAGCAGAGCCGTCTGCTGCTCGAGCCGCAGAACGTTCTCGGCGAGCAGCTGCGCGGCGTGGATCGCAATCGCAACCTCTCTGGCAACGGCTTCCGCCAGCGCGATCTCTGCCTCGGACCACTCGCCCGCCTGCGGGCGATGGAGCCCGAAGACTCCGATCATCCGGTCGAAGACGAGAATCGGCGTCGCCAGGACGGCGATCGTGTCCAGGTCGAGCAGGGCCTGGGTTCCGCCCAGCTCCGGATCCTCGAACTCCGGCGCCTTGCGGATGTCTCCCACCGCCACGGTGCGGCGCTCACCGGCCGAAAGGTTGCTGACTGCCAGCTGATCGGCGGAGCCCCCGATCGGCTCGAACCCTTCGGCATCCCATTCGGCGCGGATCGGCATCGGGCCTGGGGGCTCACCGAGCCTGACGAAGCAACGCGTGACGCCCATCGCCATGCCGGTTTCCTCGACGGCGACGCGAAGCACCGTCTCGAGGTCGAGCTCCGAGCGGACCTTGCGGCCGATCGACGCCACGAGCCGCTCGCGCTCGAGCGCCTCGGCCAGCGCGTTGGCCGAGCGGGTGCGGTCGAGTGCGAGCGCAGCCTCGGCGGCGAGCGCCTGGAGCAACGCGAGCTCGTCTGAGGTGAAGACCCGTGGCTCCTGCGTGGTCGCGATCACGAGCACGGCCGGCACGGTCTCCTGCGCGGCGAGCGGAATGAAGGCAGCGCTCCTGGCCCCGACCTTCTCTGCCAGGCGCCGATTCACCAGCGGCGAGCCGGCGACGTCGTCGACCACGACTGGGTGGCCCTCCGACACCGCGCTCGCGATCCCCGACGGTTCGCGCTCGAAGTCGAGCGAGACCTCGCGCCACCATTCGGTGTCGCCGTTGCGGGCGACGGCGAGCAGGCCCGAAGCGCCCTTGGCGTCCTCGTCGACGAGGACGACGCCGGCGAAGTCGATCTCGAGGAGCGAGAAGCATTCCTCGAGCAGGGTTCGCGCGACAGCCTGCTCGTCCTGTGCTCGCGCGAGCGTGCTCGAGAGCGAAGCGATCGCCGTCAAGTGGCGATCGGGAGCCGTGGTCGACTCGCCAGCTTCCGGCCCGGGTGGGGGCGCCGCAGCGGTCGAGGCCCGACTCTTTCGTCGAGGGAACATCAGCGAGCCTGTGAGGGGGTCACCTGGCCTACGGATAATAGGTCTAGGCGACCGGCGGCGCCAGAGGCGGCACAAGGATCGAGAAACCGCTATACGCCTTGCAAAAATGGGCCGTCCGGCCCATTCACAACGGCGCACAACCTTGGTTAGCTTGACCCCACTGGGCGATGCGAACCGCGGTGTTGTGCGTACCTGGCCACGAAGGGCCGCGGTGAGCAATCTGGGAGGCCCGCCGCACTGACCCCCCGAGCGGCGGGCTTTCCTATTTCTAGGCCCCTGACCGCTCCGCCCTCCCGCGCGGCGGAGCCGCGCTCCGGCCGGAGCTGACGCCGCTCGCGGCACGATGACCGCCGGGCCGTGCGTTGAGCACTGTCCCGTCGGCCCTCGCACCGCGACCGGCGCCTCAGGAACCTAGAAATGGGGATTCTCCGAAACTCACTCCTCCATGCCCCGACTACACTGACTCCATGGTGAAGCGCGTCCTGCTGGCGTCCCCGCGCGGGTACTGCGCTGGGGTCGAGCGAGCCGTCGACACCGTCGAGAAACTGCTCGACCTCCATGGGCCGCCCGTCTACGTCCGCAAGCAGATCGTCCACAACGCACACGTCGTGCGCGACCTCGAGGCGCGCGGCGCCATCTTCGTCGACGACGAGCGCCAGGTTCCCGAAGGTGAGACCGTCGTGCTCTCGGCCCACGGGGTAGCGCCCGAGGTCTACGGCAACGCGCGGTCGCGCGGGCTGACGACGATCGACGCTACCTGTCCGCTCGTGACGAAGGTGCACGTCCAGGCCCGCCGTTACGCCGCGGACGGCTACACCGTCCTGCTCATCGGCCATGCCGGCCACGAGGAGGTCGTCGGAACAATGGGCGAGGCGCCTGACGCGACCATCCTCGTCCAGTCGGTCGCCGACGCTGATGCGCTCGACCTCGCCCCCGACGCGCGAGTCGCCTACATCACCCAGACGACGCTCTCGGTGGATGAGACCGGAGAGATCATCCAGGCCCTTCGGCGGCGGTTTCCGCAGATCCGTGCGCCGAAGAAGGAAGACATCTGCTACGCGACCTCCAACCGGCAGTGGGCAGTCAAAGACCTACTGAAAGAGGTCGACCTGCTGCTCGTCATCGGATCGAGCAACTCGTCGAACTCGAACCGGCTCGTCGAGGTTGCGCGGGCGAGCGGGGTCGCGGCGCACCTGATCGACGACGAGTCCGACATCGACACAGTGTGGCTCGACGAGGCGGAGACGGTCGGTGTCACGTCGGGCGCATCGGCGCCCGAGAAGCTCGTCGAGCGAGTCTGCGACTGGTTCCGCGCGCATGGCGTCGAGGAGATCTCTGCGCATCGGATGGTCGATGAGGACGTCGAGTTCCGGCTGCCCGTCGAGCTGCGCCGCGAGCTCGCGCTCGCCGAGAGCCAGAGCTAGCCGTCCTTGTCGTGGCGCCGGTCTTCGCCGGATCGGCGATCTCGGCCGGACCGGCGATCGTCGCCGGGCGCAGCATCAGGTTTCTTCTTGCGGCGTTCCTGACCCAGGCGCCGGTCCTTGCCGGCCCGCCGCTCAGGGCCTGTGTAGCCGTCCTTCATGTGCCGATCATGACCCCCTCGAGGGGCGGAGGCTAGGTTCGCTCGAGCTCAGCCCACCGAAAACAGTCGACGACATGGTCGTTCACGAGGCCGGTCGCCTGCATGAACGCGTAGCAGACCGTCGGCCCGACGAAGCGGAAGCCCCGCTTCTTCAGATCCTTGCTCATCGCCCGCGACTCCTCGGTCTCTGCGGGGATTTCACCAAGAGCCTTCCAGCGACCGACGAGCGGCTCGCCGTCGACGAACCTCCAGAGGTAGTCACTCAGACTCTCGAGCTCGAGCACCCGCTTTGCGTTGTTGACCGTCGACTCGACCTTCAGACGGTTGCGGACGATGCCGGGATCCGCGAGTAGCCGTTCGACGTCACGCTTCGTCAGGCGCGCGACTTGGCCCGCATCGAAGTTCGCGAACGCCTTCCGATAGCCCTCGCGCTTGCGGAGTATGGTCGACCACGAAAGTCCGGCCTGCGCGCCCTCGAGCGTGAGCATCTCGAAGAGGTGCCGATCGTCGCGGGCGGGGACGCCCCACTCCTCGTCGTGATAGGCGACGTAGGCGGGATCCGCCTCAGGGACCCACTCGCAGCGTGTCACGCCTTCGCGATCTCGAGCTTGCCCGAACCGCCGTCGGTGCGGATCTCCACCGCGAGCACTTCTTCCTTGATCCAGTCCTCGTGCCGGAGCAGGTCCGCCGCCGAATCGGGCAGGGTGACGACGATCCGGTCGGTCAGCTCGAAGCCCGACTGCTTCCGCATCGAGTTCAGCTCGTGGATCAGGTCGAGGACGCGCCCCTCGAGCTCGAGCTCATCGTCGAGTGTGGTGTCGAGCGCGACTGTGACGCCGTCGGCGCCTGCAACCGCCCAGCCCTCCTTGCCCGTGCGCTCGACGAGCACCTCATCGGCGGCAAGGTCGTGCCCTGCCGCTCGGAAGCCCCCATCCGGGAGCTCCTCAAACTCGCCAGCCTGCAGGGCCGTGCTCACGTCGCGAAGCCGTCTGCCGAGCTTCGGTCCGAGCAAGGGAAGGTTCGGCTTCACGCGAAGCTGACTCGCGTCGACCTCGCCGAACTCGACCTCCTTCACGCGCAGCTCCTCGCCGATCTCGTCGGCATGCGCCTGTGCGCGCGGAGCTCCCTCGACCACGATTCGACGCAGCGGCTGGCGATGCTTGATGCCCGCCTGCGAGCGGGCTTGGCGGCCGAGCTCGACCACACGCCTCGTCTCGGCAACCTCGGCGAGGAGCTGCTCGTCGCGCTCGCCGGCCTCCCGCCACCCGACGAGCAACACGGACTCGGGCTCGGCATCGGTGCGCAAGACGCGCCAGAGATGCTCGGCGAGGAAGGGCATGACCGGCGCAATCACGACGAGCGAGCGCGTGAGCGCCGTCCACAACGTGTCCAGCGCCGCGCGGTCCCCGTCCCAGAAGCGCCGGCGCGAGCGGCGGATGTACCAGTTCGATAGATCGTCGACGAAGCGCTCGAACGCAGCGACGATGTCGGGCGTCCAGTACCGCTCGTACGCGTCGGTCGCCTCGGCGACGAGCTGCTCGACGCGCGACTGTAGCCAGCGGTCGAGCGGCTCGAGCTGGCCGCCCTCGCCCGGAGTCCACTGCTCGACGTTCGCGTAGTCGATGAGGAACTTGACCGAGTTCCAGAGCGTGAGCAGCCGCCGCTTGACCTCGCGCGCGGGCCCGTAGCCGAACTTGATGTTCTGGCTCGGGTTCTGCTCGCAGTACATCCAGCGCATGACGTCCGCGCCCATCTGGTCGAGCGCCTCGTCCGCCGAGATCGCGTTCCCCCAAGAGCGGTGCATCTCGCGGCCGGTCTCGTCGAGGAGCTTTTCGTACGTCAGCACCTTGCGATACGGCGAGCGCCCCTCGAGCGTCACCGACATGAATGAGATCGAGTAAAACCAGAGTCGGATCTGCTCGCGCATCTCGGAGATCCAGTCCGCCGGGAACCACTGCTCCCAGTACGGATGATCGGGCAGGTCGGCTCCGGAGAGGCCCTCGGCGGCCCCGGTCGCGAAACCCCCGTCGATCCACTTGTCGTTCTGCCAGCCGAGCGTCGAAAAGGGAACGATGCCGGCGTCGAGCCAGGCGTCTCCGACCTCCGTGATGCGCTGCACCTCCTTGCCACAGCGCTCGCACTTGATTGGCACCTCGTCGATCCAGGGCCGGTGAAGCTCCTGTAGTTGGTCCAGGCCGTCGGTCGCCCGTTCCTCGAGCTCGGCCCTCGAGCCGATCACGTTCAACTGGCCGCACTCGCAAGGGTAGAAGGGCAGCGGGAGGCCGAAATAGCGCTTGCGGGAGATGTTCCAGTCGCCCATGTTCCGCAGCCAGTCGTCCATCCGTTTCGAGTAGAAGGCGGGTGTCCACTCGACGGTCGCGTTCGCGTCGAGCATGGGCTGGCGGATCTCGTCGCACGCAATGAACCAGTCGTCGACGACGCGGAAGAGCAACGGCGTCCCGCAACGCCAGCAGGTCGGATAGCGATGGACGATCCGCCCGGCCTCGACCAGGAGCCCCCGTTCGCGGAGCGCCGCGATCACCGGCTGCGCGACCTCCTCGGTCGTCAACCCGGCGAACTCCCCATACTCCTGGTTCATTCGCCCGCTCTCGTCGATCGCTGCCAGCACCGGCAGGTCGTGAATCTTCGAGAGCTCGAAGTCCTCGGTTCCCGCTCCTGGGGCGATATGGACGATGCCGGAGCCCTCCTCGAGCGAGACCTCATCCCAGGGGATAACCCGGTGGACCACTCCCTGTTGAGCGGGGAGATCGTCGAACGGCCCCTCGTACTCGAGCCCGACGAGGTCCTCGCCCTTGGCCAGGTGCTCGTATTCTTCCCCTTCGCTCGCCAGCCTCCAGTCCCCGTCGCGGAGGCCGTACTCGGCGTCTGGCCGAACCGCAGCGGCGACGTTCGCCGGCAGCGTCCACGGCGTCGTCGTCCAGATGACAAGCGCCTCGCCGTTACGCCCCTTCAACGGGAACCGAACGAACAGGGAGGGATGCTCGAGCTCCTTGTACTCGCCGGCAAACAGCTCGTGCTGCGAGATCGAGGTCCCGCAGCGTGGGCACCATGGCGTCGACCGGTGGCCCTTGTAGAGCCAGCCTCGCTCGTGGACGGCCTTCAAGAACCGCCAGATGTATTCGATGTTCGTGTCCGAGAAGGTGTGGTAGTCGTTGTCCCAGTCCATCCACATCCCGAGGCGCTTGGACTGTTCGGTGATGACCTCGGAGTACTTGGCCACCCGCTCCTTGCAGCGCTCCGCGAACTCCGCGATGCCGTACTCCTCGATCTCGCGCTTCGAGTTCAGCCCCAGCGCCTTCTCGACTTCGACCTCGACCCACAGCCCCTGGCAGTCAAACCCGTTCTGGTAGCGCTGGTCGAAGCCCCGCAGCGCCTTGTAGCGTTGGAAGACGTCTTTCAGCGTCCGCCCCCAAGCGTGGTGAACGCCCATTGGGTTGTTGGCCGTGATCGGCCCGTCGAGGAAGCTGAACCGCTCTCCTCCTCGGTTCTGCGCGCGGAGCGCGTCGAAGGTCCCCTTGCGCTCCCACCACTCGAGAATCTCGCGCTCGAGGGCGGCGTGGTCGGGGACGGCCGGAAGCGACTCGAAAGCCATCAGGCGATTGTACGAGCGGAATACCGGGCGGCCGGGCGCCGTTTGATCAGTTAGGTAGGTTTTTCGGACGCCCGGGTACCGAGAATGGAAACTGAGGAAAGGATCCGCATGTCGACCGCAGTGACCGAGTCCACCTTCGAACAGGAAGTCCTCTCGAGTGACAAGCCCGTGATCGTCGACTTCTGGGCGGAGTGGTGCGGCCCCTGTCACGCGGTTTCCCCGATCCTCGACAGGATCGCCGAGGAGCGCTCGGGCGAGGTCAAGCTCGTCAAGGTCAACATCGACGAGGAGCAGGGCCTGGCGGAGCGCTACGGGATCGCGTCGATCCCGACGATCGTCCTCTTCAAGGACGGCGAGCCTGCGGCGGCGGCGATCGGCGCCCAGCCCAAGGGCGCGATCGAGAAGCAGCTCGGCCTGAGCGAAGTCGCGGCGTAAGGCCTAGCTCCGAGAACTCAACCGCCTTCGGCTTCCTCTTTCTCCGGATGCGGTAGGGGCGACACAGCACGTGCCGCCGGCTCGTCGACGAGGCTCAGCACGCGCATCCCGTGCACGAACACGATCGCGCCTCCGAGCCACCCCCCGAGCGTGAGCAGCCCGAAGCCGACGAGCGTGAGGATGAGCGAGCCGCCGCCGATGCTGCCGTCCACGTAGTCGGAATGGCCTGCGCCGGCCGTGATCGCGAACACGATCGTCGCCGTCAGCATCACGCTGAGGTGGAGCGTCGCGGTCCGCCAGAGCGGCGTTCCAGTCGGGATGTCGAGCCAGTCGACGAAGCCGGCGAGCGCCGTCGGAGCGCTGACGATGAGACCTGCGACGAGGGCCAGCCACCACGCAGTCGCCATGTTGTGCTCGCTGACACCGAGCCTCGAGAGGACGGCCGCCGCGGTCGCGAACGTATACGTCCCGATCGTCGCATCCGTCAGCGGCGGATGCAGTGGATGACCAGGCAAGCCCTTCAGCAGGAACCTCATCGGCTACCTCCTTGCGTCGACTCCGTCGAGCAGGATCCAGTTACCCCGTAGCGCACGCTCCGCAACGTCGACGAGACGGTCTGTGTCCGTTGCCGGCGCGTCCGCCTCGAGAGTCGTCCTCGACTCCGCAGCGTGTTCGTGGTCGAGCTCGGAGTGGAGCGCGAAGTAGGCGGCGCCCGGTTCGTCTCGTGCGATTCCGTAATGCTCGGCGAGCCCGTCGAGCTTCGTCTGGGAGACCGCTGGTTGCCCGGCCTCGATCGCATACATGACGGCGAGCGCCTCGAGGCGATC
>Ga0307320_10000774_pt1 | contig 11512 bp, 10 predicted proteins | sample ER_DNA_369_FD_194495 | JGI IMG/M metagenome (GOLD analysis project Ga0307320, IMG submission 194495) | Bulk soil microbial communities from the East River watershed near Crested Butte, Colorado, United States - ER_DNA_369 | ecosystem: Environmental > Terrestrial > Soil > Floodplain | place...
CGCGTAGGTATGGGTCAACTCCTGGATGACGGACAGCCCGCCCAAAAGCGCTCCGGCAAGAATGAGCGTCCAGAGCGTCGCCGTCAGCACGGGGATGGTCCTCACCGCGTTCGAGACGAGGAGATAGAGCAGGAGGCCTTCCGTGAGGTAGAGGCTGATGTTGTTCTGGACGACCGACGGTTCCGGCGACCTGATGCCTGCGAGGAAGAGCGTGCCGAAGAAGATCAGGACCAGCGGAAGAACGGGCGTGACGACGGGCGCCTGGCGGTCGACGATCAGGGCTCGCACGATCGGGATGAGGAGCAGGACGACAACCGACGAGCCGATGAACTGGGGAACTCCATGGACCTGGGTCAGGACGACGGCGAGGTTCGTCCAGAGGACGAAGAAGAAGAGGACGACGGGAACCACTCCACCGCGGCCGGCCGGGTGCGTCGAGGTCGCCCAGTCTCGCCGGCCGGGGGTGGGCACCGAGATGCTGGTCATCGCATCGGTTCTCGGTGGTACCTGGCATCGCGCCGGCGATCGTGTCTTCGGGCGGGGATCATCCGCACGTTGTACCCCAGGCGGTACCCGAGATAGCGGATCAACTTGAGCCACCCGCCCTGGAACTTCCTGCCGGACGTGAGCACCAGGAGATCACGTTCGCTCGAGTACGCGACCGAGCCCCCTTTCGCCTTGACCGTGGGTCCGACGTTGAGGTCGTCCATGAGAAGTCCCTGATCGTAGAGAGCGAGGAAAAGGGATCGATTGATCGCATAATTGCTTCCACGGAGGGTGGGGATGTGCAGGATGTTCCGCTTCGCCCAGCGAGCGCCATGGTGGACCGCAATGCGCGCTCGGACGGACCACAGCGGGCGAAGGTCGTAATAACCAACCCGCGTGTATGCGGCGGCCGCTCCCTCCTCGAGGCGGCTCACGTACCAGTCGAGCAGCGGAGTCGGGTTGGGCACTCGGCAATCGGCGTCGAACTGGACGAGGGACTGTGAGGCCGCAGCACGGGCGCCTGGGATCCGGGCCGTGAAGCTCACGACCTCTCCCTTTTGCCAGGCGGCCGGAATGCCGACCGTCCGCATGCCTGCAGCGGCATATGTCGCGAGCTCCCGTGGAGGCGCATCGGCGGGATAGTTGTTGATCACCAGCACAACCTCGAAAGTGCGCGACCCCTCGTACCTCGAGACGTCGCCGACGATGTCGAGGACGTTCTCGAGATCCGCCCGGGCATTCACCGGCACGACGATGCTCGCGTGGGGCGGCACCGTCGGATCGCCTCGCAACCGCTTGACGCCGTGCCAAACGGACTCGAGCGATTCGGCCTGGGAGGCGACGTTCATTTTCGGCTCCCCGCCGGGATCCGCTTTTCCTGCCCGACCCGGTCGGACTTCTCCGCCCTTCGCGGCTCCCAGCGGTCGATCCGCCGGCCGCGGGCGAGGTTCCACGCAGCTCGAAGGGCGGCCGCGTTCACGAAGCAGAAGAACGCCGGCAGGGCAAGGAGCTTGCGCCGCCCGAGCGGCTTGTCGGCAAGGGCCAGGCCGAGAGCACCCAGCCCGTAGAGACCGGTTTGCGCCAGCGTCGCCGCGCGGTAGACGGTGCCTCGTCGCCAGAGGAGCGGGCTCGTCAGGGCGATGGCAGCGAGGGGAAAGACCATCAGCCTGCGGAGGACCTTGTGCGCGAAGAGCTGGGCCGAATAGACCCCATGCGCCCGAGGGTCGAGAAGCGCTCGCCGCAGGACGACCGCACGCAGGCCGCGGGTGATCACTCTCACCTTCCGGCCGAACTCGAGGCCGGCGCTGCGAGCGACCGGCTCGAAAGCCACGGCATCCGGGGCGAACACTAGGCGAAACCCCCGGGCGATCACGCCCGTCGAGGTGTAAAAGTCGTCGGTCACACCCTCCGGCACCGGACCGACGAGCGCGGCGCGGACGGCATAGATCGCCCCCGTGGCGGAGATGACGTTGTCGGCGAGGCTCTCTGCTCTCTTCATCGTCCGGTCGAAGTCCCAGTACCCTTGCTCACCGGATCCAGCCGCGTCGAACTCGGGATCCGTGACGTAGCGCTGGTCGCCTGCGACTCCGCCGACGTTCGGATCGGCGAAGGGCCTCACGAGTGCAAGGAGGGCGTCGGCGGCGAAGACGCTGTTCGCATCCGAGAAGACGAGCACCTCGCCGCGTGCCTCGGCCATCGCGGCGTTGAGCGCGGCGGCCTTGCCGACACGAGCCAGAGACAGGAGGCGAACCTCACGCCCGGCGAAGGTCCGGACGATCTCATCCGTGCCGTCGTCGCATCCGTCCGAAACGACGATGACCTCGAGGAGATCTGCCGGGTAGTCCAGCGAGGCGATGTTCTCGAGTTTGACGCCGATGTCCGCCGCCTCGTTGTGGGCGGCGACGATCAGCGTGAGCGAGGGCGTGATGTCGGCCCAGAAGTGAGGCCGTGGACGAAGTCGCGCACGCGCGAGCACGAGAAGCGGAAACACGACGTACGTGGCCGTGACGGCACTGACGGCAGACCAGAAGACGATTCGCCGTTTCATGCCGGCACTCTCGCACGGGCGAACTGACCGACGAGCTCGGTCGCGCTCTTGCGAAGATCGAACTCGGCCTCCACCTTGGCGCGGCCGGACAGAGCGAGCCGCTTCCGCAGCGAGGGGTCGCCCTGAAGCCGGGCGAGCGCGCTTGCGAGGCTCTGCGCATCGCGGGGCGGCACGAGGAGCCCGCTGACCCCGTGCTCGACGAGCTCCGGGATCCCCGAAATGCGACTTGCAACTACGGGCACTCCGCTCGCCATCGCCTCCATGAGGACGATCGGGATTCCCTCTCGTTTGCCGCGTTTGGTGGGAACGCTCGGTGCTGCGAGTACGTGAGCCGCTCGTACGAGCTCGCAGACGGCGTCCCGGTCGCGGCGTCCCAGCAGCATTACGCGATTCTCGAGCCCAGCCGCGGAGATCTGACCGGTTAGGGCCTTGCGGTCGGGCCCCTCTCCGATCAGCTTGCAGACAACGTCGATCCCCTCCTCGCGGAGAAGGCGACACGCCTCGACGAGGTACCGCTGCCCCTTCACCTCGTGCAGGGTGCCGATGCAGAGGATCTCCAGCTGCCCCTCGTCGACCCTCTCGACGGTGGGTCGAAAGAACTCCGTGTCCACACCGGAGTGGATGACCACGAGTTTCTCGCGAATGACTTCGCCGCACTCCTCGATCATGAGGTCTCGGTTATACCGCGAGATCGGGACGACGAATGCAGCCTCCCGGATCTTCTCGCACAGCATGTGGCGGTCGACATGGAGGTCCGAGCCGTGCGCCGTGAAGCTGTACGGGATCCCCGTGAGCCGGCCGATGACGAACCCCGCGGCGGCTGGATGATTCGCGAAGTGGCAGTGCACGTGGTCGACTCCCTCGGCTTGCATCAGCCGGGCGCCATGCGCGACCTTGGGAAAGATCCCGAGTGCACCGAAGAAGAAGTTGAGACTTCCCCACGTGCCGGAGAGCAAGTCGCGAAGGGTCCCCAAATAGCGACGAGGCGAGTGGCGGAGAAAATGCAGCTGGCTGCGCAACACCGGCAAAGAAAGAAAGGGTTGAAAGCGCGCCCTGGCGGAGAGCTCGAGCGCCTCGGGATGGACGACGTCTGCCCGCTCACGGATGAGCGGAAACAACTCGACGTCGACGCCCTCGTCTTCGACCGCGAGGATCTCGTAGAGGACGAAGGTCTCGCTCAGGCGCGGGAAGCGGGACATGATGTACGCGACCTTCAGTCGTCGCAGCGGCGTATGCCCGTCTCGAGCGACTCCGTCGGAACGAGACGCGACCTCGCCGGAGGGTTCGGCTGCTGAGTCGCGCGCTCCCGTCCCGGTCGGCATGGCGGAGTCATAGCAGGGGCGGCGACCGGCCGCGGCAGCTCGTCACGAACAGCTAAAGAGCGGATAGTCTGCGGCGCCCGGCGAATCGTATGACGAGCGTCGCTGACAACGGGATTCGGGGACGGGCGGGGTCCCTATTGAGCTACCTGCGCACGGAAGCGGCCCGTTGGCTGGTGGTTCCGGCCCTCGCCGAGGCCCTGTTCGTGCTGCCTTTCGTGGGTACGGTCGCGATCATCCTCCTGCGGGCCGACTCTGGGGCGTATCGCTTTGTGACGAACGAGGACTCGGTCCTCGAATGGCCTCAGTTCTTCGGTTTCGCGGCGGCCTCCCTCCTCGCGTGTCTCTGTGCGTGGCGGCTCCATCGGGCGGGACGGCTCGTTCTCGCAGCGGCCTACCTCGCGTTCGGCATCGGCTGCTTCGTCGTCATGGGGGAGGAGATCGCGTGGGGGCAGAGGATCATCGGGTACGGGACCCCCGAGCGGCTCGAGGAGATCAACGAGCAGAAGGAGACGACAGTCCACAACATCGACCTCGTGCAGCACTTCACGAACGTCACGTACCTCATCGCGGGGCTGTACGGCTCGATCGGAGCCTGGATCGTCCGCGGAAAGGGCCTCTGGCGGAAGTCCGGCCTCGTCGACTTCCTGCTGCCCCCGATTTTCCTGACCACGGCCTTCTTCGTCATGTTCGGCTACAAAGCCCTTCGCTTGGCGTTCTTCCGGGAGTCGGGGTTCACCGTCACGCGAGCGGGCGAATGGGCCGAGTTCTGCCTGGCACTCGGCTTTTCCGTCTTTGCGTTTCTCCAGTGGAGGCGCCTCGGCCGCCTCCGTACAGACGAGCTATGAGCCGGTGGCTTCCTTCGCCGCCGTCCGGGCCTCCTCCCAGACCCTGACGTAGGCGCGCACGGTCGCGCGCCAGTCGTGCGCCGAGCAAACGTACTCGCGGGCGGCTGCTCCCAACCTCGAGGCGAGCTCGTCGTCCGCGAGAACGCGAACGATCTGGGCCGAGAGCTCGTCGGCGTTCTCCCCGACGAGCACATGCTGCCCTGGAACCGCCGTGAGCCCCTGGAGAGCAAGCGGCGTCGCGACACAGGGGAGACCGCATGCCATCGCCTCGAGAAGCTTGTTCTTGATGCCGGTCCCGCTCGTCATCGGGCATGCGAACACCCGGCTCTCACGGAGTGGGACGCGGAGGTCGGGGACTTCCCCGGGCACCTCGACCCCTGGGGCATCACCCAGGGCACGAACGCGCGGGCTCGGCGCCCGGCCGACGATCGCAAGTCGTGCATCCGGTCGGTGGCGGCGCACCCGCGGGAACACCTCGAGGGCGAGAAACTCCGCCGCGCCGACGTTGGGCGCATAGCTCATCACCCCGGTGAAGACGATGCGGCGGCGGTCGGGCATGGGCGTCGCCTCGTGACCGGGCGAGAAGAACTCGACGTCGACGCCGTTCGGGATGACGTCGATCTCGAGCGAGGGGTCGACCTCGAGCAGGGCGGCGCGATCGGCCTCGCTTACGACAGTGACGCGGAGGAAGCGGCTGTACTCCGTGGACTCGAACTTGCGTACCCGGCCGATCTCCATCCGCAGGAGACGCCTGCGTAGCCCGGACGCGATCAGTGCACGGGCCTCGGTGTTGAGATGCATCGCATCGAGCGCTCCGAGCACGGCCGGATGGTCGGCGAGCGTCCGCCCCAGGCCCGCAAGCCTGCCTGAGGTCACATGGACGACCTCCGGTCCGAAGCTCGCCAGCTCGGCCCGCAGAGGTTCGACCATCGGCGCGGCCAGCCGGTCGGCCCTGAGGGGTCGCCCCTGCGCGACGGCCCGTGCCGTGCGCATGACCGAGGCCGGGAACGCGTCCTCCGGCTGCGGGAGAAGACGCAGGCTCTCGTCCGTCGAAGCTCGGACCTGGTCGGGCGCGCGAAAAGCGAGCACCCGGATGTCGTGCTCCCGCCGCAGCTCGCTCGTGACGGCGGTCAGCATGCGCCGGAACCCGTTCACGGGCGGAAGAGGAGCCTCGGTCGCGCAGATGAGAATTCGCATCGAAGGCTCAGGCGCCGGATGCCAATGAAAAGAGCCGTTGCAGCCCGGGTGCATCCCTGCGGGCGACTGCGAGGAGCAGGAGGTTGAAATAGCGGCCCGTCTCCAGCTCTTCCCGCGGCAAGCGGGAGGCCTCCTTGACCGCCCGATGGACCCAGCAGAAGTAGAAGAGCGGCTCGACGAGCCGAGTGGGTAGGTCGGTCTCGTCGCAGAAGCGCTTCGTCGTCTCGACGAGGATCCGGTTGAGCCCGGACGGCGCCAGGATCTGGTCGACGAAGCTCGTGCCCGGGTCACGCCTGCCTGCCTTCTGCGAGACCGTGAGCCCGAAGCTGCGCAGGAAATGGAAGAGATCCCAGAGGGGCATGCCGTCCGGGTCGGCTGACTCCCAATCGAGGAAGCCCGGGCTCCCGTCCGCGGTCACGACGAGGTTCCATGGCCCTGGATCTCCGTGCTGGAAGACGAGCCTCAGCGCGTCGGCGTTCGCGGCCAGCGCCGACATCTCGCCCTCGAGGAGCCGGCTGGTCTCGCGGTCGGGCCGGTAGAGCTCGTCGAAGCGCTGGAGGAGAGCGTCCAGGCGCCCGACGAGCTGGGTCACATCCGAAACGGCGTGGGCAGTGGAGACGCCGAGCTCGAGAAGCCATTCGACGACGGCCCGTGCATGGGGGCACTCGTCCGTTGCCTTCGTCCGGTCGAGGAACGGCGCTCCGACCACGGCCGTCTCGCCCAGGACGGCGAGCCCGGCATGGCAGCCGAAGAAGAGCGGCGACGGACGGGTCCGCTCGTTGCCGATTTCCCGCTCCTGAAGGAGGCCGAGCGCGTGCCATTCGTTCTCCAGCCGAGGATTGTGCCTTCCGTCGCGCGTGATCTTGACGACGGACTGCGGCTGGGTGTCCTCGCCCTCGAAGAGGAAGAAGAGCGCCTTCTGGGAGCTGTACGCTCCGGGCGCTGCAAACGCCCACCGATTGCTCTCGATCGTCGTGCCAGCCTTCGCGGCGATGTCCTGGACGTAGGCCGGCGGGCGCGTCGGCACGTTCTCCTCGTCTCCCTTGATCATGAGCACACGGCGGCGCACCAGGGCGTTCGCGAGCGGTGTCCGCGCCGCAACTTTTCCCGGGCGTTTGAGCAGCTGGCGGCGGAACAGAGGCTTAAGGAAGCGCCCTCGGATGTAGGCGACGGCCGCACTGTCGGCTGCGGGAGCAGCAAAGCGCAGCTCCCCCCAGGCGGGAGCCGCCCAGAGAAGATCACGCCCGCGAGCTCCCTCGAGCAACGATTCGAGGCCGTGGCGGCGGCGGAGGTCGAGGAGAGGGCGCTCGAGGTAGAAAGCGCCGTTCGACTTCAGCACTCGTGCGAGCTCCCGGGCACCGACCCAGCCCGCGAGCCGGGGGCTCGCGACGACGACGACGTCGACTTCGTCGTCGGGGAGTGGAAGCTTTCCGTCCCGCTCCGCCGAGAGGATGCTGACGTTTCCGAGGCTCCGCCTTTCGATCACCCCGCGGAGACGGTCGTGATCGGCGACCCCGGCCCAGGCGACCACCTCGTCACCCAGCTTCGCAACCGTCGCGAGGGACGACGGTGCAAGGCAACCGACTGCGAGCACTCTTCCAAGCTCGAGACGAGGCAGGAGGAAGCACCAGTTCGCACCATCGACCGAGCCCTTCAGGTTCGTGCCGGGGACCGATTGCGCCTCAAGCGCCTGTTCGAATGCCGTCACGGCCTGCTGGGGCAGCGGATGCGTGGGTTCAGGAAAGGACCGCCCCGATCACGTTTGCGTCGGCGACTCGGAGGCTCTCGAACGTCGGGGTCATCTGCTCACGCTTTGTGTGATCCTGTTCGGCGACGACGACCGTGATCTGCGCTGCGCGGGCCCAGATGAGCGTTTCCGGCGACTGGTCGGCCGGCCCTGCGGTGATCAGGACGAGGTCGGCGCCGGCGAGTACGTGCTCGATCGTCTCGCTCGCCTGCTGGAGATCGATGGGTTCCGACATTCTTCGTGGTCGGAGCACGATGAGTCCGGGGCGGCGGATGCGAAAACGGTCGAACATGAGCCTTCCGATTCGCAGCGGGCGGGCGCGCTGAACCACATCTGAGGACTCGGCCCCCCTCGTGAACACCCTCATGAGGCCGCCCCGCTCGTCACCGTCGATGATCGCGACCCGCGTGCCGTCCTCGGCGAAACCCGCGGCGACGTTGGCGGCGACTCTGGCGCTCGAACGACCCCCGTGAACATCGACGAGGAGGAGGCTCCGCAGCGGCCCCTCACCGTTCGAAAGCTCGATCTTCGTCGTCAGCACGCGGTAGGAAGCCGCCGCCGCGGAGTCGGGATCGTCTTCGACGACGAGCGGCTTGTCCCGTCCCCAGGCCGGTGACCCGTTCACCGACCCAAGGACTTGCGCGAAGGGAGCGAGGTCGTCCTCCGAGCGCATGACGTTCGTAAGCGAGTCGAAGAGCGCGGCGATACCGAAGGCGCCGAGCAACCCGGCGACGGCGGTCAGGAGCACGATCAACGCCGAGGAAGGGCCGACCGGGTTGTCCGGTGGCGTCGCTCGCTCTACGATCGAGAGCCGTCCGGCGGGAGGGCCGGTCGCCGCTCTTGCGACGAGAACCCCCGCGAGGGCGTTGGCGATCGCAGCCGCGCGCACGGGGTCGCCGTCGTGTGCAGTGATGGAGATCAGCCGCGTGATGTCGCTTGCGTTGACGCTCGCGACCTTGCTCCGGACGCTCGTCAACCCCACGTTCCGCGCCGCCGTATCGAGCACCGGAGTCGTCGTCGCAAGGGCGGCGTAGGTGCGCGCTTGGGCACCGGCTGCATCAAGTGTGTCCTTGTCGGCGCTCAGCGGGCCGACCAGGAGTTGCGCTCTGGCTTCGTACGTGTCAGGCAGGCGGTTCGCGACGAGATACCCCATGAAGGCGGCGACGACTGCCCCGATTACGAGAAGCCACCACCACCGCTTGACGATTATGTACACGCCGGTCACGAAACCGCCCCCTTGCCCCGTAGCTTAGGCGCCTTGGCGCCTCTCTTGTGCAGGGATCCGCACGCCTTGCTCGCGCAGGACGACGCTAGACTGCAATCCGAACGGGCGCGGCCATGCGGGACTCGCCCTCGACGGAATGTTCCTGTTTCAGAGCGGCCACTCGGAAGAGCTGAAAGAAGCGTTGAGCGCCGGGCTCCCGGTCTACTTCGCCGCGATCACGATCTCAGTGTTCCTCGTCGTGCTCGCGGCGATTCCACCATCCGCGCTGCCGGCATCGTCGCTCACGGAGTTCGTAGCCTCCCGCCGTCGGCAACTCGCGCTCGTGGGTGGAGCGATCTTGCTGAGCGCCGGAATCGTGCTGGCGATCGTTTTCTGGACGCTCTAGATCGTGCCCGCGGCCGCTCTCGCGGCCTCGAGCTGGAGCGCCAGGCCGCGTGCGAGCGGTGTCTCGGGGCGCCAGCCGAGCTCGGTGCGGATGAGCGTCGTATCCGCACCGGTCCGGCGGACGTCTCCCCGGGCAGTAGCCTCGTTGATCACGTCGAGCTCCGTTCCAGCTAGCTTCTGACACAGCTCGATGGCGTCGTTGAGCGTCGTTTCGCTACCGCCGCCGACGTTGTACGTCGTCCGGCTCGACCCCGCCTCCATCGCGGCGATCGTGGCGCTCACAGCGTCGTCCACGAACGTGAAATCACGCGACTGCTCGCCGGTCCCGTAGACCGTGAACCGCCTTTCTGCGAGCAAGGCGTCGATCACTCGCGCGAACGCCATGTCGGGACGCTGACGAGGGCCGTAGACGGTGAAGTAGCGTAGGAGAACCGCTTCCAGCCCGAAGCATTCCCCGTACGTCCGCGCGAGTGCTTCGCAGGCGAGCTTCGTGACGCCGTAGGGGGAGACCGGGCGCGGCGTTGCGTCCTCGCGCGTCGGGTACGTCTCCGCGTTCCCGTACACCGAGGAGGTGGACGCCATGACGACGCGAAGGCCCTTGGCGGCCACTGATTCGAAGAGGCGTTGAGTCACGATGATGTTGTCGCGCACGTAGTCGGCGAAGGTGTCTCCAAAACTTCCACGAACCCCAGGCTGGGCGGCGAGATGGAAGACGCCGTCAACGCCCTCGAGGAGTGGCTCGAGCGCTGCGGTCGAAAGGTCGAGTTCGACGAGGCTGAGATTCGCATCTTCCCGCACCCCTTCGAGGTTGGACTCCTTCGCCGGACGAGGGTAGTAATCCGTGAAGGCGTCGACCCCGACGACCTCGTCTCCGCGCCGCAGAAGCGCCTTGGTGAGGTGCGAGCCGATGAAGCCCGCGCAGCCTGTAACGAGATAGCGGCTCACGGCTAGTGGCAGGTACCGGTTCCCGAGTCCGAATAGCTCGAACCCGAAACGGGGAGAAATGTCCAGTCGTAGCCGGCGCTCTGGAGGTCGAGCTTCAGGACACCCCAAGAGTCGGCTTGCCGCGTGGCCGTCGTCGGCAGAGGTGGGTTTTCGAACGGACGCAGATTGCCTCCCCCCGTTCCGACGATGAATAGGCGGACCCCTTTGGCCTCGTCTGGCCGCCCTTCCGCGTCCATCGGCTGAAAGCGCTCGTAGCTGTGTTCGTGTCCCGTGAGCAAGACGTCGGCTCCCTCTTCGTTCAGCACGCGCCAGAGCGGCCGCACCCGCGCTGTTTCGCTCGGCTCGCCGTACCGGCCGGAGGTGAACGGCGGGCGGTGCCAGACGGCGAGTGTGCAGATCGCCTGGTGCTGCTCGAGATCATCTCGGAGCCACTCGGCCTGGGGGTCGTCGATTGCGCATCCGTCGACTCGCCAGCAATCTGAGTTCAAGACGACCACGTGCCAGCTGCCGAGGTCGTATGAGTAGTAGTACTTGTCGTACGGACCGCCGGCCGATCCGAAGTAATCCGCATAGCCCTGAGCGTTCTTGGTTGAGTGGTCGTGGTTGCCCGTCGCCGGCCTGGTGCGGTCCTTGAACTGGCCCCATGACGGGTCGTAGCAGTTCTCGAACTCTTGCAGAGTGCCCTCCTGGTACGCGTTGTCTCCCAGAGTGGCGATCGTTGCGTTCGGATAGGCGGCGAGAATCCGGGCAGTCGCCTCGTCGCCCTGGTTGTCGCATTCGGCGATGTCCCCCGCCGCGAGTAGAACGACGCTCGTGCCTACCGACGACGAACCCGACCCGTCGCCGAGAATCACGCCGACGACGATCGCTGTGCCCACGATGGCGACGGCGACGACCGATCCGATGATGACCTTGAAGCGCACCCTCCCGAGGCCCTGATACTAGTCGCCTGCCCGAGTCACAGCCCGCAAGTGGCATGCCCGCTCGGGGCGCGCTTTACTCACTCGCCCAGATCGGCTACGCCTTTCTTCGCGATATGCGTTTGGACGCCAAGGCACGCTCGGCTGCTCGCTCGTACGTCTCGAAGGCGACCGTCCATTCGTCCGAGAAGTCCTCATAGCGCCCGACGGTGACGTCGTCGTCCACCATGATCTCGGCGATCGTGCGGGCATCGGGTTCGATGCCGAGCGCCCGGCACTCGAGGATCATCCGCTCGACCCTGAGCTCAGTCGTCACGCTGTCCAGCGATAACTCCCTGATGGCGGCAACCCCTCGTCGCGCTTGGTAGTGGATGCGTTCGCTGATTGCATTCCC